>DHCMJ07802__coassemble_1796_pt1 | contig 10549 bp, 9 predicted proteins | sample DHCMJ07802__metabat2_low_PE_015 | metagenome-assembled genome bin DHCMJ07802 | reverse complement strand
CAGCGCCTCATCCAGTTCGGCGGCTTTGGCTTGCGCTTCGGTCTCGGTTGACCCCACAACGAACGATAGCCCCTGAATGAATTGCACGTCCTGGGGTTGACGTCCAAATGCAACGGCACGACGACGCACATCCGCCGCGTGCTCTTGTGCTTGCAGTAGGCTCGGGGCCATCGAGAAGGTCGCTGCGGCATGCTGTGCCGCAACATCTCGTCCGCGTGGCGATGAGCCCGCTTGGAAGACCAACGGTGTGCGCTGGGCTGACGGAGAAGAGAGGTGTGGACCTTCAACCGTGTAATTGCGCGATACATGGTGAATTTTGGCGATCTTGGCGGGATCTGCGTGCAGGCCAACACCTCGATCGTGTTCGATGGTTTTGTCAGCTAGCACCGCGTTATCGTCCCAGGATCCTTCCCAGAGTTTATAGCAGACTTCGAGGTATTCTTCGGCCAGGTCGTAGCGATTGTTGTGTTCCAACAGGCCGGGGCCGCCGTAGTTGCGGTGTGCGTTTTCCAGCGCGGAAGTTACCACATTCCACCCGACTCTTCCGCCGGTGAGATGATCCAGGGTGGACAGCTGGCGGGCGAAGGTATACGGGTGGGTTTGAATCACCGATGAGGTCAGCGCCAGCCCGATGCGGTTGGTGGTCGCAGCCAAAGCGGATAACAACACCAGTGGATCGTTGGCTGGGATTTGCAGGCCGCGGCGGACGTGCGATGCCCAGCCGCCTTCGTGATCCCCGTAGACGCCCACGACATCGGCGAAGAAAGCAATATCAAAGCCGCCGTCCTCCAGGATTTTGGCCAGCTCGACCCAGTGCTGCAGTTCGTTGAAACGGTGCTGTTGGGCGTCAGGCTGGCGCCAAGCGCCACCAAGAATGTGGCTGGTGGTGTTCATCATGAACGCGGACAGGATGAGTGGCCGAGACTGTGGCATGGTGTGTTCCTTACTGTGATACTACGGGTGGGTTATTCGGCGGTGAATTCAGCCCAGACGTCCTGGGCGGTGTCTGTGGTGATCTCATCGCTGTATTCGGTGGCACCATCGAGATATTCTTCAAACCATTCCTGCACCTCGGGTGACTGGTAGGCCTCTTGGAGTGCTTGAGTTTTCTCTGACTCTTGCTCGCCCGGCTGGACTGCTACCACATTGGTGTATGGATGGCGCACTTCCTCATCCTCTTCGAGTACCAGTGCGGTGTCTTCGACCTCGTGACCTGCTTCGGCCACCAGTCTGGCGAAGGCGAATCCGGCGTCAACATCGCCGAGGGTGTGGGCGGTGGACTGCTGATCGATCTCAATGAACTGCAGGTCCTTTGGGTTGGCAACAATATCGGCCTGCGAGAGTTCGGTCACCGGTACCGAGTCATCAATTTCCAGCAGCCCCTCGTCGGCCAGCAGTTTGATGCCGCGGCCGTTATTCGCGGTATCCACGGGTAGGGAGATTTCTGCGCCATCGGGTAGCTCGTCCAACGAGTCGTAGTGCAAAGAGAACAGTCCCGACGATGCATAGTAAGCCGAAAACGCTGGTTCCACGTCGGTATCATTATCGGTATTGAATTGTCGCAAGTAGGCCAGGTGCTGGAAGAAGTTGGCATCGTATTCGCCCTGCGAGACGACCTGGTTGGGTTGGATGATATCGGTGACGTAGGTGGGTTCGAGGGTCCAGCCTTCTGCTGCCAGCAGTTCTTTCGCGATTTCAGTGGGCTCTTGGTACGGCTCAGATTCGGTAACGATGATGCTGATCGTGCGGTCCTGACTACCGTCGGCAGAAGTCAGTCCGCAGCTGGTCAATGCCAGTCCTGCGACAGCGATCCAGCCGGCGATCAGGGTGCTGCGGGCAGGTTTTTGGGTACGAAAAAACGACATGACGGTCCTTAGAAATTGTGGTGAAGAGTGTAGTTAGATGCGTTTATCGGCGACGCGTGCCAGGAAGTTTCCGCCCCACTGCACGGCGCTGACCAGCGCCACCATGAGGACGACGGCTACGAACATGACGACGGTTTCGTAGCGGTAGTAGCCGTAGCGGATGGCAAAGTCGCCGATGCCGCCGCCTCCCACCAACCCGACCATGGCTGAGTAAGAAATGAAGCTCACGGTGGTGATGGTGATCGAGCCGATAATGCCGGCACGAGCGTCAACCAGCAACACGTTGCGGATAATCTGGCGCCGGGTTGCTCCCATGGCCCGGGATGCCTCAACTGCACCAGAGCCTAATTGTGAAATGTTTTGTTCGACCAGTCGAGCGAAGTATGGAATCGCATTAATGGTCAGTGGAACGATCGCCGCTGCCGTGCCAACCGTGGTGCCAACGAGCAGCCGGGTGAGCGGAATGATGGCGATCAATAGGATAAGAAACGGAAATGATCGCAGCATGTTGACCAGCCCGCTAACCACAGCATGCAGTTTTGGTTGCGGTGCGATCGAACCGGGAGCATGCACAAATAACCAAATACCCAGCGGAGTGCCCAGCAACACCGCCAGCGGGATGGCTACTCCAATCATTGCAAAGGTTTCGACCATGGCCTGAATCAGTTCAGGGCGCAGTTCTAACACGCGTTGCATTAAACACGACCCCCCGCTACCAGCTCAGCAGCATCTGCTGCTAGGACAGGGGCGTGCTGACCACGGTCAACGTGGATACCATCGGAGGTCAAATACCTGCCGATCGAGGTCGTGGGTATAAAGGTTGTGTCGTGCAACTGCTGTGCGGCAAAGCGTTCGACGATACGCCCGGATTCCATCACGGCCACATGGTCGGTCAGCGCTTTGATAACTTCCATTTCGTGGGTGACCACCACAACAGTAATCCCCAGCTCGCGATTGATATCGGCCAAATACTGCAACACGGTGGCAGTGGTAAACGGGTCTAACGCCGAGGTCGGCTCATCGCATAACAAAACGCGGGGCCGGGTCGCCAGGGCACGTGCAATAGCAACACGCTGTTGTTGTCCGCCGGATAATTTGGCCGGATACGCCCGCGCTTTATCGGCAATATCGACGACCTCAAGTGCTTCTAGCACTCGGCTACGCCGGTCATTGGCATTCGTGACACCGGCGAATTTCAACGACAGTTCCACATTTTGGGCAACGGTGAGGTTGTTGACCAGGTTAAAACCCTGAAAAATCATGCCTATTTGATGACGTGCTTGGCGTAATTCCTCAGCGGAAAGTGTCATCAAATCAACGCCGTCTAGGAGTACTTCACCGGTGGTGGGTCGCTCCAAGAGGTTAATATTGCGTAGCAGGGTGGACTTGCCGGCGCCGGAGAAGCCAATAATCCCTTGGATACTTCCACGAGAAATATCCAGGCTGACATTGTCGACAGCGGTAATGGGGTCTTTGCCACGGGCCGTAAAGGTGGTCGAAACATGACGCAGAGAAATCAAAGAATCACTCCATTGTTTCTGGCGTTAGCACCGTCCACACCGGAAACGGTGAAGTGGTTGCTGCGACGTCTACGAGCCAGATCTCTCAGTCGCTCTGAATGGGTTTGCTCTGTTTACGTTATGCGCACTTGCCCATAATGTGCAAGAGGCAACTGAAAATTGCGTCATAAACAGTCATAACGTCTGAGACAGAATCCGCCTATGATGAAGAGGACACCACAACTCGAGCGGAATATTCATGGACGTCGCAGACGCAAAAGCCTTCTTAGTTCTGGCTGAAGAACTCCACTTCGGTCGTGCGGCCCGGCGCCTCCAAATGGGCCAACCACCGCTCTCTCGCCAAATTCAACGGCTCGAGCGGGCACTGGGGACCAAGCTGTTTCAACGTACCTCCCGGCAAGTCGAGCTCACCGTGGCTGGGCAAACGCTCATCGAACCGGCCAGGGAACTGATTGCCGCCTCTGAACGTGCCATCGAATCGGTCAAGTCGACGATGACCGGACAGATTGGTACCGTTTCATTGGGTTTTGCCGGCGCCAGCTCCAACGCCGAAGTTGCCGCACTCGCACGGCAACTAGCGATTAAGACACCACGGTTGCGTTTCGAGGTCACATCATCGCAGTTCGCCGACGATGCTTTGAAAAAAGTTCTCGATAAATCACTGGATTTCTCGATCGGACTGTGGGAATTCCTGCCCTCAGAGCTCGATGCCCTGCACCTGGGCGATGACGACGTTCTGGTCGCTGTACATAAGAACCATCCCTTGGCCAAACACGACCGGCTCAATATGTCGCAGCTCGCCCAGGATGCCTGGATTAATCTTCCTGGCGGCTACAATTCCGCGTTACAAAACCGGTTCCGTAACCTGTCGCTGAATGCAGGATTTGTGCCAAAACGCAATCAAACGGTGCCCGACTCCTGGACGGTCATGCTCCTGGTGGGTGTGGGCATGGGCGCATCGTTGACGCTGTCCTCCGTGGCGTCCTCGGTGCCGGCCGATGATGTGAAGTTCTTAGAGATCGACGACCCAACCAATACCCCCTTGCCGCTACGGCTCGTGTGGAGACGCGATGCACTCAATCCGGTATTACAGACAGTCATCGATACCGCAGACGACCTCTTTAGCAACGACTAATATCAATCGATGCTGTGCTGACATCGGTCCGCATCACTCTCGGCAATGATCCTGCAGAAAATTGCCCAGACATCATCGCCCTGACTAGCGTGAACCAGGTCACATAAATACCACTGCGTGACCTTGTCGCTTGTCGCGACCACAAGAGCGTACTTGCAAACTCAGGAGCATGATGCCAAGCCAGAACGCTAAACCCAAGCATCTCAAAGAGCGCCGAATACTTCGCTGCGTCACCATGGCGGCGCTGGGACTATTTGCCCTGTCCTCCTGTGCTGACGCAGGATCCAGTAGTGCCGCCTCACAAGCCTCCGGCGAGGTTACGCCACTGCGGCTGGCTGATGACTACGCTCCAGCACATCCGTTTGTAGAGTACGGCGCAAGTGTATTCATCGATGAAGCCGAAGCCAGCGGTGTGCCAATCGACTACTTCCCTGCCGCGCAAATGGGCACGCCCGAAGATCTAGCAGTCCTGCTAGAAACCGAAGTTCTTGATGCCGGGTCGACCGCACCAGCGTACCTGGAAAGCAAGTTTCCACTGTCCAGCGTCTCGGATCTTCCCAGCGATGTGTCTGACAGCTGTGTCGCTGCCAACGCGATGATGGATCTCCTAGGCGAAGATGGCATCTTATACCAAGAAGAATTCAAGCCCCGTGGTCTCCGGCCGCTCTGGGTTGCAGTCTTGCCGGGCTACGAATTGCAGACAGCCACCAAAAGGGTGGAAACTCCCGAAGATGTCCAAGGTCTGCTCATCCGCTCGGCAGGTGGCGCGCTGGATGCGTCAACGGACCACATCGGTGCCCAAGCAGTTAGTATGCCCGGTGGCGACGCCTATGAAGCGATGGCCCGTCACACCGTTGACGGTGTCGGTTTCACTTACATCAGCGCCAATCAATACGGCTTACAAGACGTGGCTGCCTACAGCACCGATGGCCTGAATATGGGCTCGTTTGTCTTACCCTATGTGATCACAGAAGATGCTTGGAAAAATCTCACCCCCACCCAACAGGACAGCGTCTCGCGTGCTGCCGAAACGGCCAATGCAACCCTCTGCGAAGGGGTCAATGAGGAAACCGCCAAGGCGAAGCAAGAAATGGCCGCTGGTGGCCTGGAATACGTGTCCATCGAAGGTGAAAACGCTCAAGCGTGGGAAGAAGTACTCGCAGATATCCGCGCTGACTGGGCTAGCAGTATGGATGATGCCGGCATGCCTGGCTCAGACGTTCTCGAGGCCTACAACGAGGCGGTGACCAAATATGAGTGACACTACGACCGCAACACAAGAGCCCCGCACACCGCTGGATCGCACTTATACTGCAATTGCCACGACATCAAAGTATCTCACCTTTTTCGCCATCGTAACCATGATGGTCGTCATGGTCGTCGAAGTCTTTATGCGCTATCTCGTCGCGCAGCCGCTGGGCTGGAACATCTCGCTGATCGAAAATGTACTCATGCCCGGGCTCGTGTTCCTGGGACTACCCTATGCGTATGCCGTTGGCGCGCACGTGGCTGCCGAGCTGGTGTATGACCGCCTGGGGCCACGGTCGAAGCGTGTGCTGGACTGGTTTGCCCGCGTCCTGCTGATCTTGTGTTCCATACTGCTGATCTATGCGGGCACACAAATCACAGTCACCTCGTTTATAGCCGGTGACATCCCACCGCCGCTTTCATCAGAAATTCTCATTCCTGCCTGGTTGTGGCGAACATTTCTGCCGCTGGGCGCCGGAATGATGCTCGTGCTGTTGTTCATTGATGCGGTGCGTCCAACGAATCGCCGTGGAGGTATCGCATGATCGTCTTGGTCATTTCGCTGCTACTCGTTGCGCTTATTCTGCTTCGAGTGCCCGTCGCCTTCGCCATCCTGTCTGCGGGCATTCTGGGCCTGTTGCTAAAGATCGGCCTCGGCCCGACACTTGGGGTATTGCAAACCATCCCCCAAAGTGCGGTGGCCAGTAACTCCTTGGCAGCGATCCCGCTGTTCATTCTCATGGCGCAGTTCGTGCTGCACAGCGGGGCACTCAACAGCCTGTTCGATTCGGCTCGGGTACTCATCGGCAGAACGCGGGGCGGTACGGCCTATGCAGCGGTTGGAGCAGGCGCCGTCTTTGCAGCGGTATCTGGCTCCTCGACCGCGGCTGCTGCCACACTTGCCCATACGTCCACCGACAAGATGGTCGAACAAGGCTACGATCGAAAACTCAGTGCAGGGGTCGTCGCGTCGGCAGGTACGCTTGCGGCAATGATCCCACCGAGCATTCTGCTCATTTTCTATGCGATCACAGCAGAAACTCCCGTCGGGGACACACTGATTGCCGGCTTAGTCCCCGGGTTGATGGTCGCTGCGGCACTAGCAATCTGTGTTGGCATCACCATTCGTGTGCGCAGCGGCGCTGCGCCGAAGGGAGAACCCAGCACGTGGTCTGAGAAGCTGCAGAGCCTCAAGGGCCTCACACCAATTCTGCTGCTGTTCGTCGTGGTAGTCGGGCTCGTCTTTCTCGGGGTAACCACTGCTACCGAAGCAGCGGCAGTTGGCGCACTGGGTGGACTGATCTTGATGATCGCAAGTCGAAAATTCACGTGGGCAAACTTCAAGGTCGCACTGTCAGAGTCAGTCTCGTCGTCGATCATGATTTTGACCATCGTGATGGCGGCCCATGTATTCGGTCATTTCATCGTAGAAACCGGTGTCACGCCAATCATCGCGCAGAACATCTCGGATCTACCATGGGCACCGTGGGCTATTGTCGCCCTGATTGCACTGGGCTATCTAATCCTTGGCTTCTTTATGGATCAAATGGCCATCATTTCGCTGACCGTTCCCGTGACCCTGCCGATCGTGGAGTTGCTGGGCTTTGACCCCATCTGGTTCGGAATCGTGGTCATTATCCTGGCAGAAATCGGGTTAATCACCCCGCCCTTAGGACTCAACGTTTTCGTGGTGTCGAGAGCCGCCCGTATGCCGCTGGAAGCAGTGTTCGCCGGCTCGATACCGTTCGTCTTTGCGATCCTGGCGGTGGCCATCCTGCTGTTTATTTTCCCGGAGATTGTGCTCTTCTTACCGAGCTTGATGTAGGAACGTAGTAAAATAGATATCAAACGCCTCGAACTCGTCCAACGGCAGGACGTGGCCAATGTACTGGTCGGGGCGAACGATGACGACGGCGCCGCGGTTGCGGTCGATCTCGCGCAGATCATAAATATCCTGGGTCGCTTCCAGACCCGGGATGTTGCCGAGCAGGCTACCGTTGGTCTTCTCTGCTGAGAAGACCTTCTCGTAATCGGTGAGTTCGAATTTACCTTTTGCTGGTTGAACGAGCTTGGGCAACGCGTTGATATCGACGTCGGTATGCGACTGCTGGGTCACGGCGTAAACGTCGAAAATCGAATTCATGTCAGCACCCTGCGGGGTGAAGCGCTTGATGGCACTGGAGTCGTCGGTGCTCATGCGTTCACACCAGTTGGCAACGGCCGAGCCCTCTGTCAGCCCGGTGTTATCGGCAAAGAGGTAGACGCGCCATCGACCATCTGCCCGGTGAACGTGACCGAGTTGCAGCGGCTTGGCATCGGCGACCCGAATGACCGGTGCCGAGTGGAAGCGGGTGCCGATTTCAAAACCGGCAGCCAGGTCTTGGTGGGTGTCAGGGCCGGTAAGCGTGGAGAACTCCGGGGTATAGCGCGTTGCAAGTCCGGCGGTGAACTGACCGCCACGAACGAACTGCTCTTCTACCTCGTCGGGGGTGACCGGCTGCTCGGCGTCACGTGAGCCAACCATTTTGGACCAGCGGATGTCGTAGTCGATGAGTTCTTGGGCGGTGACTTTTCGTTCCTCGGAGTACGTATGCAGCAGTTCTGGTTTTGCTTGACCGCGCAGCACCGAACCCAATTTCCAACCCAGGTTGAAGGTGTCCTGCATCGACACGTTCATGCCCTGCCCGGCCTTTGCCGAGTGGGTGTGGCAGGCGTCGCCGGCAATGAAGATGCGCGGCTGACGATCTGCACGTTCGTCGTCGTTGAGATTATCGAAGCCATCGGCAATACGCTGACCGACCTCGTAGATCGACCACCAGGCAACGTCGCGTACCTCGATGCTGTAGGGATCCAATATCTTGTTGGCGGATTCAGTCACCTGTTCCACGGTGATGCGTTTGCGGAACTCAGCATCACCTTCGGGCACAGCACCAAGGTCAACGTAGAGGCGCACGAGGTAGCCACCTTCGCGCGGGATCAAAATGATCGAGCCGGCGTCTGAACTAATCACCGCTTTCTTGCGGATATCGGGAAAGTCGGTGACGAGTAAGACGTCCATGACGCCCCAGGCGTGGTTTTGTACGTCGCCGTGGAGTTGACGACCCACGGATTCTCGCACTGCAGAGCGGGCACCGTCACAGCCGACCACATATTTTGCGCGCAGGGTTCGTGTTGTTCCGGCATGTTCTTCTGCGGTAGCTTCCAGCGTCACTTCAACGGGATATTCTTCGGATTCGTCGATGGTCTGGGAAACGTATTGCCAGCCGTAGTCGACCTCAAAGCGTGACGGAGATTTCGCGGCGACGTCGAAAAGAAGTTCCTGCATGCGCGCCTGGTTGACGATCACGTGTGGGAATTCGGACAGTCCATCGGCAACGTCTTGGACCAAACCGGTGCGGGTGATGCCGTCGCCGGGGTTTTCGACCGACCAGAAGGCGGTTTCATTCACCCACAGTGCTTCGCGCACGAGCGTATCGGCCAGGCCGAAGGCTTCAAACATTTCAACGGTTCGGCAAGCAACACCATCGGCATGTCCGCGGGCTAGTGGTTCTCCACGACGATCGACCGTGGCCACCGCGAGCTCAGGGTATTGGGCGAGCTGCGCGGTAAGGACGGCTCCGGCGGGACCGGTACCGACGACCAGGACGTCGACAGTTGCGGGCAGTTCGGCATCTTGCCGCATGTGCTCGGATGCCGCAGGGGCAACGCTAGGGTCTCCGAAGGTGTAACCGTTGAGGTGGTATTGCATGCTGATCTTCCATTCTGCGCTCGTGTGCTCCAAAACATTCTCTGCAGGACCGTACGCTGATGTATGCGACAACCGCAACGAACGATGCTAAATTTGCGGTGTGAGCAAATCTACACCGAGAATTGAAGCAATTCACCGTGCGCTGCAGGTTCTGCGGCTGATGGCCTCGCAGGGTTCAGTGAGTGTCACCGAGGCCGCCAAACACCTCGATGTGAATCCCTCCACGTCCTCCCGTATTTTGGCGACCATCGAGGCCGATGGTTTTGCGGTGCGCGGCGAGAAACAACGCTTCTTCCCCGGCGCCAGCGCGTTGCACTTTGGTCAAACACTCGTCACTCCCCCGCTGCATGAACGCTTGCGACCGCACCTGGAACGGCTCTTTAGCTTGGCACACGAGACCGTACATGTGGCAACACTGGTCGGCACAACGGTGCATCACAATGACTGCATTGTCGCTACCGATCGTGCGCTGATCTTGGCCAGCTGGCTTGGGAAACGCTTGCCCGCGCATCTCGCGTCGTCGGGCAAAGCCATGCTCGCCGACCTAGCACCCGCGGTAGTCAATGCTCGATATGCACCGACCGACCAGGGCTCGATACCGCAGGCGGTCGTATTCAACCTGCGGGATCTGCACGAAGAGTTAGATAAGGTACGCAAGCAAGGATTTGCGGTGAATGTCGAGTCCACCGAACAGGGCCTGGTGGCGTTGGCGGTATCGCTGGGGCACATCGGTGGCGAGCACATGGCGCTGAGCGTCGCTTTACCGCTGGCCCGCTATTCTGCGACCAGCCGTCGCGAAATTTCCGATGCACTGCGCACGGTGCGACATGAGGCGCAAGCCGCGTTTTCGCCGGATGAAATCGCACAAAACACCGACATGGTCTGACCTGCTGCAATATCAACTCTGTTGAAGCCCACGACACTGGGCTAGTCTGCTAATCAAGCACACTACCTTGAACCCTCGGAGTGACCTCGTGACACAGGAATATGTTCCACCGCCCTTGCCCGATGTAGCTGCTTCGCGGTCCAAAGG
>DHCMJ07802__coassemble_1787_pt1 | contig 10650 bp, 10 predicted proteins | sample DHCMJ07802__metabat2_low_PE_015 | metagenome-assembled genome bin DHCMJ07802 | reverse complement strand
GTCTTGTTCCAGTTGCTCCGCGAGGAAACCAGCTGCGGCATCAATACGACGGCGCAGGAGCTGCTGTGCGTGTTCCAGGGCCTTGTCAGCGGTCTGTTTGGCGGTGTCGCGAACCTGTTGCGTCTGCTCGGTCCGGGCGTATGCCGTCTGAGCTTTTTTCGCTGCGGTCTGTTGGGCTGTGGTCTCCTCGAGGCGCTGCTGAGCGGTTTGCAGCGTGTTCTCAGCGCCGGACAGTTCTTCTGCCCTGGCCCTGTTCGCATCGAGCTGCTCGGCCAACGTGGCCCAGGTGGTTGCGAAGTCTTGCAGCTGCTTGGTGAGCCCAGCGTGGGAGTGCTTCCATTCGGCCAGACGCTTTCGGGTGGCGGCAATTGAGGACTGCGTTTTTTCGTGTTGCTGGACCTGTTCGAGCGCCCGGATCGCGGTGGCCTCGATGGTTTTCCACTGGTCACACAGTGCTGGCACGTCATCAAGATCGACGGCGAACAGCTGGTGCCCTTCCGCCACTTGACGCGCCCAGGTGCCGATCACGTCGTCGTCCTGTGCGGCGTCGAAGTGGTGTTGCCAGGATTCGACCGCGGCGTTGAGCTGCTGAGTCGCCGTGTCCAGGTGGTTTTGTGCATCGACAACGGGTCTGGCACGCGCGTGGTCGTCCAACTGGTGGCGCGCAGATTTCGCCTCGGCGGCTTGTGCCTCATGTGCGACGCGCCGGGTACGGAAATCTGTGGCTTCGCGCAGCTGGGTCTGTTGTTCTTGCAGGTCGGTGAGTTTTTTACGAGTCGTCTCCAGCGCGGTCGATGCCTGAGCCACTCGCTGCTGGGCGTGGGCCTGCAGTGCAGTCATCCTGGATTCCACGTGCTCGATCAGTTCGGCATCGGACAGGGCGTCAAGGTCCAAAGCCGTCGTCTCGTCAGAGCCGTGGCGCTCCTGCTCAACCAGGTGCTGGCTACCGGCGTCGTCTTCCCACGCGGGCGCATAGGTTTCGGCGGTCTGGATGAGCACGGACCGCAGACTCTCGCGGCGCTGGCTGTCTGACTCGACCGCGCTGCGCAATGTCTTAGCCTGCTGACTCAGGTAGTCACCGATCTCGTCAAAGCGATGGGTGTTGAACAGCTGGCGCAAGATGGCTTCGCGGTCATTACTCGAAGCCTTGAGGAACCGGGCGAACTCGCCCTGCGGCAAGAGCACCACGGAGGTGAATTGTTCGCGTGACAGGCCAATTACCGAGCGCAGAATCTGCTGTGCCTCATCCACGCGGGTGGTCAATTGCTGGCTCTGGCCTTCGACCACCTCACTCAGGGCAATGCTGGCTTGGCGGGTGACGACGTCGTCGGCATCTTGAGCCCCGCGGCGCGGTGCGAAGTGTTGGAGCACCCGGTCGATGACGAATCGGCGTAAACCGAACGAGACGTCGAGTGTGATGGTGGGCGGGGTGCCGGGTTCGGCCAGTGTCGAGTGCAGTTCGGTGTTCTTGCGTTCGTCGTCGGCTTTGCCGTAGAGCGCGAAAGTCACCACATCCAGGATGGTGGATTTACCAGCCCCGGTTGGGCCGTCCAGCAGGAACAGGCCGGCGGCATCGAGTTGTTCAAAGGCCAGGTCCTGTTTGCCCGGGTACGGACCGATGGCTTGGAAGCTGAGGCGGTGGATGCGCATTATTTCACGTCCTGTTCTTGAACACGGTTAACGTGGTGCAGCGCGTCTTGCAGCCAGGACTGCTCCTGTTCCGAGGCCGGGCGGTTGCGCACGTGCTCCACAAAATCGACCACGAGGTCTAAGTCGGTTTTCGCATTGGCGATGCGATCCGAGTAGGTGGTCTGGCGTTCGCGTTCACCGGTGGGCGCGAGGATGAAGTTCAACATGTCGGGGAATCGCTCTTTGAGCCGCTGAAACGCCCGGGGCGGGCGCTGCGGATCGGTTACGGTGATTTGGCACCAGGCCTCTTCGGCCCAGGTGTACTCGTCAGATTCCAGTAGGTCATCAATTTCCCCGGTGAGTACTGCCAACTGCTTCAGCTGCGGAATGTCGATCCACTCGACGGCGTCGGGGCCACTCCCTTCGGAGTCGGTTTCCAATAGCCACATGCCTTTGCGGTGGTTGTGCTCGGAGAACGAATAGGCCACCGGAGACCCGCAGTACCGCACCGTATCGGCCATCGATTGGCGACCGTGCAGATGTCCCAACGCCACATAATCCATGCCCCTAAACATGTCGGCTGGCACCTGGCCCAGCGTGCCAACTTCAGCACCCTGGCCGATGTCCTCACCGATATTGAGTTCCGATTCCGACCCTGTGGCCCCGGCGGCAAAGAGATGGGCCATCATGATGTGCGTGGCGTCGGCCAAACCGCGCTCGGCAATCACCTCGTGGACCTGCTCCATCACGTGCGACATAATGCTGTAGTGATTGGCATCCACCCCGAACTCCGCAGCGTGCAGGCGGGGCTCCAAATAGGGCACCGTCCACAGACACAGCCGCCCCGCATCGCCGTCATCAAACACAATCGGGTCCACCACGGTTTCAGGCATGGTGCGAATGTAGACGCCGGCATCGTGCATCATGCGAGACATGAAGCCCAACCGTATCGCTGAGTCGTGGTTGCCCGAGGTCACCACCACTTCTGCTCCGGCCGCGTGCATATCCACCAGCGCCTGGTCGAACATGCGCACCGCATCCACCGGTGGCAGGGCGCGGTCGTAAACATCCCCGGAGATCAGCACCAGGTCAATGTTGCGTTCGGTAATGGTCGAAACAATGAAATCGATGGCGTGTTGCTGACAGGACAGCATATCGGTGTTGTGGAAGGAACGGCCCAGATGCCAGTCCGAGGTGTGAAGAATACGCATGCCACCAGTCTAAGCACCCAGGTCGGACACGATAAGGTTAAAGCCATGGATAACTACTCGTCGCGCATAGCCGGGATCGTCTACGGGGGCGCAGCAGCCGAAGCCGCCGCCATTGAACCCGAGGGCACCGAATTTTCTACCGGGACCCAACTGGGCCTGTATGTGGCCGATGGCCTGCTGGAAGTTTTGGAATGGGCCTCCGATGGTCAAGCCGCCGACCCGCCGGCCAGCGTCTGGTTGGCGTTGCTGCGCTGGTATAAATCCCGCTACGGAGACTTCCCGGAAGGCCTGCCGGCCGTGTATAACCGCTGGATCGACGCCTACCCGCTGGGCGACGGCGACGTCGAGGACGCCACCAAAACCGGGCTGGAAGATGTCGAGATGGGCACCCCGCGCAAACCCCACGGGCAAGAGGCTACCGGTGCCGAAGCGCTCGTGCGTGCCGCACCATTTGGCATGATTCCGCAGGTGGATGCCGACTGGGTCATCAAAATGTCGCAGCAGGCCGCCGTGCTCACACACGGAACCTGGACTACTTCGGTGGCCTACAGCTTGCTGGTTCACCACGTGCTGACCGGCAAAACGTTCCTGGGCTCCGTGACCGAAGTCCTGGACCGAATATCCGAGCACGACGCCGAACTCACCGAGCAGATTCGCACCGGTCTCGCCGACACCGTTGCAACACCGACGACGGCACAACAGGTTCTGACCGCTGCTATCGCCTCGGTCGCCGATGCGCTGGAACAACCCGTGGCACCAGAACAACTGTTTGCTGCGGCCGTGACCAATGCGGTTAACCACGGTGGCAACACCCAAGCCACGGCTCTATTGGCCGGGCAATTAGCCGGCGGGCTACTGGGCAACACCGCAACCGGTACCCCATCGCACCTGAAAAATTACCCGGTGCTCGAAGAACTCATTGACCGCTGGATTCGCCTGACCAGTTAGATCCTCGGCGCTTTAGACACACGGCGCCCTGAGCGTTACGAAAAACCACACGGATCGAAAGTAGGAACGCCAATGCCCGAACTCGCCTTTGGGGGCCTGACTATCAGCTACGACCACCGCGTGCTGGAACCCAGACCGTGGACCCAAGCGCAGTCCAGCTGGGCCGCCGAACTGTTGGCCAAAAGCCCAGCTGGTCCCGTTTTAGAACTGTGCGCCGGTGTCGGCCACATCGGGCTGGCCGCGGTACAAGACACACAGCGCGAATTAGTGATGGTTGATTTCAACCCAATTACCGAACACTTCGCACAGCACAACGCCGTGGTCAACAACATGGCCGAACGCGTAGAGTTTCGGTTGGCTCGGATGCAGAACGCACTGGCCGCCGAGGAGCGCTTCGGTCTGATCATTGCCGATCCCCCGTGGGTGCGCAGTACCGAGACCGCCAGATTTCCTGCCGATCCGGTCCTGGCCATCGATGGTGGTGACGACGGGTTGGACCTCGCCCGCACCTGTGTCGAGCTCATCGATCAGCATCTGGTCAACGGCGGATCAGCACTGCTGCAGCTGGGCAATACCGAACAGGTCCGGCTGATTGCTCAGCATGCCAAACAGCTGGGCGAGGGCGCAGTGACAGTCCAGGAGACGAAAACTTTTGACGACGGTGTCATCGTGCGGTTGGCACGCTGACGAACGTGCCGCACTTAGTCGTCTGAGCGTTTGCGTAAAAATTTATGGGTGCCATCACACCACGGCTTGATTTGGGATTTGCCACAGCGGCAGACCGCGCTGACCGGACGGGTGGTCTGGTGCTCATTGCCGTCTTCATCTTCGATTACATGATCGCCGCGGAGCAGCATCGGCCCACCGGGGCACAGCACGATATCGGGGTGGTCTGGGTTGGGTGTCTCGTTCATGCGGCCCATCCTTCGAGCATGCGATACGCGTAGCGATCTTCGAGGTCCATGCTGGTCCACGCTCCGAAATAGACGTCGTTATATAGGGCTGGTTCTTCCTCAATCAAAACGCCACAGATAGTACGTACGGCTAACTGTTCGTGCACCGCATCGGCTTCGACGTGTTCGGTGTAATACTCAATCATCTCGGGTGGGAAACCGAGGCGGTCCAGCCCCTGAGCAATCCGCCGCGAAGGTACCGAACTGGTCGTCTCAAACGCGGCAAGGAAGCCCAGTGAAGCCGCCCGGAGTCGTCGGTTCAGACCGAACATGGACATCGCATTATTTTGTTCCAGCACTTCAACCGGTGCCTCGTTGATATAGGCGCCGTAAGCCGATTCCAGGCCACTGGCGTGCAGCCCGTCGGCAAACATCGTGGCGTGAAGACGGCTCGGGCTCCCCGCTCCATATTCGTCATACTGCAGCTCCATGACCGCAGCTTTAACCGGTCCGGAGAGCCGTGGCACGACCCAGGTCGTGTGGTCTGATTCTTTGAGGTGATAAATCGATTTGTGGCGAAGAAACTCAAGCACTTGTGCTTCGGTTGCCGACCGGTGCACGTGTGCGGCCAGCGACGGACCGTCGTGATCTGCCACGAAGTCGAAGAAGGTCTCGGCGAAGTCGCCGGGCTCGGCCGGTTGCGGCGCCCGTTGGCGCAGCGCCTGTTCAAAGTCTTCTTCCAGCTGACGGCGCACACCGATAACGTGGGGATCCCATTCCAGGTCATCGGATATATCGTCGAAGCCGCCATGGTGCTGCTCATACATGGTCCACAGCGCAAGCTGGGCGTCCTGCGTGCTGCTAGGTTCCGGGGCGTCGATCAGCCGGGACGTGTCAGCGCTTCGCAGCGCGTCAATCACAGCTTGGCTCAGCGGCCCGCGACTTTCGGGGCTCATCATTGGTATAGCTCCTCGTCTCATCATCGCGGACTCATGCGGGAGTCCAAGACACCAGTCAATCCAGCATGCAGCACCGCTGTCAAGGCTCGGCCAGCACCGAGGTTGAACACCACGAGTAGACTATATTGCACTCTTCAAGCATTTAATGAGGTGGGGCAGTCACAATGCAACGAAATCACTGGCAAGACGTCGTCGCCGCAACTGCAGATCCCGACGGCAACGACAGCGTCCTGGATGCAATGCTGGGCCATCATCGTGAGGATTTTTTACCAGCGGCCAAGCGACACGAAGCTGGCTATAACCGGCCGGTACAGATCGGGTTTGGACAAACCAACTCACAGCCCAGCACGGTAGCCGATATGCTGCGCCTGCTCGATGTGAAACCCGGACAGCACATACTCGATGTTGGGGCTGGGTCTGGGTGGACGACGGCGATTCTGGGCGACCTGGTGACTGAAACGGGCACGGTCTTAGGGCTCGAGCTCATACCCGACCTTGCGGAGACCGCCCAAGAAGCCTTGCGGCATGACGATGTACCGTGGACCAGGTTGGAAACGGCCGACCGGGACATCCTGGGTGCGCCGGAACAGGCACCATTTGATCGGATTCTGGTCTCAGCCGAGGCCACGCGCCTGCCGTCCGAACTCGTTGAGCAGTTAACCCCCCAGGGCATCATGGTCATAGCGGTGGCCGGTTCCATGCTTCGGGTCCAACGCCGCGGTGACGACCCAAGTGATGCTGAAATCACCCAGCATGGACTCTATAGATTCGTTGATCTGATTGTGTCCTGAACAACCAGACCGACCAGCGATACACGGCAGCTAGCGGCCACCAGCTGCACCACCTCCGCCGCCTCCACCGGCAACCCCACCACCGGTTGAACCAGCATTCGGGCTTGACGTTGCCGCCGCGGCGCTCACCGAAATCAACATCGACGACAGCGAATCCTGCATTCCTGCGGTGCCATGATGTAGCAGACCCGGATACCAGAACGGTGCTGGGAAGTGATGATGCTGATAGGCGCTGGCTAATGCTTCGGACCAGTCTTCCGGCATCCCAAACAGCACCGCGTAAGGCAATAACTGGTCGTAGAGTTCAATAATTTCACCGCTGAGTTCATCATGCGCTGCAGTCGGTGTGCGGGTGGCGTGGGCGTAGGACTGCATCATCTCGAGGCGGTCGGCTTCAGAAGCCTCCATCATCTGGTGCATATCTTCTAGTTGACGTCGTATCGCAGCTCCTTGAGGAGTCAGGACTCGGTGCCGAAAGACACAAATCAAGATGAACATGAGGCTGAGCACTCCTAGGACAACGCTCAACACGGTCGTCACCGTATTATCGCGGCTCGCTCCCATGATGAGCAGCACCACGGTGGGGATCAGCAGCACCAGGGAAAGCCAACCACTCAACGCCGCTTTGCCATGACGAACTTTGCGTTGATATCCGCGCTCTAGAACTGCCTCGCCGCTGGCCTGTTCAACTTTCTGCGCGGCTTTTGTAAAGGCTTTCGAGTCCTTGGGGAAAGCGAATGTAGCTCCCGGCACCAGACCGGGGAAGAGACCTTCCAACAGTTGGGTCTCCAGCGGATCGGTGACCAGCTGTGGATCGACGAGTCGCAATTCAGGTTGTGGGCCCGACTTCTTATCGGATTGCTGTTCGGGTTCTTCGATGCGCAACACACCGTTTACTGCCAAGTGCAGGATCATGGCAACAATCGGTTCGTTTGCTTCTCCGGTCAGCCATTTGGCCAGCAATGGATTCATGCCCGGGGGTATGCCGTAGTACGTATGAGTCTGGCTGGTGTCCCGGCGATGTCTGCGGACCATAGCCAATACGGCTGCCGCTCCCCCGGCGGACAGGAGCAGCGCGGCGCCTACCAACAGCAGCGGAACACCATCCAGCATAAAGTTCTCTTGGCGTTCCGAGGGCTGAGTCACTGTACCTGCCTCAACACCGATCGCAGCGGTTATTCCGTTGCCCCCTGAAAGGTCTTCTTCGGCAATCGTAAAGGAGGCATGCTCATCGCCCGAGCTCTCAATCGAACAGTCCCGAGTGTCTCCTGGGGTTCCTAGGTAACATGCTGATGATCCGGTCAGTGCTGAGCTCAGCGTCGAGTCGAGCGTAATTTCTGCGGTGACGTCGTCGATGGGCTGGCGGCGGTCAACCGGGACAAGGTCCCAGTAAAATTCATCTGCTTGAGCAGTGGCATGCATGACGTCGTCCACGGTGTAGTTAATGACGTACGTCTGACTCCCGTGGACGAATGAATCGTCGCCCACCAGGATCGTTTTGAAACCTTCCGCGTGTTCTGTTTCGAAGGGCACAGCGTTCCCCGCACCATCGGTCACGCTGATATCCTGTGGTTCGGCCGGAGCACCCTGGTAGCGCAGCGGCAGCGAACGCACAATACCGCGATTCTGGTCGGTCTGCGGAAACTCGGCCACCAGTTCTTCGGTGACGTCCGCCTGCGCCCTGCCCTGGTCATCAAGGCCAATATCATAGGTCAGGTCCCAACTGGAAAACTGAAAGTTCTCAACATTTTCGTCCGGTTCATCTGCCACGGCGGCCCCGGCAAAGACCAGCCCCAGCATGACGACGCCGAGACCAACCACCAGAAACCACAACCTGCGAGCGCGTGCAACAATACCCATGGCGCCAGTATAAAGGCCCGGCCGGTTATTCCAGTTCGGTCACGGGAACAAATTCGTAGCCGAGATCTTTCACACCGTCGACGATTGGGAATCGGCCAAACAAAGCGGTGTTTCCCGCGTCGTGAAAGATGTCAGTGAACTGGCCGGTGAAGATCTCGACGTGATCGATCGGCTGGCCAAAGGCGGAGTCACTGGCCGTCTCGTGGCACGCTACGACAGCTAACACCAACGTCATCGAGGTTTGTCGAGGGGCCACCACCGATCTTCCTTCGCCCCATCGATCGCTTCATTTGCACGTTGCATTCTTTGAGCTTCAGCTGACGACTCATCCACGGTCGGCCGTCCCATCAGCAGAGACTGGTAGCTATCCCCTGCCCCCATAATTGGGCCGAAAGCTTCACGAATCCTATTTCCTGGGGTCGCTCGAATGAACCGGATGACGATTCCGAGGACTACAGCAGCCAAGAAAACGAGGATCAATGCACCGATCAGAGCGGAGAAATCGATGTCTTGGGAATACATGACGGCGATGACGCCAAGAACGGCCAAGAACGCGGCGACCGCAGTCATGACTGGTCCCGGCATTTTGGAGCGCCTCGACCGTTTCGAGATTTCGTGATGAATCGCGACGAGAATGGGCTCAAGGTCCCAGGCAGTTGCTCTACATCAAGTGGTTCTGCCGCAGTCTTCTCAGCGGTGAAGTCATGGTTACGAAGGAGTTCGCCCAGCACCATCGATGCGGTTAATAACACCACGTTGCGCCCCGGACACATACCGGGCCCACCGCTAAAGGTCACCAGCGGCCAGTCGTTCTCGTTGCGATCTTCTAACCACAGTTCCGGGGCAAAACGGTGGGCATCGGCCAGGGTTTCGTCGTCGCGATGGAAGAACGGCGCGAAGATCAAGATTGATGTTCCCTTGTCCAATGTGCCGTTGCGCCATTGGGTTTCTTCGGTGGTCTCGCGCAAAATCAACGGTGTGGTTGGCCACAGCCGCAACGATTCTAGAACGACGGCGCGGAGGGTCGGCAAATCTGGCGCCTGATCGAGTTCTTCGCGGGCAAGCTGGGTGGTCTCGGGATCAGCCGACAATAAACTCACCGCGCGGAACGTGGCCCATGATGCGGCATCGAAGGCAAACATCCACTGCGGGATCTGCTGTTCGGGCATCGTGCCTTTGGAGGCTGGAATGTCGGCCGCCATAGCAGCCAAGCTACCCGGTTCTGCTAACTCGAGATAGTGGCGCAAGCTCTTGGTGAACCGTTTTCGGCGGCTGCGGTTTTTCGGTACCAGATATGCCAGGTTCCCACGTTCACGCAGCTGGTTGAGGTCCTCGGTGATGTGCTGATCGTTGCGAGCCGAATCTCCCAATACGATCCGAATGACGATGCGTCAGCATGTGAGTGCACGGTGCGGCCCGTCTGCAACGCTGCTTCATTGAAGGGCCGCCGTTTCTTCCGCGCGTTGACCGAGGACACCAAGGCCCCACCCGGCTGAAAGTGGTTCAATGCGCCACGTTTTTCCAACGAGGCTGAGCTAAATGAGTCAGGGGTCTCATTGAGCGCCCGGTGGACATCCGCGGGGTCCACCAAGAGTGCAACCTTCCGTCCGGCTAAGACTTTGAGTTGCACCGGACCGCTGCCGTATTGCGAGCGCAAGCGCTGCATTTGGTCGTGTTCTCGTGGTGCTGAATGCGTCATGTCACAAGACTATTGGCACCAAGGAGGTACCCGACAGGTCCTGCTTTCGCCGCTCGTGAGACGTGTGGGGCCAGCTGATGCGCCGAAGGTTAGCAGCACGCAGACGCTCGAGCACCTATGAGGATCGGTTGATTAGCGACTGGAGCGCAGCAGCCATCATCAGTTGATGATTCTGACACTCCGTTCGATGCAGCATTCCCCGGATCTGTTGTGCAGACCCCAGTCGTTGGTAGTTGGAGTTTCAGATCATCTGCTGCTTCTCGATCCCCGGCCAGTGCTGCGGCTATTGAACGAACCTGTTCGTACCCGGTGGCCATTAGGAATGTTGGTGCACGTCCGTAGCTCTTCATTCCTACGATATAAAACCCGGTTTCTGGGTGGGCAAGGATGCGTTCACCGTGGGGTTCTACCGAGCCGCAGGAGTGGAACTCTGGATCGATCAACGGACCCAGGTCGCGTGGGGCTTCCACTGCTGGATCCATGTCTAAACGAAGCTCAGACAGCATATTCAAGTCGGGTCGGAATCCGGTGGCCGGAACGAGTACATCAACGTTCAGTTGATGTGGTTCGACCGATGAGACAGCGCGAACCGTCAGTGCGTCATCGGAAACGTCGAATGAGTCAATCACGAATGACGTGTGGACAGAGATGTGTCCGTCT
>DHCMJ07802__coassemble_1772_pt1 | contig 10745 bp, 9 predicted proteins | sample DHCMJ07802__metabat2_low_PE_015 | metagenome-assembled genome bin DHCMJ07802 | reverse complement strand
CGGTAAAGCGATTGCACTTGTGATTCAGGTCTGCTGCTTCAGGTGGGTGCAGTCGTTGCGCTGTTGGTTGCTGTTGACACAGATTACACGTCTTGGAAGTGTGGAGGTGTGTCAGAGTTCCCCAATTTCTAGGAGGAAACTATGCTGACCGCTCGTGAAATTATGACTCCAAGCGCCGAATGTATTCGGGAGAATGATTCCCTGAAGCAGGCCGCGCAGATGATGCGGGATCTTGACGTCGGCGCCCTACCAATTTGCGGTGAAGATAACCGCCTCCAAGGCATGCTGACCGACCGCGATATCATCGTGTTGACCATTGCCGAGGGCAAGAATCCCGAGGCAGTCAATGCCGGGAGTTTCGGGGGTGAAAAGCCCGTGACGATCGGGGCCGATGATTCCATTGATGACGCCATTGCGACCATGAAGGAATATAAGGTTCGTCGGCTGCCCGTGATCGATGGCCATACACTCGTTGGCATGATTGCCCAAGCCGATATTGCTCGCAGTATTTCCGATGACAAGGTTGGCGACCTTGTCGAACTGATCTCGAACTAGCAACCCCCGCTGCGTGTGTCGCCACGAATCTAAAGGTGACTATCGAGGAGTTCGGCCAACTGTTGTGGCGCTTCCAACGGCAGTAAGTGTGCCGCATTTTTGACCACGGCGGTGCTACCGTTTTGCGCGGCCGAGGAGATCTGTTGGGCATCAGCAACCGTGCACATCTGATCTTGATCACCAGCAACTGTCAACAGCGGCAATGTGATTTCGCTCAGCCTATCGGTTGCATCATACGTGGCCAACGCCTGGCACAGGGCGGCATAGGACTGGTCATCGGCATTGGCCAGCGCTTGTTTTTGACTATCGAGTTTACTGAAATCGTGGAAACTGTCTGAAACCCACAACTGGGCGGACATTTCCACCATGACTTCGGTTCCGGAGAACAGCACCATCTCAGCGCGTTCATTCCAGTCGTCTGCCGTACCAATTTTGGCAGCTGATGCCATCACTGCGATGCCGTCGAAGAGGTCTGCGTGTTTCAGCGCAAGCTCAAGTGCAATCTGACCCGAGATCGACAACCCTGCGAAGTAGACCTTGGATTCACCACGAATGGTGCCGGTCTGCCGCAGGTTTTTGACCAACTGTGCCACGGCTGTGGCAATTTCTGGGATGGTCACATCTTCGTGGTGTGCCGGAGATTGGCCGTGGCCTGGCAAATCGATGCCGATGACCTGAAACCTATGAGTCAGATGCTGTGCCATTTCGGTGAAGAGCCCGTTGACGGAGGTTCCCATGCCGGGGCCGACAATGAGGGTGTCCCGGACGTCTGGATCAAAGGACCCGGATTCGGTCAAACGGATCACGGCAATATGCGGGTTGGCCACGGTCAATCACTCCACTGTTAGCTGATCAATAAGGCTGGTTCCTCCAGGATAGCTGCCACATCGGCGAGGAAGGCGCCCGCTTCCACACCATCGACGATTCGATGGTCGAATGAGCCACCCAGTGTGGTAATCCAGCGTGGTTCCATCTGACCGTTGACCACCCACGGCTGCTGTCGGATCGCACCAAATGCAATGATCCCGGACTCGCCCGGGTTCAAGATTGGTGTGCCGGTGTCAAGCCCGAGCACCCCGATGTTGGTGATCGTAATCGTGCCGCCGGATAGCTCGGCCGGCTGGGTCTTGCCATCGCGCGCCCGACTCGTCAGTTCTTGGATGGCTTGGGCCATCTGGAGTTGATTCATCTGGTGGGCGTTTTTGATATTCGGTACGATCAGCCCGCGCTTGGTGGCGGCTGCTAGTCCGAGGTTCACGTAGTGGTGCAGGCTGTAGGTGTCCCCGTGCCAGGTGGCATTGGCCTGGGGGGTTTGCAGCGCGGCTTGGGATACGGCCATCGCCAGCACCAGGAGCGGGGAGACCCGCACGTTTTCAAACCGCGGGTGTTTCTTCAACGTTTCGAGGTATTCCATGGTTCTGGTGGCGTCCACCTGCCGGAACACCGAAATATGTGGTGCCGAGGTATAGGAGTCGGTGACCGCCTTGGCTGTCGCTTTCCGAACGCCGGAGACCCTGATGGTCTCCGACTCCCCCGTTGTAGTCGACGGTGCCGAGGTGGTTGCCGGTGGGCTGGCTTCAAGCACGGCGTTGACGTCTGAGCGTGTGACTTCACCGTGCTGGCCGGTGGGGGCAATAGTGGTCAGATCCAGGCCGTGGTCTTTGGCCAGCTTGCGGACCGGTGGTTTGGCCAACACTTTGACAAACAGATCACTTTTGACCGGTTGGGCAGCAGGCTGAGGTTCTGGTTCGTTGACGACCGGTGTGTCGAATTCAGCTGGCGCAGCGGTCTTGGCGCGGCCTCTGCGGCGTCGTCGTCCCGGTGTATCGGCTTTTGGTCCGGTGCCAACCAGTGGCGCTTGCGGTGCTTCTTCGTCGTCGTCTTCACCGGTGGCGGTGACGTTGATGGCGATGAAGTTGTCACCCACGTTGACGGTGTCTCCGACGTCGGCGTAGAGCTCATGTACAACGCCGGCCCAGGGGCTGGGAATTTCGACCAGGGATTTGGCGGTTTCAATTTCGGCGATCACTTGGTTAACGGTCACGGTGTCGCCGGCTTTGACCATCCAGTTGGCCACGTCAGCTTCGGTGAGCCCTTCGCCCACATCGGGCAGGGTAAAGATCTTCATGTGGTCTCCTTGCGCGGCGGTCTAATAGGTGAATGTCTCATCGACGGCGTCCAGGATCCGATCCACCGAGGGCAGATAGTCCTGTTCTAACCGCGATGGTGGATACGGCATGTGATAGCCGCCCACCCGCTGTACCGGGGCTTCCAGACTGAGGAACGCCTGTTCCATGAGCCCGGCGGAGATTTCTGCACCAAAGCCGGCAAATGTTGAGGATTCGTGGATGATCACAGCGCGACCGGTCGTTTGCACCGCATCGGCTATCGTGGCCATATCCAGTGGCGACAGGCCCCGGATATCGAGCACCTGCAGGTCGTAGCCATCTTCGACGCCGGCTTCTGCTGCCGCCAATGCGGTTGAGACCTGCGGGCCCCAGGCCAGCAGGGTGCCGTCGGTTCCGGGGCGGGCTTCCACGGTGGCAAAGGGGTTGGGTGTTGGCGTATCGAAGTCCACTTCGCCACGCACAAAGTAGTGCTTCTTGGGTTCCAGCAGTAAGACGGGATCTGCCGAGGCGATCGCGGCACGAGTCACCCAGTAGGCGTCATGGGCGTTGGAGTAGGTGACGACTTTGAGCCCGGCGGTGTGTGCGAAATAGGCTTCGGGAGATTCCGAGTGGTGTTCTACCGAGCCGATGCCGCCTCCGTATGGCAGGCGGATTGTGACCGGGAAGTGTTGGGATCCTTGGAATCGGGAGTGCATTTTGGCCAGTTGGGAGACGATCTGGTCAAACGCAGGGTACACAAAGCCGTCGAATTGGATTTCGGCAACGGGTACGAAACCGGCTTGCGCCAGTCCGATGGACGTGCCAACGATGCCGGCTTCACCCAGCGGTGCATCGACCACGCGGTCGGAACCGAATCGCGCGGCTAAGCCCTCGGTTACACGGTAGACGCCACCTAGGGCACCGATGTCTTCGCCTTGCAGCAGTACACGTTCATCGCTAGCCAGCGCATCACCCAGGGCGTGGTTTACTGCCTGGCCGATGGTGAGTTTTTTGGTCCCCGTGGCGACTTCATCAAATACGGTGGTCATGACGCGTCCTCGTCTTCCATCCAACGGTCAAATGCCGCGGCCTGGGCCTCGACGAGACCGTGTTCTTCGGCGTAGACGAGATCGAATTTTTCGCGCAGTGAGATGGTGTCTGGCGCATCGATGATGTTCTCGCGCAGGTTGGCGGCGAGCTGCTCACCTTGGGCAACGACTTCGTCAAAGAACGCATCGGTGTAGTCGAAACGACGGCGCAGATACTGTTCGGTGCGCACCATCGGATCAGTTTGGGCGTACTGGGACTCTTCTTCGCTGGTGCGGTATTTGGTGGGATCATCCGCGGTGGTGTGGGCGCCCATGCGATAGGTATGTGCTTCAACCAAGACTGGTCCCCCACCACGACGTGCGTGATCAACAGCACGGTCCATCACCGCAGCGGTGGCGATTGGATCGTTGCCGTCGACCGCAAAGCCATCAAATCCATAACCTTGGGCCCGTTTGTACAGCGGGACCTTGGATTGGACTTCAAACGGTGTGGAAATGGCCCAGTAGTTGTTTTGAATAAAGAAGACCACCGGAGTATCGAATGAAGCGGCAAAGACCATGGCTTCGTGAATATCGCCTTCGGTCGAGGCACCGTCACCGAAGCAGGCTACGGCAACGCGGCCTTCTGCTGCCCGGCGAGCATCGGTCCAGCCGCGCTGTTGTTGAGCAATGCCCCAGCCGTATCCGACGGCGTGAGGTACCTGGGCGGCAAGCACCACGGTGTAGGGCTGCATGTTGTAGTCGTGCGGTTTCCAACCGGCATGGACGGCGCCGCGGAAGAAGTCAAAGAGGTTTTCATCGGGGATGCCGCGACCGCGGGCCATGACATGTTCGCGGTAGGTCGGGAAAATCCAGTCGCGGTCTTCCAGTGCGGTGACGGCTGCGGCCTGGGCTGCTTCTTGGCCCACCGATGGTGTCCAGAGCACCAGTTGCCCTTGACGCTGCAGATTCACGCCCTCTTCGTCGATGCGACGAGTGGTGGCCATCAGGCGGTACATTTCAGCCACGCGCTCGTGGTCGATGGCGGTGGCGTCGTCAACAAACGCCTTGGCGCTTTCGGTGGGATCAATAAATCCATCGGAGGATAAGACACCGATGGCTTCTTCGGGCAGCTGATGCCCGGGAGGCGATGAGATCGTAGACATATGCAATTCTCCTGGTCAGAGATGATCGTTGGCTTCGGGTTATGAATCGCAACGAAGTTTCCGTGATTTCCCCTCATCCTACCCAATGGTGGCGGGCCAAAGTGAGGCGGATCACAGATATTCTACACGTCTGGACTGCACACGTGAATAGCTTGCTGTACACGCAAAATGCCGACTGTGCAGCTGTGCATCTGAGCTGCGATGTTGCGAAATCATCCACTTATCGGCCGTGGCACCGAAGTGCCATCGGTGAGTTCATCTCGACTCACCAAATTTATGGAATTTTTCCAACATTGACGCCTTCCGCTCATGAGCAACTGAATGTGATTGAACTCACGATAAATGGCGCGTGGCGGCTTGGCGTTTCGCTTGGAGCGCCGGTTTTTCGCCATTGCCGCACACAAGTTTGTAGACTCGGACGACATAGCTGGTTTAGGTGAAAGGAAGGCAGAATGACTGCTTCACAGAATGTTCTCGTTGCCGGTGCCGGGCTGATTGGGCTGTGCACCGCATACTCTTTGGCACGGGCCGGTCACCGCGTCACCCTGATCGACAAAGATGAGGTCGGTTCAGGTGCAGCACGCGGCAATGCCGGGGAAATCACTCGAATTCAAGCCACCCCGATGCCCGAACCAGAACAGCTAACCGAAATCTTCAAGGGTGTGACCACGCGTCGTCACTACCTCAACATCGCACCGGTTGCGATGCCGCTGCTATCGGGCTTTGGCGCCGGCTTTATCTACAACACCATGCCGTCGAAAGTTCGCGAAAACACCCGTAACCTCGACCAGCTGGTCCGCGGCGCATTTGCCGCGTTTGACTCCTACCACGAGGATGGCATTTCGCTAGATGGCGGCGGTTACGGGTTCCTCAACACCCACGTCTCAGCTGATGCGCTACAGAAATTCCGCGATGGCCAAGTGGCCCGCGCCGATACCTTCGGCATCGAGCGTCCGGGACGGATCATGCTGGATGGCGATCTCCACGACTTCGAACCCGTCTTGGATGAGCATGTCCGCGCCGGGTTCGTTGCCAATACCGAGCGCTATATCGACCCGCGCCTCTTCGTTGATGAACTGCATGAGAAACTTGTTGAACTCGACGTCGAAATTTTGGAACACACCGAACTGGTGGGCCTGAACAACAACACCGCCACCATGCGCAGCACCGAGGGCGAGATAGCCCGCGGCTTCGATAAAGCCATCGTGGCTATTGGCGCCTGGACCACACCGTCGGTCGAGGGCCTCTCCGGCACCCGCTCGGCGTTTGTCACCTCGGGCACCGGCTATTCCTATCACGTCAAACCCGATCGCCTGCCCGGCTACCTGCTGGCCTCAATTGACCGCAAAACCATTGGTGTGCCGATGTCGGGCGAATTGCGCGTTGTAGGGCTGATGGACTTCTCATCTGAGATTCAAGAATTCTCCGCCCAGCGTGTGGAGCACCTGGCATCCCAGGCCTCAGCATTCATCAAGGGCATCGGCGATAAACCCCGCTTTGACGAATGGACCGGCCCACGCCCGATGACCCCGAACGGCCTGCCGATCATTTCCCCAATGAAGCAGCACCCCAACGTGATTGTGGCAACCGGTCACAACATGCACGGACTCTCATTGGGACCGGTTACCGCCGAGGTTGTTGTCTCGATGGTCGAAGGTCGGCCCGGTGTAGTCTCCGGGTCCGAGATCGACATGAAACCGTTCGCGCTCTAACACAGCGCCGGTACTAGTCGGCGAAGTCTTCGGCCACCTGGATCAATCGATCATTGGCCTCAACTTCGCCGATCGAGACACGAACACCTTCCGGTGCGAACGCGCGCACCGATAACGCCCGGGCCTCGCAGGCCGCTGCGAAGGCCTGGGCTTTATCACCCAGCGGGAGCCACACAAAATTCGACTCGGTCTGCGGCGGGTTATAGCCCAGCGCATCCAGCGCTTCCCACACGCGACGTCGCTCTGCAACCACCTTTTCGGTATTGGCCAAGACTTCATCCAAATTGGACAGCGACGCATAGGCTGCGGCCGAGGCAATCATCGAGGTGGCAAATGGCGGGTTGATGACCTTCAGTGGCTGCGAAATACCGGCGGGCGCCACCGAGTAGCCGATGCGCAGATTCGCCAGACCGTGCGCCTTGGAGAAGGTGCGCAACACCGCCACATTCGGATACTGACGGTACATCGCAATGCCGTCAACGGCATCCTCACGACGAATGAATTCAATATAGGCCTCATCGATCACGACCAGAATGTGCTCGGGCACCCGGTCAATAAAGTCCTGGACCGCCTGGGTCGTCAACACCGTACCCGTGGGGTTATTTGGGGTGCACAGCATGATGATGCGCGTGCGGTCGGTAATGGCTGCAAGCATCGCCTCGAGATCATGTTCACCATTATCCTGCAGCGGCACCATGACATCATTGGCGCCGGCCGAGCGAATCACAATCGGATAGGCCTCAAAAGACCGCCACGGAATAATAACCTCGTCAGCCGCGCCGTCGTCGCCGGTTCCGGCAAACGTTTGCACCAGGGCTGTCAGCACGCCCAATGAACCGGCACCCACGGTCACATCCTCGGCGGCCACGTTGTAGGTTTCGCCGATCAAACTGCGCAACTGGGCATAGGTGGTTTCGGGGTATCGTTGCACGACCTCGGATGTCGCCGCCTCACGGATCGCATCCGTTGCCGCGGCGATCGGGGCATACGGGTTCTCATTGGAGGCTAATTTATAGGCGACAACACCGGGCACTTCCACCGGTGGTTTGCCAGCCTGGTAGGCGGGCAGTTTATTGAGCACGGAACGTGGGTACACAGCAGAAGAATCCATGCCGACCAGTCTAGCGATCGCACTTGGACAGCTGGATCCTGGTAGAACATTACGCCCTACCCAGTCGGGCCATGATTGCTTCTGCCCCGCGATGCAGGGTGGCCGCGATATGAGCCTCATCGAGCTGCTGGCGCGGATAGACCACGGCAAGTGTTGCCGGCAGCTGGCCGGCAGCCATCAGCGGCACCGCAACCGAACCGACGCCGGGGATCACTTCGTCAAAGGATGAGGCATAGCCATCGCGCAGCGCTTGGTCGAGATCAGCCTGGGCTTTGTTCGACAATTCCAGGTCTTCGATATCGGCGCGTTGCTGCGGGCTCAGCCCCGATAACAAGGCCATGCCCGGGGCGCCTCGGTCGAGGTGGTGACGGGTGCCAGGGTGCTGCGTCAGCGCATGCGACGTCGTTGCCTCAACGGTCACCAACGTGAAGCAATCCGCACCCTGGGCCACGGCAATAAAACACGACATCTCCAAGTCATCAGCGATCTTGGTCATGATCGGCAGGCCCACGGTCTGCAGCGAATTTTCAACTCCCCGCGCTAAATTGGTCAACCCTGCTGCCGGGTGAATCTTGCCGGCCTCGTCCCGGCGCACCAGATAATGCGCTTCCAACGTTCGCAGGAGCCGATATGCAGCGGAGCGGTGGATGCCAAGTTGCTGTGCGACCTGTCCGATGGACGGCGCGGCATCCGCGGCACAAACTCGTTCCAACAGCTCTATTCCACGCGATAACGTCAGTGAAAGACTGCCACCTGCACTATCAGACATCGTGTCTCCTCAGCAATCTGATTTGGCATACTCGACTTACGGTGTGTAAGCTCACACCTAACAGTTCACTAATTGAACACCATGTTCGAATATAGAGCAACTTTAGTTTCTTGGATCGTTGCGAGCCGTACAGGAGTTAAGTCATGCAGTTTCACCATCACGGATATGTCTCCACCCAACCCCGCGTTAAACCCGCAGCGGGAGTCGGTTTGGATCGCCCGGATGAGCTTCCAGACACCATGGACGTCATGATCGTTGGCTCCGGTCCAGCCGGCATGACCACGGCAGCAACCCTGTCGTCCTACCCGGATGTACACACTCGCCTCATTGAACGTCGCGAAGGCCGCCTGGTACTGGGTCAGGCCGATGGTATTCAGGCCCGCTCGGTCGAGACCTTCGACTACTTCGGTTTTGCCGACGAAATCACCAACGAAGCCTACTGGCTGACCGAAATGAACTTCTGGAACCCCGATGAGGACAAGCCAGAGAACATTGTGCGTACCTCGCGCACCCTGGATGACCCAACCGGCATCTCCGAATTCAAACACCTGATTGTCAACCAGGCTCGTGTATTGGACTACTTCGCAGAATTCGCGGAGCGTTCACCATCGCGTTTGAAGCCAGACTATGGTTACGAGTTCGTTTCCCAGAGCGTGGACAACGACCACGAATACCCAATCGAGGTCACCCTCAAGATCACCGCTGGTCCACAGGAAGGCGAAACCCGTACGGTTCGCACCAAGTACCTCGTCGGTTCCGAAGGCGCACACTCGCCGGTCCGTAAGTCCATCGGCCGCACTCCGATCGGCGATAAATCCGATCACGCTTGGGGCGTCATGGATGTTCTGGTGGAAACTGATTTCCCAGATATTCGCACCAAATGTGCCATCCAGTCCAACGACGGTGGCTCCATCCTGTTGATTCCTCGTGAGGGCGGCTACCTGGTGCGCTTCTACGTGGACCTCGGCGATGTTGATCCCAACGATGGCGGTCAGGTTCGCAAAACTCCACTAGAAGAAATCATCCGTCGCGCCAACACCATCCTGTCGCCGTACACCGTTGAGGTTAAAGACGTTGCCTGGTGGTCCGTCTACGAAGTTGGGCACCGCGTGACCGATAAATTCGACGACGTCGACGATGGCCAGGAGTCCGAAAAGAACCCACGAATCTTCGTGACCGGCGATGCATGCCACACCCACTCGGCCAAGGCCGGTCAGGGTATGAACGTGTCGATCCAGGACGGTTTCAACCTCGGGTGGAAGATCGGTCAGGTCGTCTCCGGCTACTCCGATCCTTCCCTGTTGCACACCTATTCGGGTGAGCGCCAAGAAGTCGCCCAAAACCTCATCGACTTCGATAAGAAATGGTCCTCCCTGATGGCTGCCAAGCCAGAAGACCTGCCATCAAAGAACTACGTCGCAGAGTTCTACCAGAAGACCTTTGAGTTCCCAGCCGGTTTCATGACCGAGTACAAGCCATCGCCGCTGACCACCCAGACCACCCACCAGGATCTGGCCAAAGGCTATGAAATTGGTAAGCGCTTCAAATCCGCTAAGGTCTCCCGCGTTTCGGATACTAACCCGTTGCACCTTGGTCACCTCCACGAAGCTGATGGTCGCTGGCGCATCTACGTCTTTGGTGACGACAAGGCACCGACAGACGCTGCAAATAAGGCCAACAGCTTTGGTGAATGGCTGGGCACCGATGCCAACTCACCGGTCATCAAATACACTCGGAAGGGCGAAGACACCAACAGTGTCTTTGATGCCAAGCTCATCTACCAGCAGCCCAAGGAAGAGATCGAGTTGCTTGAAACTCCACAGATCTTCCGGCCAACTGTTGGTCCACTACAGCTCACCGACCTGAACAACGTGTTCGGTGTGCTCACCGATGACAACATCTACGAAACCTTTGAGATCTCATCGGCTGGTGCAGTCGTTGTGGTGCGTCCTGATGGCTACATTTCCACCGTCCAGCCACTGGATGCCACCGATGCGATTGCCGAATTCTTCGACGGCATCTTCACTGTGCAGAACTAGTTCTGACTCGGCAAAAACCGGCGGTACCCTTTTGGGCGCCGCCGGTTTTTCGTGGCAAGATTATCCTATGAGTTATATTCTTCGAACCATCGTGACCGCGGCATCCTTCTGGGTTGCCCTCTGGCTGTTGCCCGGTATGCAGCTGACCTCAGATACCGGTGCTCCAGATACCGGCGAATCGATCATCGCCCTACTCATCATCTCCGTGGTTTTTGGACTCATCAACGGTGTCGTCCGTCCAATTGTCAGCTTCTTAT
>DHCMJ07802__coassemble_1747_pt1 | contig 10870 bp, 5 predicted proteins | sample DHCMJ07802__metabat2_low_PE_015 | metagenome-assembled genome bin DHCMJ07802 | reverse complement strand
TGCTGCGGCTCGTGCTGTGAAGGTTACAGCCAGAACGTTATAAGGGTTATATACCCCGGTAGCTACCCCATAGGCGATGCGGTGGGTGATGGCTCGGGTTTTGCCCGTTCCTGCCCCTGCCAAAATACGGACCGGTCCGGATAGGGTGGTGGCGGCCTGGCGTTGTTCAGTATCCAGGCCGGCTAGTATTTCATCAGGATTTTGCAATCTAGTTCTCTAAGGTTCTGGGTTGTGGCAATGGTCCACCGTACCAGTGGCGTATCAACTGGTGTGCAATCGAGGCAGCTCCGGGAATGAACATCCGGCCTGATTCCACCTCGTCGCGTAATTCTTCGCGACTAAACCATCGAACTTCTGCAAGTTCTTCATGATCTGCTTGGGCGTCTTCAGGATGTTGGGTTTGCCCGAGATAGCCCAACATAAGCGATTGTGGGAAAGGCCAGGGCTGCGATCCCATGTACTCCACACCATCAACAATCACTCGGGATTCTTCAAACACTTCGCGCTTTACGGCGGCTTCCAACGATTCTCCGGGCTCTACGAAGCCTGCAAGCGTTGAATAGCGTTTATTGCCCCAAGCTTTGTTATTACCTAATAGTGCTCGGTCTTTCGGATCGGTAATCAACATGATCACCGCAGGATCGGTGCGCGGAAAGTGTTCGGATCCATCCTTTGGACACACTTGTACCCAGCCAGATGTGGTGAGTTGCGTTTTCGTTCCGCAACGAGGGCAGAACTTATGAGCGTTGTGCCAGTTGGCAATGGCGATCCCTGACACGAAGATACCCACGTCTCTGTCGTTGAGCGCCGGGGCTATGTCCGAAACCCCCAACCAATCAATGTCGGCAGGTTGCTCGACTACTACTCCACCGACTTGAGGATCTTGCAGCCAAGGCGCTGAGGTCTCAGATCGTGCAATGAGCAGCACAATTTCAACGTGGTCCTCCTCCCTTTCCACGAACTGACTGTGTTGCGGAGTGTGTTCTGCCGAGCGGCCAAGGTACACAGCATCGTCTGGAAGCTCTCCGGTTGGGGCAGTCAAGACCAGCCCCCCGTCATACATTGGCGCTGTCCTGCCGTGCAGCCAGAGCACCCGGGTATTGGGCTGATCCCAAATGGTTGAGAGCCATTGCTCATCGTCGCGAAGTTCCGTTCCACGGTCTACATCGTCACGGGCGAGCGGGAGGCGTCCAAGGGCGGTCAGCATATCCATGATTTCCACTGTAGTCGAGGAGCAAAGTTTTTCGACTCACCAGGTTTACTCAACCAGATCTTCTGCAAGCGGGCGTATGGTGGATGTGATGAAACGAACCGCCATGGAACTAGCAGCACTCGCCTCGGCTGCCATGCCCGGCTTGGATATTGTCCAAACCTCTGCAGCGCCAGATGACACGCGTGCATTCGACTCTGCCATCGTGACAGACACGGATAATAATCATTGGCGGGTTCGTTCCCCTCGAAATTCCCAGGCAGCGTTCCGTCTGGAAACTGAAATTCAAGTACTCTCTGGCTTTACCCCGGCTATTCGTGCCCATTTACCGTTCCGTGTCCCGTCGGTTGCCGGTGCAGTCCAGATCGATTCATTGCGAACATTCATCTACCACCAGATGCCTGGTCAGCCGGTGGATTTGGACACAATCACAGGCTCAGAACCCCAAACTATCGATGATATTGGTCGTATTGTGGCGGCCATTCATAAACTTCCCCGAGCCGTGGTCGAAACCGCGGATTTACCTTCCTACGGGGCCGAACAACTCCGTTCGCGGTTGCTGTCGGAGTTGGATCAAATAGCGTTGACGGGCAAGGTTCCATCAGCCCTGCTCCGCCGCTGGGAAAGTGCCTTTGAAGAACGCCGAATGTGGTCGTTCACTCCGCGTGTTGTGCACGGTGATTTTGATGAGACTTCACTGCTCATCGACCGCAATAGGGCGGTTGGCGTGACAGCATGGACCGATCTACATATTGGTGACCCCGCCCAGGATTTCACTTGGCTTGCTTCCACTGAGTCGCTGGAGTTCCGCGAGGCACTGTTGTCTGCCTATCACCAGCACATGGACTTGCCAGCAGATCAACTCGATCTGCACATCATGCGACGGGCAGCACTGGCTGCAGAGTTCTCTTTAGCGAAATATCTGATGTCAGGCATCAACACCGCCAACAATGAAGTCATCGATGAAGCCCAAGCTATGTTGGATGACTTGGCCTCCGATGTTGAAACAACCGGTGGCCAAGATATTGGTCAAAAATTCTGGGAGCCGGAACCGACCCCAGAACCTTCCGCTTCGACAACTGCGCCCACAGCACCAGTGGAATCTGAGTCCGCAATTTTCACGGACAACGATGTACAGTCCACCGAGACGGGCACTCTGGACGATGCTGAAGATGATGTTGAGTCTGAGCACGAAAGTGCCGTTGCATCAGAGGAGACGCCAACCGATGGCGCCGCAGACACGGAACCAGAACCAGATACCCAGCCTGTACCAAGGGCTGTACCTAGCTCCGAAGCGGCCGAAGAGTCATCTCGCGATGATGCAGAAGAACTGACCCAGGATTCCCCGGCGCTTGACGATGCTGAGGAAGAGCTGGATGAACTACCAGAACCGCAGCGGCCTGAAGCTGAAGACGACGGTACAACGCTCGTCGTACACTCATTATCGGATGAGGATAAGATCATACGTCATGACGAACCGACCCAGCCCGCTGCGACCGATGTTGATACGCAGCCTATTTCGTGGAAAACCGTCAAAAACAATTTGAACGACCGCTAAACCTCGGCCATGGCTTTGGCGAGAATCTCCTCGAGTTCTTTGGCCGATGCGAAGTTATGTGGTGTTTTTTCTACTCCGTGTGCCAAGTACACAAATTTTCCGGTGATGTTTTCCATGGGGATACCGTGGAGTCGTGACCATGCCAGGCGGTAAATGGCTAACTGCAGACCACGTCGCGGCATTTCGCTGTCTGCAGGTACTCGCCCCGTCTTCCAATCGACAAGCTCCCAGGCAGCGTCTGGATCGAAGGCACGGTCCGGGTCTCCCCCGCTGCGAAAGACAGCGTCGATACGCCCACGAAGCGTCAGACCCGAGACTGAGGTCTCAACTGCAGCTTCGATCATTGTTGGTACTCGGTCGGCCCACGACGATTGCTCAAAGTTTTCGCGTAGTTCAGCAAGTCCGGTAGCCGCGTCCCATTCTGCATCGGCAAGTTCTTGGGTTTCCTCGATATCAAATGACGGCGTTAGTCCGGGCATCGACTGTGCATAGAACTGCTCAATCCATTCGTGTACCAGCGTACCTTCACGTGCGGCTGCGGTAGGTCGCTGCGGCATAGGACGTCGAATCTGGCGTGCTACAGCTGCTGGATCGTGAGCAAGCTCCACAAAGCGGCTCGTAGAAATATGTTCGGGCATATGTACATTGTTCGTCGCTGATAGCTGTGCCCGGTCTAATACCCAGTCGATACGTTGTGCCAGATCATCGTCTAAACATGCTCTTGATAACTCTGCTTCACGGACCCTGGTAGCAGCCTGTTCCAACACATCGCGACGTCGGTGGCTGCGTCGTACAAGAATCGCCTCCTGATCGGGTTCGGGCAGGCGATCGTCCTCACGGGCATCGACACGGTATTGGTCTGGCCCATCGAGGGGGTCGTAGGGCCACGTCGCTACAACCGCTCGGGAACGTCGTGGGTTTTCTGCTGGAAACTCGCTGGCCCAATAGACCTTTTGATCAAGCCCATGAGCGTCTTGATATTCGACCATTTCTTCTAAGAAAACTGACATTGGGGCAGGTTTCTTATTGGTCCCCTGCCAGTGTGCACCGGAAACCCATAACAAATCTTTGGCACGGGTAAAAGCGACATACGCCAATCGACGGGCTTCGGAGAGTTCATGGATTTTCACTTGTTCTTTGAGCGTCAAAACTTCGCGTCCTTGGGTTTCCGCGACCTTTTCTCCCATGGTTTCTGACCAACCGTCAACACCGGAAAGGCCTGCCCATTCACGCACATCAGACGCAGCGTGTTGTTCCCATTTGGGTAGCGTCTCGCGGTCACCGCGAAGTGGCCATGGTAAGTCCCCTCTGGTCTTGCTGGTCCATAAGTCGTGCTGGGTCCCAGGGAATATGCTTTGGTTCATACCCGGCACGAAGACAGCATCCCATTCAAGCCCCTTGGACGCATGCATGGTCATAATTTGCACGGCGCCGGGTTTCGGCTGCTGCGGCGGCATATCTAAACCATTCTCTTCTTCTGCAGCAGTTTCAAGCCAGGTGAGAAACGTGACGAGATCGAGTGTACGAGTGTGATCTGCTGAGGCTTGGAACGCTTCGGCAATCCGGGAGAATTCATTGAGATACCGTCGAGCCTCGATCGAATCTGCTCCAGGTCGAACAGCGACTTCAATTCCCAGCCCCGTAGTTTTTTCGATCTGACGAATCAGGGTTGGGATTGGTAAATGAATCTGCTCCATCAGTGCTTGCAAGGACTTCCCAAAATGCTTCAAGCGTGCGAAGCCGGTGTCACTAAAGGTTTGTCCCCGTGAACTCGTCCAGTTGCTATCCGGCAGCCGTATGATGGCATTGACCATCGAAGGGTGGTCAATCTCCTCCTGCGGTGCGCTATCAGCATCCAGCGGGCTTGTACGAGCTTGTCTATCCAATGTTCTGGCATACTGGTTTAATACCCACAGGTCCTGTGGTCCAATGCGCCAACGCGCGTTGGACAGCACGCGCAGTAGTGATTCGGAGGATTGTGGATCGGCCAGAATTCTCAGAATCGACACAATTTCGATCACTTCTGGGATGCCAAGTAATCCAGCCAAACCAACGACTTCATAAGAGATGCCCCGGGTTTCGAGTGCCTCAATGAGCGGCTGAAATTGTTTTTTCGTACGGCACAAGATGGCTGCTGTATGTTCTCCTTGGCCCACACCGAGTTCTTTGACGCGTTCTGCCAGCTGTTGTGCTTCCGCATCCGCTGATTCGAACCAGTTGAGTTCAACCTGACCGATCTCGGCACCTTGTCTAGCGTGAAGCTGCGGAATCATCTGACCTGCCGCAGCATTGTCGCGCAGTGGTTGGGCTACATGGTTCGCCGTTTCCAAGATGTCGCTGCTGTTACGCCAGGCGGTCGTCAGCACCAATTGCTCGGCATCAAACTCGTGCACAAATGAGAACAGTTGCCCAGCCGAGGCTCCGCGGAAACCGTATATCGACTGGTTGGGGTCACCGACAGCGGTCACGGAATGCGACTGTTGGGTTCCGTCGCCCCTGCCGAAGAGGTGAGAGAAGAGTTGAAGCTGAGCATGCGAGGTGTCCTGAAATTCATCGAGCAGCACGATCTTATACTTCTCACGTTCGATGACCCGAACTTCGTCGAGCTTGGTGGCGATGATTGCCGCATAGCGCACCAGGTCGCCGTAGTCCATGACATTATGGTCGTGCTTTTTCTGGAGGTAGGCAGTCACCATATCGGCAATTTTTGTCCGCAGTTTTAACATCGAGAACAAGGATTCAGTGTTCTTCGTCATGGCTTTGGTCACGGGTAGCCCCTGACCAAAAGTGAACATTTCCGCAAGTGCCGTTTGCACCGCGACAGGCTCGACAAGATGTTCACAGCAATCTCCGGCAAGTTTTTTCACCGCCTGAATTGTCGACGACAACGGACGGTCGCGTACGTCATCAGCTATGAAGTTTCGAAGCTCTTCAGATTCGACATCGTCGAGGTCAATATCGGAATCGTGGTCACGCACCACCTCCGTAATCAACTGATATGACTCTGCTTCGCCGATTAGCCGTGCATCTGGTTCCACTCCGATTCTCAAACCGTGATCCGCCACCAGCGAGTTGGCATAAGAGTGGTAAGTGGTCACGGTAGCTTGGCCAAGATCTTCAGTGTCGAATGCCAATTCGATGTCGTCTCGTTCGGCCAGTTGTTCAATGGCATTATTGACGCGGGACTCAAGTTCGCCGGCGGCCTTGCGGGTGAAGGTTACGCCAAGTACTTCTTCTGGTCGGACATAGCCGTTGGCGATCAACCAGATGACTCGGTCAGTCATCGTGTGCGTTTTACCTGAACCTGCACCGGCGACAACCAAAAGCGGGTCAGGGCCAGCCTCGATAATGGCAGCCTGTTCGTCCGTTGGGTAGAGCCGTTTGTCTGGCGGAAGGTGATCTTGCAGTAGATCAGTAAGCTCGTGGGCGCTATACCGTGGCGCATTTCCCCATGTTAGACCAGCCATTCGGTTACCTGTTGTCCTTCCTTGCACATCGGGCACAGTGCTTTGAGATTGCAGCTGTCCTCTTGGTGCACAGCATAAAAGTAGGGTCCTTGCACCCATCGGGCTGCATCAGCGATATCTTGTTCCGCCCAGGTGGGGCCTGCTTCAAGGGCTGCCTGGGGCTGGATTTGTACGGTCGTTGGCGTTTTACCCAACTGCACAAGTGCAGCCCCACCCGGGTCTGTACGATCCACGAGGTGTCGTAGTGCACCGGCTTTAATCATGGCCTGATACACGCCCAACTGCGGTAGCTGGGCCATTTCCGCCACCGTGACACTGCGTGACCCCGTTTTGAGATCTACGACGTACGCGCGTCCCTGTTGATCTACTTCGACGCGGTCGATCACGCCGTTGAGTTGCACATTCAGGCCGTCCAGTTCCATATCCACTTGCAGTTTCTCTTCAACGGCGAGGAGGGTACGTGGGCCAAATTCCTCTTTGGTTGCGCCTCGGCCGGTGGAATAGCCGTACCGCATTTTATCGACGTATTGGTAGTAGTATTCCAATGCGCGTTCGGCCTTGGCATAAAGCGCATCGTATTCCCAACCTGGCTCGAGTCCAGCTTCAGCTGCTAGTAGGGGGAACTTCGCGTTGAGCTCTGCATACATCTTGCCGACGTCCGCGTCAGGATATTTCTCCGCTATCGCATGGACAAAGGTACCCGTTGCAGCGGCAGGTGACGAAGCTGAGGTAGAGACTTGATAAATGAACCACTGCAGGGGCGATTGGACTGCCGTTTCCACGGTCGATGGGGACAGTCGGATCCTATTGGGCTTCCCGGTTTCATCAATGCCGTGAATGGGATCATCTGTCGAAAGCTGATCCAGCCCCCACCAAGCATCCGGACCGGCCAAAGCTACACCCCCATCGACAAGGACGGCGAGCGCCTGGGCAGCTTGTGTCGCATTGGCTTCCAGCTGCTGAATTTCTATCTCGTCAGTGGCGGTAGTCAGTTGCCGCTGGCTCGCTTCAAGGGTACGACGCAGTTCGACGACCAGCCCATCGGCTGTCAGCGGAGTAGCGACCGTTGTGTATGGGCGGACCGGCTGTTTATCCGATGGCGTCCAGGGGTCCAGTCGTTCGATGAACATGGAGGGCTGGTGGTCTGCATCGGCGACAGCGGTGGCGATCAGGGTGTTCCAGGCACGTGAAATGGCAGAGGCAAAGGTACGGAGCTCGTCGTGGCGTACCTGCGCGATGCGTTCATTAATGGGTTGTTCCCCCGATGTTCCGGTCATTTCTTCTACGAGCTCTTGGGTGTGCAGGAGCTGGCCTCGAAGTCGTGTATTGGGCCAGATACCTTCTTGAACGCCAACAACAAAAACGGTATGCCATTGCTGTCCTGCAGCAGTCGTCGGCGTCAAAACTGAGACACCGTTATGTGTGGACCGTGACGACAGCGAGTCCATGGGCAAATCTTGTTCGGCCAGGTATTCGGTAAAGCCCGCAACGCTTTGGCCGGGAAATTGCACCACATAACGCTCTGCGGCTTCGAACAGTGCCACCACAGAGTCGAGGTCACGGTTGGCTCGCACGGCGAGATCTTTGTCCTCACCCAGGGCTTGTTCTTCCCAGAGCGTTCCGACTTCATGCAGAGCGGCTGCCCACCCAGCCCACAACACCATTTCGGCAGAGGATTGCTCTTCTATTGTTGTCTGCACCATTGCGGCCAGCATGCGACCTATACGGACTGCACCGCGAGCATAACGCGGCATGGCGCGTTCAGCGTCAAGGCCCAAGATGGTGTAAGCATCATCGGGGTTGGCGACCAAAGTATCGAGAAGTTGAGCAGAGTTTCGCGTCCCTTGTGCCTGGCGCTCGACTGCCAACAGTCGACGTCGTAGGTTGCGAAGTTCAAGTGGGGTGGACGTACCGTAGCGGCCCGTAATGAGCCAGTGGAGGTCTGTGGGTTCAATGCCGGTTGCGGTGACTGCGCTGTCATGCGCGACGGCGTCAGCGGCAGTAGTTAATACTAGAAGCGGGGCTGCTGCAGGTTGCTGATTCAGCATGACCTCGGAGATGGAGCGAGCCACGGGGATGGATTCTGATTCCAGTGCAGTCGCTACCTCCGATACTTTGGATGCCGTGCGAGACAGCACAGCCATATCTTCAAAAGCCACCCCGTGACGATGATGCAGTTCCAATACTTGCTGCACGATGAACAAGTGCTCTTGCACTGTTGACGCGAATCGGTGCACCGACAGTTCGCCGGTATGCTCAGCAGGACGCAGTGTGGTTCTAGCGTCGGGTAAACCCGCTACCGCGGGAATTCTTCCTACGGTGCGCTGATAGGCGGTGTGCAAAGGTGGAGACAAGCGATACCCGGACTCCAACGTGATAACTGTGGCATCTGGCGATAAGTTCTCCGGCCAGTCCACGAGTGCTTGCGGCCGGGCACCTCGAAATCCTTGTACAGTGGTATCTGGATTCGCCGTGAGGATGATATCGCGTTGGGCACCGATTAGCTGTACTAGCCGGTGTATAGCCGGAGTCGCGTCTTGGAAGTCATCGATCATGATGTGCTGGATACGCGTGGATTCCGCTCTCACAAAATCGGGGTTGGCTTCCCAGAGATCCGCCGCGGAAGTAATGAGTCCCGAGGGGTCATAGGCTGCATCTCCCGAAAGGTCCAACACGTCGCGATAATCCTGCAGAATCCGGGCGGCAACACGCCATTCTGCTCGCCCCTTGGTGCGACCTAGCTCTTCTAAGTGGCCGGGTTGAATGCCGTATTCGGCGCTGCGGTCGATCAATTCGCGTAGCTCATGGCGTAGGCCACGCAGTCCCACGGCTTCTGCAAGACTGTCAGGCCAGTCCAGCGCAAGATCTGGATCAGTCATGTAACCATCGATCAGATCAGCTATAACTCGATCTTGTTCAGCGCCTGCCAGCAGCCTCGGTGTAGCTGCTTCGTTTTCGCGAATTCGAGTGATGACGTCGAAAGCATAAGACGCGAAAGAACGCACCGGGGTCTCGGCCCGGGAGTCAATGCCTTCATAGTTCAACCGGGCGGTCAGCTGGCTACGCAACTGTGCCGCACCAGTGCGCGTATTCGTTAGCAGCAATATCTGGCTCGTGGGCACACCGGCCTTGATTTTCGCCACCGCGTATTCAATCGCCGTTGTCGTTTTGCCGCTGCCCGGTCCGCCAAGCACTAACACGGGTCCGTGACCAGCAGGCTGTCCAACAACAAACTGCTGCTGAGTATTGAGTACGGGTGCGGTGCGGAAGAGGTTTTTGGGCCGGAGCAATTGCGGAGTTGAAACCATGACCTCCATTGAACCACTTTTACTCAAAGGGCCACCCAAAAAGTATCCACAGTGTCGGACGGTGTCCACACGCCGCTGAATCCTCCCCGATCGGAGCGATGACAAGGTATTTTGGAGGCATGATCAATCCTGACAACGTGTTAGTCATCCCTGGCCCGGACGATCCGTGGCACACCGGTTCCATGGTGGGCTTCGACTTAGAAACCACCGGCCCAAATCCGCATGAGGCCCGAATCGTCACAGCTTCAATCGTGCTGATGGACCCCGATGGCCAAATGCGGGCAAATGCCGAGTGGCTGATTGACCCGGGTGTTGAAATACCAGCGGAGGCGGCAGCAGTGCACGGCGTGTCCACAGAGCATGCCCAGAGCCATGGAATGGATGCCACCCAGGGGCTCACTGAAATCGTTGCCACATTGCAGGACTTCATGCATCACAGGGTCCCCGTTGTCGCCTATAACGGAGTATATGACTTCACTGTGTTGGCCAACGAGTTAGCTCGTCGAAATATGGAGAAACTTCCCGTTGTTGGCATTATCGACCCGTTTGTTCTTGATAAGTATGCTGATACCTACCGCAAGGGTAAGCGCACGTTGACGGCAGCCTGCGAGCACTACGAAGTTGTACTAGAAAACGCGCATACCTCTCAGGCAGACACCATCGCCGCAGTGCAGGTATGCAAGGCCATCGCCACGAAGTTCCCGGATAAATTCAACATGCCGCTGGAGCAGCTCTTCAACCAGCAAATTCGCTGGAAATCTGACCAGGCGGCTAGTTTTGAACAGTACTTACGACGCAAAAACCCTGACGCAACCGTGTCGCGAGATTGGCCGGTAGAACAGCGACGTTAGAGAAGTTGCTCATCTCGAACTTCGGCATGATGGCAAGCCGATGGATGATTGGTGCCTTCTCTAACGACTAATTCTGGGGTCTGTTCGGCACAGATCTCGGTTGCTTTCCAGCACCTTGTGCGGAATCGGCAACCCGAGGGCGGATTGGCTGGACTCGGTGGGTCACCCGGCAGCACTATTTGTTCTCGTCGACCGCGCAGCGTGGGATCGGGCAATGGCACCGCTGAGAGCAGTGCTTGCGTATAGGGGTGAGCAGCGGCACCATATATTCCTTCTTCGCTTCCGAGCTCCACAATTTTGCCGAGATACATGACGCCAACTCGATCTGAAATATGGCGAACCACCGATAGGTCGTGGGCGATAAATATATAGGACAGCCCGAATTCTTGTTGGAGGTCATCCAGTAAGTTCATCACTTGAGCTTGCACGGAAACGTCCAGGGCTGAAACCGGCTCATCGAGAATGATTACATCGGG
>DHCMJ07802__coassemble_1737_pt1 | contig 10906 bp, 9 predicted proteins | sample DHCMJ07802__metabat2_low_PE_015 | metagenome-assembled genome bin DHCMJ07802 | reverse complement strand
GTTACCTACACTGCATATCCTGCCGGAAAACAGTGCTACCTAAAAGGTAACGGGGTTCGCCAAAATCGGCTATTCGGGCCGCCAAGTACGGCATGGGATTGGAACTGGCCATTATTGGCGGGGCCGCCCAGCGCTTCGCACCGTTTGCAGAGCTGTACCGCAATCACATTGAAGCCAATGGTTTCGACCCGCGCCGGATTGCCGTGCACTCCCACGGTTTCGTGGCAAACACCGATGAGGAAGCGATGGAACGGTACTACCCGTACTGGCACCACGCAATGTCCAACATGGCGCGTGAACGCGGCTGGCCACAGCCTTCACCCGATCAGTTCGCTCAGGAAATTCGCCACGGTGCACTGCACTTGGGCTCACCCGAAACCGTAGCTCGCAAAATTGCCGACAGCATTCGTGCGATCGGTGCCACCCGGTTTGGTATGAAGTACGGTAACGGTCGGCTTCCGCACGAGTTCATGATGGAATCGATCCAGCTTTATGGCACCAAGGTCAAGCCGATGGTATTAGATATGCTCGCTGATTCCTAAGCAGTTAGCTTTCTTCTTCTGACGGTTCGTCGCTGGACTCATCTTCTGAAGGGTCATCGCTAGATTCTTCATCGGATGGCGATTCGCTTTCGCTTGGTGAGTCACTCTCACTCTCGCTCGGCGATTCGCTCTCGCTGGGGTCGTCAGAGGGCTCTTCTTCCTCACGTGCGACGTCAAGACTGATCAGCTGTCCCTGTGATGCGGTTTCACCAGGCTCAACGTCCTGGTCGACAACTTGACCTGCTGTCATGTTGCCATCATTGGTCACAAGATTAATGTCAACGCTGAGCCCAAGTGCATCGGCTGTTAATGTGTTTTCAGCTTCCTGCTGTGTCATGCCCACGACATTGGGAACCTCAACCTCGCCAGATGACATTTTCAAGGCAACGGTCGAACCATAGGCAACCGTTGAGCCCAGTGCGGGGTTGGTGTCGACGAGCCGGTCTCGCGGGATGGTGGGGGAGTTGACGTAAGAAACGTCCGAAACGGTCAGCCCCAGTTCTTCCAAGGTGTCACGCACGGTCGCTTCCGAAGCGCCCTGCAAGGAGTCGGGGATATCGACCTGATCGGGCCCCAGCGAAATGTTGAGCGTGACCTCGTCGTAGCGCTGCATAGTCGTCTCGGATGCCGGATCGGTACCGATCGCCCGGTCACGGTCGACGTCGTCATTGTGCTCGTATTCCAAAATTGGCCGCAGCCCAGCGGTGGTCAACGCGTTTTGCGCGTCGGTTTCGGGCATACCAGATACGTCGGGAACTTGTACCTGGTTTTCTTCGATGCGCTGCTGTTCGGCCTCATTCCAGAACCACCAGCCGGCAAAAGCGCCACCGCCCAGGAGCAAAATGAGGAGCAGGGCAATGAGCCAACCGCGACGACGCTTCTTTTTTCCGGACCTTTCCGGATCATTGACGGCGTCCATTTCGCCGGTCATTTCGTAGTGCTCGGGTAGCTCTTCGCGCGGTTCAAAGTTGGAGTCGTCGCTGGCCGAAATCGCGCCCATCGCTTGGGTCGGTTCGGTGTCGGTCGGTATAACAGCGGGTGGGATGACGGAGGTGGATTCGTCTTCGCTCGCCGCAATGCCGTCGTAGTGTGCGGCACGCAGCGCGGTCAAAAAGTCTTTACCCGTTTGGAACCGGTCTTCACGTTCTTTGGCCAGTGCTTTGGTGAGCACAGATTCTAGTGCCGGGCTGATCTCGGGGACCAGTGTGGTGGCGGCTGGCGGTTCTTCACGGACATGTTGATAAGCAACCGCCACGGGAGAGTCGCCGACAAAAGGTGGTCGGCCGGTCAGCAGCTCAAAGAGTACACAGCCCACCGAGTAGAGGTCGGATCGGAAGTCGACGGATTCGCCGCGCGCCTGTTCGGGGGAGAGGTACTGTGCGGTACCCACCACGGCTTGGGTCTGCGTCATCGTGGCTGAAGAATCGGACAGTGCACGGGCGATGCCAAAGTCCATGACTTTGATGGCGCCAGATTTGTCCACCATCACGTTGCCGGGTTTGATATCGCGATGCACAATGTCATTTTCGTGGGAGTAGGCAACGGCGGCGAGCACGCCTTCGGTCCAGGCAACGGCCTGGTCAATGGTAACTTCGTCCTTGCGCAACAGTGCACGAAGGGTGTCGCCGTCAACGTATTCCATGACCATGTACGGGCAGGCCACACCGGGCTGCCCGTTGGTTTCGGGCAGCTGTTCGTCACCGGTGTCGAAAACCGCAACGATATTGGGGTGGTTCAGCGCTGCGGAAGCGTGTGCTTCACGACGGAACCGCGTCTGGAATTGCGGATCTCGGGCCAGGTCGGCGCGCATCATTTTGATGGCGACGGTTCGGCCCAGGCGTTCGTCACGGCCGAGATAGACGTCGGCCATTCCGCCTCGTCCTATCAGTTCGCCGACTTCGTAACGGCCATTGATAATGCGTTGTTGGGACACGGTTTTCCTTATGAGGCGCTATGCCGCGTTTCCAGCGCCATGGGTTGGGGAAGTAGTCGTTTCACCGGAGGCACTTTCGACATTCGGTGAATCGGGCGCGGTTTCGTCACCTTGCCCATTCGGACTGCCGTTTTGACCGTTGGCTTCATCGGCAGGTGGTTCTTCGGCTGGCGGTTCTTGCGTAGTTGGCTCTTGTGACGGTTCTGGAGTGGTCGGATCAGGTTCCTGAGTTGTTGGCTCGGGCTCAGGTTGTTGTGTTGTTGGTTCTGGTTGCTGAGTTGTTGGTTCAGGCTCTTGCGTGGTTGGCTCTGGTCGAGGTTGTTCCTGAGTTGGCTGCGGTTCCGGCTCTGGGGCAGGTTCCACTTCAGCAGCATTCGAGAAGGTCACGGTTATGGTCTCACCTTCCTCCACTTCGCCGGTCGGGTTCAAAGCGATTACCGTACCATATGGTTCTGAGTCGTCCCGCTCCTCAGCCTCAACGGTAAATCCAAGCTCCTCGAGCTCAGCGGTGACTTCCTCTAACCCTCGCCCAACATAGTCGGATGCTGTAATCTCAACGGTTGCAACAGTCTCGGTTTCGGAAGGTTCAGGTTCCGGTTCTGCATCGGAACCCAGCGAAGAAACCCACAAACCAATACCCACCAGGGCCGCCAAAATGACGACGCCAATGAGTGGCCAGAACCACGGACTGCGCTTCTTTTCCTGGTCTGTGGTGTCGAAGTTTGCGGCGCCGTCTTCCGGCAGTGACTCCGCACCGGGCCCGTTCGACTGGGCAGAAAGTGTGCCGCCCTGTGCAGCGGGCATCGTCGCGGTGGCGTTCGAGGGTTCTTCGGCCGGCGACATGATTTGTGTGGCGTGGGTGTCTGCCATGCCATCAAAACCGCCGGTGTTGATCACCTGGGTGGCATCTGAATCGAAACTGCCCGAGGTAATGAACGGGGTCATGCCGGGAACAGCATTGATCGCTGTTTGGGTGTTTTGGCGGCGCAGCGCCTCGGCAGCGGTCGCGAGTTTTTCTGCATCGGCTGGACGATCTTCAGGCTCTTTGGCCAGCATGGACATGACTAATGCCCGGACTGGTTCCGGAATGGAGTCTGGAAGTTCTGGTGGATCATCGTTGACTTGTGCCAGTGCGATGGCGATCTGGGATTCACCAGTGAATGGACGGTAACCGGCTAAACATTCGTATCCGATGATACCCAGCGCGTAGATATCTGACACCCCGGTAGCCTGCTGACCGGTTGCTTGCTCCGGTGCTAAATACTGTGCGGTGCCCATCACCTGGCCAGTCGCCGTTAGTGGTACTTGGTCGGCGAGTCGAGCGATGCCAAAATCGGTGACTTTCACACGGTTTTTCGAATCGATCAGGAGGTTTCCGGGTTTCACATCGCGGTGGACCAGGCCCTGATCGTGGGCCGCAGAAAGTGCGCGCGCGGTTTGGGCGATGATTGATAAGGTGCGATCCGGCGACAGCACCTTTTCACGATCCAAGATGGCGCTCAGCGGGTCGCCAGGTACCAGCTCCATGACCAGGTAGCCGGAACCTTCTTCCTCGCCGTAGTCGAACACATTGGCTACACCGGGGTGATTCAGCAGCGCCGTGTGTTGCGCTTCGGCGCGGAAACGACGCAGGAAGTTGGGGTCCCCGGTGTATTCTTCTTTGAGAATTTTGATGGCGATAATGCGGCCGAGCACTGTGTCGCGTGCTTTCCACACTTCACCCATTCCGCCGATGGCGATACGATCGGTCAGTTCGTATCGGCCGCCTAGCGTCATTCCCGATATTGGTCTCACTGTTCGACCACCGCCTCCACGATTGTCTTAAGGTTCGTCGCGGTGAGCTGGCTACCCACCGAATAGTCTGTGTCTTGGTATACGAGCGTTACCGCAATCTGGGGATCATCTGCCGGAGCAAATCCAGTGATCCACGAGTTCACTTTGCCCGTCGTGCCGATATCTGCGGTACCTGTTTTGGCCGCGATGGGGATCGACGAGCGTGCCGGCATGGCGGTACCGGATTGGACGACATCCTGCATCATCGTCGTCATCTGTTCTGCGGTTTCTTCGCTGATCGCTTCTGAGTATACTTCCGGTTGCGTTTCTTCAAGCAGGTTGAGCTCAGGGCCGCGCACCGAATCCACCATTTGTGGCGTCATGACGGTGCCATCATTGGCAATACCCGCGGCGATCATGTTCATTTGCAAAGCCGTGGCCTGGACATCTACCTGTCCAAGAACGGACTGTGCCAGTGTGGCATCGGCGATATCTTCGGTTGGGAAATGCGACGTGTTCACGGACAACGGGATATTGAGTGAATCGTCGTTGAAGCCGAAGCGCTCCGCGACGTCGAGAATTTGATCCTGACCCATGTCCATGGCCGCCTGGGAGAACGGGGTGTTACACGATTGCGCAAAAACCCAGGTGAAATCGGCCGAACCCCGTTGGTCACAAATACCGCCGCGGAAGTTGGTGATCGAGTTGTTGGTCTGTGGCAGGGGCAGCTCATTTGGAATGTTCACTGAACCGTCGGGGGTATATTCCCCGGATTCGAGCATGGCGATCGCATCGATCAGCTTGAACGTAGACCCGGGATACGGCCGTTCATAGGTTGGCTGGTTGTTATAGGGGGAGACACCAGATTCTACCAGCTCATCCATGTTTGCTGAGGCCTCGGTGGTAGAATGCACCGCTAATTTATTGGTGTCGTAGCTGGGGCGCGAAGCCATAGCCAGAATCCGGCCGGTATCGGGTTCAGAGATGATCGCCGAAGCCTGCATGCCTTCCGGCAGAGCATCGAAGGCGGCTTGCTGAGCGGCCTGTTCGATGGTGAGTTCAACCGAGGCGCCCGGATTCTGTTCGCCGGTGAGTTGCTGCCGGATGCGTTCGACAAATAGATCGTCCGAGGTTCCCGAAAGCCATTCGTTGAGGCGCTGTTCCAAACCAGTCTGGCCGTAATTCAGCGAATAGAACCCGGTGATCCCGGAATACATGGCCGGGTCGTGATACACGCGCTGGTAATCGAAACTGGTGGAGTCGCTGGGGACGGATTCGGCGATGGGCTCGCCTTCTACAAGAATCGGCCCGCGGGGCCCACCAAACTGCTTATACAACTCGCGGGTATTCGCCTCGTGGGTGCGCAGCTCGTCGGCACCGATCACCTGAATGTAGCTGGCAGCACCTAACAGGACCACGAAAATGGCAACGATGCCATACCAGGCATAGCGGATCGATTCGTTCACTGGCGCTCACCTGCCCCAATTGGCTGTCCCGGATCGCCCACGCCGGCGCCAAAGCCCGAAGCGTTGACCATCGGTCCGGATTGAACGGGACGGTTAGCGGTATGGGAAATTAACAAGACCAACCCCATGATCATCCAGTTTGCGAGCAGTGAGGAACCACCGGCAGCCATAAATGGTGTGGTCAAACCGGTCAGCGGGATCACGCGCAGCACACCACCGACGACGACGAAAATCTGGATGGCCATGGCACAACCAAGCCCGCCGGCCAGCAGCTTACCGAAGGCATCACGCGCTGAGAGTCCGATCCGCATGATGCGGGTAATCAGGAGGAAGAAGACCAGGAGAATCGCGGCCAAACCGATGAGTCCAAGCTCTTCGCCAAACGACGCGATGATCATGTCGGAGTTGGCCGCGAACACCATGTCGGGGCGGCCTTCGCCGAGTCCTGACCCAAAGAACCCGCCCGATGCTAACCCAAAGAGTCCTTGTACGATCTGATGAGATCCGTGTTCGGCATAGATCATGTCCATGTCAAAGGCGTTGAGCCACCCGTCAAAACGGGCCTGAACGTGTGGGAAAAGACTCGCGGCGATGACGGCACCGGCTGCGGCGGCACCGAAGCCCAGAATGATCCAGGATAGTCGTGCAGTCGCCAGGTAGATCACGGCCATGAACAGTCCAAAGAATAGGACGGCTGATCCGAGGTCGCGTTGGAAGACGAGTACCCCCATGGCGACCAGCCAAGCTACGACGAGTGGTCCGAGGTCTTGCATGCGCGGGAAGGTAAGCGGACCGATCTTCTTTCCGGCCAGCAAGATGAGGTCACGATTTGCACTCAAATAGGAAGCGAAGAAGATAGCCAGTGTCAGCTTGGCAACTTCACCGGGTTGGAACGACCCGATGCCGAGGTTGACCCAAATCCGGGCACCATAAATTTCCATGCCAATAAAGGGTAGGAAGGGCAGGATGAGTAGCAGCGCTGAGGCTAGTAGCCAGACATAGGTAAACCGGCGCATATTGCGGTAATCGCGGATAGCCCACACGATCGCCATTGCGATAATAATCGACAGCGCCGTCCACAGCAGTTGGTTGTTAGCTGAGGCTTCTCCCGGGGGGACCAGATCGAGCCGGTGAATCATGGCCAAGCCGAGACCGTTGAGCGTTAACGCAAGGGGCAGGATGTACTGGTCAGCATACGGGGCGCGTAAGCGAAGCACGATGTGGAAGATGATGGCCAGCGCCAACATCACACCCAACTGGATCCAGTAGTGGGTGTCAATGGTCTGATCCATGCCCAGTCCGGCGAGCATATAGGCTCCGGAGCCAATGACAACCGACACCAGCAGCAGGATCAATTCGGCAATGCGCAGCGGTTTTTTATACGACTGTTCGGTCTGGGACATTACTGGTTGCCTCCCATCGCGCCGGCGGTTGCTCCGGCAATCGAGGCCGAAGCCGAGACACCGTTTGCAGCAATCGGGATGTCGGCGTCTTCCGGTTGGGCGCCGGGGGAGACCGGTGGGGCTTCAGGAATCAACGCGGTTTCTAAATCCATCAGGATTTCGTGGGCATGGTTGAGATCTTGAGCTGGTAGTCCGTTTTCAACGCGCTGGCGGCTGTAGCCGGGCAACCGCGATAGCGGGATTTCGGTCGATTCTTCGAGTGAGGACAGTTCCACCGGACCTAGCGCCTGGGGCACACCGCGGTAAATCGCCACGTGATCGGTTTCGGATCCGACGTAATACTGGCTTCGAATCCACAAGAAACCTACGGCGAGCGACGTCGCAAACAAAATTAGAAAGACCCCGACCATCGTCAATAACGGCCAGGAGCGTCGACCGGTTGGGACTGCATCTTCTTCCAACTGGGTCGGTGGTGTGGTACTGGTTGGTTGCGCTGTATCCGATGCGCCGTGGAGTAGGGCCGCGGCGCGTTTCTGGGAGGACGAACGGGTGACCACGGGAATCTGATCGGTATCGGTGGCCAATTCGGCCGCACCGACGAGCAGGTGTGGCCGCGAGGCAAGATCTGCACGCAACAACGATGCCGAAACAGTTTCGCCGTTATGTGCCGCGGTGACTTCGCGAGCTGATTCGGTTAGCTCGTCGGTCTTCGGGTCGGCTTCAGCGGTAATCTGGCGTTCCGCGGTCTCAAACACCACAATCGAAACGTTATCTGGTGCACCCCGATGCAGGGTTTCGTCCACGAGATCGCGGACAATATCGTCGAGCGGTTTATCAGCACGCAGCAACATCTCGATGGTGTAGTCATCCACGACGGCGTTTAGCCCGTCCGAGCACAGTAACCAGCGTTCACCGGGTCCGGCCGCAAACGATGTGACATCCAGTTCCGGGGACGCATCCACGTCACCCAGGACCCGCATGAGTACGTTCTTATGCGGATGCGATTCGGCGTCGGCGGCGCTGATTCGGCCCTCATCGATGAGGCGCTGGACGAAGGTGTGATCGACCGAGAGCTGCTCGAAGGTATCGTTTTTGATGCGGTAGGCACGGGAGTCGCCGATGTGTGCCATGTGCAGGGTGTCGTTGTCCACGAGCACGGCGGTACACGTGGTACCCATACCAGCAAGTTTCGGGTTGTCGTGCACCAGATCATTGAGAATGAGGTTCGCCGATTGAATTTCGTCGGGCAAAATCGTGGCCGGATCGGGGTGGTTGTTCCGGTCCAGGGGAGCTAAATCAAGTACCACCGAGGCTGAGGCAACATCACCGCCGACATGGCCGCCCATGCCGTCGGCGACGACGGCGAGATAGCGGCCGACATAAGCCGAGTCGTCGTTTTTTGAACGGACTCGTCCGACGTCGGAGCGGGCTGCGAAGCTTAACTCGAGGGCCATGGTTATGCCTTGAGCTCCATGACAGTTTTCCCAATTCGAATACCGGTGCCAGGGTCAATTGGCATCGTACGAGTGAGCTGATTGCCCTGGACAAAGGTTCCGTTGGTCGAGCCCAGGTCTTCTAGGAACCAGCGGCTACCCTGGGGAAATAATCGTGCATGGCGGCCAGAGGCATAGTCATCTTCTAGGATCAGTCCGGCGTCCTGGGCGCGGCCAATAAGTAATGGCTGACCACCCAGATCAATCGATCGGCCAGTCAGGGGACCTTCGGTTACCACGAGTTTTGACGGCAGAGCACGCTGCGGTACAGGGCTAGCGGTGGTGCTGGGAGAGGCCTCAGCAGCTTTTTTGTCCTTGCGGCGTGTCAGACGGGCCGGACGGGCTATCTGCAGCGATTTACCTTGGGAACCAATCACGGAGAACACGAAAATCCACAACAGGGCGAGGAGCCCAAAACGCAGCGCTGTAATCGCTATTTCGCTCACGGGCTACCTCCGTGTCTGGGTTGTTGTATCTGGGGCAAGCCGAAACACGATGGTGGTCCGACCGGCGGTAATAATATCACCGTGATGCAAATCTACAGTGTTTGCTGCCTTCTGCCCGTTGACGTAAAAACCATTCGTGGAACCCAAATCAGCGGCACTGACGCGATCTCCCGCAACATTAACTTGGAGATGACGACGCGACATACCCGGATCAGCCACCGTGATGTCGGCATCCGATGAACGCCCAATCACTGCCGCTGATGAGTTGATCGCATAGCGGGTGCCATCGATTTCTAAGACCGGACGCCAATCCGTCTGATCAACCTGCATATTGGGATCGGTCATTTCTAGCGGTGGTTGCACCGGGCGCGAAGAGACCTGCTTATCGGCCGTGTACGAGATGGGCTGGCCTGGGTCGATGTCTTCGGCGCTTTCGGTGCTGGACTCGATCTGCATATTGCCTTTTGCCACGTCGTCATCGGAAATAAACGTCACACGGACCGGACCGGATAGTGAATAACCCTGCACCGAGGCATGTCGGATTGCCTCGTCGCACAGCTCTTCAGCCAACGCGCGGCCCCACTGCTGCACCTGTGTGAAGTCGTCTTCTGAAAACGCGATCGTGTACACGTTGGGAACCAAGGTGCGGTCCTGCGAAATGGTCGCGGCTCGATTGTCCATTTCGGTGCGCATCGCATTGGTCACCTCGACCGGTTTGATCCCTTTTGACCCGCCGGCCGAGAAGATTTTGCGCACGGAACGTTCGAGAATGTTCTCCAAACCATCCAAGATGCCCAACTCGGCACTCCTCTCAACGTGTCACGCAGATAACCGGTAAAGACTCAACAGTAGTTCTGCACCGAATATTTGTCACATGTAGTTACATTTTCGCACATCAGTCATAGCATTACATGAAGCCTAAAGTCAGGGCCAGAAATTTTTATAACGTTGATGACTAATTAGCGTTCAACGGTTGTTTGTGTTTATACTATAGATCGTGCTTAGCGCAGATGCACTGAAGCACAAGTCACTCGCGCGAGTGGCGGAATTGGTAGACGCGCTGGCTTCAGGTGCCAGTGTCTTCACGGACGTGGGGGTTCAAGTCCCCCCTCGCGCACGACTGAAGAATGACCTCTGACCTGGGTTATACTCCCAAGGTTGGGGGTCATTTTCGTGCCATGTTCCCAGATGTGTGCTCAGCGTTCCCGAGATGCGGTGCGAAGCGGTCTGCTGCGGCTAGTGCTTCACCGGAGTAACGGAGACAGTTTGATCTTGCTCAACCGACTCCCACGATGCGTCCGGCCCGTACGTCTCGTTGTTAGGAACGGAGGGCGCGCAGAAATCCACCTGTTGTCTCGATAGATTCAGCGTTGTCACGCGGTCGTCCGTCCGGAACAAAAGCCATTGGGAGTCGTCGGTGCTATTAGTGTCAATCTCGGACGCCGCCTCTACAAGGGTGGGGTGCACATCGTCGGGCTGAGTGGCATATGGACACATTATGAGTCGTGCTTGCCAGCGCTCGTCGTCGCCAATTTCGGGCGGCAATTCGAATGAATCCCTCTCTGAGGCGAGTTCTTCCAACTCCGACTCGAAAGAATCCGTTGCCGAGCAACCGGCGAGTATGAATGTCGCAATGAGAACGAGGGTGACGGGGGTGATGCTTTGATCCGTGGGGTGCGCTGAGTCATAACCCCTCCAGCGTAACGAACTTTTCGCTGTCCTGTGCTGTGCATGGCGTTGCGCCGAGTAGACATCTGTAAACTAACTATGGCGTGCGATGGCACGTACGGGGGATCCATCGAGTCCTGTGAGCGGTAGCGGCAGGATAGTGGTATGCACTCGGTCAGGAA
>DHCMJ07802__coassemble_1728_pt1 | contig 10957 bp, 9 predicted proteins | sample DHCMJ07802__metabat2_low_PE_015 | metagenome-assembled genome bin DHCMJ07802 | reverse complement strand
TGGCGACTGTGAATCCAGGCGCGGTGGTGCAGGAACAGAACGAGATGCTTGCAGAATACTCATGGAGAAGCATCCTAGAAAGTGGTGTACTCAGCTCTGCAACCCTTGGTATGGCTGCACTGCTACTCGTACTCGCAGGATTGAGGTTAGCGCAGCAGCACACTCAATATGGCTTGTCCCGCCTCTGATACATTCGAAATGGTGCTGATTGGCAGCACGAGCCTATCAGGGCTGGTATTTGAGAATAGGGTGAGCTGAATCTACGAAAAACACCCGCTGTTTTTAGCTTTAGACGACGAGCGTCCAATGGCTGAAACGGTGGTGCATATTTTATGCTAGGTCAGCTGCAACGCACCGCCGTTTTTACTGTCGGCATTTTTATTATGGCTTTCGGGATTGCGATTTCTGTCAGAGCAAATCTCGGTACCTCACCAATCGCATCATTTCCCACGGTGCTTTCATTCGCCACTCCTTTGAGCGTGGGATTCTACATGGTTCTGCTCAACTTGGTTTTCTTTTTGATGCAGATCTTGGTGCTTCGACGGAAGTTTCCACTAGTTCAGCTCGTTCAGCTTCCCATTACCTTATTGTTCGGCGTCTTTACCGACCTTGGCATGTATCTGACCAGCTGGTTGGATCCCACAAGTTACTTCATGCAGTGGGTCTGGACCCTAGTAGGTGTGGTTTTAGTCGCACTAGGTGTGTATGTCGAAACTCAACCACGCCTCTGGTATATCCCTGGCGACGGTATCGTCTTTACACTGACGCTTGTTTTACAGAACATCTCGTTCGGGACGGTCAAGATGGTGTTTGACTGGACCTTAGTCATCATCGCGGTCATCGTTTCATTGGTGCTTTTGGGTGGACTTGACGGGGTGCGCGAAGGGACCGTATTTGCTGCGTTTGGCGTCGGCATCGCTATTCGTATCATTAATGCTGTGCACAAGCGCTTTGGCACGAAGAAGTCTTAGCATGCAGGTTTGCCCAAGCTGTCCTATTAGCAGGACTCAGAGGACCATCGCAGCGATCCAGCCGGCCCCGGTGAGTGGGATGTTGTAGTGAATGAAGGTTGGGATGACGGTGTCACGCATGTGATCGTGCTGGCCATCGGCGGCGAGCCCGGCGGTTGACCCAAGGGTGGAGTCGGAAGCGGGGGAGCCGGCATCGCCGAGCGCGCCGGCGGTGCCGATCAACGCGATGGTGGCCATGGCGGAGAAATCAAGTGATACGCACAGGGGAACATAGATTGCCGCGATGATTGGCAGCGTCGAGAACGATGACCCGATGCCCATTGTCACGATCAACCCGACTATCAGCATGGCCAGTGCGGCCATGGCTTGGTTGTCTCCAAAGATCTGCTGAACTGCGGCCACAAGTGGCTCGACATGGTCTGATTCGTTGATGACTGAGGCAAAACCTTGCGCGGAAATCATGACAAAACCGATCAGTGCCATCATGCGCATACCGGAGGTGAACACATCATCGGCTTTATTCCATTCAACAACACCTGAGATGAGGAAAATGCCCAAGCCAACGAGGGATCCCAGCAACAGCCCATCGGCTTCAGAGCCGCTGAATTGTACCGTGAGTTGGATAGTAAACGTGGCGATAATAGCCACCAGCGACATGATCAGGTTGTAGCGCGTCGGGGTGGGTTCAACAATGGACCCACCGATGATTGGTCGATCTTCATACTGGCGGGGTTTGCGGTAGCTTACGAAGATGGCGATCAACAGGCCAAGGATCATGCCCATAGCGGGGATCGCCATGACCTGAATGATGTTGATTCCGCTGGTGTCCAGTCCAGCGCGTTCGATGTTGCTCAACAGAATATCTTCCAGGAAGATTTTACCGAAGCCCACGGGCAGGGTCATATATGTGGTGACCAAACCAAACGTGAGTACACAAGCGACCAAGCGGCGGTCTAGCGCGAGACGGTTCATTACGGTCAAGAGCGGCGGGATGAGCAGTGGAATAAATGCAATGTGTACCGGGATGATGTTCTGAGACATGATGGACATAGCCAATATGCCGGCGATCAAGAAGTAGGCGGTTACTTTGACAACCTTTGTAGAAGCCTGTTCAGCATTAGCATCAAGCCGTCGTATGAGGGTGTCGGCTAGTGCCTTAGGCAGGCCGGAAGCAGCAACCGCCATGGCAAAAGCTCCAAGAAGGGCATACGATAGCGCAATCTTGGCACCATCTCCCAAGCCGGACTGGAAGGCGAGCATCGTAGCCTCTATACCCATGCCGGCCATCAGACCGCCAACGAGTGCCCCGATGAACAGGGCGATGACAACATGGACTCGTAACAGGGCCAGTAACAGCATGACGGCTACGGCAATAACTACAGCATTCACGATCGACAAGCATAGACCACTTCGAAGGATTGATCGATTTTATTTGTGGTTTTGAGTATGTTCATCCGAACCTTGATACCATGGTGACATGGAACACACGCATGGTAATGGGGAGTCAGGTCACGTTGTCGTTGGCGTTGACGGGTCACAGAATAGTAAGCGAGCCTTTGATTTCGCGTTGTCTCTTGCACAGTTGCAGCAGCGTGAGGTGAAGGTCGTGGCGGCTTTTACTGAGCCAGGCTACGAATATATCCCAGCTGATGTGTATGGCATCGCGCGAAAACAAGCTGAGCATGTGCTGGAAGAGTATGTCACACGAGCCGAGGGGACCGAAGTGCGCGTGAGCTCGGTGGCATCAGAGGGCGATGCCGCGGGGGTTTTGATTGAAGCATCGGACGTCGCTTCATTGGTTGTTGTAGGCAAGCGTGGTAGGGGCCGTTTCGCGGGTCGTTTCCTCGGCAGTGTCTCAGCCTCAGTTGCAGCCCACTCTCGCTGTCCAAGCCTTATTGTGCCGGCTGCATATGATGCCAAGGATCTCCCGGAAGCACAGTATGCGAAGATGCCCGACAGTCCAGGTTGGGCTCAGACCGGTGTGATTACAGCACAGGGCATCGAGGATGCCACTGATTTCCGGGACAGTGTCGTGGTGGGTATTGACGTCGATGCCGAGCCGGTCGAAACTGCATTACAAGGTGCACGTTATGCCCGTGATCATGGGTTAAAGCTCATCCTGGTGGCCGCGGAGCCATTGAGTGGCAGCTTATGGATTCCCGTTTCTCCAATTTATCGAGCCGAAATACCAGATATACGTCGTGAAGTTGCCTCACACCTGGAGGCGGTGACAGTACAAGTAGCCAGCCGGACGGACGTAGCTGTGCAATGGCGATTCTACGATGCCCATCCTGCTGATGTGCTCGCAGAGGCATCGCAAACTGCCAATTTTGTTGTGGTGGGTACGCGTGGCCGTGGCGGATTTACCGGGCTCCTATTGGGATCTATCAGCCAGGCAGTACTCAACCGTGCGGTTGCACCAGTCTTAGTGGTGCCAGGCTCTGCGAAGAACTAAGGCGGCGCAAAACCTATGGGGCAGGATCGGGGCTGCCCATACGCGTTGAAATCGTTGCAGCAGTGGCGAGGCACTGCTCGATCAACCATTGCGTCGTGTGGTCATCAATGCGGTATGCCGGTGCAGCGATGAGAACTGCCGCGACCACTTTTCTGTGGTGGTCATAGACTGGTGCCGCGATCCCAATTTCATCTTCGAAGGTCTCTCGAAGGTTTGTGGCATAGCCGCGGTTGCGGGTCTCGGCAAGTCGTTGCCTGGTCGTTTCTTTGGTCCAGTGAGTCTGCAGGCGGATGTGGCCACTGTCGATGAGTGCCCAGGCTGCATCCGGTGTCATATCAGATAGGAAAATTTGTACGGTAGCCGACCCTGTTGAAGAGTATCGCGAGCCCAAAGGTGAAGTGTGTTTAACGGTCCGGTCGGAGACGATCTGCTCGACTGTTACTGCAGCAGAATCCTCCCAGACGGCAAGCACCGTGGTCTCCCGGGTGTCCGCGGCCAACTGTTGTAGATACGGGTGAGCAACTTGGCGAACGTTGAGGTTGGCTAACAGGGGCCCTGCAATAGCGATGAGGCCGAGGCCGAGTTGGTATTTCCGCGTGGTTGGTTCCTGTTCGACCCAGCCTTCAGACTCTAGCGTTGCAAGCAGGCGAGAGACAGAGGACTTGTGTAAGCCGACCTGCTGGGCAATTTCGGTAACACCGACCAACGGCTCGTCTGTAGAGAAGCAACGCAGTACATCAATGACGTTGTGTACAACAGAGTTGCGGGGTGAGCTCACGGTGCTACCTTTCTGAACGGGCCTCTCTGGATCTTACGCCATGAAACGTGACCTAGCTCATTGTGTGGCTCCGTGGTGCAATAAACATGCCAAGCACTCATTAGTCCTGTAGAGGTTTGTCGCTTGTTTCTGGGGACAGGGCTACCGCGATCAAAGCGATTACTGCAGCCGCCATGAGGTACCAGCCCGGTGCAATGGAGTTCCCCGTTGTCGCGATCAGCAGGGTGGCAATTGCCGGTGCTGTGCCACCAAACACTGCATTGCCCACGTTGAAGGAGACCGCAAAGCCCGAGTACCGGACCCGGGTTGGGAAGTTCTCCGCCAAGAAACTGGCCAAGCTGCCATCGTTGAGTGTCAACATCGCACCCAGGAGAACTTGGACTAACAAAATAACTGCAAAGCTGCCTGTTCCCAGCAGCATGAAGGCGGGCACGGTGAACACAATGAATAGCACAGAGGCGCTCATCAGTACCTTTCGGCGTCCGAAGCGATCGGAAAGGTAGCCGGTCAGGAAGATAAAGCCAATGTAGGTTACCAGAGAAATGGTCGTGGAGATGTTCGCCAGTGTGGAGTCCATACCGACTGTCTGGGAGAGGTAGGTCGGCATATAGGTCAGGATGACATAGAAGCCCACAGCGTTAAGTAGCACGGCGGCCGTCGCACGGACTAACGTCCGCCAGTGATCCCGGAATAACGCCCAGACTGGAGCTTTGATGGCTTCGTCTTCCTGGGACATTTCGCGAAACACCGGGGAGTCTTCGAGTTTCCGGCGGATGTAGACGCCGATGAGACCGAGGGGTGCGGCGAGCAGAAATGGCAGACGCCAGCCCCACGATTCCATTTGAGCATCGGATAAAGCTGCCGTGAGGACAGTGGCCATCAGTGAGCCAAAGAGGAGACCCGCCGCGGTTGATCCCGGAACGACTGCGGCATACATGCCACGTTTCCCATCGGGCGCGTATTCCACAAGGTAAGCAGAGGCGCCGGCATATTCACCTGATGCACTGAAGCCCTGCATGACGCGGAAGAAAAGCAGCAAGGCTGGTGCCCACATGCCAATCTGCAGGGCACCGGGAAGCAGGCCAATGCAAACGGTTGAGGCGGACATGATCAAAATAGACCACGCAAGGGCAGTGCGTCGTCCAACACGGTCGCCGATGTGACCCCAGATGAAGCCACCAATTGGACGGGCAAGAAATGACACGGCAAACAGTGCAAAGGTCCAAACGAGACCTTCGGTTAGGTCATCGGAGGGAAAGAAGACCACGGCGATGACGACTGCCAGGTAACTGTATGCACCGTAGTCAAACCACTCGACGAAGTTTCCAATAAAACTTGCCACGATGACTTTACGGCGTTCCTTCGGGCCGATGCCGACCGGGTGGACCCGTTTTTGGCCGGAGAGTGTGGGGCCGAGGTAGTGCTCCGGGGTGTGAGGATTCGAGGACATGAGACACCGCCTAGATGTAATGAGTTGCGTTAATCACAACGAGGTTGCATCACCATAAGATGTGTTCAAGGCCACTGTCAAGCACTTTTGAACAATGGTAGGCGGCGGGGCGGTCGATTTAAAGGGCTTCGCGGACCATGGAGTAGAAGTTTTCGACGTGCTCGGCGGCGTTCCGCTCCGCTTCGTCTGCTTCGCCCGCAACGATGTGCTTGATGAGCTGAGTGTGCTCGATGATGTGCTCATGCAGCGAGGGAAGTCGATCGGAAAGGGTTGCCCATATACGGGTAGCGATGTTGTCGAGGCGAATGAGTGTTTCTGATAAGTGGTCGTTTTGCGTCACATTGTAAATCATGCGATGGACCGAGAGATCGTAGGACAGCAGGTCGCGCTGCGATTGATTCGGGCTGAGGCTCTTGAGGCTGACAAGTACCTCTAGGAGTTGTTCCCGCATGGCGCCCCCTTGGGCTTCGGCGGCGCGTCGCGCGGCCAGCGGCTCAAGTGCCTGTCGAATTTCGGAGACGTGTGCCAGCTCGGTGACGTCGACCTGGCTGGCGAATGTTCCACGGCGGGGGTATGTGACGACGAGGTGGTCGGACTCTAGACGCTTGAGCGCCTCGCGCAGGGGCGTACGGCCCACCCCCATCTCTTCGGCCAACTGTTTTTCCATGATGGGCTCACCCGGCTGGATGTCCAGCATGATCAAGCGATCAAGGAGAATGCGGTAGGCGCGTGAAGAGAGTGGTTCGCTTGTGTGGGTAGCGCTGTGCAACGTGGTCATTCATGTCCTTTCGTTGATCTCATTGTGCACTAAATGACGCGAGACTGCAGCGTTTCAAAAATTTTATGTGATCTCCTTGACATGCTTGTGATGAGCGTCATATCCTGTGATCGGTAGCTGATATATCAAGTGTCGTTCAGGATTTTTTGAAGGAAGTTGCATGACTAGTATTACCTCGCAGGTTACTGCCTCGCTGACGCAGGATTTGGTGGAGCTCGATCCAGAGATCGCCGGCTTCCTTGACCAGGAACTCACTCGTCAACAACGTGGTCTCGAAATGATCGCGTCAGAGAATCACACCCCGTTGGCTGTAATGCAGGCCCAGGGTTCGGTTCTGACAAATAAATATGCTGAAGGGTATCCCGGGCGCCGTTACTACGGGGGTTGTGAACACGCCGACTCCGTAGAGCGTTTGGCCATTGACCGAGTGAAGAGTCTCTTCGGCTCCGAATACGCAAATGTCCAACCGCACTCGGGTGCTCAGGCAAACGCCGCCGTCATGCACGCATTGATTCGTCCCGGCGATACCGTCATGGGCTTGAACCTTGCTCACGGCGGTCACCTCACGCACGGCATGAGATTGAACTTTTCAGGCCGCTTGTACAACATCGTGCCGTACTCGGTCGACGAAGAAACATACGAAGTCGATATGGACGAGGTCGCTCGTCTGGCACGTGAACACCAACCGAAGATGATCGTTGCCGGTTGGTCTGCTTACCCGCGGCAGCTCGATTTCGCTCGCTTCCGTGAAATTGCCGACGAAATCGGCGCATACCTGTTTGTGGATATGGCGCACTTCGCGGGTTTGGTCGCAGCTGGTCTCCACTCTTCCCCGGTCCCACATGCGCACGTGACCACTTCAACGACTCACAAAACTCTTGCCGGCCCGCGCGGTGGCATCATTTTGACCAACGATGCAGAGATCGCCAAGAAGGTGAACTCGGCGGTCTTCCCTGGACAGCAAGGCGGCCCGTTGATGCACGTGATCGCTGGTAAAGCCGTTGCATTCAAGGTTGCTGGCGAAGAGGAATTCGCAGAGCGTCAACGTCGCACACTCGAAGGTGCCAACATTCTGGCGGAACGGTTGTCGCAACCAGATGTCACTGAAGCCGGGATCTCTATCCTGACCGGTGGCACAGACGTACATATGGTGCTGGTCGATCTACGAAACTCAGAACTTGACGGGAAACAAGGTGAAGATCTGCTGCAAGAAGTAGAGATCACCGTGAATCGTAACGCCGTTCCGTGGGACCCACGTCCACCGATGACAACCTCCGGTCTGCGCATTGGGACGCCGGCGCTGACCACACGTGGTTTTGGTGCCGAAGCCTTTGCCGAGGTCGCCGACATCATCGCGTTGACTTTGATTGCCGGTGCGACCGGGAACCGCGAAAACCTACCTGGGCTAGCGAAGCGCGTCGAAGCGCTTGCCGATGCTCATCCACTGTACCCAAACCTGGAACCGTTCGGAGCGTAACCATGGCAGAACTACTACCACAGCACCCCGATTTTCTGTGGAATAATCCGGAGCCCAAGTCCTCCTATGATGTGATCATCGTGGGTGCGGGCGGCCACGGGCTGGCAACCGCACACTACCTGGCTTCACGTCACGACATCACCAACGTCGCGGTCATTGAACGAGGCTGGCTCGGTGGCGGCAACATGGCCCGCAACACCACCATTATTCGTTCCAACTACCTCTGGGACGAATCAGCAAATATCTATGACACCTCGCTGAAACTGTGGGAAGAACTCCCAGAGGAACTCGACTACGATTTCTTGTTCTCTCAGCGCGGTGTGCTGAACCTGGCCCACCACGTCTCCGAAGTCCGCGACTCCAAGCGCCGTGTTAACGCCAACCGGCTCAACGGTGTGGACTCCGAGTGGTTGGAACCTGATGAGGTCAAAGAAGTCTGCCCGATCATTAACACCTCGGACAACATTCGTTACCCGATCATGGGGTCGACCTATCAGCCACGTGCAGGTATCGCGAAGCACGACCACGTTGCCTGGGCACTGGCACGGTCTGCGAATAACGCTGGCATCGACATCATCCAAGACACCGAAGTCACCGACATTCTGGTCGAGGGCGGTAAGGTCACCGGTGTTGAGACCACCCGCGGCAAGATCCTGGCTGGTCAGGTTGCGCTGTGTGGTGCTGGACACTCGACCCAGTTGGCCGAAATGGCCGGAGTGAAACTGCCGATCCAGTCGCACCCACTGCAGGCCCTGGTCTCCGAGTTGTTCGAACCAGTCCACCCAACCGTGGTCATGTCGAACCACATCCACGTCTACGTTTCGCAAGCACACAAGGGCGAGCTCGTGATGGGTGCAGGTATCGATACGTACAACGGCTTCGGCCAGCGAGGCGCATTCCACGTGATTCAGGAGCAAATGGCCGCGGCTGTTGAACTGTTCCCAATCTTTGCTCGCGCTCACGTCTTGCGTACCTGGGGCGGCGTCGTGGACACCACCCCGGACGCTTCACCAATCATCAGTAAAACCGAAGTTGGTGGCCTGTACGTCAACTGTGGTTGGGGTACCGGTGGTTTCAAGGGCACACCGGGTGCAGGCTTCGCGCTGGCTCACACCATTGCTCATGACGAACCGCACGAACTCAACGCACCATTTGGTCTTGAACGCTTCGAAACCGGTCACCTGATTGACGAACACGGCGCAGCTGCCGTGGCCCACTAAACGAAAGGCAATTGCCATGATGCTTATTGATTGCCCGTACTGCGGGCCACGAAATGAAACCGAATTTGGTTACGGGGGTGAAGCCCACATCGCCTACCCGAAAGACCCGTATGCGCTCTCGGACGCCGAATGGGCCGAATTCTTGTTCTACCGCGACAACCCCAGGGGCGATTTCGCCGAACGGTGGGTACACAACGGAGGATGCCGCAAGTGGTTCAACGCCGTCCGTGACACCCTCACATACCAATTCAAAGCCACCTACCCGGCAGGCTCGGCCCGCCCGAATGTATCCGGAGGTACCCAGTGACGCACTCCTACCGTCTATCCGCTGATGAGGCGCCATACGCCGTCGTTGCGCACAACGACAAGGTGGATCTTGTCATCGATGGCAAACAAGCCCGTGCTCTGCGCGGCGACACCGTAGCCTCGGCGATGCTGGCTTCAGGTTTCAAAACGGCCGCCAACTCCCTGTACTTCGACCGTCCACGCGGTGTGTTTGCCGCCGGAGTCGAAGAGCCAAACTCGCTGGTACATCTATCACCACGCCACAAAGGCGACGTCGAAGAATCCATGATGACCTCTACCACTGTTCCGGTGACCAACGGGTTAGAAGCCACCACACTCAGTGGGCTTGGTACGCTTGACCCTGCCGAGGACCAGGCTTATTACGACCACGTTCACGTCCACACCGATGTATTGGTGGTCGGAGCCGGCCCGGCTGGCCTCTCTGCAGCTGCTAACGCTGCGAAATCCGGTGCTCGCGTGGTCCTGATGGACGAAAAACCATGGACCGGCGGTAGCCTCCTAGATAGCCCATACGAATCCATCGACGACGTCGCAGCCCCGCAGTGGATCGCCGACACCGTCGAAGCACTCAAAGCCAACGACGACGTCGAGGTGCTATCCAGCACCACCGTGACCGGTGTCTATGACTCCAACTACGTGATTGCTGCTCAGCGCAGAACCCACACACTCGATGAACACCCGGGCGCAGGCATCTCTCGGGAACGCATCTGGCATGTGCGCGCTCAGCAAGTCGTACTGGCTACCGGTGCACACGAACGCCCGCTAGTATTCAAAAACAACGACCGTCCGGGTGTCATGTTGGCTTCCGCGGTGCGCACCTACCTGAACCGGTATGCGGTACGTGCCGGAGAGCAGATCGCCATCTTCACGACAAACGATTCGGTGTACCCCTTGGTGCACGAACTGCAAGCGACCGGGGGAGTCGTCGCCGTCATCGATTCACGGTCGACCGCCTCACCAGCTGCTCAGCAGGCTGCCGCCAAAGGGGTCAATGTCATCATCGGCTCGGCGGTTGTTGACACCCACGTTGGTGACGACGATCAGCTCAACGCCATTACCGTTGCCCCGCTTAACGGTGAAGTTGACTTCAGCAAGTCGCAGCGCTTGGATGCCGACATCTTGGCAGTGTCGGGCGGTTGGTCTCCGGTCGTCCACCTGCACTCCGGCCGCAAGGGTCGCATCGATTGGGATGAACAACGCCAGGGCTTCGTTGCCGTGGACTCCGTTGAAGACATGCACTTGGCAGGTTCGTTGACCGGAAAATACTCGACCGCCACCGCCCTGAGCTCGGGTGCAGCGGCCGGTGCCGCAGCCGCAACGGCTGCGGGCTTCCCAACGCAAGCTGAGGCTTCCCGCGCTATCGATCGCCCATACGGCCCGGTGGAACCGCTGTGGTTGGTACCGTCTCCTGATGGCACTGAAATCGAACATTACAACGACCACTACGTTGATCTGCAGCGTGACCAGACGGTCGCCGATATTCTGCGTGCCACCGGTGCGGGTATGAGCTCGGTCGAACACG
>DHCMJ07802__coassemble_1708_pt1 | contig 11062 bp, 10 predicted proteins | sample DHCMJ07802__metabat2_low_PE_015 | metagenome-assembled genome bin DHCMJ07802 | reverse complement strand
CCGACGATATTACCCCAGATGAGCACGCGTCGGCGGCCTAGACGATCTGACAGTCGTGATGCGATCACGATGAAGACAATGGTGAAGACACCGCCCAGAGCCTTCATATTGAGTACATCGGATTGCTGCAGGACTGCCTGTTGCACTGCGTACGAGATAGCCCATGCACCCATCAGGCCCTGTGCCATTTGCCCAGAGAGTCCACCACCGATGGCGCGCAACAGTTTGGTGGGATGGTTGACCACGAGTTCGGCTACCGGCACTTTTTTGGGTGCAGGTTTCTTAGCCAGTTCTTTGAACACCTCAGACTCAGAAACCTTCATACGAATGAAGATGCCGAGCAACATCAATACAGCCGAGAAAATAAACGGTACTCGCCAACCCCAGCTGAGAAATTGTTCTTCAGGCAACAAGGAAAAACCGGAGAGTGCAAGCGTCCCAATGATGGTTCCCGCAGGAGCGCCCATGTAAGCAAATGCTGCTGCAAAACCACGGCTTTTCTTCGGTGCCGATTCGAAAGCGAGCAGCATGGCGCCGCCCCATTCACCACCGACGGCAATACCCTGAACAACGCGCAAGGTGACCAACAAGATTGGGGCCCAAGCACCGATCGCATACGCCGTCGGCAACAGTCCGATGAGCGTCGACGCGATACCCATGATAAGAACAGTCACAACCAATATGGTCTTTCGACCTAGCTTGTCTCCCAGGTGGCCGAAGATGAGCCCGCCGAGCGGACGGGCAACGTAGCCGGCAGCTAGCGTGGCAAACGACAGGATTAGGGCGACGCTGTCATCGAGCCCTACGAAAAAGATCCGGTTGAAGACGATCGCTGCAGCGGTCGCATACAAGATAAAGTCATAGTACTCAATTGCGGTACCCAGGAAGCTCGAAAACTGGATTCGACGCAAATCTTTTGGCGAGGCGTGATATGACTTTCCAGGGGACGAACTCCCGCCCTGACCGCTGGGTTCATGCAACGCTGTGGTCGACTGTGTCATCTTGTTCACTCCGTTCAAAGGAAATCATCTCAAGGTCTTGTGGGAGTAGGAGGCGGCCGTCAAATGTATCGGCGGCCTTTTCCCACACCTCGACCGGCGCATGGCTGGGCACGAGGTGATGCAACGCCAGCGCTTTTGCATTGGCTTGGCTCGCTACACGACCCGCGTCTTCGGCGGTCGTGTGTGCTCGCCGATGATGATCCATTGTGGCTTGCAACATCGCGTCGTCCGTGTAGAGGGCCGCCATGGTTTCGAGACTGATCACCTCGTGCAGCAGTAAATCAGTATTCTGGGCCAGTTGAATGAGGTTCTGGCACGGGGCAGTATCACCAGAGATCGTGACTGACCCGGAAGGTGTATCAAAACGGAAGCCGAACGCTGGCGCAGTCGGATGATGCGAGACCAAGGTTGCTCGTACCTGAACGCTCTCATCTTGGAATACCACCATCGGATCCATTTCCGGGGCGACGTTCTCGTCAGGATCGAAATTCACTTTCTCTGGGAGTTCAATGTCGCGCGGAGCGAAATGATCGTAGGGGCCTGGCGTGAGCGAATCTCTCATGCGGTCATTGAAATCAGCGGAAAACGCAGAGACGAGGCCTGCAAAAGTGGATTCGATACCAGCACCCGGATCATCGGGGTTGACCGGTTCAGGTGCAGTTTCAGAACGATGCGACATCGGGGTGATCCGTCCACGACTGCCCGGGCCATAGATAGGAATCGGCGGTTTTTGTGAATCTTTGATTTCAAAGGGAGCGAAGAGCATCAACGAGGCAAGATCAACTATGTGATCAGAGTGCATGTGCGTAATGAAGATCCCTTTAAGCGTTGCCATCGACAAGCCTGCTGAGCGAATCTGACGCCCTACTCCGGATCCACAATCAACCAAATACCAGCCGTCTTCGACAACAACTGCTGTGGCAATGCCTTGACGTGGCTTGCCTTGACTATCAGTCCACCAACGCGGACCACCAGCTGTTCCAAGCGTCACAACGTATGGCGCCGTGGTTGAGCTGGCGGCGTTTTCTCGGTAACCCATATCTCCCTTTCGTGATCTGTATCACCATCGGGGCCCTACGCTACAGAAGGATCGAATCTTTGGATATCGATATTTTGCAAAGAACGACCTAAGCTAAACTTATGAATGATGTGACCTTGCGGCAATTGCAATATTTTGTAGCTGTCGCTGAGACTCAATCCATCACGAAAGCAGCGGATCGCAGCCATGTCAGTCAGGCTGCTGTGAGCTTAGCGATAACGGACTTAGAGAGAAGCCTCGGGGTCACGTTGACGATACGACGTCGAGCCAAGGGCGTCGCCCTGACAGCCGAAGGACGAGCCATTCTGACGGACGCGCGCGTCATGTTAGACCACGCAACAGAATTGGCCGAACGCGCTTCACAGGCTCGAAACGAGCTTTCCGGCCCGCTGGCGATTGGATGTTTCCGTACATTATCAATGCACGTGGTCCCCCACCTCGTCCAATGGTTTGCCGAAAACCACCCGAAAGTATCGCTGACGGTACATGAGGACAACGGACGCGCGGTCCAAGAACGAATGCAAAATGGGCAGCTTGCGGCCTGCATCATCTATGAGGCCCAACTCCTGCCCAACAGCCAATCGCTGCTTATCCAGGAGCAGCGGCGGCAAGCGATTTTGCCGGCTAATCATGATTTGTGCAGCCAAGACGAGGTGTCACTGCGCGATCTCGCACAGTGGCCTGCTGTCCTGCTCGATGAGGTTCCGGCACTTGAACGGACCCTCAACGAGTTCCACAGCAGGTCTTTGGAGCCAAACATTTTACTGCGGACCCGCAGCGTACAGACGGCGCAGAACGTTATTGGACGAGGGCTCGCGTACGGATTGTTGATTCACTGTCCGAGGCAGTCTCCAGAAGGTCACCTGCTGACCGGACGTCCAATTAAAGACGACCTACCACGAAACGCTCTGATGATGGCGGTGCCACCGGGTCGCCACACTGCCAAAGTCAGGGCGCTGCACGAGGCACTGCTCGCCCTGCCCGACCATTCGAAAACATAGGTTTTTACTCACGGCTAGGGAAAGTTAAGGCAGTGCGGTCCGCCTTAAAAGACCGACCCCGGACACCTCTTTTGGGTGTCCGGGACAATCTACGCGATGGCAGCGCTACGGCGTTGGTGTACCTCCATTGACGTGCAGCGTCTCGCCAACAACGTAGCTAGATTCTGATGAGGTCAGAAACACGTATGCTGGCGCCACTTCGGTTGGCTGGCCTGCACGACCCAGGGGTGTATTCTGACCGAAATGTGGCAGCTTCTCCTTGGGCTGTCCGTCTGAGGGCTGGATCGGAGTCCAAATCGGCCCGGGCGCTACCGCATTGACGCGAATACCTTTCGACGCCAACTGCTGGCCCATCCCTTTACTGAAGTTATTCATCGCCGATTTCGTCGAAGCATAGTCAATCAACATTGGATTCGGGTTATACGCCTGAATCGAGGATGAATTAACGATGGTCGACCCGGCAGGCAGATGTTTCAACGCGGCTCTGGTAATCCGGAACATCGCGTACACGTTAGTTTCATATGTAGAACGCATCTGTTCGTCTGACAGGTCTGTGAGATCTTCTGCGATCTCCTGCTTGCCCGCATTATTGACTAAGGCATCAAGGCCGCCCAGTTCACGCGCGGCATCATCTACGAGTTGCTCACAGAAGTCCTTATCCCTGACATCACCGGGTAGCGCCACCGCTTGGCGACCGGTTTCACGAATCACATCGATAATGTGCTGGGCATCTTCTTCCTCAACGGGAAGATAGTTCAGCGCGACGTCGGCACCCTCGCGAGCAAATGCGATGGCCACAGCCGCACCGATCCCAGAGTCAGCTCCGGTAATGAGTGCCTTGCGCCCCTTCAGCCGACCGGTCCCACGATACGATTGCTCGCCGTGATCTGCTTGAGGAACGATGGCTTCGTCGAAGCCAGGTTCCGGTTGGTCCTGTTTTGGTGGCGAAATTTGTGCGTAGCGGTCCACGGGATTTTGAAACGTAAGCTGATCTTCTTGCGTCATATCATGACCTCCATCACGGCTCATATGGATGCCAGGACGAAACGAGCACTAGGAGTTTTTCGAAGTCCGGCGATTGCTCTCTTTTTCGAGTGCTTCGACAAGCTCGTCTTTATCCATCTTCGACCGACCTGAGATATCAAGTTCTTGGGCCTGGTCATACAGGTGCTCTTTCGTAGCATTGGCGTCAACGCCACCTGCAGTCTCGCGATTGGTATCCTGCCCACCGGCACTCTGATCGTCTGAGGGGCCGGATGCTCTGGACTTTGGCTCCCAGCGGTCGCCTACTTTTTCATGCGTGTGCTTCAGTGCGTCATAGGCTGTTCGATGTGCGCGTTCTTCGTCGTTGTACTGCTCCATCGCAGAGTCATACGCTTTGCTAAATGTGCGCTGCGCTTTTTCATTCGAACGTTGCAGGGTCTCTGGTAATTCTGATTTCTTCGGATTGCCTGATGTATTCGTTTTAGGCATCGGGCCTCTCCTTTCACTAGGCGGCCAGATAACTTCACGCTAACAGTGTGCCGCTTGAGCAAAAAGGGCCGTACAACGATGCGAAAAGCCGTGCCTATGCGGACAACGGTTCTCACAGGGCTGGGATGCCGGTATGGTCCACCCAATACCGAATAGCTTGAATTATACGGCCGCAGAGCCTTGTTCAACAGGCGATAACTCCTAGGTCGAACAAAAGCAGCGCAATCGAGTCGATGAGAGCTCGCACCTTGTTGAATAAATTCTCAATGTTTTAGGCTGGAAATTAGGCGTACAACCAACGCCCTAGAGAAAGGAGCACAACATGTGGCTCATTCTTATATTAGTTGGACTCGCGATGGTCCTGCTTGGTGTCTTCTCCGGCATCGGAGAGATTCTGATCTGGCTGGGCGTCATTGTCGCGGTCATATCGGTCATCATGTGGATCGTACGCAACGTAGCTCGAGCTGGCAGAGGCTGACGCTGCTACAGCTCACCCCAAAAGACTTATAACTCCATACGGTGAATGTGCAAAGGCCACGGAAAATATCCGTGGCCTTTGTGCTGGGTATTGACTAGGCGAAAGCCCCGTGGCCGGTGATGTCACGACCCACCAGCAACGCCTGGACGGATTCTGTTCCTTCGTAAGTGTGGATGCCTTCGATATCTGCGAGGTGCTGAATGACCCCGTTTTCCACCAGGATGCCGTTGCCTCCGAGCATGTCGCGCGCTTCTGAAGCAATCCGGCGGGCAGTCCGGGTGTTGTTGTATTTGGCCAGCGCTGCCTGTGTACCTTTCAGTTTGCCGGCTGCCTCAAGTTCGGCGATGCGGCGCATGTAGAGCTGCATCGAAACCAGGTCAGAGAGCATCCGAGTTAGACGTTCTTGAATCATTTGGTGTTCCGCCAAATACTTGCCGAACTGCTTGCGCTGAGTCGAATACGCCAGGGCTGATTCGAATGCAGCAGACGCATGGCCAAGCGCGGACCAGGCAACACCGATGCGCGTTGCATATAGGACCTGGGAGACCTCGCGGAAGGACTTGATGCCTGCAACCAGTGCTTCGGCGCCGACTTTGACGTCGTCGTAGAAAATATCGGCCTGGTCAATGGCACGCAGTGAGCCTTTGTGGCGGATCGGTGTCCCGGTGTAGCCCTGCGCATCTTGGGGGACGATGAAACCACGCACTTTGCCGTGGTCTGCTGCCCCTTCGTCAACAACCCGGGCGAAGGTGATCGTCACGCCGCCGGCCGAGCCGTTACCAATCCAGCGCTTAGAGCCGCGAATGATAAACGAACCGTCGCTGTTACGAGTCGCGGTGGTGGAAAGACCGGTCGAATCGGAGCCGTGATCTGGTTCGGTCAGTGCAAAAGCTGCTGGGAAATCAAAATCGGCAATCGCTTTGACGTAGGTGGCTTTTTGCTCCTCGGTGCCAAACATGGTGATGGACCGCAGTGCCAGGCCGCCCTGGACCGCCAGGATGGTGCCCAGCGAGCCGTCGATACGGGACAGTTCCATATTGACCAGACCGGCTGCTAGCGGTGACAGTTTTTCGATATCCGGGTGGTCGACGCCGTCGTTGATGAGTCCTGCCTCGCCCATAGCCTTGCCAATTTCAACCGGATAGTGATGATCGTTCCAGGCCTGACGCATGGTTTCAACATGAGCTTCACCGAATTCGCGGGTGCGCTGCCAGATAGCGCGTTCAGCGTCTCCGATATCTGCAAAAACTTCGTAGTAGTCGATGTCGAGTGCTTCGGTGAGCTGGTATTCAGGCTGTTGGTTCCCCGGGAAGGACGTTGTCATATAACCTCTTTCAAAGAGACGGATATTGCGGCGCACGTCTCAATCTAGCGGGATTCTGAACGCAAGAACATTTCATGAACCCGCGGTATCGGGTATTTGCTCTCAATAGTGTTAGTCAGCGCGGCAAAACATCCATAAACCAATGCAGGCGCCGATGATTTTGACCGAGCCTAATCCGATGAGCATCCAGTGTTGGGTGGTCATGATACCGTCGCCTGCGATGATCGTTACGGCAGCAGATCCGGCAAGCAAGAGTCCGACGATGAGGGTAAAGACCCACAGGACTTTGATGCCGGGAGCGTGTTTATGCATTAGTCATCTTCGGCTGCCAGCTGTCCACAGGCGCCGTCGATCTCTTTTCCTCGGGTATCACGCAGGGTGGTGGGGACACCGGCGTCATTGAGTCGATCGATAAACTCTTGGGTGACATCGGGTTCAGACGCCGTCCAGACCGATCCCGGGGTGGGGTTCAGTGGAATGGGATTAATATGCGCCCAGCCGCGACCACGAGCTTTGATCTTTTTGGCCAGCAGGTCTGCGCGCCACGCGTGGTCGTTCATATCTTTGATCAACGCGTATTCGATGGAGACGCGGCGGCCGGTTTCAACAAAGTAGTTATAGGCGGCGTCCAGGGCTTCATCGGAGTCCCAGCGTGAGTTCACGGGGATCATCTGATCGCGCAGTTCGTTATCCGGTGCGTGCAGCGAAAGTGCGAAGGTTACGGGGATACCTTCGGCCGCAAGTTTATTGATGGCCGGCACGAGCCCAACGGTGGACACCGTGATATTTCGAGCAGACATGCCCAGACCCTCCGGAGCGTCGTCGACCATACGGTGGATCGAGTTCATGACCCGGCGATAGTTCGCCAGGGGTTCACCCATTCCCATGAAGACGACGTTGGATACGCGCTCGATGTCGCGAGCGCCTTCGGGCTTACCAAGTTGCCCGTCGGCAATAACGCGATTAGCTGCAACGATTTGGTCGACAATTTCGGCGGTAGACAAGTTGCGAGTGAGCCCAGCTTGACCGGTGGCACAGAAGGGACAGTTCATCCCACAGCCCGCCTGGGAGGAGACGCAAAGGGTAATGCGGTTCTGGTAACGCATCAGCACGGACTCAACCAGGACGCCGTCGAAGAGCTTCCACAAGAACTTGATGGTCTGGCGGTCTTCGGTTTCAATGCGACGAACTTCGGTCAACAAATGCGGGAAGAACGTTTCGGCCAGTTCATCGCGCTTGCCTGCGGGCAGGTCGGTCATCTCAGCGGGATCAGTGGTGTAGTGGCTGAAGTAGTGCGTGGACAGCTGCCGGGCACGGAAGGTGGGCAGGCCAAGTTCTTTGACCTTCTCCTCGCGCTCCGACATATCCATATCTGCTAAGTGCTGGGCGGGCTGGGTGACGCGCGGTTGCTTGAATTCCAACTTCGGGCGACCCTCGCTGTCGGTCCGCTGCTCCCAACCTTCGGTACGCGGGCGCACCTGTGGTCGCTCCATGCGGGGACGAACGCCATGATTGGCGAGCCGGGCGCGCTCCTGGGTCAACTGCTCGACCTCGGGATCCAACAATTGTTTGCGCGGCGGATTCAGCTTCAGACGACCTGCACGGTCGGTCTGAGGCTTCATTGGGCGAGTACCGGGTTCACGAGGAGTATACTTATCAGCCATTTGTCACATTGTCTCACACGAGACCAACATACGATAACGCACCAAATCAAATTCTCTGGCCGCATAGCTTACTGAAAAGTGTTCTCACCCATCCGCAAAAACCCGTGACTCACATCACATAAATCGCTACGCTGGGACCATGACGACATTACTTGCTGCACGCCCAGAAATTCCCGGTGAAGATTTCTCCCGGGTGGCGATGACTATCGAAACGCTTGAACTGTTACAGAAACTTCGCGGCATCCACGGGGATCTGATGTTCCACCTCTCCGGCGGCTGCTGTGATGGCTCGATGCCTATGTGCTACCCGGTCGGCGACTTCCGCACCGGAGCCCAGGACGTCCTGATGGGCACCTTCGAACTGCCCGCGACCGACGAGCTTCCCGCCACCGAGGTTGGGTTTTGGGTGGGCAAACCGCACTTTACATATATCCGCGGTTCCCATATCACTCTGGAAGTCGTGGATGGTCGAGGTGCCGGGTTCTCGGTAGAAACACCCGAAGGAAAGCGCTTCATTATGCGCTCCACCCTGCTGGCGTCATGACACTAATCAAGCAGCACCCACGCCAGAATCCCGCCGACGACGGCTACCAGCGTGCCGTTGCCGCAGCCCACCAGAAACTCAACGACGCCGTCGTGGATTCCACGGGAGTGCGTTCAACCGTCTCCGAATCCTGGCGACGAAGTCTAGAGCTGCACCACACCCCACAGACGGTGACCACCCCTGTGAGCATTCCTTCCGATACGCTGGCAGACCATCGCAAAAGCCACCCGATCGCCGCGGTACTGCCCATGCTGCACACCCTTCTCGCTCCAGCGCACGACGTTGGGCTCATCACCGCGATCTCCAATACCGCAGGCCATCTACTATGGGTCGATGGAGCCAGCACGATGCGCACTCGCGCCGAAAACATTGGCTTCACCCCCGGCACCGACTGGTCCGAAGCCTCGATGGGCACCTCCGCCCCGGGCACCGCGCTGTCAACCGGAGCGCCAGCCCAAGTCGCCGGCGCCGAGCACTTCAGCCAGAACGTGCATGATTTTTACTGCAGCGCTATTCCGCTGCGGCACCCGTCGGGCGGCATCTTAGGAATGCTCGACATCACGGGTTCAGCCACCGCGGTGACTCCCCTTGCTTTGGCAATGCTGCGCAACACCGCCCAAGCCATCGAGCAATTCTGGGCCACCCACATCTTCCCCTCTACGAGTCACGCCGAACCGACCAACCTACTGCAGGCGACCGCACTGCTTGAAGTCGCTAGCGGGCGTACCGCACGACTGGGTAAGGCTCGGCTATCGATGCGGCACGCGGAAATTCTCACGCTGTTGGATTGGCACCGCACCGGACTCAGCGCCACCCAACTGGCCTATGAACTCTTCGGCGAGCTAGCGCCGGATCAGCTGCGAGCGCGGCTCACCACCGTGCGGGCTGAAATCTCCCGGCTGCGCAAACTCCTGGAGAAGAGCCACCACCCGATCGCCCTGCACTCACAGCCCTACCGGCTAGACACCACGGTGCCAACCGACGCCGCAGCCGCCATGAACGCACTGCATCGCGGAGACATCACCTCCGCACTACGGTTTGCACCAGCAGATGTGCTCCCGACCTCCGAGGCGCCGGGCATTGCGGACATTCGACAACAGTTGGCCGTCACTCTGCGAGAAGCCGTGCTCGCGGATGCAACCGCCGAACAACTCTGGACCTACCTGGGGCGCAACCAAGCCGCCAACGACGTCGAAGCCTGGATGCTGGCGCTGAAAATTTTGCCGCCGAGCAGTCCGCGTCGGGCCGTCGCCACAGCCACACTGCAACGACTAACGCATTAGGCGGCCCCGAAGAACCACCGGCTGCAACGTTGGTGCAACCCCTTCAACCCTAGAGTGACATGCATCACTTTAAAGTTCTTGTCTTGAGTCTAGGGAAAGGCTGCACCATGACCATCTATGCAAACCCCAACACCGAAGGCGCCGTCGTCGATTTCCGATCACGCTATGACCACTACATCGGCGGCAAGTGGGTGGCCCCGGTCAAGGGTCAATATTTTGAGAACCCCACCCCAATTACCGGCCAAACATTCTGTGAAGTTGGCCGCGGGACCGCAGAAGATATCGATGCCGCACTTGATGCCGCGCATGCGGCCGCCAAAACCTGGAATAAATCCTCGGCGGCCGAACGCGGTGCGCTGCTGTTGGCGATGGCCGATCGGATGGAGGAAAACCTCGAAAAAATTGCGGTGGCTGAATCCTGGGATAACGGCAAGGCAGTTCGCGAAACCCTCAACGCTGATATCCCCTTAGCTATCGATCATCTACGCTATTTCGCCGGCGCCATCCGTGCCCAGGAAGGTAGCCTATCGCAGATCGATGACGACACCGTGGCCTACCATTATCACGAGCCACTGGGCGTGGTCGGACAGATTATCCCTTGGAACTTCCCGATCCTCATGGCAACCTGGAAGATCGCCCCGGCGCTTGCCGGCGGCAACTGCATCGTACTGAAACCCGCTGAGCAGACGCCGGCGTCGATCATGTTGCTCATGGATCTGATCGGGGATCTCATTCCACCCGGCGTGCTCAATGTGGTCAACGGTTTCGGCTTAGAAGCCGGTAAACCCCTGGCGTCGTCCCCGCGAATCGGCAAGATCGCGTTTACCGGTGAAACAACCACCGGCCGCATGATCATGCAATACGCGACCGAAAATATCATCCCGGTCTCACTTGAACTGGGTGGTAAATCCCCAAATATTTTCTTCAGCGACGTCATGGACGCCGATGACGGTTTCTTGGACAAATCGCTGGAAGGCTTCGCTTTCTTCGCCCTGAACCAAGGTGAGGTCTGTACCGCACCGTCACGCGCATTGATCCAAGAGAGCATGGCCGATGACTTCTACGACCTGGCCATCGAACGGGTCAAGAAGATCAAACAGGGCAACCCGCTGGACACCGACACCATGATGGGCGCCCAGGCCTCCAACGACCAGTTCGAAAAGATCATGTCCTACATGGATATCGGCAAGCAGGGCGGCGCCGAGGTCCTCATCGGTGGCGACTCAATTGATCTTGGCGGCGAGCTCTCCGGTGG
>DHCMJ07802__coassemble_1703_pt1 | contig 11110 bp, 7 predicted proteins | sample DHCMJ07802__metabat2_low_PE_015 | metagenome-assembled genome bin DHCMJ07802 | reverse complement strand
GGTTCAGCTAGAGACTCGTCAGACAGCCCCCTCGTTCACATTGTCAGACGCCGATGGAAATACAGTGTCACTCGATGACTTCGCCGGCAAAAAAGTCATTGTGTATTTTTATCCGAAAGCTGCGACTCCTGGATGCACAACCGAAGCATGCGACTTCAGGGACAATGTCAATTCACTAGGCAGCGCCGGATACCAGGTCATCGGTATCTCCCCGGATGGGCCAGCAGACATTAAGACTTTTGCCGAACAGGAAAACCTGACCTTTCCGCTGTTGTCGGATCCGGATTCGGTCATCGCCAAAGCATATGGCAGCTACGGCGAAAAAACCATCAACGGCCAAACCTTTGAAGGCACCCTTCGTTCGACCTTTGTGATCGATGAGAACGGTGTAATCCAGCACGTTGAATACAATGTCAACGCCGAGGGCCATGTCGCACGATTGCGCGACACCCTCGGCGTCTAACTTCTCGGTGTAATAAGTGGGCTTCTAGCTCCGCAGGAATTGTCCGCGCGGAGTGTGGAAGTCCACTTTTTTACCCCGCAACCAGGTCGCTTGGACCTGTCCGGTGAGCTCTTTGCGGTCATAGGGTGTGATTGGGTTGCGGTGGTGCAGGCTGCCGGCATCAACTGTCCAGGTCGCTTCTGGATCAAAGATCACTAGATCGGCATCATAACCAACCGCTACCCGTCCTTTGTGCTCCACTTGTGCAATTTGTGCGGGCCCATCGGCCATCCAGGAGGCTACGGTTGCCAAGTTAATGCCGCGTTGCCTGGCTTCTGTCCAAACTACTGGGAGTCCAAGTTGGAGTGAAGAGATGCCACCCCAGGCTGTATCGAAGCTCCCGTTGCCGTGTTCTTTCAGTTCAAGAGTGGACGGCGAGTGGTCGGAAACCACAATATCGATCACCCCATCGACCAACCCCTGCCACAGCCGTTCGCGGTTTGAGCTTTCACGGATTGGTGGGGCGCATTTGAACGCTGTCTTACCGTCGTCGATGTTCTCGCTCAACAGTGTTAGATAGTGTGGGCAGGTCTCAACCGTCAGCGGCAGACCTTCGGCCTTTGCCGACGCGATCTGGTCCAGGCAATCGGCGTTTGATAGATGCAGAATATGTGCTCGGGCGCCAGTAGCGCGCATCGCATCTATGACCGATTGGATGGCGACACTTTCGGCTTCGCCTGGCCGAGAGGCGAGGAAGTCGCTATATTTTGAACTTGGTTGTAAGCCTTCCGCTCGAACCTGCTCCAGGGTGTGAGCATCTTCGGCATGCACAATCATCAGCCCATCAAATGTGGCGATCACGGCCAGATCCTGTTGCATTTCTTCGGGCTCAAGTTTAGGGAACTCATCGACCCCCGAGTGTTCTAGAAAGCATTTGAAACCAAAGACTCCGGCGTCGTGCAGTGCTGTTAGTTCGTTGGTATTACCTGGGATCGCACCGCCCCAAAAACCTGTGTCAATGTGAATCTGATCTTTAGCAGCGGCCCGCTTGAGATCTAGGGCATCAACATTGACTGTCGAGGGAATCGAGTTCAACGGCATATCGATCAGCGTCGTCACTCCACCGGCCGCCGCGGCACGGGTAGCTGAGTCAAAGCCCTCCCATTCGGTGCGACCCGGCTCATTGACGTGTACATGGGTGTCCACCAAGCCGGGCAGCACGATTTGGTGTTCTGGAACGTGGATGAGCTGGTCTGCGGTCAGGCTGGTTCCCAACGGTTCCAGTGCCGCGATTTTTCCGTGACGGACACCCACTTCAAGTGGTTGGATACTGCCGTCATGTAGTACCTGCTGGGCCCGGAACACCACGTCAAAGGCAGGTTGTGTCATGCTTGATCCTTTCGTAGGCATCACGCTGGTTGTGCTAATAAAATATCACCGATTTGTTCCCCAATCTGGGTCAACAGGCTCGGTGTTTGGCGCATCGACACATCGGGGTCAGGTTCCAACTCGGTCAGGGCGAAGACTCGGGTGATGCCGGCGGCTTCTGTCTCGACGGTTGAGAGCAGGTTGCGTCCACAGACTGCATAAACTGGAATCCGTTGCTGACTGGCTAGTTGGGCGACCCCGGCAGGCGCTTTACCCTGAAGTGTTTGAGCATCGAGACTGCCCTCCCCGGTGATCACTAGGTCAGCATCAGCTAGAGCATCAGCAAAACCGACCAGGTCTAAAATAACGTCGATCCCACTGCGCCTTTGGGCGCCGAGGACCGCCATCGCGCCGAATCCTGTCCCACCGGCTGCGCCGGCACCAGGTTGCGCGACATGATCGGCAACAGATTGCCCCGCGTCTAGTCCGAAGTCGCGTTCTGTGGCTTCCGCCAGAAGTTGTGCATAGTGCCCCAGGGCTGCGTCAAGCATCACCACATCGTGCCCGGTGAGACCTTTTTGGGGGCCGAATACCGCAGCGGCGCCCTCGTGGCCCAGGAGTGGATTTTCTACGTCGCTGGCGAGCACAAGTTTGGTGTGCATCCAGCGTGGGTCAAGGCCGCTCAGGTTCACTTGGTCCAGGTGTTGCAGGGCTGCGCCACCATCGGCTAGGTGTTTGCCGTTCTGGTCGAGTAGTTCTACGCCTAGTGCCGCCAACATGCCTGCCCCGCCGTCGGTGCAGGCCGAACCTCCCAAGCCCAGCGTGATGCGGGTAGCGCCTGCATCCAGAGCAGCTTGGAGGAGTTCTCCTGTGCCCCTACTGCTGGCTGTGGCCCCGGTCAGTCGGGAGGTTTCTAAGAGTTCAATGCCTGAGGCCTGAGCTAATTCAACCACCGCGTCGATGCCATCGGAGCTGGTATGCATGGCCCAGGCGGCGTCGACGGGTTCTCCAATCGGGCCGGTCACCCGGGTTATCTGGCGCTTGAAACCTGCCGAGATGGCGGCGTCGACGGTGCCTTCGCCACCATCAGCGACCGGCACACAACGTACCTCCGCCGGGGAGATCGTCGAGCGGAGACCCCTTTTGAGCGCTACGGCGACCTCCTCGGCGGTGGCAGACCCTTTGAACTTATCGGCAGCGATAACAATGACCGCCTGTGTGCTCATCGGGCTCACCGTTAATCCAGCAGCATGAGAGCAGTTGGGGCATCTGCTGCGGTAACGGCAAGATCTTCAAACTCGTTGATGCTATCCAGCGCGGTCCCCATGGCAATATTGGTTACGCGTTCGAGGATAACTTCCACGACAACCGGCACTTTGTACTGGTCCATCAAGGACCGGGCTTGAGCAAAGGTGGTGCCGAGCTGCGCTGGGTCTTCGACGCGCAACGCCTTACATCCCAAACCCTCGGCGACTTTGATGTGGTCCACCCCGTAGCCAGCAGTGCCGGATTCTTTAGCTTCTGGGCTGGCATTGATGTTTTCAAAAGCTAAGGAAACCTCGTAATCCATGTCGAAGGCGCGTTGCGACTGGCGGATCAACCCCAGATAGGAGTTATTGACCACGACGTGGAGATACGGCAAATTGTGCTGGGCTCCAACAGCAAGTTCTTCGACCATGAATTGGAAGTCATAGTCACCCGAGAGTGCGACCACGGTTGCATCCGGTTTCGCCCGGGCCACGCCCAATGCGGCAGGCCCTGTCCAACCCAGTGGGCCTGCCTGTCCGGCATTGATCCAGGAACGTGGATTGTAGGCATGCAGCATCTGGGCGCCGGCAATCTGGCTCAAGCCAATCGTCGTGACATAAGTGGTGTCGCGACCGAACGCTTGATTCATCTCCTGATAGACCCGTTGCGGTTTAATCGGCATCTGGTCGAAATGCGTTTTGCGTTGCAGCCCTGCCTTGCGTGCGGTACAACTATTCGCCCAGTCCCTATAGCTGGGTATGGTGCCTGCGGCCTGGCGTTTCCGAGCGGCGGCCAGCAGGGCCTGCAGAGCAGCCTTGGCATCGGAAACCACACCGTAATCAGGAGCGAATACCCGCCCAATTTGGGTCGGTTCAATATCGACGTGAATGAATTTCCGACCCTTCCGATAAGTATTGAGGTCTCCGGTATGGCGATTCGCCCAGCGGTTGCCAATGCCCAGCACGATGTCGGCTTCTAAGAAGCTGGCATTGCCGTAACGGGTGTGGGTTTGAATGCCGACCATGCCCGACATCAACGGATGATCGTCCGGGATCGCACCCCAGCCCATGAGCGTTGGGGCAACGGGGATATCCAGCAGGTCAGCGAGTTCGACAAGCTCGGCTGCGCCGTCGGCGTTAATAATGCCACCGCCGGCGACGATCATCGGATGTTCATGGGCGAACAGCATATCTAGGATCTTATTGGCCTGAGCTTCGGTAGCTTCTGGTTTGAGCACCGGCAATGGTTCGTAGGTGTCAATATCGAAGTCGATCTCGGTCATCTGCACGTCGAGCGGCAGGTCAATAAGCACCGGGCCGGGGCGAGCGGATCGCATGAGCTGGAATGCCTTCTGGAAGGTGCCGGGCACCTGACCAGCTTCCAGAACCGTGGAGGCCATTTTGCAGAGCGGCTTGGCAATCTCATCAATATTGATGGCCTGGAAATCTTCTTTATGTAGAACCGCAACGGGGGCCTGGCCGGTGATGCACAGCAGGGGGATCGAATCGGCTGCTGCAGCATACATTCCGGTAATCATGTCGGTGCCCGCCGGCCCGGACGTGCCAATGCATACGCCGATATTGCCTGCGGCTGCACGGCTGTAACCGTCCGCCATATGCGAGGCACCTTCCACATGGCGTGCAAGCGTGTGCTTGATACCGCCGTGGGCTTTCATCGCTGAATATAGCGGGTTTATCGCGGCACCCGGCAGCCCGAAGGTTTCGGTGGCCCCTTCTTTTTCCAGAATCAATGCGATGGCATCAACTGCGCGCATGAGGGTCATATCGGTCTCCTTGACTCAAAAATTTTTTTTGGAAGCGTATTAGTTGTCGGCTCGGCCGGACAGCTGTTCGACCAAACGGAATAGTCCGGAGTGGTCCAAGCCGCCGTCTCCGGTGCGTACCGTTGAGGCAACAAGTTGTGCAACAGCCGCACCGATCGGGATAACAACACCGGCCTCTCTGGCGGCGGCAGTGACAATGCCCATGTCTTTGTTGTGCAGTTCAAGACGGAAGCCGGGGGAAAATTCACGGTCCAGCATTTTCTGGCCCTTTTGATCGAGTACCTTGGAACCAGCTAACCCGCCACCCAGAACCTGCAGGGCTGAGGACGTGTCCACGTCGTAGGCCTCGAGGAAGACGATTGCTTCGGCCAATAATTGGATATTGCCAGCGACCATGAGCTGGTTGGCCGCTTTTACCGTTTGGCCCGAACCTGTGGGGCCAACCAACACGATGGTCTTGCCCATCGCATCGAGTACATCTTGTACAGCTTCGAAGTCTTCTGATTCACCGCCGACCATGATGGACAGCGCCGCATCGATGGCCCCTTGTTCACCACCAGAGACCGGGGCATCGAGGGGTTTGATCCCTGCGGCTCGAGCCTGTTGCGATAGTTCTGTGGTGACATCCGGGCGAATTGAAGAGTTGTCGATCCAGTAGGCACCCTGGGGGGCATTCGCAAAGACCCCATCTTCGCCCGTGACCACCTCGGTCACGTGTGGTGAGTCAGGCACCATAGTGATGATGACGTCCGCGCCTTTGACGGCTTCAGCGATGGTACTGGCGGCTTGACCACCAGCAGTTGCTAGTTCTTCGGTCTTGCCAGGGGAGCGGTTATAACCGGTGACATTAAATCCGGCACTAATCAGGTTCTTCGCCATTGGCAAGCCCATGATCCCCAGTCCGATGAATGCGATGTTTTGTTTAGCCATTGGTTTGTAGTCCTTTCACGTTGTGTGTACAGGCAGTGACGCAGCCGAAATGGCTGGTTAGTTTGCCAGCCAGTCAAAAGCTGTGGCTTGATCTTGTTTGTATTCCAAGGCGACTTTGCCGGTGTAGCCGAGTTCGCGTGCTCGGCTGATCCAGTCGAAGAGCGGCAGTTCACCGGTTCCGGGAGCGCCACGGCCGGGATTGTCGGCAATTTGGATATGACGGAACTGGGTGGTGTGGTTCTCGATGACCTGAGCGACATCGTCACCGTTGACGGCCAGGTGGTAGAAGTCTGCTAGCAGCGCGATATTTTGTGCCGCACCTGCTTCTGACTCGCCTGCCCTGACTTGATCAATAATGGCCAGAGCATCTGCAGCAGTTTTCAGAGGATATTCGGCAGCACCTGAAACTGGTTCGAGCAAGACGGTGCCATCTATCGTGCCAACGGTTTTTGCTGCATAAGCCAGATTCTTGACCGCCAAGATTTCTTGTTCTTCTTCGGTGAATTCCGGTTGGCGCAGGCCATACAGGGCGTTGAAGGCTTTGCAGCCAGTACGTTTACCGATCTCAGCGACAACCTCGACGTTTTCTTTGAATGCTGAGCATTCACCCTTGGTTGAGACTCGCCCACGATCACCCCCAGCCATGTTGCCTGCCCAGAAGTTCAGGCCCACGAGTTTGACCCCTGCAGAGTTTAGGGAATCGATGAATGCATCAATGTCTTGGTCAGAAGGAACGGGCGTGCCATCGAACGGCCACCAAAATTCAACTTCGGTAAAACCAACAGCCGCTGCAGCAGCTGCACGTTCATTGACGGGAAGCTCGGTTAACAGAGTCGAGCAGTTCAACACGAAATCTTGTGCTGAGACTCGGCGACGCTGTTCTTGTGCGGATCCAACGGTATCGGTCATGAATACCTCCATGAATTTCATATTGTGGAAACTTATTTTTGTTTGGTGAAATTTATCGTAAGAGTAAATGTGACTTGAGTCAAGTAGGTTGGAAGAGCGGCTAGCGACCTCGTCGCAAAAGGGCGGGGTCGCGGCAAAAAGCGCCCGACTGAAAAATTGCCTTGACGTTGGTCCTGTGATGTGCGTTACACTTGCAATATATTCTGGAATTCCAATTTCACAATGTGAAAATTTCATCCTATGTTTAGTATCAAAGAAACGAGGGATCGTGAAATCTCTTTTCGCTAAGCCTGCCTACGCAGCAAACCCAGATGCGCCAGAAAATGAACGATTGCCCGGCGGCCGCACTTTTGCTTATGGGCTTCAGCACGTTTTGACGATGTACGGCGGCATTCTTGCAGTGCCCCTCATTATTGGAAACGCCGCAGGACTCTCGCCTGATGACATTGCCAAATTGGTGACTGGAACTTTATTCGTTGGCGGTCTGGCCACCGTGTTGCAATCAGCGGGTCTGCCTTTTCTTGGTTCCCGATTACCGCTGGTTCAGGGTGTTTCCTTTGCAGCCGTTGCTACCATGTTGGCCATCCTCAACGGTGGCAACGGGCTCCAAGACGTATTCGGGGCGATTATCGCAGCCAGTGTGATCGGATTTTTGATCGCACCGTTCTTCGCGAAAATTGTGCGCTTCTTCCCGCCGGTGGTGACCGGTACGGTCATCACCGCCATCGGATTGACCTTATTTCCGGTTGCCGCAAACTGGGCTATGGGTGGTGATAGTGAAACCAGTGATTACGGCTCGATTATGAACATCAGCCTGGCGCTACTGACCTTCGCAATTATCATTGTCTTATCCAAGGTTGGCGTGGCTATACTGTCTCGCCTTGCTATCCTTTTGGGATTGGTCGTCGGCACCCTGGTCGCATGGTTTTTGGGCCAAGCCGACTTCTCTGAGGTGGGCGATGGACTGCCTATCGCATTCCCCGGTCTGCTGGAATTCGGAGTGCCTACCTTTGACATCGCCGCTATTCTCTCCATGGTCATTGTCATCTTAGTAATCAAGACCGAAACCACCGCCGACATCATCGCAGTTGGAGAGATCATCGACACCCCGGTTGACTCCAGACGCATCGCAGACGGTCTACGAGCCGACATGTTAGCTTCCGCCGCGGCACCGTTCTTCGGGTCCTTCACCCAGTCAGCGTTCGCCCAAAATGTGGGTCTTGTTGCATTGTCCGGTATTAAGTCCCGCTGGGTGGTCACCGCTGGTGGCGTGATCATGGTGGCACTGGGGCTGGTGCCATGGCTTGGCCAAGTTGTGGCAGCTATTCCCATGCCGATTCTTGGGGGTGCCGGCATCGTGCTGTTCGGTACCGTAGCCGCCTCCGGGATCCGCAGTCTGTCCACCGTTAAATACGACGGCAACATGAACTTGGTCATTGTGGCCTCGGCGTTGGCTTTCGGCATGATACCGGTGGTCAGTCCAGACTTCTATGCGGCCTTCCCATCCTGGTTTGAAACCATTTTCCACTCTGGTATTTCATCAGCTGCCATTGTTGCAGTGGTCCTGAACATCGTGTTCAATGAAATCGCCGCCAAGACCACCACCCAGGCCTCTGTCTTTGCTGCCAAACCGCTGCGATATCTCACCTCGAGTCATTTGGCAGATCTTCAAGATGGAGATGTCTTCGTTGACGGCAAACTAGTGGACTGCGACGGGGAAGAAGTGCCGGTTATTCCAGAGGAAAAACTGCCAGAGGTCAAAGAAAAGATTGAACGCGGTGAAGTGACTACCACGGCGGAAATTGCCCAAGTTTTGGAAAAGGACAAGACCCGGCCTGCCTCGAGTGAATCCTTCGTTCGAAAAACGGAGACTGACCAGTAACTCGTTAACCAGGAAACAAGAGCAACGACTCAACGCAGGAACAAGGCCTGCAGTGGACATCACGAGATGCTCATATCTCCTTGTTCCCTCTGCAAGTACGGCGACAGCTCGATCAGCATCCGCTGGTCGAGCTGTCGCCTTGTTGTGACAGGGCAAAAGTGGTCCGGCGTCGGACGAAGGTGTCTGCGCTGAGTTCATAGGATGCCATATCACAACAGCACCGGTAATTTTAGGAGCGAACAATCAAAACAGTGGCTGTAAGCAAGTGGTTAACGCAGTGAATGTCCTCAATACTTGGGTGGATCTGTCCGGGCCGCTTTTAGCTCGGATCACGTGTTACCTATAGACGTCAAGAGCCTCAAGTGCCGCCCAAAACAAAGCTACGTCTGCTGTCTGATCAAGACGTAGTCCGCTCATTTCGGTCACCCGACGCATCCTATATACGAGTGTCTGTTTATGCACGTGAAGTTTGTCTGCTGCAACATTCCAAGAACGATTCTCTTCTAAAAACACACGTAAAGAGCGCACGTACTCACTGCCATGTTGCTTATCGTGTTGTAGAAGCTGGCTGAGTGTCTGTTCAATTAAGAGATCAGCGTCAGGTGCGCTATTGGGAACGATAGAGGCCTTGCGTTCACGGAAGTAAACCACCGACATCTGACGTTCCACAGCGCTCTGGTGAGCGAGCTGCGCTTGGCCTAATCCGGTCCGCACATCTTTCACGGAACGAATACTATTACTTACTCCAAGGTGCTGCACTCGCTTATTGACGATCTCTAGGGCTTCGGTGGTTGCTGAACAGAGAATGTGAGTGGTTTGACCCTGTGGGTATACAGCGCTGCGAAAGCCTGCATCTAAAAGTTCATGGAATAGCCGGATGCCATTGCTTATCCGGTTCCCGATGGCGATGTAATAACTCTGGTTTTCAAAATCTAGCATTGCCCACGTACGCTGTTCCACGTCTTTGGTCTCGACACCGTCTATGAAGCTACTTAACAAAGCCGCACTCTGGCGATAGGCTTTTTCTCGCTCAGTTTTCTTTTGTTCCAAATCTAGTGCTGCAATAAGTGAGATGTGCTGTCGAATCCCTTGTTCTAACGGATTGTGCTGTGGTTCCTGCGGCGTGAGACGGACGAGAGCCTGAGGAAAGCCCGGGATAGGTAATTCAAGAGCATCGGATGCAGCTTGCGCGGTATGTGATTTTTTATCGTCAATCGGTTCAGAGGCATCTTCTTGCTTGTAGTCGTTGATGATACTCACGTTGTATCCAATCGTCGCGCCTACCAGTTCAAGTCGATTCACGTCTTTGCTGTGATCAACGGTTGTCAGTAGGACAGCTTCATAGAGGCGGTTGGACCGCTGCAATCGTTCCCTCTCGTTACGTTGTTCGGAATCTGCGATAGCGCGACTTAAGACGATGAACGGTATCTCACGTTGAGTGAGAATTACGATAAAGGCGAGTTCATTTGCTCGGGTTAAAAATGCCTCGGTTAGTTTTGGCGCATTCATATTTTGGCCGATAGCTACTCCAACAATCCCATGAGCTGAACATTCTTCAACATAACGTCGCTGTCCTGCAGCATCAGCGGGTATTGCGAGCCCGGTTGTCATCACGAGATGAGTCGCGCCTAACCAGTTCCAGGGCTCAGGCTCTTCACAACTATGCGCCCAGGCGATGGGCTGATATTGGCCGCCGTGACCTGCGATTATTTTTGATCCGCATTCGGGTATCTCCGTGAGCAAATGAGCCTCGGTTCATACGATCGAATAAGGTCCCGTTTGAAAGTTCCATAACTTTCGCAAATAGTAATCCAGATCACTCTTCGGCAGACTGTTGTTCACGTCTTTCAGCCTCTTCACCGCAGTTCTCAACGCGACTCGGTATGGAGATGCTGAAATCTAAAGTGGCAACCGCTCTGAAGGGAAAAGAATGTTTCGAGTTGGAATTGACGTTGGTGGAACCTTTACCGACCTATTCGCATGGGATGAGTCCGCAGGTTCGGACCAACGGGTTAGAACCGCCAAGGTCTTAACTACGCCTGATGACCCTTCGCGCGGGGTGCTTCTAGCTTTAGCCAAAGCTGACATCGCGCCCGAGGAGATGAGTGTGCTCATTCACGGAACAACAATTGCGACAAACGCATTGTTGGAAAGAAGATTCGCTGAACCGATTCTTATTACTACCGAAGGGTTTCGCGACACGATCGAAATCGGTCGTCAACGACGTGAAAATCTCTATGATCCATACCAGCAAAAATCCGCGCCCCTCATTAGCCGGCATAATCGTCTCACTATAGATGAGAAAATGGGCGCGGACGGGCAAACAGTCATTCCATTGGACGTCGAAAGAGCACGCGAACTCGCCCAAATTATTCAGGAGCGCGACGTTAATAGCATTGCTATCGCGTTTATCAATAGCTATCAATCAGGCGAACATGAGCGGCAGATGCGCGACATTCTGTTGGAATCGAATCCGGACCTGAATATCGCACTCTCCAGCGAGACCAGCCCGAAGGTCCGTGAACTGGGTCGCTTTATGACCACGGCT
>DHCMJ07802__coassemble_1697_pt1 | contig 11163 bp, 10 predicted proteins | sample DHCMJ07802__metabat2_low_PE_015 | metagenome-assembled genome bin DHCMJ07802 | reverse complement strand
ACATAACGATGGCGGACTTGGAGGCAACCGGGGGAGCGGGTTGTGCATTCGTGGTCATGCCCCGAGTCTAGAGCAGGAGCTGGGCTTGTGCCTTCTTGTTTGTTTTGGCCTCCGTGCATGACACAAGGGCATAAAGTTGTGGGTATGTTTTGCGTGACTTTGACTGTGGTCAAGAATATTTCCAATATCCAAGCCGATCAAATAATGGACCGGCTTGTCGAATCTCTGACCGTGTCTCCGGAATCTGGGGGAGGGGCGGCCTCGAATTTCCACAAGATTAGCGGGCGGCAACTCCAAGGCTGGTTCACCTCGGCTGAAGAAGTGGTGGGATTTATTCTCTCGGCGGCAAGGTCGGGCTCGTGGCGCGTGCATCTAACTGCAGTGCCTGATAAGGGTCAAGCTTGTGAATATGATCGGGTTTATCGGGAACCAGAAGCCCTAATCGGAAAGCGGGCCCAAACGCTGGAATCACTTGACGCTTCAAGATCTCCAGGGGGAGTGCAAGTTACGATGGCACAAGGACGTTCCCTTGTAGATTCGGGGACTGTCCCGGCTCTAGGCTTGATAGAGGCAGGAATGCAGCTGTTGGGATCGATTGAGCGTCGTCGCTCTGATGAGGGGCAGGAAGCTGGCCTTTTGGTCAATGCCGGGGCTTCGCAAAGGGCCACAGCTGATCATCTTGGCGTTTCGCAACAGGCAGTGTCTTCGCGTCTGCAGGCGGGGTATTGGTATGAATCTCGGCAAGTTGCGTACTGGCTAGCTCATCAGTTGTCTGAGATCGTGTCGCATTGAGCAAGGCACCAGCATCAGAGGTATCTGTGACTTCCTTGTGGTGCAAGCAATCGGCCGCTATGAGTCCAACAAATAGGCGCAGTGGCTGCATGCTTGGGGTGGCCTGAAAAAAGGGTCAACTTTACATAATGTAGATTATCGGCGTTTCAACGTGGTGTTCGAAATTCCTTGGTGATCACGCTGAAATGATGGGCTGAGTTTCTGTTGGAGTGCTCTGAGTGGGTGTGAGCTCGAAAAGGGTCAACGGCCGACAAGACGTCGAAGTTCGCGACCATCTTGGTCTAGATGGTCTAAGACGTGATGAACTGATACCGTGCCCCAGTCTTCTGGGAGTTCGCCGCGAATATAGATGCTGATATCAGAGTCTTCGGTGCCTTGATATTGACCATCTTGGTTATAAAAATGAAAATCTGCCTGTTGAATTTCACCAGCGAGAGCCTGATTGAGCATATGAATCCCGACCGGATCTGCCATCGCGTCGTAGGCCCAGCGGTCACCCAACACCGGGTGGTCCATCTTAACAATAAGGTAGTCTTCCGCGCCTTCCAATGGCGCTGCTCTGTAGGTCATGGGTAGATGCAGAATCTTGTCATCACGTTTCAGGATGAAACCTTCAAAGCCAACCTCGCCACCTGTATCGTCGAATCGATACGTGCCTATAAGCTCTGGTTCTCCAGAACCGCCCCAGAATTGTTTGTCTAACCACGCGGTTACAAATTCTTTTTTGGTAGGGCTTGTCTCTACTACATAAATTGTGGCCATACAACGTAGTCTACGTGGTGGCCTGAAAAATCTCAGCTCTGGTACCCAAAGCCAACGCCCCATACATCATGAGACGTGCGTCTCCCCCTTGGTAACGAACCTAAAATTTCTACTGTGCTTAGGGTCATTCTGCCGACTTTGTTGAGGTTAACAAGTATCCTGAACACATGAATACACATACGGGAGGCCATGATGCTTGAGTGGATCCTAGAGAACTTCTGGTCTTTCTGGCTGATTATGATGTTGCTGCTCGTCAGCGTACAAGTCATGACCGGTGAAATGACGTTTCTCCTGATCTCCGCTGGTGCGCTTACCGCCATCGTGGCGGATGTTCTAGGAGCACCAATTTATGTGCAGTTCATTATTGTCACGGTAATATCGATTGCCTCGCTAATCTGGCTACGAAGTTTTGACACCAAACGTCCAGAAAATGACAGCGGCCCCTCCCCCTGGAGCGTGAATCGATATGTCGGAAGTGTTGGCGACGTAACAGAAGAGGTCACGTCGAGTCAAGGCAGAGTTCGAATCGGCAACGAGATCTGGTCTGCTCGGACTTACAGCTCAACTCCCATACCGTCTGAGACGTCGGTAGTTATTCAACAAATCGAAGGAGCTATCGTCTGGGTGGCACAGACGCCGGACTCGTCCAAATTCTAGGACGTAGGGGTTTTGTGTTGACAGTGTAGTAGTGCCAGTTAGTACATAAACGATACCAACGATCAATAGAGGAAAATATTGTGGACATCTTTTTAATTATCCTCTTCGTTGTGCTGGCTATCTTCGTGGTAGCCATCTTGGCGAAGTCATTCAAAATTGTGCCACAGGGTCACTGCGGCATTATTCAACGGCTCGGAAAATACCAGCGCACGCAAATGGCGGGACTTACTATGATGGTGCCATTTGTCGATGAAATGCTCCCGCTCATCGACATGCGTGAACAGGTCGTTACGTTTCCACCGCAACCAGTTATTACTGAAGATAACCTCGTGGTGTCGATTGACACCGTGGTCTATTTTCAAATCAATGACCCTACGGCAGCGACCTACGGGATCGCCAACTATATTGCAGCTGTCGAAAACTTGACTACAACAACAATTCGTAACGTCGTTGGTTTTATGAACCTGGAAGAGACACTAACTTCTCGTGACGCCATCAATACACAGCTGCGAGGTGTCTTGGACGAAGCGACGTCAAAATGGGGGCTGCGTGTTTCACGTGTTGAAATCAAAGCTATCGACCCTCCACGAACCATTCAAGATTCTATGGAAAAGCAAATGCGAGCCGAGCGTGATCGGCGCGCCGCGATTCTGACCGCAGAAGGTCAAAAGCAGTCGGAAATTCTAACCGCAGAAGGTCAGCGTCAGTCAGCTATTCTCGAAGCCGAGGGTGATGCACAGGCGGCAATTCTCCGAGCAAATGCTGAAGCAGAAGCAATCGTGACAGTCTTCGAGGCTATCCATGAAGGGAAGCCGAATGCCGACTTGTTGGCCTATCAGTACCTGCAGGTACTCCCCCAAATCGCCGAATCTGATTCATCCAAGATGTGGATTATCCCGTCGGAAGTTACCGACGCACTGAACCGTTTTAGCGGTACATACGGACCAGAAGCAGGCCCGACCGGATCGGCTCCCTCCGGTGGTGGAACGAGAGATTCAGGGCCGTCATCTGATGCACCAGCTCCCCCGCCAGCGCCAAAGAGCCGCCGTGCAAAACGACCAACGACTGCAGCAGGAATTGCAGATGTTGCACCGAAGGCTCCAAAATTAGAAGATACTTCTCTTGAAGATGCGTTGGCTGAACCTGAAATTGAAGAAGATGTCTTTCGAGATGGACCAAACAGCGGCAATGCCGGGGAACAAAAGTAGCTCGTAATGCGTTGTACATCTCGAGGCCTAGTTAGATAGACTGTCTTGTCTGCAAAGTTGCTTGGAGGAATTTTTGAATGTCTGATCGTTCATTGCGCGGTATGCGTCTCGGTGCCCAGTCTATGGAGACTGAAGCAGGAGTTGAGCCTGCACCACGTCAGCAAATTGAGTATCGCTCAGAAGATGGTGAATCAGTTGTCGTGACCTTCGCCGCTGAGGCGGATGTGCCTGATAACTGGACCACAAAATCTGGGAAGGAAGCCCTTCGCGTAGACGGCGAGACGCCGATACTCGATGAAACCAAACCGCAGCGCACTCACTGGGACATGCTCCTTGAGCGTCGCAGCATCGAAGAGTTAGATGAAACTCTAGAGGGACAACTTAAGAAATTGCGTGTACGCCGTGGCGAGGACGTCGACGCCTAATATCGCAGCAACATACATCTTTCAAAAAACGGGGACCAGTTCAATACTGAATGAACTGCTCCCCGTTTTTATGCTTCAAATTGTGCCATTGCTATCCAAAACGTTGTTTGAGTTTCTGAGCTCGCGCGGCAAGGCCCCATTGGGTTACATTCGTGAACGCTTCGGTAATAATGTTTCCCGACATCTTTGACTCACCGAATTCGCGTTCCATAAAGGTAATCGGCACTTCGATAATGCGTTTACCTAATTGTGCGGTTCTAAAGGACATATCTACCTGGAAACCGTAGCCCTTGGACTGGACCGCGTCCAGGTCCATAGCTTCGAGGGTGGTTGCACGGTAAGCACGGAAACCTGCAGTAATGTCGGTGAGACGTAGCCCTAAAAGAATCTGGGGATACAGCGACCCTCCAATGGACAACAGCTTTCGGTACCAGGGCCAATTAACCATTTTTCCACCTGGAACTCGACGTGAACCAATCACAAGATCAGCTTCATCAATGGCCTGCAACAACCGAGGTAACTGTTCCGGCTGGTGAGAACCATCAGCGTCCATTTCGACCAACACGTCATAGTCGCGCTGTAAACCCCAGCGAAACCCGGCTATATAGGCCCCGCCTAGTCCGTCTTTAACCTGTCGGTGGAGAACATAGACCTGATCGTCTTTACCAGCCTGTGCGTCCGCCCAGATACCCGTGCCATCTGGTGAGTTATCATCCACCACCAGTACGTCTGACCCCGGTACAGCTGCGCGCAGTCGCTGCAGTGTTCCCGGCAATGATTCAGCTTCGTTGTATGTGGGAATAATAGTTAATATGCGCACAAGTGTCCTTTTCGTACAATGTCTGTGATCTCGACTAGTGAGGCGGAACCAACCACCGATTATAACCAGAGAATGTGAGTGAAGTTAGACAATTTGGCCGTTGCGAATCGTGAACTGCAATTCAGGTGGATCGTCGGTCGAAGACAAAATTGGTAACAGGGCGGTGCCGGCGCGCTTGTCGGTTGACCAGTGTGCAGCTTTTACATTGGGAGCCTGAACTCCAAGTTGCCTTGCTTGCCAGACGTTAAAATTGGCCGGTGCCCCAACAGCAATTTGCCCAGCTCCCATATTGGCTTGAGCAATGCGGCTTGGCAGAGCTCTGACGGCATCTCGGGAAACGGTGTTGAATGCTGCACGAGTAGATATTCGCTGGTCAGTATTTTCATTTTCGATCAGCGCCGTCACAAGTTTCCACAGGGAACCGGACCACTCCCCTGTTCCCATGGCGACATGGACACCCGCAGCGATAAGAGAAGCAGTGGGTGCAAAGATCTTCGGTGTGGACTCCACATGTGCGGGAACTATTGTAACTGAGGCATGTAAAGTCACCAGCTGGCTGATCTGCTGTGCGCTCATAGTGTGATTGGCTAGGACTCTATGCCGGCTGCGCATCAGCACTGCGTTGCTTTGTTGCGACAGAGCACCCAATATATGGTCGAGCTGTTCTGAATTTTCGGATTGAATCAGCAGCTGTGTAGGCGGTTTCAAGCTTGCGAGGGTTTCAGGCAGCTGATTAATCTGGCCTGAAGCAACAAATAGACCGTCAGCATTACTAGGATCAGCACCCAGTGGTGCGTAATAGATGCGCTCGTCACCGGGAACTGTCGAACTCAGCATGCTTCGTGCATCACCAGAAGTAATAGGAGAGGTCGAATAGCCATCGATGAAAGCGGGGGTAACCAGGGCACCGCACAGATCTTTTGTGTTGACGGGGCCTGAAACAGTGGCCGCCACAAGTCGCTCTGCCGTTTCATCTGAACCTAACCATGCTACGACGCTATTGTCGGCGTGGAGGGCATTTGCATAGGGCTCTGATATGGAATGTATGTAGCCGTTTGTCAACAGCAGGCTCGTAGTCACTGATTCAAATCCAGTCGTTCAATGGGGTTGTACTCGTCGATATCGTCAGTCGCGTGTGGAAGTTTAACCGTTGAAGAATAGGAAATAATTCCACGGTTGACGAGATCCCGCGCTCGTCTGCACCGGCGCGCTAAATCGGGGTGGGTATCGTCTAGGGATGCAAGCTGACCTAGTAAATCCATGACCTGGCGAGCCCAACGAACGAAATCTCCAGCCGCCATATCAGAACCGGCTAACGAGGATAGTAGTTCATGGCCACGTGCCCAACGAACCATGGGCCAAACTAAACCTGGATGTGGCTGAGCTGTAACAACCAAATCAGCTTTGCGCTCCGTTTGCTGAAGGTCGTACCAATGCTCATCAACAATATCCAAAGCTTCCTGGAGTTTTTGCGTTGGCATAGCCGGTTGAAAGATTTGTTCTTCAGCAGATGACTCAAAGACCAGTAGAGCACCAAGACCCGCAAGGTCTTCAGGTGCCATGTCGTCCATGAGTCCTGATTGCAGGAGCAATGAGACCAGCAGATCCCGATCCCCGTAGATACGGCGCAGACTTTGGCCTGGCTCAGTGATGCGATCGCTTTCGACATAACCAAAGTCCGTTAATAAGTTGATAATCCGGTCAAATGTTCGGGCGATCGTGTTGGTGCGTCCTTGAATTTTGGCAATATTTTTATCAGCTTCGATTCGAAGCTTGTTCCAGCGGTTCGCCCATGTTTGATGCTGCTCACGGTCAGGGCAGCCGTGACAGGGATGAGCATGTAGTTCTGTGCGGAGTTGTTCTAATCGGCTGAGATCGTGCTCATCTTTATAACGGAAACCCACCGGCGCCTTGCCATCAGAGATAGGGGGCAGCTGTTGGCTGATTGCTCCGTGCATCCACCCAGCGATGTTTTTTCGGTGTTTCGGTGATTTCGTCAGCAACTTGCGCGGGAGCTCAACGCCGGCAAATGGTACAACTGGCTCGTCCATTTCATCCGTTGAGAGACGTCGTAATTGCCCCTTAGAGGTTACGACGCCGACTCGTGGGTTGGTAGGATTACCAGCTGCTGAAACAACGACCGAAGTCCCAAGATTTCTTGTCCCTTGAACATCAATAATGTCGCCTTCAGCCAACTTATTCAGGGACTCCATAACAGCGCGACGACGCACACGATTGCGTGACCGAGACGCAGCTTTCTCCGCTTGTGAGACTTCCTGTCGTAGTCGAGCATATTCCGTAAAGTCGCCCAGGTGGCATTCCATAGCTTCTTCATACCCGGCTAATGAACGTTCTTGGCGTTGAACTTCTTGAGCTACCCCAACAACAGATCGATCAGCCTGGAACTGCGCAAACGACGACTCGAGAATATTGCGGGATCGTTCACGGCCAAAACTTGCCAGGAGATTGACCGCCATGTTGTAAGTCGGTTTGAAAGAGGAATTCAACGGATAGGTGCGCCGGGCCGCGAGCCCAGCGACGGCGGAAGGATCGAGGCCCGGCTGCCACATCACCACCGCGTGTCCTTCAACGTCGATACCACGTCGTCCAGCACGTCCGGTTAGTTGGGTGTACTCCCCCGGTGTAATGTCCTTGTGCGATTCACCATCGAATTTCACGAGTCGTTCGATCACGACGGTACGTGCTGGCATGTTGATACCGAGCGCGAGTGTCTCGGTAGCAAAGACCGCCTTGACAAGACCGGTGGCAAAGAGTTCTTCGACAATTTCTTTGAACAGTGGAAGTAAGCCTGCGTGGTGGGAAGCGAAACCTCGACGTAGGCTGTCGCGAAAGTTCCAAAAACCCAGGGCGTCACGATCCTGTTCCGCTAAGACCGTTGCGGCGCGGTCCACCGTCTCCAAAATTTGACGTTTCTCGCTATCGGTTGTCAGATCCAACCCTGCGTTTAAACACTGCTCTACGGCAGCTTCACACCCGTTCCTAGAGAAAATGAAACCGATGCACGGCAGCAGCCCTTCACGGGATAGAGTCCGTATCATCTGCGGACGAGAAACCCGCATGTCTTTACGCTGAGACTGCGGCCGATCGTTGGCACCACGAGATGCTGAAACATCTGATTGACGGCGGTTGCCTTGTCTACGACCACCCCGAGTACGTTGCCGATTTCGAGAACGCGATCCAGGCCGGCCCCAGTCGTTAACCTGGGCGTCCCGGCGTGCAAGTTCGGCGAGTTGTGCCAACTCAGGATTGACCTTGCTTGTTGGTTGCTGGTCCCCGGTCATCGAAAAGAGATCGTAGAGTTCTTTTCCGACCATCACGTGTTGCCACAGTGGCACAGGACGATGTTCGGAAACTACTACGGTGGTAGAACCTCGCACAGTATCTAACCATGCGCCAAATTCTTCAGCGTTCGAAACCGTTGCTGATAACGCCACCAGCTGCACTGATTCCGGCAGGTGGATGATGACTTCTTCCCACACGGCCCCGCGGTGACGGTCTGCTAAATAGTGAACTTCGTCCATCACCACATATCCGAGATTTTCCAAGGTGTCGGATTCTGCATACAACATATTACGCAGCACCTCGGTGGTCATGACGACGATTTCAGCGTTGGGGTTGCGAGCTGTGTCGCCGGTCAGGAGGCCTACCTTTTCGCTTCCGTAGGTCGCCACTAAGTCGGTGTACTTCTGATTACTCAGCGCCTTGATGGGAGTAGTATAGAAAGCCTTCTTGTCTTGAGCTAGCGCGAGATGAATCGCAAACTCAGCCACAACGGTCTTACCAGCCCCGGTCGGGGCGGCAACAAGAACTGCGTGCCCGTCTTCCAGATACTCTGCTGCTTCGTACTGGAAATCGTCCATGGGGAATTTTAGGTCAGCCGAAAATTTACCCAACTCGGTCTTGGCGAATTCCGCACGCTTTCTTGAAGCAGCGTAGCGTTCCGATGGAGATAGGTCTTGATGCTGATGATCAGGGGTATCGGCACACATATGGGGTAATGCTAGTCCTCACGAGTAATTTCAGACAGTGGCTGTGCCCCGCGCTGAATCTCCGCTTCGCCGGCGGTACCTTCTTTAGCTGCTTTCCGTGAACGCCGACGATCATTGAGTAACGCTAGTGCGAGTGCTAACGCGAAGAGCAGGGCAAGTGGCGCACCGAGATAGAACATGGTCATCACATCGGAGCCTGGTGCGCCCATCGCTGCGATGACAGCGATCAAAAACACTGAGATACGCCAATGTTTCAGCATCGTCTTGCCTTGGAGTATTCCTGCCATGTTGAGTCCGACGAGGACGACAGGTATAACAAGCGCAATGCCAAAAGCAAGGAGAAGTCGTGTGACAAACGGGATGTAGACGGTGGCCATGACGCGGTGGGCACTGCCGTCGGGAGTCAAGGAAGTAAAGAAGGCCATCGCCTGTGGAAGAGCGAACCATCCAAGTGCAATACCTCCGATAAACAATGGTACGGCCGCTGTTATAAAGCCCATGGCATATCGGCGCTCATGCTTACGCAATCCAGGCACGATGAAGGCCCAAATTTGATATAACCATATCGGTGAAGCAAGAATCAGGCCAATAAATAGAGCCACTTGCAACATGATGTCAAAAGGCTGCGCTACAGAGGAAAACATTATTTCGACTGGTGCGTCCTCTGTCGACAAACTTGTAATTGGTTCAGTCAGTATGGTGAATGACGGCTGGTAGACGATAAAGCCGACAATCGTTCCCACCAAGATTGCAAGCCCAGCTTTGAAAAACCTGTTACGCAGCTCCCGCAGATGCTGGCGAAGCGACATTTGTCCCTCGGCAGACCTTGAACGTTTTGAACGTTCTTTGCTCTTTGAGGAAGAACCGTGATCAGTTGAGGTCATGGACTCGGCTACAAGTTATTTCGAACGCTGTTCTTCCGAGCCAGGATTCGCAGCATTTTCGCTATCAGGGATGACGGTGCCTTCAACAGCCGATTCCTCTTTTTCGTTGCCGGATTCTTCGGTCGTTTTGGTGTTTTCCGAACCTTTACTATCCGACTTCATCTCTTTGACTTCAGACTTGAGAATGCGCATCGACTGACCCATGTTCCGTGCCATTTTTGGCAGCTTATTGGCGCCAAAGAGCAAGAATGCCAGCAGAACTAATACCAGCAGAATGACTGGGTTCCTGAAGATGTTCATAGTCTACCTTTCTATGCAGCTGGGTCCATTGTACAGCTGCCATGGAACTTACCGGGCTGAGTCATGAGGAGTTGTCATAGTGCTGTTCATCATTTCCCAGATCGTTTCGCGAACCTTTTGAGGTTGCACAACGACGATTTGTCCGGCGTGTGTTGCCAGTAAGTCTAACAAGGGGGTCAGTGTTTGAAATGCTAATTGGGCATAAATGGAACCATCATCTGCGATGGCTGTGGCAATTGGATGATAGGCGTTGATGACATCACGATATCGATGCGTTGCATGGACGATTACTGTGAGGGCTTCATCGGTTACCGCTGGCGCAACAGGGGTTTGCGGCACTGAACGGAAGGCAGGAGTAAAATATCGCTCTGTGATATTTGCCGTACCAATTCGATCGAGCCGAAAAGTGCGAAGGTCTGCAGTTTCTTGACACCAGGCATGAACGTAACCGTGGCCCGAGGCGTAACGCAATTGTAAGGGCTCAATATCGCGAGTGCTGATGCTACCTGAAGATTCGGAGTAGTAACTTATGCTGACGACTTGGTGCAGGCGCGCCCCCTGGTGGAGTACTTCAGCGATTTCGTCGTCCTCCCCTAAGCTCAGATCCGGATGAATAACATGGTCCTGGATGCCTGCTTGTGGATCCACCAGATCGATGGCATCGCGAAGTTTGATCCCAAGTGTCTGGGCTGCAGACTGCTGTACCTGACTAATCCCCGGGATGGTCGGAACGGCATTGAGGCCAGATATTAATCCCAGAGCTTCAGGTGCGGAGAGTTGCCAGGGTTGTGCTAACAACTCAGCGTTGGAAATCTCAACTGGATCAGCATGCGGATCGATTTCAAACTGTCCACCGGCGAAATCGGTTTCTGGCAGGCCCCAAAATTGCATGGCCGATAGATCCTCGGTCAGCGTGGCGTCGTCAATTGTGAAGCGCTGACGGACCTGCTCGCGAGACATTGTTCCACCGTTTTGGTTCACCACGGCCACGATACCGAGACGACGTGAAATCACGTCCCTATCCCCTGTTCTACGCCGGGTACGAGTGACTTTGGTGAGTTTTGGTACTGCCAACACGGGAGTCCCTGTGTGAGCGTCGCGAACTACGGCGGTGAGATCGTCAACAAGTTCAGCCAGCTCAGCGGACTGTTGGGGGTTCACGCGAGCTTTGGTAGTCAATGCGGCAATACTGGCTGCTACTTTCAACGGATCGCGGTAGGTGAAGTACAACAGCTCCCACCCGGGCGATCGGTGGACAACCTCAGCTCGAATACGAAGACTGGTGCTGACGTTCTCCGCGATCCA
>DHCMJ07802__coassemble_1635_pt1 | contig 11633 bp, 10 predicted proteins | sample DHCMJ07802__metabat2_low_PE_015 | metagenome-assembled genome bin DHCMJ07802 | reverse complement strand
GCCAAGGCGGTCAAGGCCCGGGTAGACAGCTGAATACACCACATGGCGAGGAAGAACAAAACCCCATAGTGCACCAAAATGATGGCTACGTTGGAGCCGACGTGCCCCAATAGTAGGCCGATTAGTATCAGGATGAGTGCTCGTAATGATAGTTGGATCCTTGCGGTGAAAACATCGGTTGTGTTCTTCGTTAACAGGCTGAGCCCTACACCTGCCAACACCACAAACAAGGCCGATGATACGCCGGTTAGCGTTGCACCAACCCACGTTGGTGACAGCGTGCCGTCTGACTTAGATTGCAGCAGAGGGAAAATATGGGTGGCGATCATACCCAATATCGCAACAGCACGAGCTGTATCAAGGCCAGTAATTCGACCTGGCGCATCAAGTGGACGCATGCAGTGCAACTTTCTAACGAATGTTGATCAACACAATCATATTTGTGTGACCTATGGTGTTTTCATCTATTGTCACAGGTAAGCTGAGACTAAGAATCTCCGACAATCTACAAACAAGCAACGGTGAGATAAGATGACAGAACCAATTCTTGGCACCATGGTTCCAGCTATGGTCACCCCATTTACGGATGACGGCGCGTTGGATCTTGATGCAGCCCAGTCGCTTGCCAATTATCTGGTGGATAACGGTGCCGACGGCCTTGTTGTAACTGGTACGACAGGCGAAACCTCAACACTAACCGATGACGAGAATATCAAAGTTTTTGAAGCCGTCGTTGAGGCAGTGAACGGTCGAGCAAAAGTAATTGCTGGCACCGGAATGAATGACACAGTACATTCGGCCAGTTTATCTAAGCGTGCTGAAACAGCAGGTGTGGATGGGCTACTTCTCGTCACACCGTATTACAACAAACCAAATCAGGCCGGTATCAAGGCACATTTCGAATACATCGCCTCCGCAACTGATCTGCCGGTTATGATGTATGATATTCCGGGTCGATCCACAATGCCTATTGAGCCCGAGACCATTATTGCTTTGTCGGAGCATCCAAATATCGTTGCGCTCAAAGACGCCAAATCTGACTATCAGTCGACCACGTTGGTGCTAGCAAATACAGATCTGGCAGTCTATTCGGGAGACGACGGGATGACACTACCGCTTATGGCGGCCGGTGCAGTCGGTGTCGTGTCGGTGTCTGGACACGTCGCACCACGGACATACCGTGAGCTCGTTGATGCAGCAAACGCTGGTGATTTCGCGTCTGCTCGCCAAAAACACTTTGCACTGGACCCGATACAGCGAGCTGTCATGACGCATATCCAGGGCGCTGTCGCTGCAAAAACCGTGTTGCAGTGGCAGGGCATTATCCCTTCGGCACGTGTACGGTTACCGCTTGTAGCCGCAACTGCTGAAGAAGAGACCATGATCAAAGCCGATCTTGCTGAGGGTGGCATCACACTCTGACACGGGACAACCAGATCGCTCTATCCCATACTTCACGAAATTTTCACGGAGGAAACTCGAGACCATGACCGAAATCCAAGAACTAGCCCATCCACCAAAATTGCAAAACGGTACCTGTCGTATCGTACCGCTGGGAGGACTTGGCGATATTGGTCGTAACATGACGGTCTTCGAGCTGAACGGGAAGTTACTCATCGTTGATGCGGGTGTCCTGTTTCCTGAAGAAGTGCAACCTGGAATCGATGTTATCCTGCCCGATTTTGACTACATCAAACACCGCTTGCATGACGTTGTGGCGATTGTGCTGACCCACGGACATGAGGATCACATTGGTGCAGTGCCGTATCTCTTGCGACTCAATCCGGATATCCCGCTTATTGGGTCACAATTGACGCTTGCACTAGTGGAATCTAAATTGCAGCAGCACCGGATCAAGCCTCTGACTTTGGAGGCTCATGATGGTGGGCGAGAGCAGCTTGGACCATTTGACTTAGAGTTCGTGGCAGTCAATCACTCCATTCCGGATTCTCTAGCGATTGCTATCCGCACGGAGGCGGGGACGATCCTGCACACCGGTGACTTTAAAATGGATCAGCTGCCGCTGGATGGCCGTATCACAGACCTTCGAGCTTTCGCTAGGCTCGGAGAAGAAGGTGTGGATCTGTTCATGACAGACTCCACCAATGCTGAAGTCCCTGGATTCACTCCGACGGAAAAAGATATCGGACCGGTCATTGATCAATATATTGGTCAAGCACAACGCCGTGTCATTGTTGCTTCGTTCGCTTCGCATATTCACAGAGTGCAGCAGGTGCTCAACGCCGCTGTCAAACACAAGCGCAAGGTGGCCTTCGTGGGCCGGTCGATGGTCAACAACATGGGCATTGCGTCAAAATTGGGTTACTTAGATATTCCTGCCAATACCGTGATCGAACTCAAACACGTCAACGACTATGAGGATCACGAAGTGGTCCTCATGTCGACGGGTTCACAAGGTGAACCTATGGCTGCTCTGTCCCGCATGGCCAACGATGAACATCGTCAAATCACTATTCAAGAAGATGACTTGGTCATCTTGGCTTCTTCTATGATCCCCGGGAACGAAAACGCCATCACTCGTATCATTAATGGATTGATGAAATTGGGCGCTAACGTAATCCACAAAGGTAACGCCCACGTGCACGTCTCCGGACACGCATCCGAAGGTGAGTTGCTGTACTGCTACAACATCGTGAAACCGAAGAACGTTATGCCTATCCACGGTGAGTATCGTCACCTCAAGGCGAACGCCAAAATCGCAGAAGCAACCGGTGTAGATAAAGAACATGTGATCGTGACCGGCGACGGCGGTGTCATTGATTTGGTAGACGGCATTGCACGGCAAGTCGGGGAAATTTCCTCTGAATATATCTATGTCGATGGACGGTCTATTGGTGCTGTAACTGAAGAGGATCTCAAAGACCGTCAGGTCCTGGGCGAAGAAGGTTTCATTTCTGTGATCGCGGTCATCGATCGCGATACTCGCACAGTTGTTTCTGGCCCTGAGATCTACTTCCGTGGCGTAGCCGAGGACGATGGGGTATTTGATGCGATCAAACCTAAGTTGGTTAAGGCATTGGAAGAAGCAGCAGCATCGGATAAAGAGCACTCTAATCATCAGCTTCAGCAAATGATGCGCCGCACACTGGGATCGTGGGTTGCACGCAAGCTACGTCGCCGATCGATGATCGTTCCAATTGTCATCGAAGCGTAAATTTTGTCTAAAACTCGCCTTGATGCGACCTTAATTGCCCAAAAGCGGTAGCCTAGACGGTATGGCGACACGTACTTCCCCTGCCCGTTCGTCGAATAAGAAGTCTAATTCGAAATCGAAAAAGACGACTGCGACGACGGAAGAGACCCCATATAACGTAACCGAGACGACTCAACCATGGGTGGTTCGGGCGGTCATGAGATTCTGGTCTGCCCTGGCAACGCCATTCGGCGGCGCCGTACGGAAAATGGGACCAGACGTTGCCATTTCGGTGGAGAATCGCCGTGATGGCACCGGATTCTTCGTACTGATTCTCTCACTGCTGATCGCCTGGACCTTTTGGTGGGCGCCCGCCAGCGACCCAGCTGTGGGTTCCTTCATCTATCATGTTGTGGCTGGCACATTCGGCTGGTTTTCCATTCTGCTGCCGCTAGTCTTGTTGGTCATCGCCGTACGCTTTTTCCGTTTCCCACAGGAACATAGTGCAAACGGACGTATCTTTTTTGGCTTGCTTTTTGCCACTATTGCAGGTTCGAGTGTCAGTCAACTGATCTTCGACAACCCTTCTATGGGAGCAACGCTTGAAGACAAACTCACCTCTGGGGGCGTCGTCGGCTATCTTGTCGTAGATCCATTGGCGACATTGGTGACGCCGATACCGGTGTGGATACTCACGATTACTATGGCGTTCTTTTCCGTGCTCGTCATTTCGGCGACACCGGTCGGAAAAATACCAAGCCGCATTGTGGGCTCATATCAATGGTTGACAGGCCAAGACGCTACTGCCACTGATGCTGATAGCGAGCGTGATGAGACAGCGTCGGAGCCCCCCAGGACAGATCACGATCAGTCGTATCTATACCAGCACGATCGTCAGCCTGAGCCGAAGCCCAAGCGACCAGGGTTCTTCGCACGTCTATTCGGCGCGAAGTCTTCCGAGAGTACCGATGACGCGGGTCAACCACTTGCCGGTGACGAAGCCTTCGCATCTGCGATCATTGACGATGAAGAAGCCGTCCCCGCAGTCGAGATCCTCGGTGAAGTCGAAGAGGACCCGGCACCTGTAGCTCGCCCGCAAGGTAATAAACAAACGCAGGTCATGGACTTTGGGTCGCTGTTTGAAGATGAAGAAGCGGCCGACTCGACCACTGAGGCTGTAGGTGAACACCAGGAAGAGGACGAAGAAGCGAAGGAGCCGGCCGTACGGCCAGGTGTACGACGTCCTACCGCGGATGAAATCGCTCTACAGCAAGCACGTGATGATGCAGGGCTCGGGGAGGATAAACCAGTAGTTCCGGCTACTGAAGTCGCAAAGCCTGCCCCCGACTTGCCGAACATTCCTGCTCGTTCAGAACAGCTGGAACTCGATGGTGATGTCACCTATACGCTGCCCAGTATGGAGATGCTTCCGCAGGGACCTCCGGCTAAAGACCGCTCTGAGGTCAATGACCGTGTGGTTGCCGCTCTTGACACCGTCTTCCAACAATTTAAAGTAGAAGCGGAAGTTACGGGATTCTCGCGCGGACCAACGGTCACGCGTTATGAGGTTGAAGTAGCACCCGGGACCAAGGTGGAGAAAGTTACGAACCTGGAACGCAATATTGCCTACGCGGTTGCTTCCACTGACGTTCGCGTTTTATCTCCAATTCCAGGTAAGTCCGCTATCGGGGTAGAAATTCCAAATACCGATAAAGAAATTGTTGCTCTGGGTGACGTGCTCCGTTCAAATGCAGCACGCAAGACAGAGCACTCAATGGTCATGGGCGTTGGGAAGGACGTCGAAGGCGGTTACGTCATGGCCAACCTGGCCAAGATGCCGCACCTGTTGGTAGCCGGTGCAACTGGTGCCGGTAAATCGGCGTTCGTAAACTCTTTGATCACATCGATTCTCATGCGAGCAACTCCAGATGATGTTCGCATGGTTCTGGTGGATCCTAAACGAGTTGAACTCACTGCATACCAGGGCGTTCCACACTTGGTCACTCCGATCATCACGGACCCAAAAAAGGCTTCGGAAGTGCTGCAGTGGGTTGTTGACGAAATGGATACCCGGTACGACGATCTTGCCCACTTTGGCTTTAAGCACATTGACGATTTCAACAATGCCGTGCGCGCTGGCAAAGTTGTCCTGCCACCGGACTCGAAGCGCAAACTGAAGCCGTACCCATATCTGCTCGTGATCATTGATGAACTTGCAGACCTCATGATGGTTGCTCCGCGCGATGTAGAAGATGCCGTAGTGCGTATCACGCAGTTGGCTCGTGCAGCTGGCATCCACCTGGTCTTGGCTACCCAGCGCCCGTCTGTCGACGTGGTCACCGGCTTGATTAAAGCCAATGTTCCCTCACGAATGGCCTTCTCTACTTCTTCAGTAACCGACTCCCGAGTGGTATTGGACCAACCCGGTGCCGAAAAACTTCTAGGGCAAGGTGACGCCTTATTTTTGCCAATGGGTATGTCCAAGCCCATGCGTGTTCAAGGTGCTTGGGTCAACGAATCTGAAATCCGAGACGTAGTCGATCATGTGAAGTCCCAGATGCAGGTTCAATACCGAGATGATGTCCTGCCCGAGAAGCAAGCCAAAGTCATCGATGAAGATATCGGAGATGACCTCGAAGACTTGTTGCAAGCGGTGGAACTCGTGGTCACATCTCAATTCGGGTCAACCTCAATGCTGCAACGTAAGCTGCGGGTCGGATTTGCCCGTGCAGGGCGACTCATGGACCTCATGGAATCCCGTGGCGTTGTGGGGCCTTCGGAAGGCTCCAAGGCACGCGATGTGTTGGTCAAACCAGATGACCTGGCAGAAGTTATTGGCAATATCAAAGGTGAAGACACCCAGCCAGTAGCTGACAACACTACCGACCCTGGCTCACAGGCCTTCGACAGCCCCGTGGAGACCGACATTCCAGAGTATTATGACCCAACTGATGACAGTGAATCTGAGGACGCATGGCAGCTAACGGGCAGGTAAGCGCACTGAATCTCCCCAATGTGCTCACCACTATTCGCATATTGTTGGTCCCATTCTTTATTTGGGCCTTATGGGAATCAGGTACGTTTGGCGAAGAATCCATGCAGTCCCGCTGGATTGCGGTCGTGATATTTGCGGTTGCTATGTACACCGACAAGCTTGATGGCGACATTGCCCGCGCTAGGGGACTAGTCACCAATTTTGGCAAAATTGCGGATCCAATTGCAGACAAGTTTTTAACCGGGGCTGCGTGGATCACAATGTCACTATTAGGCGAGATCTGGTGGTGGATCACGATTGTGATTTTGCTGCGTGAATGGGGCATCACTGTAATGCGCCTGCTGATGCTTCGTACCCGTGTGCTACCGGCGAGCCGCGGCGGTAAGATTAAGACTGTTCTTCAGACAGCTGCGATTCTTGCGTTGCTCTTACCGCTAGCGCCTTTCTTGGGTGAATGGTGGCTGTGGTTCGGCTGGGCCATTGTGATTGCAGCGCTGGTCGTGACGCTGGTGACCGGCTTAGAGTACGTCGTAAAAGCCGCGATTGCGCCGAAAGAAGAGTCTCAGACTGATAAGTGAATCGAGCGGATTATGACCGAACGCTATGACCCCGAACAGATTGTTGCACAGCTGAGGAAAAGGAATCTGACCGTTGCGACCGCAGAGTCGCTTACAGCAGGGATGTTGAGCTCGACTCTTGCTGAAGTATCTGGAGCATCGGCAGTCTTACATGGAGGGGTAGTCGCGTACAACAACGCTATTAAACACCGGCTACTCGGCGTGTTTGCTGATACTCTTGCGGCCCGAGGTGCTGTAGATGCTGAAACTGCAAAACAAATGGCTCGTGGCGCACGAGATCGCTTGAGTACAGATCTTGGAATCGCAACGACAGGGGTCGCAGGTCCGGAGCCATCAGAGGGAAAAGCGGTAGGCATCGTGTTCATTGCACTCGCTACACCGGATGGGACATACGCGAAGTTGCTACGTTTCGCTGGTAACCGTGAGAACATACGTCGCTCGACGGTAGCCGCATGCCTCAAGCTAATGGCAGAATGGGCTGAACAGCGTGGTTAAGCGTATCGTCTGAAGCGCAGATGTGCAGCCAGAAGGACCGGATTCATGTGCCGCGTAACACACCGAGCGTCAATTTGAAAGAAATTTTAAATAATTTGATCCCTCCGGGAACAAATTCGACAACACATGTGTTGTGTAATGGTGGAAGGTCTTAGAGTCCCCACGCTCCTCCAGCAGGGATTCATGTATATACAGGAGATGGTGGTTAAATATGATGAGAGAACCGGTAGTCGTAAATGGTGTGACCCGTTGGCTGAAGGCTGGCGAATCGTTGAGCCAGCAGAACGAGTCCAAGGAGCCCACCATGCCAGTGCTGCGTGAAGAGATTGGCTACGTGTTGCGTGACGTTCGTCAGCGCCAGGGCCGCACCCTTCGCGAGGTATCGCACGATGCACGAGTATCTCTGGGGTACCTCTCCGAAGTTGAGCGAGGTCAGAAGGAAGCATCCTCTGAACTGCTGAGCGCCATCACTGCAGCACTCGATATTCCACTTTCTGCAATGCTCCGTGAAGTGTCTGATCGTATTGCTGTTGAAGAAGCAGTACAGATTCCTGACACTATTCCCGCCGAGCTAGCACATCGCTACGCACAGCAACAGCAGCATAGCCAAGGTTTTAACCGTGGTGATCAACTGGCTAACCGATAGTTAGCCTGCTAGACGTTCGAAAGCTTTGCCGTAGGCCGCAAGCTCTCTTGATAGATAGAGAGCTTGCGGCCGGAGTGTTTTCGGACGTCGGAGGAAGATGACCGTATATGAGAGAATCGCAATTCTGGACTCTTATCCAGGATGAGTTTGGGTCGGCCAATGCTGGTGTTATTGCTGCATCTCTTGAGCTACCCGAACTGAATGCAACGGCGCAGGACGCCTTGGCTCAGGGCGTTGATCCCAAGATAGTCTGGGCTGCAGTATGTGATCTGCACGATATCCCTGCCCTGCAGCGACTCGGCAAAGATATTCCACCCCGCGACACTGACGCGTTGTAAGACCCACCGACACGCTAAAGGGTCCTCGATATATAATTCTAAGTTTGTAGAATTATCCACAGGTTGCCACGAAGGTCGGAATATCGCAGGGTTTTCCACATTACAAATGTAGGTGGCTTATCGTGTCCTCGCAGCATCATAAACTTTTGAGCATGGCAGCAAACTAATGTGGTTTGCCATCTACAATTCAAGGAGAACTGAGTATGTCTTCACAAAATAACCGCGATAAAGCACTAGACGCAGCGCTGGCACAGATTGACAAGAGTTACGGCAAAGGCTCAATCATGCGCCTGGGTGATGAGGTACGGGCTCCACTCGAGGTTGTTCCAACAGGCTCTGTTGCATTAGACATCGCTTTGGGAATTGGCGGTCTACCGCGCGGGCGTGTTATTGAGATCTACGGTCCAGAATCTTCGGGTAAAACCACCGTGGCATTACATGCAGTCGCTGAAGCTCAGCGTAAAGGCGGTATTGCTGCATTTATCGACGCGGAACACGCACTCGATCCGGAATATGCGAAGAAACTTGGGGTCGATACTGATGCGCTGCTCGTTTCGCAACCTGACACAGGCGAACAAGCGCTGGAAATCATGGACATGCTCATTGGTTCTGGCGCACTAGATATCGTTGTTATTGACTCGGTTGCTGCCTTGGTTCCCCGTGCTGAAATTGAAGGCGAGATGGGAGACTCCCACGTCGGCCTTCAGGCCCGACTGATGTCGCAGGCACTACGCAAGATTACCGGCCGCCTATACCAGTCAAAAACCACAGCTGTATTCATCAACCAGTTGCGTGAGAAAGTTGGGGTTTTCTTTGGATCGCCCGAAACTACTACAGGCGGTAAGGCCCTGAAGTTCTACTCGTCAGTACGCATTGACATCCGTCGCATCGAAACTCTTAAAGAAGCCGGTAACCCTGTCGGGAACCGCACCCGTGCGAAAATTGTCAAAAATAAGATGGCTCCACCGTTCAAACAGGCCGAATTCGACATTCTTTACGGCGAGGGTATCTCCCGTGAAGGGGGCTTGCTTGATATGGGTGTGGAGCACAGCATTGTTCGAAAATCTGGGGCATGGTACACCTATGACGGTGATCAACTCGGTCAAGGTAAAGAGAACTCACGTCGTTTCCTGAAAGATAATCCAGATCTGGCAGTCGAGATTGAAGATCGTATTAAAGCTACTCTTGGGATCGGTGCAGAGAACCAGGAAACAGATGACGAGGAAGTCGCTCTGAAAGCTGTAGAGGACGCCTAAACCGGATGGTTGAACAGGACGCTGACAGTGCAGACCTGAGTCAAAAAGCAAGAAATATCGTGTTGCGCCAACTCTCTGCTGCGCCTAAAACGAGGCATCAGCTTGCTGAGAAATTGATGCAACGAGAACTTCCAGAAGACGTCGTTAGCCAAGTGCTAGACCGGTTCGAAGAAGTTGAGCTCATTGATGATGCGGCGTTTGCAGAAAGCTGGGTTCGTTCTCGGCATCGCTCGAAAGGACTAGCACGTCGAGTATTGAGTATGGAACTTCGTAAACGTGGTATTGACGAACACGAAGCAGAACTCGCGCTGGAGCAGGTGTCAGATGAAGATGAATGGAATAAAGCAACTGAACTCGTAGCGCGTAAAATATCGCGTCACTCTGTGCCTACATCAACAGATCCGGAGCAGCGCAAACAACGCGATAGAATGGTGCGACGCCTGGTCGGTATGCTATCCCGAAAAGGATACCCTCCGGGTCTGGCATTCAACGTTGTAACAGACGCTTTGAACGCTGATGACCTTGACACCCTCAACGAATGAAAATGAGCACCGTGACTGAAGCCTTAACCGAACTTGCAACACCACGTTCATATGAGATCCGGACCTTTGGGTGTCAGATGAATGTCCACGACTCGGAGCGTATCTCTGGCTTATTGGAGTCTAATGGGTACGTCCCTGCGGTAGAAGAAGCCATCCCTGATCTTGTGGTCTTCAATACCTGTGCAGTGCGAGAGAATGCTTCAAACCGGTTATATGGTCATCTCGGGAATCTCAAAGCGACGAAAGATGATCATCCGGGCATGCAGATTGCTGTGGGCGGTTGTCTGGCGCAGAAGGATCAGAATACGATCGTAGAACGTGCCCCCTGGGTCGATGTCGTATTTGGCACACATAATATTGGGTCGCTTCCTGCACTGCTCAGCCGGTCGCTTCATAATGATGAAGCGCAGGTTGAGCTTTTGGAGGCACTGGAAACCTTTCCTTCGACGTTGCCAACGAAGCGTGAGTCGAGTTACTCCGGCTGGGTCTCAATCTCAGTCGGCTGTAATAACACCTGCACTTTCTGTATTGTTCCGTCGCTTCGAGGAAAAGAAAAAGACCGTCGGCCAGGCGACATCTTGGCAGAAGTCCAAGCGTTAGTGGACGACGGGGCTGTAGAAGTAACGTTGCTGGGACAGAATGTGAACACCTACGGGGTCGAATTCCGAGATCGTCAAGCATTCTCCAAATTATTGAGAGCGACAGGGGAAATTGAGGGACTGGAACGCGTCCGGTTTACTAGCCCACACCCAGCTTCATTCACCGATGACGTCATAGAGGCTATGGCTGAAACACCGAATGTCATGCCCCAACTCCACATGCCACTGCAGTCCGGTTCAGACTCTATTTTGAAGTCTATGCGCCGATCCTATCGTTCAAAACGTTTTCTCGGCATTCTGGATAAAGTCCGAGAACGGATTCCACACGCAGCCGTCACTACTGATATTATCGTCGGATTCCCCGGGGAAACCGAAGCAGATTTTCAGCAGACGCTAGATGTTGTTGAAGCTTCACGTTTTTCGATGGCGTATACCTTCCAGTATTCACCCAGGGAAGGTACCCCAGCAGCGGACATGGAAGATCAGATACCCAAAGAGATTGTACAAGAACGCTTCGAGCGCCTTATCGCACTCCAAGACCGTATTGCAGCTGAAGAGTCTGCCAAGTTGGTCGGCACTCGTCAGGAACTGTTAGTGACCAATGACGGTGGGGCTCGAGATGAGAAAACCGGTAGATTAACCGGTAGAGCACCCGATAATCGTCTTGTACATTTCAGTATACCCGTGGGTGTGGAGCATCCACGGCCAGGTGATTTCGTCACGGTACCGATCACCGAATCGCATTCTTATCACCTCATTGCGGACCCAGAAACTGCAGCAGAATATGTGCTCCGCCGTTCAAGAGCTGGGGATGCATGGGACCGTGCGCAAGCTGAATCGTGTGGAACGTCCACGGGGGCAGGCGTAAGTGGTGTGAATCTCGGACTACCAGGCTTGCGTGTCGGTGCAAACTAATCCTCCGCTCATTGCTCTTGTTGGAGCAACCGCAACGGGCAAAACTAATCTCGCGGTTGGCCTGGCACACGAACTCAATGGCGAAGTGATCAACGCAGATTCAATGCAGTTTTAC
>DHCMJ07802__coassemble_1625_pt1 | contig 11695 bp, 10 predicted proteins | sample DHCMJ07802__metabat2_low_PE_015 | metagenome-assembled genome bin DHCMJ07802 | reverse complement strand
TGATCATGCCGTTATTGGTCTGGAATATGAAAGTTTTGGTCGATGCGGTTAGGTCTGGAGTTCAAATTGGGGTGCTAGTCCGCGGAAACGTGCGGCCGCGGCAAAGACTTCCATGGATAATTCCACATCGCGGTGCCGGGCCATACGTAAGGCGAGACGCAGTACCATTTTGATATCTCGCGGGGTGATGCCTTCGAATCCCACGAGAAGTTCTTCCACCAAGGTCGCCTCGAGTGTGATCCCGTGTTCGGCCGCCATGGTCTGCCAGATCTGACGCGCGTCGTTGGTGGTGGGCGGCAAGTAGTCAATCACCGCGGCGCAGCGCGCAAGGATCGCTTCGTCGACGCCGTGAATGCGGTTGGTGGTCAGAAACAGCAGTCCATCGTAGTACTCCAGGGTGCGCAAAAATTCGGCGACGATAGCATTTTGCGCGAGCTCAAAGCCGCGCTCCAAGACAAAGACATCGGCCTCGTCAAGCAGCAGGACCGCATCCCAGCGTTTGGCACGTGCAAAGATTTCTTCAAGGTTCTGGCGCACAAGATCAGCGGTAATGCCCAGTGAGCCGGTGTGGATCGAGTACAGCGGTTTGCCGATGACCTCGGCGTATACTTCCGCGGTCAAGGTTTTGCCAACACCGGGGCGGCCACGCGCCAAAATGACGTTACCCGCCGATTTTCCTTCAATAATATCGCCGGTGAAGACGGAAATATCTGAGGTGAGGATATCCAGCAGCTCGCGCTGGTCCTCGGGTAAGACCAGCTTGTCTTTCAGCTCGGAGTCGTACACGTAGGCCGTGAGGTCGGCGGTATTGACGTCGAGATAATCTTGCGCGAGTAGATCAAAGACGCGCACTGCGGTAACGACCGGGACCTGACCGTGCTCGCCGAGGTCAAAGAGCGTCGAGGCGGTGACCATTCGCAGCGGGGCGATATCTTCCGGGGCAATGTCGTGGACGACTTTGCGTTGTTTGCGATCTTTTGCGCTGCGGAAGTCTTCGGTTCGGATGGCGCGGCCGGTGAACAGGAATTGCTGGCCAAAACCATGCTCAATGAGGTTTTGAAACTGCTCACGACGCTGGGTGTACTGCGTCTTGAGGTGTGGCGTCTCTTTATATACCCGGTGCCCCGTCAAGACATCTGCGGGGGCCTTGCCTAGGAGTTCGGTTTCTTCGAAGTACAGGACGCGGGGTGCACGGGAGGGCCGCTTGACGGTTGGGTTATCGGCTTCCATGGTGATCTTGATGCGAGCTTCGCGAGTACGATCAGCATGCTCCATGTCAATGCTGATTACCAAGTACGGGTGAAGATACCCGTCGGGTTCTTGGACGTAGAGCCATCCGTCGATCAGCTCGGTCTTGAGAAATTCTCGGAAGATCTCGGCGGCAGCGCCAATATGTGTGATGGGCTGGAACTCGCCGACTCGTGCAGCCTGGACGGCCATAACGGTTGTGGCAAATGTCGCATCGTCGAGCTGCCGGGCAGCGTCAGCGAGGTCTGCGAGCGCGGCGTCGGTCAAGTATTTTTCCGCCAGGCCCATCTCTTGAGAACGCCAGTTCGCCGCTTGGCGTCGCGCCGCCTCGAGGTCTGTCGACGTCGTAGCGGATACGACCTCTGCTGGGGCCACAAACATTTCTGCACTCCTTGCACAACGACCATCTCGTACGTGATAGTGATCACTTGAGAATGTGCTGTACAGCCTACCGACAGATTTGAGATCTTTTAAATACTAGATGCGTCTATATTCATACGTGACGGCTATATGTCAGTGGTGTCAGCGTTTGCTCCACGCCTGACGCCGTGCCACGCTAGAACTGTGGGTGATCAGCACATTCGGTCACCGTCGAATTTTTCTTCGCCTAGGAGGCAAGGTCAATGATTTTTATTGCTGCAAAGTTCAAGGTCAAGCCCGAACACGCAGACCAATGGCCCGAACATACTCGCGCTTTCACCGAAGCCACACGTGCTGAACCGGGCAATCTGTGGTTCGACTGGTCACGCAGTGTTGAGGATCCCAATGAATATGTGCTGCTGGAGGCATTCCAGGATGATGCTGCCGAAGCCCATGTAACCTCGGATCACTTCAAACAAGCCCAAGAGGATCTGCCGCAGTTGCTGCAGGAAACCCCAAAAGTTCGCAACATGATGATCGAAGGCGAGCACTGGGATGAACTCGGCGAAATGAAAGTGAACTAACTCGCTATGACCCAAGCCACCGGACACACGAACCCTACGCTAGCTCGCTTAGACGATAGTGCGTTCAAACGCATCTTGGTGGTCGTAGCCCACCCCGACGATGCAGAATACGGGACCTCGGCTGCCGTAGCGATGTGGACCCAACGCGACATCGAAGTCGGTTACCTGCTGGTGACCGCCGGTGAGGCAGGTATGCAACGACCGCCGATCGAAGCTCGCACGGTCCGCGCGGCCGAACAACGCCGGGCCTGCGATATCGTGGGCGTGAAGCACCTGACGATCTTGGGCTTTCCCGACGGGCTCGTTGAATACGGGGTGGAGTTGCGCAAGGCCATCGCCCGGGAAATCCGTGCATTCCAGCCTGACGTCGTGGTCAGTGGCGCCGGCGAACTGCAGGTGGGCTGGGGTCTTGATCACGCGGACCACCGGGCGGTGGGACTGGCTACCATCGATGCGGTTCGAGATGCCGGCAACCAGTGGTTATTCACCGAACAGTTTCACGAGGGGTTGACCACGTGGCAGACCCAGACCATGTTGTTGACCGGGACGGCGCCAACCCATTTTGTGGAAGTCTCTCAGACCGGGGTGGACAATGCCGTCGCGTCGTTGGCAGCGCATAAGGAGTATCTGGCAGATATTCCTGAACATCCTGTTCCGGCCGATTTTGTGCCACAGATGCTGGCTGAGACTGGACGCTGGGCCGGGGTGGACTACGCCATGGCGTTTGCCGCCTACTAATGTCGCCCTCGACAGTTGGGCACACACCAGCCGGCGAGCACTTCGAGCATTGCAGCATCGAGGTGCTCGCCGGCTTTTTACTGCAGACAAGTGTTAGCGCAGTAGGTCTACGTGGTAGACGGGCCACAACTGACCAAACCAAAAGGCGCCGGCCACCAGGATGATCGTCACGGCCACAACCGCCAGATCTAGGGCGCCAACCTTGAGGTAGGCCAGCCGGATATTTCTGCCGCGTTGATCGACGGTGGCGTAGGTGAAACCTCGGGTTTCCAAGGCTTCAACCGTGGTCCGCACGGATTGGGCGGTATTGAGGAAAATTGGATAGAACGCCAAGATGGCCATTTTGATCCAATGCGCAATCGAGCGGAAGCCTAAAAATCCTGGTTTCTCAGGTGGTGCAGACCGCAGTCGATAGTTATCAAAGACCGTGTTGAACTCTTCCACCAGAATGGGCAGCATCCGATATCCGTAGCTGACGGCAAATGCCAGCAATGCCGGGGCACGCAGTGCAAGGAGAGCATCTGAAAGTTTTTCAGGATCCAATGAAACAAAGGCGGCCATTGAGGCCATCGAGATGGTGCCGAGTTTCAGGGTAAGTTCCAGCAGGGCCATGATCGTGGTGAGATCCCCGCCGAAAAATATTGCTGCAATGAAGATATAAACGGCCTCGGTCAAGAGTCCGAAGACGAATAATGCCAGGATCAGTGGGCCGACCCGGGCCAAGGCAACCGAGATTGCGGCCACCACAAACAGCACCGCCAAAACGGTGAGGTTGTGGGTGAACCACGGGATGATCGCCAGAATGAGGTACCAGCCCAGCACCATCCGGGGGTCCATGACCGAAAAGAGGCCACCGCGAGTAGCATACGCCGTACGAATCAGTTCAAGTTTGACCCATTCCACGCTGAGGACATCGCGTTGCTTACGGGCCATTACTGTTTCACCCCTACTGATTTTGTCCAACCAGTCCCGACCAGCTCGTCGGGTTGAAACCGGGCAATGAACTCTGCAACCGACAGCGGTGCCGGTGAGAGTCCCACGGCTTGACCTAGCTGCGCGATTTGGGGTGGCACCAGATGGGCTTCGGCTAACAGCTCCGGATAGTCGAAGAGGGCTCGCGGGGTCAGGTCTGCGGCGACCTGACCGTTGCGCAGCACGACCACCCGGTTGGCCCATTCCGACACCAGACTCATGTCATGGGTTGCCACCACAGCACTGGCGATGACATCCGAGAGTTCATCGAGCATGCTGATCACCGCATCGCGGCTGGTGATATCCAATGAGGCAGTCGGTTCGTCCAGCAGCAAGAGTGTCGGCTGCATGGCCAAGCCGATGGCCAGCGTGGCGCGACGTTGTTGCCCGCCGGACAGACTACGGCCGTCACGGTGAGCGAATTGGGTCAAACGTACTTGTTGCAGAGTGTGTTGCACGAGGTGTTGCCAGTCGGCGACTTTGCGTTCTTTGGGGTACAGCGCAATATCGGCTTCGATGGATTCTTTCAGGAACATTTGTTGGGGGTGCTGCCACAGGTAGGCGGCATGCTCGGACAGTCGCGCCGCCGAGCGGGATCGAGTGTTGACTCCATTGACTTGTATCTCGCCTTGACGCGCAACCATGATGCCCGACAGCAGTTTCAACAAAGTGGTCTTGCCCGATCCGTTGCCGCCCACCAGCGCAATGCGGTCGCCCCGATGAACTTGTAAATCCAGGCCGTTAAGCACCGGCTGCAGCGAAGATTTCACGGTGCGGTAACTGTGGTGCACCTTGGACGCTGCAGCAACCACCGGTCGCTGCGCTGCTTGCTCTTCCTGGTCCGCTACGGCATCGGACTGGAGCGTTGCAACTGCTGGACCGATCAGCTGTGCGGCGTCTTTGACCGTGCGTGGTGATTGATCGTAGGCCAGGGCCTGGACCGCTTGGACGACCTGCGGTGCCGGGATGCCGTGTGCTTCCAGTTGACTCGAACGGTTCACGGCCTCTTGGACCGGCAGGTGCCAGACGGGGCTCCCCTGGTCCATCAGCACCACAGATTTGGCGAACTGGGCAATGAACTCGGCGTGGTGTTCGATAGTGACCACGGTGATGCCGTGCTGCTGGTTCAACACTTCCAAGCGCTCATATATCTCCAGGGCACGGGCTGGATCAAGTTCAGCGACGGGTTCATCAACCACAATGATTTCCGGGCGCATGGCCAGCACCGAGGCTAAGGCGGTGAGATGTCCCTCGCCGCCGGAAAGCTGCCACACGAACCGGTCAGCTAAGTCGGTAATCCGCAGCATCTCGAGCGCTTCGGCGGTTCGTTCGGCGTGATCGGGCATCCCGAAATTGATAGGGCTAAACGAAATCTCGTCGCGCACAGTTGGCCGGACCAGTTGGTTCATGAAGTCTTGGTAGACATAGCCCACACGCGAGGACAGTTCCGCGACATTGGAGGTATAGGTGTCAATGCCGCAGACTTCCGCCACACCGGCGAAATCGCCGGACCAGTAATGCGGGACCAGCCCGTTGAAGGTTTTGCACAGCGTGGTCTTGGCCGAGCCGTTGCCACCAACAACGGTTACGAAGTCTGCTGTGTCGATGGTGAGGTTGACGTTTCGTAGCGTGTCCTCGTCGGCGCCGGGATACCGAAATGACACGTCGTGTAAGGCAATTGCGGGGGTCGTGGTCATTTAGCGGTTGTCCTTGTGTTGTGCTTTGCGGAAGAACATGATGGCCAGGCCGGTGACGACCACGATGGCGATCACGGAGATCCAGAGGAAGCCGTTGCCATATTCTTCGAGGAATTCGGGTTCAAAGGCACCGATGCTCACGTCCCAGGCTTCCAGGAAGGCGAAGAAGAATGAGGCGATAGACAGTAACACGGCAGCGCCAACGAAGAGGCCCGAGTTTGGCATTTTGCCCGGGATCGGTTCACCAGCCACGCGTGGGCGCATCCCCATAAGTGGTTCGATCTTGCCGTGGAGGGCTGGGATCAGCCACATGGCCGGCAGGATTCCGAACAGGATGCCCGAGATGATCAGGTCGACACCAAAACCAACGCCTTCAAGCAGCAGCATGGATTCTGGGAGGCCTTCAACGTATTCGGCTTCTTCAACTCCGACCCAGACTTTGGCCAGGTCGACTGCCGCGGACAAGAACTTGTCGACGACCACGATCAGCAGGGCGCCGATAGCAATCTGGACGCCATTACGTGGGTTTCGGATGGCCGATCCAGCGATGTAGATGGCCAGGAACATTTGGATGAAGCCTTCGATTTCAGACAGGCCTGAGAAGTCGCCCATGAGCAGATCGGTGAAGATGATTTCACCAAGCGGTGCGCCAAGAGCGACCCAGAACGGGCTGAAGAGTGCGGCCATGGTGAGCGGGATGAACACGAAGTATGCAACCGAGATATCAACGGGGCCAATGTGGATGTCCGGGATGATTTCCAACAGGATGTTCGATAGGCCAAACAGTGCCATCGATAAGACGAAGATCATAAGTTTTTGCGGGTTGGAGAGGTCATAACGGGGTTTGTTGCCTGCTGTTGTGGCGCCGCGCAGTGTGCCTGCGCGCTGGTATACGGCGTTCATATGAGGAGTTCTGCCTTTCAAAATGCTGGGAGTGTGGCTGAGACGGGTTTAGGACAGTGTTCGGTGGTGTGCGGCTGCCTGTTGCATGATCGGCAGCAGGTCGCGGGGTGTATCAACAATGTGGGTCGCAACGCTTTGATCAAGTGCCGCTTGAAGTGCGGACTCTGCGGTGCTGCCACCCCGTACAAGGACGCGGTGTCCAATGCCGCAGGCCTGGGCCCCGAGTCCATCGGTTTGGGGTTTATCGCCAAGGAAGTAGGTGTGGTGTAGGTCGGCGTCTGCGATATCGAGGGCGGCTTGGACGATGGCGGGATGTGGTTTCCGTAAACCGATTTCGTCAGAGGCCACAACGGCTGTGACGTATTGCGCAAGGCCGTGTTTTTGCAGTTGAGCACGCACGGCAGCACCGGAGACGGTATTGGTCACCACAACCACGGGATATCCCTGCTCGGTACACCAGGCCATGAGCTCGTCTACTCCCGACCGCATGATGCGGCGGGATTTTGCTTGACCCCAGTGGGCCATGAGTCGAGGGGCTTCGCAGCGTAGCAATGCGGCAACCGCTGGTTTCTGGTGTTTGGCACCGTAGGTGCCCCAGAATGTCGCGGGGGTAACCTCGCTGTGATCACCGCGCTCTTGGCGTTCGCGTTTGCCGTGGCGATGGCCCGCGGTCGCGTTGGTCAGGATGTTGGCAGCAAGCTGATGCGGGTCATTCACACCGTCAACTGGTCGCATCAGATCAGCGAGTTCGTCTACAAACTCTGCCTGGGCTTCCGGATCGTCCTGCGAGTGGGAGATCACACCGCCGTGGTCGATGAGCAATGCGAATCTGGGTGGTTTGTCTCCGGCAGGTTCGGGTGGCGCTGGAATCTGCTGGGTCGCTTGTGCTAACAGGTTCACCAGTCCGCTGGGAGTATCCAGGATGACGTCGGCCCGATCTCGTACCGCAAATGGCGGTGTATCAGTGTGATGGCAGCGGGTCAGTACGACGGCGCCGACTCCAGCTCGACGGCCGGCGACCACGTCACGATCCTGCGTGTCACCGACATACCAGCAGGCCGCTAGTTCTACATCAAGTGCATTGGCTGCCAACGTCAACATCTGGGGGTGTGGTTTTCGGATGCCGACTTCATCGGAGTAGACCTGTACCGAAAACGCGTGGTCCAATCCGTGGTCAGCAAGGATCTGGCGGTGTGAGGCTCCGGAATGTGCATTAGAGACGATGCCCAACGGGATCTTGCGCCGGGCACACGCTGCAATGAGCTCGGGAATTCCAGGACGCAGGTGATGATCCGAGATCAGGAAGTTTTGTTGTTTGACCAGCTCGTGAGCATGACTGCCAAGAAATTCTCGCAGACCGGCTGGCAAATCGGACATCATGAACTCTGTAATCACTTCGCGATGGGTCAGTTCGCGAGGTGTCAGCGTGCGACTCGAGGCGTTTTTCCAGGATTTCAGCGCGCTCAGTCCGGCATCAATGCTTTCACGTAACCGTCCAACGGTGTAGTCGATATTGATGTCGGCCAGCAGGTTGGCATAGAACGCAGCCAGCCGATCGCGGCCGTCTGGATATTTCGAAGTTTCGAAGATAACTCCCCCAAAGTCCAGCAGAATGGCCTGCGGTGACGGCAAGCCGGATGCAGTGGGGGTCGTGGTGTCGGTCGCTGTCGCGGCAAGCGCGGCGACATTGGAGGTGATCAGTGAACTCATGGCTCTGAGACTAAGAGCCCATCTTGACTTGAGCGTGTCAGCCAGGTGAACAATATGGAACGTTCCAGCTATCTTTTGGAACGTTCCAGGATTTTCGGCTACGGAAAGCACAAACTGTCTGATCTTGGCGGTGAATCATGCTAAAAGTAGCAGCATGGAATCCTCTGCACCCCCCGGACGCTCACGCCCGACCATCATTGATGTGGCACGTGCCGCCGGTGTCTCGAAATCGTTAGTGTCACTAGCCCTGTCCAATAAATCCGGCGTCAGTCAAGCCTCCCGTGCCAAAATCCTGAAGGCCGCCGATCAGATTGGCTACACCTCCAATCCATGGGCCCGTTCGCTGGTTCGAGGCCGCACGCGTTTGATAGGTGTCGTAGCAACCGATATTGCCAGCGCCTACAACGCTGATGTGGTGGTCGGCATCGAGGATGAGGCAGCCCAAGAAGACTATGAAGTGCTGGTGACCCACGGTCGGCGCGATCCTGACCACCTGGCCCGTGGAGTGCAACGCATGTTGCAGTTGGGTGTCGACGGGCTCATTGTGGTGTCCTCTAGAGTTCCGCAAGCAGTCTTGGACGATGCGGCTCGCCGCCGTCCAGTGGTGGTGGTAGGGCGACCAACTGGTGCCAGCGAATTCGTGGATGTGATCCATAACGACGACGAACTTGGCGGCGCACTAGCCATTGAGCACCTGCACACTCAGGGCCACCGCCGTATCGGTTTTATCGCCACGTCAACCCAGGCAGCAGTCCGCGCACGCGGGGCCGCATATGAGCAAACGATGCAACGTTTGGGTCTGGACTATCGGTGGCAACTGCCCACAGATTTTCCGAAGGATCCAAGATTTGCGCAACGAGTCTTTGACCTAGTGGCCGAAACACCAAGCAAGGATGCTCCGACCGCGCTATTTGTGGCAACCGATGGCACCGCAATCCGACTGCTCGGGGAAGCATTGGACCGCGGGCTGCGGGTTCCACAGGATATGGCGCTGGTGGGTTACAACAATTCCACTGTGGCCTCGACGATGCGCCCGGGGTTGACCAGCGTGGATCAACCCCGCAACGACATGGGCAGCCTTGCAATGCGGTACCTTTTGCAGCGCATTGCAGGACGTACCGAATATCGCGTGGAGATTATGACGCCACAGTTAGTGCAACGCAATTCGTCAACTGCCTGAACTTATCCTCGATTGAGCCCCACAGCGTGTGGCTGTTGGAGACGGCGCTGCTGAGTATGGGCTGAATATCTGCTGGGCATGACACTCAGCCTCCTTTGCTAATGTCACCGAGAATCACGATTTCAACGTTAGGAAGTGCTGAAAATGCCGAAGAAGTTGCTTTTGAGTCTCGCAGCAGCCGCTGCGGCCTTCACCCTGGCAGCATGCGGAGCAGACGGTGAAGAAGAGGACGGCGGCCAGGCCGAACAGAGCCAGGAACAGGGTCAACAGGCGATGCCGGAACCGGATCTTGAAAACATTCCAGATGTCGTGGCGGAAATTGATGGTGAAGAGATCTCCGGTGAAGAATTCTCGCAGAACTATGAGGCCCAGTTCCAGCAACTGTCCATGCAGTCCCAGATGACCGGTGAGGAACCGGATCAGGATGAAATTAAGCAGCAGGCTCTGGAGATGATGATCAACAGCGAGCTGCTGGTCAATGAAGCCGAAGAGCAGGACTTCACAGCCTCCGACGAGGACGTCGATGAGTATCTTTCGACCATGGCTGAGGAAAATGGCATGGAATCATCTGATGAACTGGTGACGCAGTTTGAAGAACAAGGCCTCGACGAAGAACGTGTTCGTGAAGACGTCCGCAAGGAAGTGCTCATGGACCAGGTCGTCGAAACCGTTGACGTTGAAGAACCATCAGATGAAGACATCAAGGAAATATACGACACTCAGGTCGAACAGCTCGAGGCCATGAATGAGCAAATGGAAGAAGGCCAGGAACAAGAGGTCCCATCCTTTGAAGAGTTGAAACCCGACCTCGAGGAACAGGCCGCCCAGCAGAAGGAAAACGAAGCCGTCTCAGCTCATTTGGAGACACTCCGTGAGGACGCTGAGATCGAAACACATATCTAAACTGACGATCACGTCAGCCCCGGTGCATGAAAAGACTTCGGCCGCGGTGTACGGGTAAAACCGTGCACCGCGGCCGAAGCTATTTGAAGAAGTCTCTTATTCTTGTTCTTGACCCATCTGGGAAACGATTTCGTTACGGACCGCTTCGATCTGCTCTTGGGCAAGTCCGAACTGGTGGTCGGCACCAAAGTCAAGCACAATGCCGGCGTCTGTCACAGACTGAATAATCGCCGAACCCGGGACCACACTCACATGTGGGGCAGCCTCGGTGAAATCTTCCGGGATGCCTTCTGGATCGGTGAACAGCGGCATCACCGGATTGCCTTCGGTGTCCTGTAACATCAGTGGGCTGACCGAGCCATCTTCGCCGGCCTGATCCACGGATGGGAAGACCACCTGTGAGTTCAAAAAGGCATTGACGACATCCACGACGTGCTCATTGCTTGTCTCGCCTGAAGTCGCGGTGATCAGCTTTTCTCGTAGGTCCGTCTGTTCTGGAAATCCTGCGTCCTGTGTCATCTCAATACCTCAATTATTCTTTCATCGGGGACCTGCTGTCCACAGGCATAACGACCTCCACGCTACGCAATACAAGGCCTCGTGTGAAATCGTTGAGCATCGTCGGCTTTATTGTTCTGCTATACGCTCTGATGCGCGCTCGACCTGACGAGCCTGGTTCTCTTGTTCAGGAGTCAAAGGAGCACCTTTCGGTTCGCGAATCGACAAGATTGCTAGACCAGAGATAACTGCCATAAGGGTCAAGTAGATACCCACTGATCCAACCCATCCGGTTGCGCCGGTCAGATACTGCGCGATGGTGGGAGCGAACGCGCCACCAGTAACAGCGCCGATGGCATAAGAAATTGAAACGCCAGACAACCGAGTACGCGAAGGGAACATTTCTGAGTACATGGCAGATTGTGGACCGTAGCTCAAACCGATCGGAATCGTGAAGACCATGACAGAAAATACGATCAGAGGCATGCTCCCCGTGTCGATCATGAGGAACATCGGGATCGACCAGACAACCTGGAATCCGAAGCCGATCAAATATGTTGGACGCCTACCAATGCGGTCCGAAATCACACCTGCAAACAGCGTGGTGAATATCCAGACCGCGGCCGCAGCGGAGACCAACATCAACATGTCGCTTTCCGAGACACCGTGAGTCGAAGTCACATACCCTAAGACAAAACCGCCGGTGACCATATAGCCGGCTGCGTTATTCCCAGCAAACGCAAGTGCAGCCTTGATGACAGTCCGCCAATCATCTTGGAAAAGCTGCTTTAGTGGTGTCTTGGTTTGCGTGGCACTGTTCCGAAGCTCTTGGAACACCGGAGTCTCAGCTACTTTGCGACGAATATAGTAGCCAACGAAAATCAGAATAAATGATAAAAGGA
>DHCMJ07802__coassemble_1618_pt1 | contig 11757 bp, 11 predicted proteins | sample DHCMJ07802__metabat2_low_PE_015 | metagenome-assembled genome bin DHCMJ07802 | reverse complement strand
GGATGTTCAGATGAACCACCAAGGCGGGATCCGCTCTCGAGAAATCGATGCCGGCAAATTCCTGCCCTGCTGCTCCACGCCGCTCAGCGATTTGAAGATCGAAGCCTAACCGGCTGCGATGATCGTGGCGGCATGGCGGACTTCTCGGGGAGGCGAGCGCCTGAAAGCTATGACATCGAAGAAATATCGATGACAAACCGGTAGCGCACGTCTGAACGTACTACCCGCTCGTAGGCTTCATCCACCTGATCAGCGTTGATAACTTCTACCTGCGCGGTAATCCCGTGTTCGGCTGAGAAATCCAACATCTCCTGGGTCTCTTTGATGCCACCGATATTGGAACCGGTCAGTGACCGTCGTTGCGAGGTCAGTGAGAAGACGCTGAACGTTTGCGGACGCTCCGGCAGGCCAAGAAATACCATCGTGCCGTCCAGTTTTAGAGTTTTCAAGAAAGCATCGACATCGATATCCGCTGAGACCGTATTGATGATCAGATCAAACGTGCCGCGCAAGGCTTGCAGGGTGCCCTCTTCGCTGATGGCACGATAGTCGCTGGCGCCGAAGCCTCGACCGTCTTCTTCTTTTGACCGAGTCTGGGAGACAACGGTGACGTGGGCACCCATGGCGTGTGCGTACTGGACGGCCAAGTGGCCAAGTCCACCCATGCCAATGACTGCTACATGCATACCCGGGCCGGTATTCCAGTGTCGCAGTGGTGAGTAGGTGGTAATACCTGCGCACAGCAGGGGAGCGGCAGTCTCAAAGGCGAGGGTCTCTGGAATGCGCAGCACGTAGTCCTGTTTGACCACGATCTGGGTCGAATAGCCACCATAGGTGACTTCGCCGTCATAGTCCTTGCTGTTGTAGGTCATTACTGCACCCTGCTCGCAGAATTGTTCTTCTCCTGCCAGACACGGGTCACACTGGCCGCAAGAGTCCACAAAGCAGCCGACGCCTACTTGATCGCCCACCTTGAACTTCGTGACCTGCGAACCAACTTCAGCGACAACACCGGCGATTTCGTGGCCCGGGACCATGGGGTAGATCCCGGGGCCCCATTCGTCCCGAGCATTGTGGATGTCCGAGTGACAGATACCGGCGTAGGCGATGTCGATCAGCACATCATCTTTGCGGACTGCGCGGCGGGTGATGGTGCCCTGTTGGAAGGCAGTGCTTGGGGCATGGGTTAGCAGTGCAGAAATCTGTGTTGTCATAGTCCAGGTATATCAAAATTTTGTCAGGCAATGGCAACGCCATGTGGTCATGCTGGTAAACGAACGTCGTGGTGGTACCAAACTCGGTACCACCACGACGTCGCGGAAAATGTGGGACGGGTTAGTAGCGTGCCACGGTATCCATTGGTGGGTTGTACTGCGTGTACGTCGACAGGGAGTCAACGCTGATACCGGCCTGCGGGTTGCGTGCCTGGGCGATCTGGCCGTCGCCAATGTATACGGCTACGTGGTAAATACCGGATTCTGAGCCGTTATTCGACCAGAAGATGAGGTCACCTTCTTGAACGTTGTCGAGGCTGTCATAGGAGCTTGCCCCGCTAAACTGAGCGCCAGTGGTGCGTGGAAGTTCTACGCCCGCCTCAGCGAAAGCCGCCTTGGTGAAGCCTGAGCAGTCGTACGCGCTTGGGCCGTTGCCACCATACTGGTAGGTTGCACCCGAATTCACGATGTCCACCGCAGCGCTGGTGGCCGCGGTCGTACCGGTAGCACCAGAGCCCGTTGAAGCAGTGCTGACCGTGCTGACGTCGTTGTCTGCAGCGGAGGACTCACCGGAGTTTGGACCAACGCTGGCGTCCTCGCTAGCAGCGGAGGACTCACCGGAAGCAGCATCACCGGACAGCTGCAGGACGTCACCGGGGTAGATCGTGCTTGAGGTGTTCAAACCATTGGCGTTCAACAGTGCATCCAGTGATACACCCTGGGAGTTAGCAATTGAGGCCAAGGTGTCGCCTGACTGCACGGTGTATGCACCAGTTGAGTTGGTTGAGGCAGTATTGCTGGAGCTTGACGAAGCGGCAGGAGCTGGAGCGTCATCCATCGCCGCGTTGGCCGGTGCCATACCGATGAACGAAGCGCTCGCGGCGGTTGCCAGAGTAGCCACACTCATGGAGAACTTCTTGGTCCGACGCGAACGCAGGGCTAGCAGCTCGGCTTGTTCGGATTCAATGCGGGCTCGGCGAGTGGTGAAGGTCATGTTGTTACTCTCAGTACGACGGTAGAAAATATTGCTTGTCTGGACCACGGGTGTCTTCTTCAAGACGTATCGTTATCAGAACGTTATTAACCGTGACATTATTGTTATCGTCTTGCAACTTTGTCGATCGTGTTTCGCGCTCGCTTTCGGTATATCTCGGCAGTTCTTCCGCGAGACCGCGGCGATCGATCAACAACCTGGCAATTTGCTGTTATTGTTCTGTGATCTTTGTGTGGGGTTGATTTGTGCCGTCTGTGCCCCATGGCAGGTTAAACAGTGATTTCATATTGCACAGCAGGCACAATGGACCACATGGCATCATCGCAAGCATCAGAACATTCGGTCGTTCATCCAACGCTTTCCCAGGTCATGCAAGCAATGGAAGCCCTATGGCCGGTGAGCCTGCAGCAGGGGTGGGACGCTTCCGGCATTGTGGCTGGTCGACCCGAGCAAACCATCCAGCGCATTCACTGGGCCGTTGATCCGGTCCAAGCGGTTGCTGATGAGGCAGTTGCCAACGGGGCCGATTTGGTGGTGACACACCACCCCTTATTTTTGCGACCGGTCACGTCAATGGCCGCGACCACGTTTAAGGGCAAGGTGCTGCATACCCTTGTTGAGCATTCTTGCGCCCTCATCACCGCTCATACCAATGCGGACTCAGCGGTGGGTGGTGTCTCAGATGTGTTGGCAGAAATCTTGGGCTTGGAAAATCTTGAACCGTTGGCGGCTGCAGAAGATGGACTGAGCGAAGAGGGCATCGGCAGAGTCGGCACGTTACCGACCGCTATGCGTCTGGAAGAATTTGCAACGCGTGTGTTTAGTGCTCTGCCTGCGGTTGCCGGGGGCGTTCGAGTGGCAGGGGATGCTAACGGGGTTGTCTCGAAGGTTGCGATTACCGGGGGAGCCGGCGATAGCCTATTCGACCAAGTGCGCCAGCACGAAGCGGATGTGTATATCACAGCTGATTTGCGACATCACCCAGCCTCGGAAGCACGAGAACAAGCCATGGCCGAAGCAGATCGACCCTATTTGATCGACGTATCGCACTTCGCATCAGAATGGCTCTGGCTGCCCGCCGGGGCAAAGGCTTTAGAACGGGCTCTGGCCGATGAGGGTTTCACTATCACGTCAGCTGTATCGGCCATTAACACTGACCCTTGGGACTTTATCTTGACCTCGGGCGATGACACCAAGAAGATCGACAACGAAACGGAATAGTCCAGTTATGAGCATCACCGCGACTACACAGCAGCAACGTCAACTTCTTGATTTGCAGTCACTTGACAGCCAGTTGACACGGTTGCGCACTCAGTTGAACCAACTGCGAGAGGATGCCCAGTTGGCTGAACTGCGAAAGACCGGTGCCACCGCCGTAGAACAGGCCAAAGCTGTACAAGCTCATGTTGATGAACGCCAGGCGGTAGCCCAGCAGGCAGAGCAGGCCGTTGCAGAAACCACCAAGCGCCGAGACACCCATCAGGCCCGGCTGGACGCTGACGGCGTCTCGCCCCGTGATGTCCAAGCTGTCACCACCGAAATTGCGGAACTGACGATTCGTATCGAAGACCTGGAAAACGCGCAGGTTGAAGCGATGCAGGCCCTGGAAACCGCGCAGGCTGAATTCGATGCGGCACAGGCGGCGATCTCCGAAGCCGAACAAGCTGTCAACGTCAGGATCACTACGATTAACGAGCAGGGACAACAGCTGGCGAAACAGGGCAAAGAACTTACGGTTGAACGGGCGGCCTTGGCCGACACCCTACCGGCGGACCTGGTAGCCGAGTACGAACAAATCCGGGACGCTAATCACGGGGTGGGTGTCATTGAATTGACGTCACAGGGCCTATCGGGTGCAGGTGTACCCATTGCCCCTGCTGAGCTAGCGGAGATCAAAAAACTTCCCGCTGATGAGCTGGCCTACTGCCCCGATACTGGTGCGATCTTGGCTCGAACTGAGTTAGCTCAACACGATGCGTAACGAGCCGGCCTTTTTCTCGGTCGGGGCCACAAGCTCAACTTCATAGATCTGGCTGACCACATCGGCCACCTGTTCTAGTGAGCCCAGAGGCTGTTGAGTATGGTGTTGCAAAAGGTGTCTTGCAACATAGCCGCGTGCCTGTTTGGCCCAGTGCGACACCACTTTCAGGTCACCGTTGACGCGTTGAAACACATCGATTGTGACCGTACGAAACGGCGGGGTTTTCCAGAAAGAACGATAGGTTGTGGAGCGACAATCAATAATTGGGCCGCTGGCATAGTCAGCGAGTTGATCGGTGAGTCGCGCACGCCACCAGGTGCCCACGTTGCCAACGCCGGGTAGTTTTGCGGTAGCAGGATACCGGTAGCTGGCGATAGCATCCGAGAGCCGCGTGACGCCAAATAGGGCAGAGAACACAAGGGTGAGATCGTCATCGACACCCTCGAGCGTTCCGTAGTCCAGGGCATCGAAGAGCACCCCCGTATATACCTGCCATGCTGGGGCGGAGGGCGCTTCAAGCAGGTGTTGATTTGCTGCGATCTCGTTGTGCAATGACTTGCCGACTTTGAGGATCTCGTGGGCGTTGCCCAAACCGGAAACCACTTCTAGCTCCTGAATAAGTGTGCGGCGTTCTCCAGAGAGCCCTGGAAAGATCAAATCATCAAATGAGAGCGGATCGCCGTGCTCAGGTGCGGTCTTACCTTCAGAGGGGGGCAGCAAAATCAACATGAGTTTGAGTGTAGTTGCTGCAATTACATTCATTGGACATTGTTCGGTAAAGTGAGATGTTCGGGATGGAGTTGCGGATGATCGCGACATGACGTCGAGGAAAGTCCGGACACCACAGGGCATGATGGTGGGTAACGCCCACTCGGAGCAATCCGCAGGCTAGTGCCACAGAAAGTAGACCGCCTCCTAGGAGGTAAGGGTGAAACGGTGGAGTAAGAGACCACCAGCGGGCGCGGTGACGCGCCCGGCTCGGTAAACCCCATCCGGTGCAAGATCAAGCAGAACACGTCACGAGGCTGCCCGCCCAGTGTTCGGGTTGATCGCTTGAGTGCTGCGGCAACGCAGTCACCAGATAGATGATCATCAGCCATTTGGAGCATTCCGAATGGCCACAGAATCCGGCTTATAGCACTCCATCCCGTCTGCCACCACACCTCTTGAAAGTGCAATATTGTCTCAGCGTCGCCGGAAAAAGTCTCAGCTCGCCAAGCTGCCCCTGCCGATAGCCATTGTGGTTGTCGGCATATATCTCATCGCCACAGTGGTCTTGGGGCCCCAGGAGGATTATGAGCCTGCCGAAGGCACAGCGCTGGAGCAGCTCGAGACGCTGGAAGTTAAAGGCCGCGCGCCGAAAACCGGATATAGTCGCGATGAATTTGGCGACGGTTGGTTAGACCCAGACGGCAATGGATGCGATGCACGCAACGACGTGTTAGCTCGCGATTTAGAAAGTGTCGTGCACGACGCAGATGGCTGCAAGGTGCTCACCGGTGTGCTGCAAGATCCTTTTACCGGCCAAACCATAGAATTTACCCGTGGTGCGCAAACGTCCATGGACGTCCAGATCGATCACATCGTCGCGCTGTCTGATGCTTGGCAAAAAGGGGCTCAGCAACTGGCAGCAGAAGAACGTGAACGTCTCGCCAATGATCCCGTCAATCTGTTGGCCGTTGATGGGCCTGCCAATGCGCAAAAGTCGGATGCTGACGCTGCGACCTGGTTGCCGCAGAATAAGGACTTCCGTTGTGAATTCGTAGCCATGCAAATAGCGGTGAAAGCCAAATATGACCTTTGGGTTACCGAGCCAGAGCACGATGCGATGACCCAAGTGCTCGCCGAATGTCCTGATGAGTCGGCATATACCACCCAGGACGAACTTCCGTTGCTTCGCCAGTAGCGCCACGACTTTATCATCGCTTCGTTTATCGGTATCCTGTGCCGTGAAACGCTAAGCTGAGAATGTTTTCAAATAGGTTGGCCCTCCGCCAATCGCACACTATGCAGAAAAGGACCACATCGTGGCAGATATCACCGCCAGCACGCAGGAGACTCTACAACAGTGGAGTGAACGTGAGCAGTTGGCTGAGCAAATGGTTCCGCTCATTGGTTCGTTGTACCGCAATAACAACATCGTGACTTCCATTTATGGTCGCAGCCTCGTTCATCAGTCGGTAGTCGACATTTTGAAAGCACACCGCTTTGCCCGCCAGGTTGATGAATCAATACTTCCAGTTGAAGATTCATTCGCCATCGTTCAGGCAATGTCGCAGCTGAACCTCGGTGCTGGCTCGGTGGACCTGGCTCGCATGGTCAAAAAATTCCGCGAAGCCGGTGGGGATGCCAAAGACTTCGTGCGCAATGAACTGGCTGATATCGCTGACAAAAACGGTGAAGGCCTCGGCGACAGCACCGATGTTGTGCTCTATGGCTTCGGACGCATCGGCCGTCTCCTTGCTCGTATCCTGCTCGACCACGCTGGTGGCGGCACCAAACTTCGGCTGCGCGCGATCGTTGTCCGTCGCAACTCAGACGATGACATCATCAAGCGTGCCTCCCTGCTACGTCGCGACTCAGTACACGGCGCCTTCAACGGCACCATCGAAGTCGATGAAGATACCAACACCATCACGGCTAATGGCACCAAGATTCAGGTCATCTACGCTTCCGACCCAGCTTCACTTGACTACACCCAGTACGGCATCAACAACGCCATTGTGGTGGACAACACCGGCGTCTGGCGCGATGCAGAAGGCTTGGGTCAGCACTTGGAAGCCAAGGGCACTTCGAAGGTCATTCTGACCGCTCCTGGTAAAGGCGATCTGAAAAACATTGTCTTCGGGGTTAACACTGATGACATCACAGCAGAAGACACCATCATCTCGGCTGCTTCCTGTACCACCAACGCGATTACACCGGTTCTGAAAGTTCTCAACGATGAGTACGGCATTCACCACGGACACGTCGAAACCGTGCACGCCTACACCAACGACCAGAATCTGATTGACAACTTCCACAAGGGCTCCCGCCGCGGCCGGGCAGCAGGGCTGAACATGGTGCTCACTGAAACCGGTGCGGCAACTGCGGTGGCCAAAGCACTGCCAGAATTATCCGGAAAACTCTCCGGAAACGCTATCCGCGTTCCAACCCCGAACGTCTCGATGGCGATCCTCAACTTGGAACTGGAAAGCAAAACCTCACGCGAAGAAGTCAACACTCGGCTGCGTCAGGAATCCCTCACCGGACCACTGAGCAAGCAGATCGATTACATCTACTCACACGATGCAGTGTCCACGGACTTCGTAGGCTCCGACCGCGCCGGCGTTGTTGACGGCCTTGCAACCATCGTCAACGAGGGCTCCAACGGTTCCAGCCTGGTCCTCTACGTCTGGTATGACAACGAATACGGTTACTCAACCCAGGTCATCCGTGCGGTAGAAACCATGGCCGGTGAAAACCTGCCCGTCTTCCCAAAGCACTAAGACTAGCCACTAGGTCACAGACTTAGAGCTTCAAAAATGAGGCCATCCTTTTCGGGTGGCCTCATTTTTTAGCCTGGATAGTTTTGCGCACTGCAGCTACACCCAAAACGATTCAAGAGGTATGTGGAGGGACCGAACTTTTTGTTCGCTCCAGACCATGCATGACGTATGACTACTACAACGGTAAATACCAAAATGACCCCGAAGATCTCGAAGTATCTTCCCAAAAGGCGTTATCGAACAGAACTCCACGGGATTCGTGGCTTGGCAATTTTGGGTGTGGTGCTCTTCCATCTGTTCGGAAACGGCCGAACATCCGGTGGTATCGATGTCTTCCTCACCATCTCAGGTTTCCTGTTTACCGCGATGCTGTTGCGGGAAGTGACCGAAAAAGACGGCTTCATAGATCTTGTGCGATACTTCGGTAGATTATTCAGACGAATTTTTGTGCCAGCCTTCATTGTCATTGCGGTGACGGTTGCAGCAGGCTTGGTGATTTTCCCATTCCCACAACATGGCCAGGTATGGACCGAGGCATTTGCTTCGCTGCTGTACTTCGAAAACGTTGAGCTCATCCGATCTCACCTCGCATACGAGGCAGCGAGTCAGGATGTATCGCCGTTCCAACATTTCTGGTCTTTGTCAATCCAAGGCCAGTTTTATTTAGTATTACCAATCGTGGCGTTCTGTGCATACTGGATTGCAAAGCGGTTCAAAACGTCTTCAACACGAATCATGGGATGGTTCCTGGTTATCGTGCTGATCGTCTCTCTGGCATACGCGATATACGTGGGATCGTATGCGCAAGATGAGGCATATCTGATGACACGCACCCGTGTATGGCAGTTCGCGTTTGGTGGGCTGTTAGCCATTGTTATCGATCGGATTTATCTCTCTAGGGGTATTCGCTTTGTCTTCGGGTACCTTGGGCTCTTTGCTGTCGTTTCCGTTGGATTCATTCTCAATGGGGCCCAGCTTTTCCCAGGCCCGTGGGCACTGTGGCCATTGCTTGGTTTCGCTTTTGTACTCCTTGCAGCTCCGAATAATGGTGAAGAGGCTACGGAAAGAGGCACAGTCCCACATTTCCTCTCCAATAGGTTCTTCGGTTGGATAGGTGACCATGCTTATGGCTTATACCTCTGGCATTGGCCATTATTAATTTTCTATCTTGCGATTCGCGATCGCGAAGCAGTAGGCATGCGTGGAGCAACCGTGATTCTTGCTGTGACCGTGGTCCTGAGCATGCTGATGTATAAGTTCGTTGAGAAGCCGATGGATACGCTGGCAAAAGAAAAACGTGGGCCACGTCTAAACTGGTCTTCTCTTAGCGCTGGTGCCGCCGCCATGGCGGCGGGCGCGCTCATCGCCTTCCCCCAAATCCCGCAGGATGGGGACCGGGTCGCCGCATCGCTTGAATTCGATACCTCGACTCATCCTGGCGCCTTGAGGTTGAGCCATGATTTTTCAGTACCTGAAGCTGAATTGATTCCTGAACTGGGAGAGTTGCACCGCCATCGGCCGGATTACACTTTTAGAGATTGTCAACAAACAATGGGTGAAGGCCCCGGTACAGATGAAGTGACGGTTTGTGATGACCCCAATGCCCCCGAAGAACCGTCGGCGCGGGTCGCTCTCGCAGCAGGGTCACATGCGGGTCATTGGGAAGCTGCTATGCGATCGATCGGATCAACCTATGACTGGGAGGTCCTGGTTGTCACCAAATCCGGTTGCGTCTTGCAGGATAATGACTACTCGGGCAAATCAATGTGTCAGGGGTGGAACGACAATTTCATCGATTGGGTCGGCGAACATGACATCGACCTGGTGGTAACACCGGGCACCCGTGTGACCGGAGAAGACAGTAATGAATCCGTCACTGAAGGCGCACCGAATCGTTGGCAGCAGATTCGTGATCAAGGCCCCGATCTGTTATTGATGCGGGGAACGCCACGGCCCGGTGATAGTGGAGGTGAGTGTCTCCAGGACGGTACTCCTCCCAAAGACTGCGGTGTAGTGGCAGGCGATTTGGCGACTGCGAATCCGCTGGAATCGATGGAACTTCCAGAAGGTACGCAGAGCATTGATATGACACCGCAGGCGTGCCCTACAGCTGACCAAGGCGAAGATGCATGGTGTCCGTCCGTTGTAGGAAACGTCTACGTTTGGTACGACGGCTCACACTTCACGCCTGAATATGCGACCACGATGGCGCCGGCTCTTGAGCGCGAGATGCATAGCGTGCTGCCACAATACTTCAACTAGTACTTCTTATTTTCTTCGTCTTCATCATCGTGGCCAAACGGATCTTCGTCATCACCGGGCATCCACGTATTGCCCGCTGTCGTCCAACCTTGTTTGCGCAGCTCTTTTTTCCAACGCTTTGACCAGTGGGCATTGAGCCGATTGACGTACAGGGTGGCGTTGAGGTGATCAAATTCGTGCTGCAGAATCCGAGCAAACCAGTCATAGGCTTCAAAATCTACCGGATTGCCCTCAACGTCAAAGCCCTGAAGACGAACGTGATCCGAACGCTTCAACGGGTATCCAAGAGCAGGCACCGATAGACAGCCCTCTGTTTCACGTTCCGGATCGGGATCTTCCTGCGAAACCTTCCCCAATAGGGTGAGCACCGGGTTGAGCACTTCGCCCTTGGTGGGAGCATCACCGGTGTGTTCAAATTCCCACGTGAAAATTCTGAGACCAACCCCGACCTGAGGTGCCGCGAGGCCAACACCGCGGGCAGCTTCTTGGGTGACGTGCATATCGGCAACCAACTGCCGTATATCGTTGGTAATTTCTTCAACTTCTGCAGCACGGTTATGCAGCACCGGATCGCCATGAATGACGATTGGTAAGATCCTTCCTTCTGCTGCCACTTACAGCTCCACGATGTCGAATTCGAGCAGCTGCGCACCGCTGGCTACTGGCTTGCGCGGTTTGCCGTCCTCATCGGCATGTGCAGCGGCGCTATCGCGAGAATCGCGCCAGTTCTCATAGTCTTGTCGTGAAGCCCACTGGGTGTAGACAAAATACTGGGTGTTATCGCCGGTTGGACGCAACAGGTGAAAGCCCTCGAATCCAGGGGACTGATCTACTGCATGCTTGCGCGCTGCAAAGCGTGCTTCGAGTTCGCTACCTTGACCTTCTGGAACGCTCAGAGCGTTAATGACCACGATCGACACGGATGTCTCCTTCAAAACTTCAGGGCTGGGGTTACTTGCCACAGTCAGTACCTCAAACAGCGGTACATGTTCGGCGTCATGTAACGACATTACCGAATCTGCAGATGTGACACCAATGCACCAATGGGGCACAGTTGGCGTTATAGTCCCTGTGTCACCATGTTTCAGGGAGGCAAAAATAGGATGGATGCTGTGAATCCAGCACCTGAGAAATCACCACGGGGGCGGCCGCGAAGCGCGACGTCGCATCAGGCCGTACTCAAGGCTGTGGCGCGGCTTGTTGAAGAGCAGCACCATGACTATGAGACCCTGACCATCGAAGGTATCGCCGCTGAAGCCGGCGTTGGCAAACAGACCATCTATCGTTGGTGGTCCACCAAGGCTGCGGTGCTGTTAGAAGCCATTTTGACCGGCCACGTCAAAATGCACATTGCCGAAGTTGATGACACCGGAGATCTTCGAGAAGACCTCCGGCAATGGGTGCAAGTGCTTCGGGAGAATTTGTTTAATGCTCAAAGTATTTCTCTTGCACGGGCTTTGGTGTCGGCCGCAATCGTTGAAGAAGTCAACCTGGAAGACTACCTCACCCAGAACGAACTGGAACTCACGGCTGTTCCACATAAGCGCCTGATAGCACAGGCTCAACGCGGAGGTCTCCGTTACGACGCTGATCTATCAGTAGCCCTTGGCGCACTGGTCTATCCGATCGTGCTGCGTTTGATCTCCGGAGTGACGCCGGAACCCGAATGGTTCGACTCGTTGGTCGACGTCGTCGTCAATGGGGTAGGGCGCTGAATACTACAACGAGATTTCTTGTGTGGAATTCAACACATTGTGGGCAAAAACTCCCACCATAGTTTTGCGAGACGCAGCGTTCCGTTTATCGTAGAGAGGGTAT
>DHCMJ07802__coassemble_1604_pt1 | contig 11865 bp, 10 predicted proteins | sample DHCMJ07802__metabat2_low_PE_015 | metagenome-assembled genome bin DHCMJ07802 | reverse complement strand
GATAAAGCCATTGACCTGATGGATGAAGCAGCATCACGTTTGCGTATGAGATCGACTCTGCACCCGAGGCACTGGACCAACTTCGTCGTGCAGCAGACCGGTTGACCATGGAGGAACTGGCTCTGGAGGGCGAAACGGATGCCGATTCGGTCGAACGTTTGGCCACCTTGCGGGCTGAGCTCGCCGACGCTAAAGAAGAGCTTGCAGGGATGACGGCCAAATGGGAAGCAGAAAAGGCATCCCTCAACCAGGCCGGTGAGTTGCGTGTCACGTTGGATAATTTGCGTTCAGCTGCAGAACGGGCTCAGCGTGACGGAGATCTTGCCGAAGCCTCACGCATTCTCTATGGCGAAATTCCGCAAGTGGAGAAGGATCTCGCCGCGGCTGAAGCTGCGGATCACACAGCCAGTTCTGAAGAGGCGATGGTCTCTGAGGAAGTTTCTGCACAAGATATCGCCGAGGTCATTGAAGCTTGGACTGGTATTCCGGCCGGACGCATGCTTTCCAGTGAGCAGGAGAAACTGTTGCACATGGAAGACGAGATTGCCGGTCGCCTCATTGGGCAACGTCAGGCTGTTGAAACGGTATCGGATGCCGTCCGGCGCTCACGTGCAGGTGTCTCCGACCCTGATCGGCCGATCGGTTCGTTTTTGTTCCTGGGGCCAACGGGTGTTGGGAAAACTGAGCTAGCAAAGTCGTTGGCCGAGTTTTTATTCGACGATGACCGTGCCATGGTCCGCATAGACATGTCAGAGTATTCCGAAAAACACTCGGTAGCACGGCTGGTTGGTTCGCCTCCCGGCTATGTCGGGTACGATGAGGGCGGCCAACTGACCGAGGCCGTACGTCGTCGCCCGTATTCGGTAATTTTGTTGGATGAGGTAGAGAAGGCACACCCAGAAATCTTCGATATCTTGTTGCAGGTGCTCGATGACGGTCGACTCACCGACGGCCAGGGTCGGACCGTGGACTTTCGCAATACGATTTTGATCCTGACATCGAACCTAGGCTCCGAGTTCTTGGTTGATGCCGGTCTCGAGGACGCCGATAAACACGCACGGGTCGATGCCGCTGTCCGTGCAGCGTTTAAACCGGAATTCCTCAACCGTCTCGATGACATGATCCATTTCGACCCGCTGACCATCCGAGATCTCGTTTCGATTGTGGACTTGCAGATCGAACAGTTGGCCCAGCGATTGCAGCAGCGTCGTCTGAGCCTCGAAGTGACCCCAGCGGCAGCCGAATGGTTAGCCCGGATCGGCTACGATCCCGCCTACGGGGCCCGTCCATTACGACGCCTGGTGCAACGAGAAATTGGCGATAATTTGGCCAAGAAAATCCTTGCCGGCGAGGTCGTTGATGGCGATACGGTCACCGTTGACGCTCAGGGTGACGGAATCGTATTGGGCACAAAAACTCCGGAAAGTTCATAGGATGCAACCCTAGGACGCGTCGTCGGTGGTTTCCTCGGTGGGTGATGCAGTTTCTGCGTCGTCTCCGGAACCATCGGCGGCTGCCTCATCCGCGGTTTCAAGTGGACTTTCAGCCTGTTCATCCTCGGATCGTTGGTCGTCCACTTCAGGAGTTTCGACGAGCGATTCTGTGAAATTGGCTTCGTCATTGGTCGATACGATGCAATCGATTCTACGATCGTCTTCGTTCTCCCAGGTGTACTGGGAAGGCCGCGATGTGTTGATCGAGTAGGTGGCCTGGGTGTTTTCCAGCAGGGCAATGTCTGCACAGAAGGTTTCAGCGCTGTCGAGTAGTTCTTCTTCACCCGGGTAGGACATCTCGTGGGAATGCATGCGACGCCCTACGAGTTGGGCGTTATGCGGGGTTGAGCACTCGACAATGTCTGCAGGACTTCCGGCATCGGTGTAATTGGCAAGGCAATCGCCGGCTAAGAAGTTTTCGGGAGCAACATTGGTTGCGATAATGCCATCCAGGCCAGGAGAGGGATTGCGGGTTGTGGTTTCTTCCGGCTGCTCAGCACCGTTGTTATCTGAGGAACTAAAACTGTAAACAAAGAACATGACGACGGCGAGAATCACGATCAGCACCGACAGGAAGATGATCCACGAGTTTCGCCGTGAGCGGCGCTCTTGTTGCTGACGGAGTTGACGTCGAGTCGGTGTCGCCTGGTCTTCAGCTGACAGCGGAGACCCTGGGTCCGAGTTGGGGTGGTTATCGGCTGGGGTCATGCCGGTCCATCATCCTTCCTGACAGCAGTATTCATCATCCTCGTAGGCCACGTATTTTGCGCAGTGCCATTGAGGTTCTGCCGATATGTTAACTGATCCTAGAGCGAACGCCCTGGTTCTACCAGACATATTTTAGCTGGCAGGGGGCGAACTCTACTCAAACATGTTAACCTGGTAAGCACGAACCATTACACAAAAGCGACCTCGAGGGCAGCATGGGCCTTATGTTGCCGCTATTGAGGACACAGAGACCGCGAAGGGGGTCACGCTCATGGGGCGCGGCCGTCAAAAGGCAAAGGCAACCCGTCAGGCACGGGACATGAAGTACTTCTCGCCAGCTACCGATTTGGCAGCATTAGAGCGAGAGCTATCCGCAAAGAAACCCAATCAGGACGAGCACGACGAGTACGCCGAATACGCGGAAAAATATGACCCCTACGATGATGGGTACGACGAGGACTCATCCTATTCGTAGGCGCTCTTCTCGAAGGGGCTTCCTGAAGCTTGAAAGATCGGCGCGGTGAGATGACGAGTTCATCTGACCGGCCGATTTCTTTCGAGCCATCTTCGCTTTCCCAGGATCATCCGGCCTATGCAACGCATCAGGCTGCCATCCGGTCAGTGGAGCGTGTGATTGACGATATAGCGCCGCACCAAAATGTGCAGGTGGCGTCCACTGGTATGGGGCAACTTTTGAGGCTGAAACCTCTCATCCTCACAGGTGCCGGTATGTCCACAGATTCTGGTATCCCGGATTATCGTGGCCCCAAAGGTTCGCTTCGGCATTCTCGACCGATGACCTATCAGGAATTTTTACACGACGACGCCGCGAGGCACCGGTACTGGGCACGGTCGTTTGTGGGATGGCAGTATATGTATGATGCAACGCCACACACCGGGCATGACATTCTTTCTCGATGGAACGCATCCGGTGTCATCTCCGGTGTAGTAACTCAGAATGTCGATGGGTTACATCAGCGCAGTCAACGCAGGATCGATGCCCAACTCGGCAGCGATACCACCCTGGAGCGAGTGGTTGCTCTGCACGGTTCAATGGATGAAATTGAATGTCTGGTGTGCGGGGTCAAAGAACCACGGGAAGCTTTTGGCCGTCGCCTGCATGAGGCTAATCGGGGCGTGGCGGAGGACTGGCACATCGCCGAAGCTGATATTAATCCTGACGGTGACGCACGCATTCCACAGCGATGGGTCGAAAAGTTCACCATGGTGCACTGTTTGAATTGTGGCTCCGATAAGCTCAAGCCAACGGTCGTGTATTTCGGAGAAGTCGTTCCCAGTCAGCGTAAACAGACCATCAGCGAATTATTGGAATCATCTGGTGCCTTGATCGTCGCCGGTTCGTCCTTGGCGGTGATGAGCAGCTATCGGATACTGCTCGAAGCTGATCGAAACCGCAAACCCATCGGCATCATCAACCGTGGCCCGACGCGTGGCGAACAGCGGGCAACCTTTCGCTGGCGCACAGGTGTGCAGCAAGCCCTCGAGTGGCTGGATGAAAGAGTCGCCTAGCGCGACAACTCCTTGTTCCAAGACCGAGCACGTCACCGTTTGACTACACCGTATTACTACACACACGGCGATGTTCTTGTTGAACTCAACGACGACGAAGTCCGTACCAGTGTTCGTAAACTCAAAAGCAGCCGGCCTTGAAGTCATTGCGGTGTGCCTGCTGCACTCGTATCTTAACCCTGAGCATGCGGCATCTACACCTCACTAAAATCGGTGACTATCAAGCAAGGATCCCCATGGTCGACGTCGACACCATCGGCGCCGGTGGTGGTTCGATCGCGTTCCAAGACGCTGGCGGTGTGCTGTTTGATGTGCTCGATGGTTTTACCAATAAGGAAGCCGCTCAACGCGATTACGGTGTCGTACTCAAGGACGCTGCAGGTGGCTCCGGCTTTTATCGGAACCGCGGTCCATATAAATATGAACCTAGACTTCTGGATCTGTTGCTAAAAACCTGTATCAAGGCGCCAGGTGCACTACTTTTGCCAGAAAATATTGCGATATCGTGTTTCCGTTGGATCTATCGACCTGGGCAAGCTCACTGACGGGAGCCCTTCGGGTTCCATATGAATGTAGAGCAGTTGCTTATGGGAAGCGCCGTGATGATGGCGACACAACAGCGCTGCATTCTGCAGTTGTGTTTGTCCACCAGATTCCCATGGAACTATATGGTGTCCCTCGCACCAAGCGGCAGGAATAGGGCATCCAGGGACAACGCAACCACGGTCACGAGCATGGAGTGCTCGACGAATTGCCCGTGGAAAAAGCCGTTGTGAGCGTCCCACGTCGAGGGGCTGTGATGCAGAGCCCAAGACCATTGGAATAATGTTATTACTACATGCCTGTTGTCGCGCTAGCCCATAGTCGATCTTTACATTGCCCGGGGACCCTATTGGAGCCGAATGCACGTGGTGTGGTCGTTTGAGTAACTTGACGATTTTTGCCACCTCTTTTGCGCTGTTTTCTATGACAGGACGTTCCTCATCTAAGACACCAGCATGTGCACCTAGAAGATCCTGGAAAGACAGCTCTACGATCACCTCCAGATTTGGGCGGAGCAATTGATATCCGGATGGAACCAGCGAGACGAGAGGATCTGTGGTTGGATGATCCACACCCTCAGATGGGTGGCTGTATGATGCCGTGTCTTCTGTTGGGTCAGCTCTGAGCACGTCGGCTAAAACTTCCGAGTGGTCGGCTGCCTTTTGTAATGCTTGGCCGCGGTTATGCTGTTCTGCCTCGGTGGCAGACGGGTCGTAGGTTTTCCGCAGTATCAAACCGGCGACCAAGAAATCCATCATCGTATTTAGCCAGCGTTCGGCGTTTGTCCGACCATCAAAGAGCTTAGCAATACCCAAGTCGACATCAGCCGGTGTAATTCGAGAATCCACGATAACTTCATCAGCGTTATCTACCCCGTCGGAAGACGTTTGAGGCATCGAAGGCGATGTCTCATTGTTCTGTGGAGTAACTTTTGCGACCGTTGAGTGCAATTTGCTAGCAAATTCCCTGATCGCGTTGAAATGTAACAGCTCGCCCGCATCGACAATCGCCGTGATGCGATGCAGCGTATCGCCGACGGGACCGTCGTAATAGAGGCCCTTTTCGTGTTTGAGTTGATCGTCGGTCAGAGGTTTCTTTGGGCCGATAAGGCTATTGGTGACGGCGTCGCTGCGCGACTTTGCATAACGTGAAAAGGTATGTGGATTGTTTCGCAAAGCGTGATGCACAAACTCACGCTCCTTTTGTGCGACCAACTCATCACTGGTAGCTTGGTCGCCCCCGGCCCTTCGAACAGCCTGTCGAATATCGGATAGTTTCTGTTGCGCAATAGCAGCTGTCTTCAGCGGGATTCGACCTTGTTCGAAATGGGCGGCCAGACGTGGGGTTTTGAGTTTTGTCTGTCGATAATTCATCTGAGGCCATAAACTAGCCGCTGCAGTGATCCGCTTATCCACCGCCGCAAAGGTCAATCGTAGCGTTGTAGCCACGAAGGAAATCGCAGCAGCAAGAGGAGTTTTTCCACGGAGTTGTCCGGGGATCTTCAGTGTAACTCCTGGTTTGCGTAAATGTTGAACCAAGTCTGCTGTGGCTCGGGTGCGGATGACTTCACCAAGGTCGGCGTTCTCTTCTTGAACCTGTACATATTCTGCCAAAGAGAGTTTTTCTGCCCGCAGGCGAGCGGGCCCTTCTGTCATGGCAGTATCGGGAACCACAGAATCGACGAACCCATGGTCCTTCGGGTTAATCGGAGCGAATAATTGGGTTGGTTGGTGGGTGAGTAGTTGCTTTTCTCGCAACGTGATCTGCGTTCGTAATGCCTGGAGTTCTGCCAGGTTCAACATGGCCAACTCTGCACCAAGCTTGTGGTCCACAGATCCGTGTGCAGCAATCATGATTGGCGACATCCGCTGCCGCAACGGTAGCAGCTCCTGGACCACATCAGCCGTCTCATCTTCAGAGACTAGGCCCTCTGGATGGGCGCCGAGACCGTTGGCAAAGATAGTATCGGCCAAGAGGTTAGCGCTTGGCGCAGTGACTATGCTCGACATTGTGGCCGCCTCCTAGGTTCTGAGTCATTCCAGTATTGTGTTTGCGGGCGCCATTAGCCCCCGTCCGCACTCTGATGTGGAAAAACAATTGTGATGTGCCGAGGTGTGGAAAAGTCCAGACTGGTAGTGATATGGTTCAGGATTCGGCTTATGTAGGTAAACTGAATACCACCAACTGCGAAAAGCTAACCCGCAAAGGAAGGCGCTCTGTGACCTCAACTAGTGCAACAACTACGACAGCTTCACCGGCCAGTTATGAAAATCTCACGCCGCTGGCTTTTCTAGGTCGCAGTGCCGCGACCTTTCCCGAACGTGAAGCGGTCATTTACGGTGCTCACCGTCGCACATACGCACAGTTTGAAGCCGAAGTGCAACAGCTGGCCAGGGCCCTGTCAAAAAGCATTAAGCCGGGGCAAGTTGTCAGTTTCATCGCGCCGAACACTCCAGAAATGTTGGCGGCCCACTACGCGGTACCACTCATCGGTGCCGTGCTAAATCCGTTGAATCCCAGACTGGCAGGTCGCGAATTTAGCTACATTTTTGAACACGCCGAGTCGCAGATAGTTTTTGTCGACTCTGAAGTGGCAGAAGTGGTTTCCGATGCGGCTGCCAGTTTGAAAAACCCGCCTGCTGTTATCGAGCTGGTGGACGAGGAATTTGGCGCCGACCCGACCGGACAGCTACCAACATATAGCGACTTCATGGCTGCAGCGCCGGAACAAACCCCAGATAATACGTTTACTTATGATGTTGCAGACGAACTCGACGCTATTACTCTCAATTACACTTCGGGAACTACCGGACCACCTAAGGGCGTTCTGTATACCCACCGCGGTGCGTATTTAGCTGCACTAGCCAACACTCAACATTATCGGTTAGACGGGGCCTCAAAGTACCTGTGGACCCTTCCAATGTTCCATTGCAACGGCTGGACTATGACCTGGGGCGCCACGGCCAGTGCATCGACTCATGTGTGTCTACGGGCAGTCCGCCAAGATGCTATCTGGGATGCTTTTGATAATGAAGACATTACACACCTCTGCGGCGCCCCAATTGTGGCGGCCTCCATTATTGAGGCTGAACGGGCTCATGAACTTGAGCATCCGGTTAGATTGATAACCGCTGCTTCAGCACCGCCGCCATCGGTGATCGAAGGACTCGAGAACCTTGGCATCATGCCCATGCACGTTTACGGCCTCACAGAAACCTATGGTCCGGCCACCATTAATGAACCACAGGATCACTGGGCAGACTTGAGCATAACCCAACGTGCTCGTCAGCTAGCTCGTCAAGGAGTACCGATGCTTCAGAATTCACAGGTTGGGATTGTGGACCTCGAGGGGAACCAAATGCCGGCCGACGGTGTATCGCAGGGCGAAGTCGTCATTCGAGGCAACGGAGTCATGGCGGGCTACTACAAGAACCCGGAGGCCACCGAGGAATCTTTCGCCGGAGGATGGTTCCACACCGGAGACATAGGGGTGCAACATCCCAACGGATACATTCAGTTGATGGACCGGCTCAAAGACATCATCATTTCAGGCGGAGAGAACATTTCGTCGATCGAGGTCGAAGGGGTGCTGCATAGTCACCCTGCGGTATCTGACGCCGCAGTTATTGGCGTGGCTGATGAGCGATGGGGTGAGCGCCCAGCGGCATACGTGGTCGTCAATGCTTCGGTGACTTCCGACGATCTACGCGAACACTGTCGTGCTGAATTAGCCGGGTTTAAGGTGCCAGATGTTTTCCATCTCATTGATGAACTGCCACGGTCATCCACCGGTAAGATTCGCAAGACTGAACTGCGTGATATGGCGGACTAACCCTCTTGCTGCTTGCGATGTTGCCACACGGGTTCGCGTTTTTCGAGGAAAGCTCCGATACCTTCTTGCGCGTCAGGCAGGATAGCGTTTTGTGTCATCACTTCGGACATGCGTTCGTAGGCTTCAACGGTTGGCACATTGATCTGCTCGTAAAACGCTTGCTTGCCGATACTGACGGTAGCAGCCGATGCTTCGGCCACACGATCGGCCAGAGCCTGCACTGTTGTATCGAGATCTTCATCGCTGGCCACATGGGAAACCAACCCGTGGATCAGCGCGTCATCGGCATCGAGCGGTTCACCGGTTAGGAGCATTCGCATGGCCATCTTGCGGCTTACCGCTCGGCTGAGCGCGACCATTGGTGTGGAACAAAATAAGCCGATGCGCACACCCGGAGTAGCAAACTGCGCGGAAGCTGCGGCGACCGCTAGATCGCAGGTCGCTACCAGTTGACAGCCTGCGGCAGTTGCCAGGCCGTGCACTTTCGCAATTACAGGTTGCGGAATATTTTGAATGGTCAGCATCAATTCAGTGCAGGCTTCGAAAATCTCACGCTGTCCGTCCTCGTCAGCACCGTGGACTTCGCTTAGGTCGTGCCCGGCCGAAAAGACCTTGCCCTTCGACGCCAAGACGACGACGTGTATGTTTTGACGTGCCCTCATATCCTGGAATGCACAGGTGAGTTGTTGCATCGCGGCAAGCGACAGTGCGCCCCTTTTTGCAGGATTGTTGAGCGTGACGGTTGCAATGGTGTTGTGCACGGTGACGTCGACGTATTGGGACATGAGCAGACTCCTCTGGGCTTCACATGAACCGGACGGGATGTTTATCGTGCATTGTAGACTACAAGTTTCGGCTTCAGAAACCTACGGCGTCGCACATTTAGTGCAACGCCGTAGGATGCTTTGATGAAATGGACTACTGGGCGTAGGCGCCGTGTAGTAGCACACCACCACCATCGACACCTTTGGCCCCCTGTACGAAATCGTGCCCGGCTGTGGCAGCGTCGTCATCTAGCGACCCCACTTCGCCAATTTGCCAGGACTTCACGCCGTGGGCGTTCAACCAGGTCAACGCTTTTTCAGAGGCGTCCGAAGCGACGACAGCAACCATACCCACACCCAGGTTGAGTGTGCGTTCCAGATCAGCTTGCGGTACCTGACCTGCTTCGGCCATCACAGAGAATACCGCAGGCAGTTTCCATGTTGACCGGTCGATTGTCGCCATGGTGCCCTGTGGCAGGACACGAGCTAAGTTTGCTGCTAACCCTCCACCGGTGACGTGCGAGAATCCACGCAACGCAAAATTTCCGTCGGAGTTGAGTTCATCGATCAGCCCCAAACATGTTTTCGCATAAATCCGGGTTGGTTCGAGCAGCTCTTCGCCAAGAGTCCGGCCGAACTCATCGATATGCTGATCCCAGCTCCAGTCTTTGGACGCCACAATCGAACGCAACAGTGAATACCCATTGGAGTGGGCACCTGAAGATTCCATCGCTATGACTACATCCGAAGCCTGGACACGTTCTGGACCAAGAATCTTATCGGCCTCAACAACACCGGTGACGGCACCGGCGACGTCGTACTCATCCTCAGCCAGTAGACCCGGGTGTTCCGCGGTTTCGCCACCAAGTAGCGCTGTATCGGCAAACTTGCAGCCCGTCGCAATGCCGCGCACGATATCGGCCACACGCTGGGCCACAACTTTGCCGGTGGCGATGTAATCGGTCATGAATAATGGTTTTGCTCCGACAACAACGATGTCATCGACGACCATACCGACGAGGTCTTGGCCGATCGTATCGTGGATATCCATAGCCTGAGCAATAGCGACCTTCGTGCCCACGCCATCGGTGGATGTGGTGAGAACAGGACGACGGTAGCTAGTTAATGGGGTGGCATCCCACATGCCCGCAAATCCGCCAAACCCACCGAGTACTCGGCTGCTATGGGTTGCAGTTACCGCAGATTTCATAAGTTCCACGGCGTCATCGCCGGCCTGTACATCGACACCAGCGGCTGCGTAAGTGATCGGCTCGCCCAAGTTTTTGTCAGTCACGTTATTTCCTGTCTGTGGTCAGCTGGGGGACTTCGGTGGGGTAGTTGCCCGAAAAACAAGCGGTGCACAGGGTGGCTTCATCCTGTTGGGTGGCGGCAATAGTGCCTTCCAGAGAAATGTACGCCAGTGAGTCAGCACCAACGGAATCCCGAATTTCTTCCACTCCGGCACCGGTTGCGATGAGCTCGGATCGTGTGGCGAAGTCGATCCCATAAAAACAGGGCCATTGCACTGGTGGGGAGGAAATCTTGACGTGGACTTCTCGAGCGCCGGCTTCTCTCAACATGGCTACCACTTGACGTTGCGTATTTCCGCGAACGATCGAATCGTCGACAACGATTACCGATTTGCCCGCGACTACCGACGGCTGCACATTGAGTTTTAGCCGGATCCCTAACTGGCGCAGCGTCTGCGAGGGTTTAATAAATGTTCGGCCAACATATGAGTTTTTTACGAATCCGTGACCAAGCGGAATACCGGATTCTTCGGCATATCCGATGGCCGCCGGGGTGCCAGATTCTGGCACAGGCACAACGACGTCGGCTTCTGCTACATTCTCTTGGGCAAGTTGGCGGCCCATCTCTAGCCGGGATTCATAAACACTGCGACCGTTAATTGCGGCGTCTGGACGAGCGACATACACGTATTCGAAGATGCACCGAGCTAGTTCTGACTGGGCGAAACGGGTAGATCGAACGCCGTCGGCATCAATGCAGATCATCTCGCCGGGAGCAATCTCGCGGATAAAGGTTGCCCCCGTCGTCGCCAGAGCTGATTGCTCAGAGGCGACCACCCAGCCGCTGGCCAACCGCCCGAGCACAAGCGGACGAAAACCGTGTCGATCGCGTGCTGCATAGAGGGTATCTTCCGACATCATGACGATCGAAAAAGCGCCTTCCAGGGATGCGAAGACCTCGGGGGCAGTCGTTTCCAGTGGGCGCTCATGTTGGCCGTGCAATAACGTGGTGATCAGCGCGGTATCGGAGGTGTTGCCCTGTGCGATCTCCCCTGAATCAACGTCGCCGAAACGGTCGGCAATCATGGCCCTGGCCTCGGCTCGATTCGTCAACGCACCGTTCATGCCCAGCGCGACGGTGCCGTCATCTGCGGTAGCGCCCAGCGTGGGTTGTGCGAATCGCCAGTTATCAGCACCTTCGGAACCATACCGGCAGTGACCAATCGCAATATGACCGGTCAGCGAGGACAGCGTGGCCTCATCGAAAACTTGGGACACTAACCCGATGTCTTTGTACACCGAGATGCGTTCACCGGTCGATGTCGCAATACCAGCAGATTCTTGGCCTCGATGCTGCAGCGAGAACAAGCCGTAGTAGGCGAGTTTGGAAACCTCTTCACCCGGGGCCCACACCCCGAAAACTCCGCAGGCGTCTTTGGGTGAATCGTCCGTAAGAATATCGCTCATCAACTATTTCCGTTTGCTGTGTTTTTTGGCTTTGGCATCGGCTTTTGCCTGGGCAAACTGTTCCCGGCGGGCTTGTTCGAGACGCTCGTTTTGTTGGAACTGCGACCATTGCGCATAGTCATCTTGGGTGAGCGCCATATCGGCGGCTTCTGGGTCTTCGGTGGGGCGCGCATAAACGGTTTCCATGGAACGTTTGGAGCGCCGGTCGACAATCATCCACCACAGCGCGCTAATCGCCACCCCCACGATAGCGAAGATGGCTGCGAAGAACGATACCG
>DHCMJ07802__coassemble_1594_pt1 | contig 11986 bp, 15 predicted proteins | sample DHCMJ07802__metabat2_low_PE_015 | metagenome-assembled genome bin DHCMJ07802 | reverse complement strand
AATGCTCTGGAACCAACTGAAGTCAGCCATTCCTGAGATCGTACGCATCAGCCCCGCTGAGCATTGCTTACCAAATACGCTCATGGTGGCACTCCCCGACCGGATCGGCAGCGACCTACTCGACACCATCGAAGATGTCTCAGCGTCGACCGGTAGCGCTTGCCATTCCGGTGTTCATACCCCCGCTGAGACTCTGCTAGAGATGGGCATCGAATCCAATATTGCCCTCGGTGCGTTGCGCCTATCCATCGGGCGACAAACCAGCCAAAACGATATCCAGACAGTCGTCACGACTCTGAGCAATGCGGTGCGCGAGCAGTCATAGATCCACACAGTGAGGGGACGTTATGGCCCCGCAGCTGGAGAGGCACATGTGGGTGCCTCTCGATCTTTACGATCTCATCGTACTGAAAGACACACGCTGTACGATTCGATCATAGTGTAAAGTGGGCCAAACTTTTTCATGAGCAGCTGCGCAACCGAGGCGGTAAAAAATGTTTAATCCTGAACATGGCTTAGTGCCCCACATCAGTCGGCTGGCGACAGCACATAATCTGGCGCTCGACGAAGCCTCCATCAGTGTAAACGAGCTAGGCCTGGATTTCCGCGTTGCCATCGCCGAAACGCTCGACGGTGAAGCATGGGTGTTACGTGTCCCCCGTCGACACGATGTGATCGCTAGAGCTGAGATCGAGGCCCGCCTTCTGCAATCCGTGGCCCCACATTTGAGCGCAGCGGTACCCGATTGGCGGATCCACACCGACGAGCTCATCGCCTATCCTCTGCTCCCCGGGAAGCCCGGGCTCACCTTAGACGGGGCTGGTGCACCGGTGTGGCACTTCGATGTCGCGTCATTGACCTATGCTGAATCACTTGGCGATCTGTTGGCGGAACTCCATGCGATCGACCCGGCTGAAGTGCGGGATACGGGTGTGGTGTTTCGGACCTCTGATGAAACTCGACAATCATGGGAGAGGGATATCGAAACGGTGGCCGCCGAGTTCGACATCGCTGGTAACCTTCGAGACCGGTGGCAGCGTTGGTTGCATGACGATAGCTATTGGCCCGAACATGCTGTGGTCACCCACGGTGAGATCTACGCGGCCCACACACTGATCCTCGATGAACGCATTACTGCCGTGCTGGATTGGACGACAGCTTCTGTGGGCGACCCAGCCAAGGACTTCATGTTTCAGCAGGTCACCGCACCACAAGAGGTCTTCGATGCGACCGTACAACGATATGTTGAACGCGGCGGCACAATCTGGCCCCGCTTGGCCGAGCACTGCGCGGAGATCTTCGCAGCGAGCCCAGTCCCCTACGGACTGTTCGCGTTACAAACCGGTGACCCAGAGCATCGGCAAGCAGCTGCCGCGCAGCTCAAACCACAGTGAGGAGAGATGCATGAATGGCACCACGCTGCAGCAGTACGCTCGGGACCGGGCTGAGGAACTTCCGCAAGCCGTAATGGAATATCCGTTCGGCCCGGACTATGAGGTATATAAAATCCGAGGCAAAGTCTTCATGCTGCTGACCGACGTGACCGGCGAACCGATTGTGATTTTGAAGTCCCCACCGAATGAAGCACAAGCCTTGCGTGAAGCCTATGAGGAGATCTCACCGGGCTACCACATGAACAAACGCCACTGGATCACGCTCTCGCCAGGCGGAGCCATCGATCAGACCCTCGTAGACGAGCTGGTTACCGAATCGTATCTGCTCGTAATCGAGAAGAATCTTCCGAAACACGAACGCCCCGTTGATCCACAGACCTTCGGCCAGGAGGCGTCACCATGAGTCTGACTGGCAACGAACTTCAGCAGGTAGCACGTCAGGTTGCTGACGGATTATCCGGAACCAGCCGCGGTCACTATTTGGATAAAGACCACTGGATCTCTGTCAGTAGTGGACAGGTCATCACCCGTTCCCTGGTCAAAGAACTCGTCAAAGTATCCTCTGAACTTGCCCAAGCGTAGCTGCGTTCTCCTTGACACACCTCTCACGCAGCAGAGCGCTGACCCTCCTGCGACATGCCCGCAATGGTGATGATGTGGCGCAGACTGGTCAGGAGTGAACCGTACACTGGCCAAGCACGGGCCGGCAGATCATCTTCGTGCGAAAATTTGATGGCAATCTGATCCAGACGTTCACATAGCGGTTCAACGGTTGCGTCCGTATCCGCGATCGCATCACCGGCCTCACGCAAAATCTTGACCCATTCCTGCCGACGACGGCGATTTCAACCAGGCCGCGACGTCATGGACGACGCCCAGCGGGACGAACTGGTCGAAACCGTGGCTGGTTCGCTAGAAACTGTGATCGAGCCGGTCTTGTCGAACGCTTTCCAATATTCGAAGAACATCGACGAGGATATCGGTCAGCGCGTTGAAAAGGCAGCCCGTTCCGTGACCACCCAAACCGATCAGCAGCCAGGCGGCGATCCGCTCGATAACCAGCGCTAAACGCTGATCACAGCCCAAAGGTTCCGGTGCTCACCAGACAGTGCCGGAACCCATGTAGATGCTCAATGCCGGTAAGGCACCGTAACTTTCGGCAGCTGCACAGGAGTATCGCTAGGAATCCCCGATAACGCCCGAGGTGGAGCCATCGCCGTTGCACTAGCGAGCTCAGTAAATCCCGCATCGCCTGCAGCCCGAGCAATAGCTGCCGTAGCTTCTTCTGCCGGAGCGCGAGTTCCAATAAGCCAAGGGTGGCCACCTCGAGTCATGTGCGACGTTGCAACATCACCCTTGAGATGCCCCCGGGCTTCCGCCTGAGTCGGACCAGCCAACGACAGGCCCCGCTGCGACCACCAAGCGATTCGGACACTGCTCAGGAAGGCCGGTAGTCCCGTTTGTTTATGATAGCGACGAATATTGCCGCTGATCGGCACAACACTACCAACAATGATCTGTTCATAGCGGATCGCATACGGTTGCAAAAAAGGGGCAAAACTTCCCAATAGAATGCCACGCTGACACACGATCAGGCGTTCTCCAGCCATCATCACGTAAATGATCAGCCACATAAAGAAAAACAAAATGGTGGGGGCGACAGCTAGCAGCGGTGTTTCGCCGGGAACAATAAGCGTCAACCCACTCATGAGGATCCATGCGGCGATGAAGGCCAGTATCGTTCTAGGCCCGGGGCGATCATGGTGAACAGCCACTATCCCACCGAGATTGGCTTTTTGAGCTGCGCGTCGATATTTTGTTGGTGTGGGGATCACAAAGTGAGATGATATCACAAGATCCTCCAGCCCCAGCTCTGGTTGGGTTTACATCGCTGTGGCATGCGGCCAGTTTTCGTTGAGCATGCCGAGGAATTCTGGTTCTGTGACCAGCACAATGTCCTGGCCCTGTTTGCGTCGTCGAACAACATCTTGCATTTTGCGCTGTTGTAAACGCGGGTTGTGCTCAAAATTTGCCAGCTCTTCGGGTCGGATCCCGTCGCCAACGATCACCATGGTTGTGGTGGCGCCGATGCGCGAGTGTGTCTGTGCACCGTGTTCGGCTGCCTTGTTCTTCGCTTCCTGGCGGGAGAGGCCCAGCAATCCGGTGAACACGACGTGATGTCCAAACAGCGGGTGTTTGGAATCGGCAAATTCATTGGCCGGCGGGTTCGTGCCCTCATTGGGCCAACGGATCAAATCGGGCAGCGCCTCCGCTGCGACGGCATGATTCGCGGCATCAAACATACCCGGCATGGTGAGCGCGTGCCGGGTCGGGCGTGACAGTGTCTCGCCGACGTCGCGGGCCGGCAGCGTTCTGCGCTGCATACCAGAGACTTCCAACATGGCATCCAGTGAATCGGTTGCGAGCCGGTGGGCAACATCCACAACAATCGCAGCCGAGGCTTTGGCGTCTTCTAGCGCATTGTGGTGGTTTTCTAGCACAAATCCGGCTTCGGCAGCGGCGGAGGGCAGCGCATGGGAGGCAAGCTTGTAGTTTTTCCGGGACAACGTGAGCGAACACGCGAAGTCGAGCCGTGGAATAGGCAGCTGGCATACTTCCAGCCCGGACTCGATGACGCCGATATCAAATCCGGCGTTATGGGCAACTACTACGTCGTCGCTGACGAACTCATGCAGTGTTGGAAAGTGCTCAGCGAAGGTCGGCGCGGTAGCGACGTCGTCGGGGGTAATCCTGTGGATGGCCATATTGCGTGGATCAAAACGATCGTAGCCGACCGGCGGTTGCAGTAATGAGTAGTGGGTCTCGGCGATCACGCCGTTGCGGATTTTGACCGCTCCGATCGCGCATGCCGAGCCGCGAAACCCATTCGCTGTTTCAAAATCAATGGCGGTGAAGTTGATCACTGACCGAGCACACCTGCCAGATGGGGTGCTAACGCGCGGAACGCTTTGCCCCGGTGCGAGATTTCGTTCTTGGTTTCAGCATCGAGTTCGGCCATGGTCTTGCCATATTGTGCCAGTTCAACAATCGGATCGTAACCAAAGCCGTTGGTACCGCGTGGCTCGAAGGTCAGATCGCCGGCCAGCTTGCCAAATTCCACGTGACGCTTATCCGACGGGGTGGCAAACGCAGCGGCACACACGAACGCTGCACCACGGTGTGGATGATCGATATCGGCCAATTGGGCCAGCAGCAGTTCAAGATTAGCTTGATCGTCACCGTGTTTTCCTGCCCAACGGGCCGAGAAAATACCCGGTGCTCTGCGCAGCACGTCCACGGTCAGGCCCGAGTCATCCGCCACGGCAATGAGACCGGTGGCCTGGGCTGTCATGGAAGCTTTCTTCAGCGCGTTGGCTTCGAACGTCAGCCCGTCTTCAACAACGTCCGGGGCATCCACCGCTGAGGCATCGACGATTTGTTCTGGTGCCAGCGACGGGATGGCCTCGGTCAAAATGGCACGTAGCTCGGTGAGCTTTCCGGCGTTATGCGAGGCTAAAACTATGGCGGGTTCCATCAGGCCCCCAGCTGTAGGTCGGATGCGGTCAGGGCTCGCTGCTGAATTTCTGTCAGCTGCGCGGTCCCAGCAACGGCCAGGTCCAACATGGCATCCAGCTGGGCACGGTTAAAGGGTTGTTCCTCGGCGGTGCCTTGAATTTCGATGAAGTCGCCGTCGCCGGTGGTGACCACGTTCATATCGGTTTCGGCGCGCACGTCTTCTTCATACGGCAGGTCCAGCACAGCGACGTCATCGACCATCCCCACGGACACTGCTGCGACCGAACCGGTAAGTGGCTTGGCTGTGGAACGGATAATCCGTTGCTCGCGTGCCCACTCAATGGCCTGTGCCAGCGCAACCCACGCGCCGGTAATAGCCGCGGTGCGGGTCCCGCCGTCGGCCTGAATAACGTCGCAGTCAATCACAATGGTATTCTCGCCCAGTGCTTTGGTATCGACGACGGCGCGCAGGCTGCGGCCGATGAGTCGAGAGATTTCTTGGGTACGGCCCGAGACTTTACCGCGTACCGATTCTCGTGCGTTGCGATCCGTGGTGGCGCGGGGCAGCATCGCATACTCTGCGGTAACCCAGCCCCGGTTTTTGCCCTTCAGCCAGCGCGGTACACCCTCGGTGAAGCTGGCGGTGCACAAGACCTTGGTGTCGCCAAACGACACGATGGCAGAGCCTTCGGCGTGGGCGGACCAACCGGTTTCGATGGTGACATCCCGAAGCTGGGATACGGTGCGATCATCGGCACGAGTGGACAAACAATACTCCTCTTATACGGTGTAAGTAACGCCGGAAACGGCTACGGCCAACTGACCGTCAAACGTGGTGCGGGCCTCCTGGGAGGTCACTAACGGATCATTCCACACCGGAATGTGGGTCAACAGCAACCGACCAACATCAGCTGCGGTCGCCATTTCGCCGGCCCGTTTGCCGGTCAGATGGACGCCGTCGATGGCATCATCGCGGCCCTCGTGGAATGCGGCCTCACATAAAAACAGGTGAGCGTTATGGGCGGCTTCAACCAGCCCCGGGGCAGTATCGGTGTCACCTGAATACGTCAGCACCGAAGTGACTTCGCCATCCGGTGTTGGCTCGGTGGCCTCAACCCGCAGTGCATAGGACTCTTCAATCGGGTGGCGTACCGGATACGGTGTGACCTTGAAGGGCCCGATTTCCACTGCGTGGCGTTGTTGCCAGTCGATGAACTGGAAATCGGGGTGCATACCGGGGTCCGGATCCATGCCATAGGCAATTGCCGTGCGATCCGCGGTACCAGCCGGCCCGTAGACCGGAATGCGTCCGGCATCCCAACCATAGGGATTCCAACGCACTACGACGTGCAGCCCACACAGGTCCATGAAATGATCCGGATGCAAATGCGATAACAAGATCGCGTCGATGTCCTCGAGTGCGACATAGCGTTGCAGCGTGCCCAGGGCCCCGTTGCCAAGATCTAGCAGAATGCGCCAAGTTTTTGGGTTACCGTCTTCGTCGACCCCTTGGGCCGAGACCAGATAGCATGACGCGGGCGATCCCGGACCGGGAAATGAGCCAGATGCGCCAATAATGGTGAGCTGCATGTCCTCGATTCCTTCGACCTACATTTTCAAATGTTGAAATGGTCTAGTTGCCGTGTGCGTTGATTACCGACAGTGTACCGGTCGGGAACTGTTCGGCGACCGTACGAATTTGCGTTACGCCCCCGACTTCTGGGCCCAAAAAACGGGTGGCCAGTTGTGCGAAATTCCCCGGGTCCCCGGTGGACATGAACTTATGACGCGAGGTAGTCGGCGGGATCTCGCCTGCAGCACCGGCCGGATTCTCTAACCCGTGACGCACCAGTTCACGGTATACCGCACGCGCCGTCGACTCCGATGAGGTGACTAAATTCACGTTCTCCCCCATCACATAACTGATCACACCGGCAAGTAGCGGGTAGTGGGTACACCCCAAAATCAAGGTATCAACATCTGAGTGCTTGAAGGGTGCCAAATATTGTTCAGCTAGGGCGATCAGCTCCGGCCCGGTCGTGATCCCGCGCTCTACATATTCCACAAACCGTGGTGCCGCCGACGACGTGATCTGCAGCTGGGGGGCCGCAGCAAACATATCCTCGTATGCACCCGAAGAAATAGTAGCCTCGGTACCGATGACGCCGACCCGGCCATTCTGCGTTGAAGTCACTGCCCGCTGCACGGCTGGTTGAATGACCTCAACCACCGGGATGCCATACGCTTTGGTGTAACGCTCCCGTGCGTCGCGCAGCACAGCAGCGGTGGCGGAGTTACAAGCAATGACCAGCAGTTTGACACCGGCATCAACGAGTTCATCCATGATCGTCAAGGCCAACCGACGTACTTCGGCAATCGGCTTGGGTCCATAGGGCGTGTTCTCGGTATCGCCCACGTAGACAATATCCTCGTCAGGTAGCTGATCGATTACCGCGCGGGCCACCGTCAAACCACCGACTCCTGAGTCAAAGATCCCAATGGGTGCTGTTGGAGTAGGGGTGATCATCAGAGGTCTCCAATCAGCGCCTGCATGAGGGTTTCCTGCAGCCACGATACAAAGTTGTACAACAAAGCCATATAGCGTTCGACGTCGGTTGCTTGATCGACCGAATCAATCTCGTGAATCCGTTCGGCATCGTCTTCATGTTCAATTTCTAGCCTGGAAGATAACACTAAGCGCACCTGATTCAAGGCACGACCAAACGCTTCTGCTTCCTTCTGCGAAAGCATCAGCGACGGCGTTTGGACCAGCGCATAGGCCCGCTGCAGATCCGCGATCTTCTCCTGGCGGATATCTTCTTGGGCCAGGTCTCGAAACTGTGCTGAACCTTCTTGCGCAGCTGTACCCGACCGCGCGTCGGGTAATAATCGTTGCACGGCCGGATCGTTGAGATCGACCTGGACGTCATCTTCGGTCAGTGAACCGACAAGATCCCAAAACGCTGCATCGGTTGGCGAGTCGTTTTGCCCAGCGGGAGCATCGGGCAAGTAGGCCGCATCCTGTCGGGACCGGAAGCGGTCAAAAAATTTGGGCTTATCTTCTTCTAACGGATCATCAGCCGGACTCACCCCGCCCAGCAATGTCAGAACATCAGAGAACAGTGACCGCAGTATTTGACGCTCGGGTTTCTCCAGATAGGCCGAGTAACCGCGCAGTGTCGATTTGAACGCTAAAGCCATGGGTAATGTGTCGTATCCTTAATGATTCTGTTCGTAAGTTGCCCACAGGCCGAACCCGTGCATTGCCGCCACGTGCCGCTCGGCTTCTTCTTTGGACCCGTTAGCTACCACCGCTTTACCTTCGTGGTGCACCTGCAACATCAATTTATGTGCCACCGAAGCGCTAAACCCGAAATACGACCGAAACACGTAGGTGACATAGCTCATCAGGTTCACCGGATCGTTCCAGACAACCACCTTCCAGGGGTGTCCAAGATTCGTCGTCTCATCAACGACGATCTCCGGCTCAACATCAACTGCACTCGTAATGGACATGCCCCACATTCTAGGCAAGAACTGCACCCGGTGTGCACCAATCCGGACAGCAGTCGCCAAAATGTGTCACAGACTGCCCTGAAGCGCTAGTGTGGGGCCTGTGAGTAACACACACCGTGGCGTAAGCCCAACCTCGTTTTTTACTGACCACTATGAGTTGACCATGGTCGACGCGGCCCGTAAGGCCGGAACCGCCGACCACAAAGCGGTTTTTGAACTTTTTGCCAGACGCATGCCTGCTGGTCGAAGATACGGTGTCAGTGCAGGCCAGGGTCGCTTCCTTGAAGGACTGTCCGAATTTCGCTTCGACGATGCACACCTCGGGTTTCTCTCCGATCACAACGTCGTATCTGAAGACACCATTAATTGGTTGGCCAACTATAGTTTCACCGGGGATATTTATGCCTATGCCGAAGGTGAACCATATTTTCCGAACTCCCCGATTATGCAGGTCGAAGCGACGTTCGCCGAGGCCGTGATCCTTGAAACGTACCTCTTATCGGTGCACAACTACGACACCGCCGTTGCCTCAGCCGGATCACGCATGACCATGGCAGCGGGGGGCCGCGCCTGCATCGAAATGGGTTCTCGTCGAGCCCACGAGGAAGCCGCTGTTGCCGCGGCACGTGCCGCGGCCATTACCGGATTCACCTCGACCTCAAACCTTGCCGCCGGGCTCCGCTACGGGATCAACACCGCCGGAACCTCAGCCCATTCCTTCACACTGCTGCACGACGACGAGAAGACGGCTTTTCAAGCACAGGTGGAAACCATGGGCCGCGACACCACCCTACTCATCGACACCTTCGACATCGAAGCCGGTGTTCGCAACGCCGTCGACGTCGCAGGCTCAGAACTGGCTTTTGTACGCATTGATTCAGGCGACCTTCTGGAAGAAGCACATAATGTGCGCCGTCTGTTAGATGATCTTGGTAACACCAACACTGGTATAGTTGTCACCTCAGATTTGGACGAGTATGCTATAGCAGCCCTGCGTTCTGCACCGGTTGATGCCTACGGCGCCGGCACCCAGCTGGTTACCGGCTCGGGAGCTCCCACAGCGTCGTTGGTTTACAAATTGACCACTCGGCAGGATCGCAATGGCAAGTGGATAGATGTACAAAAACAAGCCGAAGGCAAGACCAGCCGCGGCGGACGAAAATTCGCCGCCCGCCGGATGGACAACGGGATTGCCACCGCCGAAGTGGTCATCGCAGGCCAGGAGCCACAGTGGGATGCCAACCATCGACCGCTCCAAGTAAAAGTGGTCGACGGCGGAGAAATTCAAACTCAATATATTGGTTCATCTGCCGTTCAACAGGCCGCAGCACACCATAAACAAATGGTCTCCGAGCTCCCGCGGGTTGCTCGCCGGCTACAAGATGGCGAGCCTGCCATCCCTACGGTATTTGAGCTACACTAAGCTGTCCGGTCACCCATACCGGCAACCACATTCCAACACCAAAGGATTAGACACCATGCACGCGCTGATCATCGTGGATATCCAACAGGACTTTTGCGAAGGCGGAACGTTAGCCGTTAAAGACGGCGCGCAAACCGCTGCATTGATCACCGAATACATGAACCAGTGTGGTCAGAAATTCGATGTCATTGCCACCACCCGCGACTGGCATATTGATCCAGGTCCGCATTTCTCAGACGAACCCGATTTTGAAAACACCTGGCCCGTCCACTGTGTGGCCGGCACTCCAGGCGCCGAGCTGCACGAGAATTTAGACACCGAATTTATCGACGCGGAGTTCCTGAAGGGCCAGTACAACGACGGCTATTCGGGATTCGACGGGGTGCTGGGCGAGCCAGATCTTATTCGCAACCAGGACGGCATGGCCGGCCCATACGGCGCCACCGCTGCCGCAGCTGCTGCCACCGATACCAGTTCCATCACCATGGACGAGTGGCTCCGACAGCACGACGTCGAGCGAGTCACGATAGTCGGCATTGCCACGGACCACTGTGTCCGAGCAACCGCGATGGACGCTTCCGATGCCGGTTATGAAGTCCGTGTCATCACCAACTTGACCGCTGGTGTGTCAGATAAAAACATCGACGACGCCACCGATGAGATGGAAGACTGCGGCGTGATGCTCTCTGAATGGCCCGGAGCCAAGACTTTCATCGGCCAATAACGCAAACACTCAAGACAAAGTGCAGGTGGAAGATTCTTCCGCCTGCACTGTTTTGTGTCGCCACGAATAGTGGCATCGGAGGCAGCCAGCTCTACCGGATGACAGACGTCCTATTATTTGCGCCCGACGAACCAACCCTGCAGTGTTTTTAAGCGCACTTCAATTTGTTCCTTTGTAGCTTGTGCCACCGGGGGACCACCCGAGACTTCACGGAGTTTGTTATGGATCACTCCGTGCGGGGTCCCAGAACGAGCAGACCACGCAGAAACCGATGATGACAGCTTCTTTCGCAGCTCCTTCATCTGACGGTGATCAACAACGTTCGAGTCCTGGCTCGGCGCTGATCGCGGCTGGCGCTTCAGCTGATCCGACTGTCGCTGTTTCAACAGTGTCGAAACCTGGTCAGCGTCCAGTAAACCCGGAATGCCAAGGAAATCGAGCTCTTCAGCTGATCCGATCGCTCCCCCTGTACCAAACTCACCGCCGTCGTACAGCACCTTGTCAAAGGATGCTTGTGATTCCAACACTTGAAATTTGGCACCCGTGAGTTCGGAAGACGCAGACTCTTCGGTATTGGCCTCTCGTAAAAGATCTTCTTCGGGAGCATCTTCGAGGGCTTCAACCGACACACCGTTATCAATCTCTAATGCGTGATCGCGTTCCTCTTCCATCTCGTTAGCCAAATCCGTTAATTTCGGAACAGATGGAAGAAAAACAGAAGCCGTCTCGCCACGCTTGCGAGAACGCACGAAACGACCAACAGCCTGTGCGAAGAACATTGGAGTTGACGTCGATGTTGCGTAAACACCGACACAGAGTCGTGGCACGTCGACACCTTCCGACACCATGCGCACCGCGACCATCCAACGCTGATCGCCCTCGGAAAACGCCTCAATCTTTGCTGACGCCGTGGGATCGTCCGACAGTACTGTGGTGACCTTTTCACCCGAGAGCTTTTCTAGGATATCTGCGTAAGCACGAGCATCTTCGTGATCAGTGGCGATCACTAACCCACCGGCATCCGGTACGTTACGTCGGACTTCTGTAAGACGATGGTCCGCGGCTTTCAGCACCGAGGGGATCCATTCACCTTTTGGATTCAGTGCGGTGCGCCAAGCGCTAGCGGTCATATCCTTCGTTGCTGCTTCGCCGAGTTGGGCTTCCATGACCTCGCCGGAAGACGTTTGCCAACGCATGTGTCCCGAATACGCCATGAAAATCACCGGGCGGACGACGTAGTCACGCAATGCAGGTCCATAGCCGTATGTGTAGTCGGCTCGAGAACGCAGCACGCCGGTACCGTCGTCTTCATATTCCACAAACGGGATCTGGGCATCGTCAGACCGAAACGGTGTACCGGTCAATGACAGGCGCCGCTCAGCCGGTTCAAAAGCCTCTCGGATCGCTTCACCC
>DHCMJ07802__coassemble_1587_pt1 | contig 12075 bp, 8 predicted proteins | sample DHCMJ07802__metabat2_low_PE_015 | metagenome-assembled genome bin DHCMJ07802 | reverse complement strand
GAGCGGGTGCTGAAGGCGAGCATCTTCTGGGGTACCGTCGCGGAATCCAAAGTCAAAGAGGCCTGTGCCGATTACTGTGCCGACCTCGGGTTTCTTCGAGTCAGTTTTCGTCGAGGGGACGACGTAACGGATGGCGGAAGTTTCGGCATCGGCGACCCACAGGGTGTCTTGCGCATCAAATGACAAGCCGGAGGACTGAGCAAACCAGGCTTCATCAGCGGGTCCATCCAAGAGCCCTTCCAATGCGGTCCCAGCATAGACGGCTAGCTGTTCGGTGACCGGGTTGTAAGAGAATAGCTGGTGAGTTCCGGCCATGGCAAGAATCGCTGCTCCTTCGGCCTGCGAAAACTGCACATCCCAGGGTGTGGACAACGAGGTATCCAGGGCGCCTGCCGCAAAGGGCTTTAGCTCGACCTCACCGGACTGACCGGCCGCATCTTGCACGCGTTCGGAATCGATCAAGCGTTGCACGCCGTTACCGGCAACCGTTGACACCTCGCCGGTGGCCAAGTTCACGGCGCGCAGCCGGTGATTCACCGCGTCTGCCACCAGGATGTCGTAACCCACTGTGGCGGCGATTTGCGCGGGCAACAGCGCCAGACCATGAGGTTCATTAAACAGTGCGACGTCACGACCGCCGTCCGCATAACCGCGCACCGAGATACTGTCCGGATCCGCTTCAGCAGCCTCGGCAGCAATGCCGACACCGGAGCCGTTACCGCCGATAGTTTGTAAGACGGTTTCGAGATCATCGGCAAGCTCCACCAGGCGGTGGTGGCCGGTATCTGCGACAAGGAAGCTTCCTTCTTGACTACCGCGAGTACCCAAGGCAATGGCTTTTGCCGGGAACTTCAGGTCACGGGCTACCGGTTCCGGTGCCACGTACGGACCTTCGCCGCGATGCAGTGTGCCTTTGGCATCGTGTTCTTCGACCAGCTGGTCGATCAGCGAGTACAGTCCGGAGACGTGGCCTTCACCGGTCAGGTGGGCCACGACGTAACCTTCTGGATCCACAACCACCAGGGTCGGCCAAGCTCTGGCGGTGTAGGCCTGCCAGGTGATCAATTCCGGATCATTGAGTACCGGGTGAGCGATGTCGTAGCGTTCAATGGCTGCAGCAACTGCAGAGGTTTCCGCTTCGTAATCAAATTTTGGTGAATGCACGCCGACAGTTACGAGCACATCGGAGTATTTTTCTTCCAGCGGGCGGAGTTCATCCAGGACGTGCAAACAGTTCACGCAGCAAAATGCCCAGAAGTCGAGGATAACGATCTTGCCGCGAAGATCTTTCAGGCTCAGATCTTGATCGCCAATGTTGAACCAGGTTTCGCCAACCAGTTCTGAGGCGCGGATACGTGGAGTCGATGGTGCCGAAGTCATGCCTAGTATTCTCCCCTATCCCCTAGGGAACACAATAAAATGCGTCACATAGAGTCTTCAGTTTCACCTTGAGCAAATCGCACGGCCAGGACGAAATCCCCGCAAGGGCGCAAAGAGGTGTTAAACTATTTCAGGTACCTATGACCATGGCGGTCTTGTCCGCTGTCAGGTATGCGGGTGTAGCTCAATGGTAGAGCGCTTGCTTCCCAAGCAAGATACGCGGGTTCGATTCCCGTCACCCGCTCAAAACACTTACCCGTCTAGGGGCCAGCGCCGCATTTCAGATTCAGCAAAGAGTCGCTGCGGCACCAAAGATGAGAACAACACCGTTCCCGGATACTCGTCCAGCAGCTTCCGCAACATAATCAGCCCTTGCTCGTCGAGTGCGGCGTCAATATTTTCCAGTACCACCAGCGATGGGTTGCCCAACAGTGCACGGGCAATCTTGAGCCGAGCAACATCAGATCGGGACCATGTTTCGCCGTCATTTTTCAGGAGGGCTTTGACACCCTTGGGATGTGCCACGATTTGTGCGGTCAGCCCCACCCGGTGCAGCATCCAGCGCACCTCATCGGCGGAGATTTTCGGCAACCGGTAGGAAGCCAGGCGTTGCACGGAGCCGCGTTCTAATGGCAGCCGGTCAGACGCCATACCGACCAGTTCACGGCGCAAGGCAGCCGGAGCAGCGCCGTATTCATACCCTGCAACCAGCACAGCAGGGCCATGCTCGGTCTTCGAGTCGAGCGGGTTGAGTCCGTCCAACAGCACCGCTTTGAGTACGGCAGAGACCCTGTTCGGGTCCGTGGAGTCGAGCAAAATTCGCTCGCCCGGTGTCGCACGCAGTGCAGGTATGGCAACGTGGTCCACGTTGAGATCCTCGACCACCACCGCTGTGTCGCCAGGTTCTGGGGTATCGGTGTGGGAGTTTTGCCAGGCGCGCTCCTTGTTCCGGACCGCACGCTTGAGTTGGGTGGCTGAGCTGAAAATGGGCGCCAAAATACGCAGGGCGGCCCGGTAATTTTGGCGGTATTCGACAACGCGGCCCAGATCTCCCATGGGGGTCGCCATGACACCCAGCAGCGTCATGATGGATGCCACCCCGGCAACATCAATAATGCCGAGCACCGCGAGATAGACTACAGCGGCGGTACTCAAGCTGGCGGCCGTTACCGTCAGTGCCCGAATCAAGCCAGTAATACGAGCGCGTTCAACGGCCGCGTTCACAACTTTCGACGAGTCTCGGTCGACGGCGTTGAGCTCGCGACGGACCGCCCCGGCGACGCGGATAGATTCGCCGGCCTGGACAGAGTCGGCAATTCGAGCCGACATGCGACCACGAAAGCGGCGCAGACTACGAGCCCTCTCCCGCGCGATCCGCGACAGAAACGGCATGAGTACCGCGGTGAGGGCCAAGGGTACGGCCACCGCAAGCGCTACCGGCGGGTTGATAAACACCAGTGTTCCCAGGACCACGGCGATGAGCGGCAGCGCCGTCAACATGGGGACCAAACCCTGCGCGATCCAGTTGCGTACCGCCGTCAGGTCATTGGAAGCACGCGTGACGACGACGCCCAGGGAACGGTTCCCGATGTCATGGAGTGCAGCCGTGATCAAGCGGCGACGTTGCTCATACACGTAATCCTGGCCGAGATCTTCGGCCACCACGCGTTCGACCCAGCGAGCCAGACCAATGCCCAGCACCGCTGCGGCAAGACCCACCATTTGGGCCCACGGCGGATCCGGGACCGACGGTGTTCCAGAAGTCAGCGGAACAGCCGAGAGCAACCCGTCGACGACCAGGGCCATCGTCAGTGCCAAAACTGCTTGGATCACACCGAGAACCACCAGCGTAACCAGCAAGAAACGACGACGCCCGCGCCATACTTTGGGCATGCGCAACCGCTGTTGAGGTTCTGCTTGTGTGGTGGCTGTCATGAGCGCACCAGCAGGGCCGCAGCGCAATCCGGTTGCGTGAGATCAAACGTCGGGATCACTGGTACTCCGTTGAGCACGCTGCGAGCTTCCACGGTAGCCAGCGGCGAAGAGGTCATGACACCCGAGGCCACGGCTACACGCAAACCTGCAGCTTGAAGCTCCTGCACCCCGGCCCGAGCCCCGAGCGCGTCCGAGGCGGCAAACACGACTTGGTCCACGGTCTGTTGGAAAAGTTCGTCGCGCAGCAATTGGGCGGTCTCCTCCTGGTAGATACCGTCGGCAATTTCTACCACCACGACGTCGGTACTGGCCTGAGTTAACTGTTGTACTAGGCCGACGGTCAGGGCTCGGAGTTCCGTCATCGTCAATCGGAAGGTGGTGGGATATCCAAAGTCAGTGAAATCCAGGACCTGATCGGCGCCAGCATCGTGATAAATCATGGGGTCATTACCCGCCCCGGTGCCAGTAATCTTACCTGCACCAACGCTGCGACCAGACTGTGTCAGCCCGTTGATGAGACAGGCCATCGTGGTGGACTTCCCGGAGTTCATAGCGGTGCCCAACACAGCAATAACTTCTGGACGACGCTGCTGCGACCCTACCAAGGGTGCACTGTTCAGTTCGCCCGGTGTCTGGTGCGGAGCAAACTGAGAAATATTGACGACGCCATTGTGGTCGGCCAACAGGCCGATCGGTTCGATGATCGTGGGATCTTCCATGTCCTCGTGCGATTCGGTCACCACACCGGCAATCCCACCGGCTGCTACCAGGTGGCATGGTGCCAGTGAGTCTGGAACGTGGGCGAGGAATTGATCAGCTGCATACCGGTGGCCATAGGCGAGCATTATGAGCGCACCCTCGAAGAGGATGGCTTTGCGCGATTCTGGAGTTTCTACACGTTTGTGGTTGAGGATCTCGGTCACCCGAGCTATCACGACGTCTCCGCTACGTGGCACCACGGCCTCACCGGAGCGCAGATGGAAATCTGCCGGGCGTGCGGCCAGGGCAGCACCAACAAAGCGAGTGGTGTAAGACGACTGCACCCGGTGGGGCACGCTCGCATGTGTTACCGGTAGCGGGATGGACTCGAGTTGCTGGGTAGGTGTTGGATCCAGGGAAACGGTAGTCATGGTGGAGACCTTTCGAACGTCGGGTTGAAGTAAGTCCAGTTCAACAAGCCAACATGAGGTCTTCATGACGGCTGCATGAGAAGCTTCTCATCAAACACGTGCATCGGCTTGATTACACGGGCATAAATCGACCATCGGTGTGAAAATTCACGCAAAATTCACCATTTTCCAAGTCAACATCCAGCCACGTCTCAAACCTCATTCAGGCGAGTTGTGACCCAACCGGAAAATACGGCACATACGATACCCCGGACGTGTTGTACGGGAACTTGATCCCCATGATGTACCGAATTCCCAAATGCATGCTCCATGCTGCAACGGAGAAAACTTGACCCCACCGCCGGTTGACTATCGATAACGGTGCCCCAAGCTCAATGGCCAGTGCACCGATCCCCGCCATGGTGAAGAAACCGCGAGCGTTATAAAGACGTCGAGCAGCTTCCGGTGCCTGGGTACCGAACACTTCTTTGCGTACGGCATCGGCGGCGATTTGATCGCGCAGCGTGTTACCGGTGGCCCATTTCCAACCCTGTGGGCTCCGGACTTTGGCCACCCCGGAAATCACATAAACGGCACAGGTTGCAATATTCATGGCCGTGGGGATCCCGCCGTAGTCGCGATCAAAGCGCTGCGGGGTCAGCGTCTTGTCACGCACCAGGGCATCAACGGATAGCGCATCTGCACTGGGAGTCACACCCAGTACAAGCTGGTGCATCAAAGCCATATTATCGTTGTGAAGGATCATGCCCCACGAGTTGCGGTAGCTCAGAGTCCATAACTGCAATGCTGCATTCACAGGGCCGCTCACACGGTGGGCAATGCCCAGCGTAGCGACGATATTCGTGACTTGCGCGGCGTCGTACAACGCATTGGCCACCCTGGGCGGCAGGGGCCGACGCAGCACCCGTACCGGACCAACCGGATCAAACTGCGAAGCATCTTGCCGGTTAAGTTTATGGAACATCGAACGACGACGCAGATTATTCCAGATGGTAAAAGCACCGGTTGTCAATCGCAATACTGCAGGACGAACCGGTTGTGCGGCAGGGCGCAACGTCTCAACTACCCGGTGCAGGAGGCTGTTGGTATCTTGGGATAGTGGTTTCATGCTGTGGGTTCCTCTACGAGTTCGGCAGTTCCGCCCACCACACAGCGAGCGCGTACGGTTTCTTCTTTCGGTAGGGTCGAGTGCTCACCGGCAGAAAAGTAATCAGCAAAAATAAAACGACTACGCACCACCAGCACGCTGACCACTGCAGCTTCACGACGCCGTCGAATGGCTCCGGCAGATGACCCGTTTACCCGACCTTCCTGCCGTTCTGCGGCTAAGGAATCTGCGTAGCGTTGAGCTATGGCTGCTGCATGGCCGCCGCGTACTCCGCGGGCGATCTGTTTACGAACCTGATTGAGCCCTCCGGTCCCGTAGTGGCGGTGATGCAAGAGGATACGTTCGCCCTCGGCGGTTAGCCCCACCACGTGGGGAACGATGATCCGGCCTTTCCGGTTGGTCGAGAACATCGGATAGGTCGACAGCGGAAAAGAGTCGTGTTTAAATTTGGCACGTCTGACCTGTTTTGGCTTTCCGACATAGTGGCGCAGTGGTGCCAGCAGCACCCCGGCAAATGCTGTATAGCCGGCCAGCGCCCAAAGATCTCGTGCGGTGACGGGGACGGCGGTCTCAGGTTTTGTTCCAGGTGAGTGTGAGTGAGGGGTGATCATGTGGCCTTCCATGAGTTGATTAGTCAGTGAAGTCTTTGGTGACCGCGTGGGCGGCCCAGGCTCCGGGCATGCCGTGCACGCCAGCGCCGGGTGGGGTGGACGACGACGCCAAATACAGCCGAGCTGTGTGTGTCGCGGTTTCTCTGGGTGTTGGGACCCGATAGGGGTCCAGGGTAAATCCGGGCCGTAACAGGGCTTGGCGTCCGTTCATCGCACCGCCAGCTACATCTCCGCCAATGAGATTCGGATTCCAGGACTCTAGGTCTGCCGGTGAGGTTTCGACCTGTTTCAGCACACGCTGTTGGAACCCCGGTGCGAAGCGTTCAATTTGATTCGTGATCAACCGTGCGATTTCACCGGGTCTCGTTTCCTGATAGCCGTGCGGTACATGCGCATAGGCCCACACCACGGTTTTACCCGCCGCATCACCGGTGGCTCGGGTGGGGTCTGCAGCATGTTGCTGGCAGACCATCACAAACGGATAGCGCGGAAGGCGTCCGGCTGCGACGTCTGCTTCAGCCCGGATCAGCTCTTGACTGCCACCCACCACGTGGACGGTTCCGGCCCCGGCGACTGCTGGATTGGTCCACGGAATCGGGCCGTCGAGCAGAAAATCAACTTTATAAGCGGCCGTGCCGTATCGCCAGTCCCTCAGCCGTCGACGGGTGGGACGTGCAAGCTGCGACCCTGCTTCATCGGTAGTGCCGGTGACGCGCAAGACTTGTGCAGGCGTGAGATTCAAAACGATGGCGTCTGCAGCAGGAAGTTCAGCCAGGTTGGTCACTTCATGGTTCAGATGCACACGTCCGCCGTGGGTATGTAACACAGAGAGCAAGGCTTTCACCAGCTGCCCTGTGCCACCGCGGACCACAGGCCAACCCCGACTCATACCTAACGCACCAAAGAGCATGCCGAAGGCTCCGGTGAACGGCATTGTCAACGGAACAATCGCATGCGCCGCGGAACCAAGGAATAGCGTTCGTGCCGCCTCCGTCGAAAACGCTGCGTTTGCTACCCACGATGCGGGTGCTGCAGCGACCGGCCCAAACCTTGCCAACCGAAACGGATGCGGTGGAACTCGCAGCATCGGGCCCAACAGGTTTTCCAGATGCTCGTCAATATGCTCGGTCACGTGCCCGTGAATGCTGCGCCACCGACCACCGTCGACGCCCAGACCTTGTGCCGTGGTCTCTACATCGCGGTGCAATATGGCCGCTTCACCATGAGGTAACGGGTGCGCCATCGGTACCTCAGCGTGGATCCATTCCAGTCCATGCGAAGTCAGATCCAAGTCACGAAAAACTGGGCTTGCCACACCAAATGGATGCCCTGCGGCCCCTAAATCAACGATCGTGCCCGGCCCAAGTGAGGCGGCAGATGCCGCGGCACCGCCGGGATGAGCATTGCGTTCATACACATCGACCTGCCATCCGGCCCTGGCTAGCAGTGCCGCGGTTGTGAGACCGTTGGGGCCGGACCCAACAACGATGGCGCGACGGCCATGGTCAACGGAACGCTGGGGGATCTGCATATTGGCATCCTTCGTATAGCGACAACATCAGGTTCTGGGGCACCTCATGTGCTGGTGTTTCTATGGTCGACCAGACACATGAGAACACTATGAGTTCGTGATGAGAAGGCGATGAGAAGCAAGCTACCACTAACCTTCAGAAGGTTTTGCTGCTTGTTGAAGGTGCTGCCAGTACGTATCCCAGCCGCCCGCTGCGGTCGCGTGTTTGCCGGCTTCGACAATCAGTCCGTGAAATCGTTGGAGCTCGTGAACGCTAAAATCTGCGTCTCGAACACAAGATGAGAACGCTCGTCTAGTTGGCTCATATCCTTTGGGTAGTACATAGCCAGCAGTCGCTAACATTCTGCGGGCATAGGTATCCCAGATAAACACCGGACGGTCATATGTATAGAGCAACATATCGTCGGCGGTTTCTGGGCCAACGCCTTTTACCTCTAGTAAGTTGGTGCGCAGCGGGTTGGTTTCTACCAGGTGTGCTGTTTCATGGTTCGTCAGAAACCACGTGGCAAAGTTTTTCAGATACGTGGCTTTAGCGTTCATGAAGCCTGCTGGTCGGATAAGGCCTCTGAGCTCGTCTACATCGACACGTGCGATGCCCTCCGGGGAGAGCTGATCGGTCCGCTTTAACGCAGCGATCGCTTGTTCGACGTTTATCCACGCGGTGTTCTGGGTCAGGATCGCCCCAACACCGATCTCGAAATCGGTGTCAGCAGGCCACCATGTGCCCGGCTGAACATGCTCATCGAGCAATTGGTAGAGCTGACGAAAGGTTAGCTGTGCTGACATGAACTGCTTTCCGGCTGGCTGGCGTGTATCCGCGCCGTCTCTAGCCGACAGATTTGGAGAAAACTTTCTCGCGCGGGGTGATGATCAGCGAGGAGAAAGTGACGGTCTCGTCGTACACATCAACGACGGTTGCCCACCCGTCCCCCATGCCCGTCAGTGTGGTGTCTTCGGCCAACAGATCAAAGTTGTAGGACGCTGCACCGGAGACCCACACTGGAATGTGTCCGAGAGTGCCAGCAATTTGGTGATGATAGTGGCCAGACAAGATCGCTCGAACGTCGGTCTCTCTGATGACCTCATACAGCTCGTCGGCGTTCTGTAAACCTGAGCCGCGTTGCGAAAGCGTCGTCGAAGGTATCGGAGGGTGGTGTGTTACCACCAGTGTGCCGTGTTCAGCGGGTTCTGCAAGCACGCTGTGAAGCCAGCTGAGCTGTTCTTCGGTTAGGTGTCCATGGTGCCGTCCGACGCCATGAGAATCCAAGCCGATAACCCGTAGTCCTTGGATGTCGTGGACAGTGTCACCAAGCTCCGGGCCCGAGTCGATCTTGCCCGGGTTAAATGCGGTGCCCACCGAATCGATGGGATCGTGATTGCCTCCGACTGCAATGAACGGGATACCGAGTTGGTCTTGGAAATGACCGAAATATGCCGCCGCGTCATCATGCACGTGATGGTTTCGCTGACCGATGTCCCCAGACAGGATGACAGCGGCAGGTTTGAAATTCAGAATCTGATCCAGGGTTTCTCGCATCCGCGTTGGAGTATCTAACACCTGGCGCAGGAGTTTGCCTTCTTCCACGAGGTGCAGGTCAGAAAGCTGAATGAGACGGAGTGTAGGAGAGACAGTGGTCATGAGGTTAATACTAACGGCCCTTTTATTCGAGCTGTCCTAGCGCCGATGCGAGGATCGCCTCCGAAATGTCCTGGAACTCGGCGTCGGCGATTTCTTCGCTACCGATAAAGGCGACCATGATGACATGGCCCTCGTGTTCGGTCATGAGAGTAAGCGCGGTGGTCGATTGTCCTTGGTCGTCCTCGGTTGGGTATCGCTGCCACAGCAGACCTGAGCCAGACTCAGTTTCAACTGGTTCTGCTGTGAATGTGTATTCGAGTTCGGCCCAATCTGGTTCGGATTCGTCGGCAAGCATCATCGTCAGATCATTGCAGTCCGTGGTAATTTCTTCGACGGCTTGTTGATGTGCTGCAACTTGGTCGGTGGCCTCTGGCTCCCCGCCGGTGTCTTCACTGATCCCTGCAATTTCAATGCTGCCGACGCCCGAAAAGTTTTCGCGACCAAAATCAACCCGGGTCATCGAATCCGATGACGCCAAGATGGGCGACCAATCTAACGCTTCGATGGGCGAAGCACACGACTGCGGGTCAACGGTCATTTCTTCTGCACTACCAGCCCGCTCCTCAGCACTTTCCCGGACAGTTTCCAGAGCTTCATCGGTGGCTGGCTGGGCTTGTTCAAATCCCAATTCCATGGCCATATTTGTCCCCGCGCCAGCGGCCCGCTGGTCTGGTCTGGCATCCGTGGCCAGCAGTGTCTCGAGCTGATTACCCTGTCCTGAACCTTGGTTTTCGTCTTCGTCTGAAGAACATGCTGTGAGCCCAAGAGCAGTCACCGAGATCGTCGCGAGTATCTTGGCGAGTTTACCGGGTTGAGTCATAGTTGGTCTCCTCGTTGGCTACGGCCATGCGGGCATAGTATTCATTCAAATCGTCGAGATCACTATCCCCGAGACGGTCGACGCGATCGTCACGACGTTTGGCATGTTGCATATCGTCTTGGCGCCAACGGAACAGCACGATCATGGCCATCCCCACGGTTGGGAACTCTCCGGTCCCCCACATAATCAATCCGCCGATCTGTTGATCTTCGATAGCAGATGCACCCCAATCACGGCCGACGGCTGAGAACCATTCAGACATCAGCAACGATTCGGAACCGGTTAGGGAAACCGCGATGAAGGCGTGGAACACCATGGTCGCTAAGAGGATGACCAACCGCAGCGGATACCCGGGTCTATTGGGTAGTGGATCGATACCGATCATGACCGACGTGAAGATAAACCCGGTCAATAAGAAGTGAATATTCATCATCTCGTGACCGATGTGGTAGCGCAGCGCAAACTCGAACACCGGGGTGAAGTAGAAAATCACCAGTGATCCGGCAAAGTTCATTGCGGCAAATATCGGGTTGGTAATGACTTTTGAATATTTGGAATGCAGCATCGCTAGCATGTACTCGCGTGGGCCACGAGTACCGTCTTTACGGGATTCCATGCTGCGCATCGCTAAGGTAATCGGGGCGCCAAGAACCAAGAAGATCGGTATGAGCATGGTCAGAATCATGTGGTTGACCATGTGTGCCGAGAACAGCACAAGCCCGTAAATTGCAGGAGCTGCGGATGTATCCCACACCAGAATTGCTAAACCGATGAAGAAGAAAATAGTACGGTGGACCGGCCACTTATCCCCGCGGACCGAGAGTTTTCTGATGGCACGGATGTACCAGACGGCCAAGAAGATCGCGACGGCTACCCAAAGCCAGTTGAACCGCCATTCGGTGATCCAACGAATCGCTGTCAGTTCGGGCGGAAGCTCGTATTTGGTGGTAATCCGAGCCGGCGAGGCATCCGGTGGGATCTCTTCGGGTTTTGGTGGTTCGGAACTGCCCAGGAGCGTAGCGGTGACCATGACACCCGCCATGATGACGATTTCTACGGCGATCAGCTGCCACAGGGTTCTGCGTGCGCTGACCGGGGGCTGTGTCGTCCCGGTTTTCAATCGAGGAATGACTCGCACCCGGTGGGCCAGTCCAATGAGACCTAACGCAATGGTCAAGACTGCTTTTAGGACGACCATCTGACCGTAGGGTGACAAGAAGTGGCTGAAATTCTCCATGCGGATCGCTGCATTGGCGACGCCTGATGCTGCAACTAGCGCGATGGCAACCCCTGCAACCGCGGAATAACGGGTCAGCACCGTGTAGACCAGAGGTTGAGTGTTCTTGGCTCGCGCACGCGGTTTGAGTTGGGCGGTTCCGGTGAGTTTTGGAGCCAGCATCGCCAGCAGCACGAGACCGCCCACCCACAGCAACACACCCAGCAGGTGCAAGCCAATCGAGTTGACGGCCGCAAAGTGGTCATCACCCGAAGACGAGTGGCCAACCAGTGCCAACGGGACCACACCGATCAGTGTCAGCACAGCACCCCAAGCCATCGCAATGGGAGTGCGGAGCGCAAAAATGACGCTGGTGACGACGGCGGCAATGATCGTCATCCAAAACCATGCCCGGCCAACCGCGATCGCCAGGACGTAGTCCAGCATGCCCTCGGAAAACCCGTCAGAAGCATTGACAGGCATCCCCGCGACATCCGAATAGGTGAAGACGATTTGGGCAAGTGCACTAAATGTCCAGATGATTGCCGACACGCTGGCAATTTTGACGGTGCGAGCATACGCCGGGTGTTCTTCAGCGTCACTGGGCGGTGTTTTACCCCGGCGAGGCATCCTGGTCCACTGCGGCAAAATAACCGCGGCAAACATCAACGCACCGAAAGTCAGCGACCAGGCAATATTGTGGAT
>DHCMJ07802__coassemble_1551_pt1 | contig 12409 bp, 13 predicted proteins | sample DHCMJ07802__metabat2_low_PE_015 | metagenome-assembled genome bin DHCMJ07802 | reverse complement strand
AATCCAACGGTCCGAAAATGTGGAATCAGCCGGGGCTGTCAAGGTGGTAGCAAGTAAGAGGCACGCTCCGCCCAGAAAGAGCAGACCGGTCCATCGGTTAGGCAACCGATGTTCACGAATATCAATGATCCATAAGACGACTGAACACATCAGAAACCAGAGCAGCGCACAACTCAACAGCATCACGGTCAATGGCGAGGCATTAGCGGAGGAGAAGTGTTCGGTTAGCAGCAGAGTCACGAATGACACATTAGCTAATCATGCATCCTGGCACGCTATGTGTCGCAGGGCCTGTGGAGAGCGCTACTCGTCAGGATCCGTAGCGTCGATTCCGAGTGGCGTAATCACGCAGCGCACGAATGAAGTCCACCCGGCGGAATGCGGGCCACAGCGCTTCGCAAAAATAAAACTCGGAGTAGGCAGATTGCCACATCAAAAATCCAGATAGTCGCTGTTCACCTGAAGTACGGATCACAAGATCAGGATCTGGCTGGCCACGAGTGTAGAGGCGATCTGATATGGCTTCGACATCGAGCGTTTCGATGGCCTGATCTAAGGTGTAGCCCAGCTCGGAGGTATCGGTGAGGAACGATTTTGCAGCATCAACAATTTCTTCACGGCCCCCATAGCCAATCGCTACGTTTACATGAAGGCCGGTGTTACCACGTGTAGTTGCTGCGGTTTCGTTCAGCAGATCAGCCAGTGGTTGCGGAAGAATACGCTGGTCCCCCACAGGATGGACTTTCAGTTGAGTTCCGTCATCCAGTCCAGAGCTCAGCTGGCGTAAGGTCTGCGCAATAATTTTGATCAGGGGCTCGAGTTCGGCTTTATCCCGGTTGAGGTTTTGGGTCGACAACATATAGAGGGTGACCACCGGAATCTTAAATTCTGCCACCCAGTGTAAGAACTCGTGGATTTTTTCGGCCCCCACTTGATGACCGTATGCGGTGGAAGCGCCCGTTTGTTTTGCCCAGCGACGATTACCATCCAGCACCACACCGATATGACCAGGTAGTTGGGCTTTCGTCAGGCTGCGCGCCAGCCGACGTTCATAATACCGATAGACGACGTCTGGGACTCGCAGTGCACCGAATACAGATGTGGCCATGCGCTACCGTACCTAGTCGTTGCGTCCGGAATCGGGCTCTTTGGCTTCCAAGGTGGGCATATCCAGGTAACCCGGGTACTTCTTGCGTAGAAGTTCTGTCTGGCTTTCGGCCAGGTCATCAATCTCAGAACGCTCACGATCCTTGTGGTCCAGGTGCGGTTGGTTGCGTTCTACAAGCATGTCTTCGGCAGTTGTGGAACGCAGTTTGACGCGACGAATCTGCCGGATCATAATGCGGAACACCACGATCGCTGCCAGCACGAATGCAAACGTTGCCAGGAACCCTAAAATACCTGGGGTGACGTCTTCGTCGCGGAGTCCCTCGCGTAGCTGGGGATCTTGGACACCGGTTATGACCGCAGTGGATAAAATCGTGTAGAGCATGGTGACCTTAGTCTAGCGGTGTGTCTCGCAGCCCGGCGAATAAATCGTCTTCAGGCGTGCTTGTTTGAACTTTGGAATCAATTAGCACGTAGTCTTCCCAAGGCCAATGTTTGCGCAATAACTCATTTGGCGTAAAGAAAAAACCGCCGTGGGTATCCACCTGGGAGCGGTGAGCTCGCAGAGCTGCGTCACGATACTCCAGAAACGCATCTGTCTTGACCTGGGTGGTGACTTCGTGATGAGTTAGTCGCCATGCGTCCGGGTCGTCTTCCCCCGCTGCAACACGATCGTACCAATCCAAGCGGTCAGCATATGGCGAATCCATGTCGCTTTCCAACATCGCGTTGTGGACGGCACGGATCTTTTCCGGATTGAAGGCTCGATCATAGTAGAGCTTGGATATTTCCCATGGCTCACCTGTTCCCGGATAGGCATTGGGATCGCCCGACTTCTCATAGGCTTCTATCGAGATGGCATGAGTACGAAGGTGATCAGGGTGAGGGTAACCACCGATTTCATCGTAAGTCACCATGACGTGGGGTTTGAACTCGCGAATCACACGGATCAATGGGGCCGTAGCGTCTTCCAAGGGCAAAGAGGCAAATGATCCGGGGGCTAGTAAATCCATGGGGTCCCCTGAGGGGAACCCTGAATCGCGGAAGCCCAACCAGCGATGTTCGATGTTCAGAATACGTGCTGCTTCCGCCATTTCGTGGAACCGGACGGCAGTAATGTCTCGTGCTACTCGTACCGAATCACCGTAATACGGGTTGTTCAGGTCTCCCATTGCACCGTCGGTCGCCGTAGCCACCATGACCCGTGCCCCTGCGTGAACATATGCCGCCATGGTCGCTGCGCCTTTTGAAGCCTCATCATCAGGATGGGCATGGACTGCCAATAACCGCAGCCCCGTAGAATGAGGTAGACCTGAGTCGGTGACAGCTGGCAGCTGTGGATCGGACGACATGACGTGGACTCCTTGCATGACAAAATACTGTGGCTTAGGGCGTACAGAATTCGGACGACGATACGTACTGTATTAGGCTATAACTTGATATGAATGCCAACCTGAATCAGGCAGCCTCTGCCGACAACAGTGTAGCTACCCGATATGGTGGCACCAAAAAGTCTCGCGTCTCGAAAAAAACTGGGCGCATCCTTGCTATTATCGCCCTTCTGGCAGCTGTGGTGGTGACATTTTGGTTTGCTTTTTCTGGCAGCTCAAGTATGTTGGCGTATAAGAGCGTTGGCTACCAGATTCATGATGACACGTCAGCCTGGGTTGAGTTTGAAGTCACGAAAGAACCAGAAGAAACTGTGGCATGTGCCATTCGTGTTTTGTCTGATAATGCAGCGGTTGCAGGATATCGAACCGTTGTCATCGGCCCCGAAGAGGACACCGACCAGGCTGGTAAAGAGTTAACCAAGTACTATGACGCCGATATCCGTACCGACCAATTGGGCTCCTCCGGTGAAGTGGAAAACTGCTGGTACGTCGAAGAAGACGGAGCTCCAAACCTGACAAACCTACGGGACTACTAGCCGCTGAGCGTATGGTGCTGAGTTTGAACCCTTGCTATTGGTAATCTGTTCGGTGCTATGATGTACACCGGTATATTCCAGAACTGTCGCCCCGTTTGCACATATTTGGTGCCACGGGGCTTTTAGTTTGATGAATGAGAAAGTAAGGAGGCCGGAATGGCCACAACCAACGGCACACCATGGCTGACGCAAGCCGCCTATGACCGGTTGAAAAATGAGCTCGACGAAATTTCCGGTCCGTACCGTCAAGAAATCGTGGACCGCATCGAAGCCGCTCGTGACGAAGGTGATCTGCGTGAAAACGCTGGGTACCACGCGGCTCGTGAAGAGCAGTCTAAAAATGAAGGTCGTATCCAAGAGCTTAAGGCCTTGCTGGAAAACGCTGAAGTTGGCGAAGCAGCAGCCGATGACGGCATCGTCAAACCTGGCATGCTCATTGAATGCAAGCTTGCGGGCAACGCTATGAAGTTCATTCTAGGATCCCGCGAAATTGCCGGTGATGGCAACACCGAAGTCTACTCGGTTGCATCACCATTGGGCGCAGCCATCGAAGGCCATAAGGCCGGCGATACGGTGAGCTACACGGCACCAAATGGTAAAGACATTCAAGTAGAACTGGTGTCGGTCACTCCATACGACGGCTAATTTTCCGTTGCCCTCGTAACAACACGTCGATCGGACAACCTCGCTGAAGGTGGTTTTTCCTAACTGGAAAGACCACCTTCAGCGGCTTAAAAGACTGTTTTGGTGTTAGCCTGGTGTTGTGTTGAACATCGAAAAATTTATGCTGCTCACCGTCCCCTACCGTTCAGATTTGAGCGGGGTTGAGTCGTTGTTCGTCAAAGCACGGACGGCACTGACCCTCTTGGAATTTGAACGCTCCCAGAGCCTCTCCTTTGCACCGGCAGATGCCACTAAGGCTTGGGATTATGAAAATCCTCTGATCAAAGTCGATGAAGCGCATACTCCAGACGCTGTAGGACTCAATGGCGCTTTCAAGAAGCTCGGCAAATTTCATGACAAGCGGGTCTCAACCGCGCTCGGCAATAAAAAATTAGACCCTGTAGACGGCGTGCTCGAGGAATTCGCTCGTCAGGGTATTCTCACCAAAGAAACCAAGGAATACCAGCTAGTCGCAACCGACGCGCTCGAGACCGTTCTTGATGATCTCGGCCTAGCCTTGCGCGGGCAACGTCCTGTTGAAAAACCAGACCGTGTCCTACTGGAAGTCATCGAAGCAATCAACGCTACAAAACTCTTACTGGGTTCTGCACAACCAAAGTGGTCGATGCAACAGTTCAGTGAACAGATCCACCAAACACCATCAGGCCATCCTGTGGTGGCACAGCTGGTGCGTGACACCTCGTCGATGACGGGGCTGATGGAACAGTCCAAGTTGGTTGCAGTAGCTGAGAAATCTCCGGCCTAAAACTGGACTGAGGGCTCGTAGCCGGCTTCGCGCAGTGCATCAAGCACCTGCTCGGAGTGGCTTTTCCCGCGGATTTCCATGTCGATGGTGATGTGCACGCCCCCCATGGTGAGCCCAGCCCCGACGCGTGAGTGATCCACACGCGTTACATTTGCATCATTTTCTGCGATGATACGTGAAATATTCTGTAGCTCACCTGGCCGATCGCGCAGTGCGATCTTGACGGTGAGGAACCTACCTGCGGAGCTCAATCCAACCTGGATGACCTTCAGCATAAGCATCGGGTCAATATTTCCACCCGATAGGACGGCAACGGTGGAGTCCGACTTGATGCCAAGTTCCTTCAACTTCCCGGTCATGATTGCTGCAACAGGGGCTGCGCCCGCTGGTTCAACCACCATCTTTGACCGCTCCAGTAAGAACACGATGGCTGCTGCAATCTCGTCGTCGGTTACCGTTACAACCTCGTCACAGTACTCCTGGATGATGTCAAAGGGGACTTCGCCGGGTCGACCGACCGCGATACCATCGGCAATGGTTGCCACATTGTCGAGCGAGACTGGCTTGCCTGCCACCAACGAGGGCGGATACGCCGCAGCTTTTTCTGCCTGCACCCCGATCACGTTGATATGACGTCCGTGCTGGCGCGCGTATTCTTTGATAGCGATAGCTGTTCCGGCCAGCAGGCCCCCACCACCGATACTCAGCAGCACGGTATCGACGTCTGGTTGTTGCTCAACGATTTCTAACCCGACTGTTCCCTGACCGGCTACGATCTGAGGGTTATCGAAGGGGTGAATAAACGTGGCACCGGTTTCTTCAGCGTATCGTGCGGCCAACTCTAAAGCCTCGTCCACGTTGTTGCCAGCCAGAACTACAGTTGCACCGTGATCTCGGGTTGCCTGAACTTTTGGCAGTGCTGCGCCTAACGGCATGTAAATTCGCGCTTCGATACCCAGCTTAGAGGCTGCCAGAGCGACGCCCTGGGCATGGTTTCCAGCAGATGCCGCGACCACACCCTTGGCTTTTTGTTCATCGCTCAACGACGACATATGTACATAGGCACCACGGACTTTGAACGATCCGGCACGCTGGAGGTTTTCACATTTGAGGTGAACCGTTGACTTAGCAATTCTGCCCAGCGCACGCGAATGGTCCATTGAGGTTGCTCGGATGACATCTTTGAGGGTTTCGCGGGCTGCTTCGATATCTTGATATCGAACGTTCGGGATTGCGGTTTCACGAGTTTGCAATTATTTCTCCTGCACAACAATATTCGTCTAAGATCACGCTACCGGTCGACTAGTGATCGGGATTGCTTTATGGCAACTATGTCGTCGTTGGATCACGCAGAACGCCTGTGCCGGGATCGGGGTCCTTGAGCCATGGTTTCCGGGATAGGTACTTCACGAACTCATTGATAAACGCCATAACGGGAACCGCAAAGACCGCACCGATAAGTCCCATGGTGGCAGTACCTGCAGCAACGGCTAAGAAGACGGCAAGCGGGTGTAGATTGACCGCTTTGCCCATGATCAACGGTTGCAGAACGTTGGACTCTAGCTGCTGTACGCCAAGAACGACAGCCAGCATAAGCAATGCATTCGCCCAGTCATTAGCTACCAGAGCCAACAGCACCGCTACCGCACCGGTCAGGACGGCGCCAACAATAGGAATAAAAGACCCAAGAAAAACAAGTACCCCCAGTGGCATAGCTAAGGGCACGCCGAGTAACCAGGCGCCCAGACCAATACCTAAGGCATCGACAAATGCCACGAATATCTGCACGCGTACATAGGAACCCAGTGCTCCCCACCCGGCGTAGCCTGCGCCATCGACAGCTCTGCGGTGATGTTTTGGCACAAAGTTGAGTAAGAAGCCCCAGATTCTTGAGCCGTCTTTGAGGAAGAAGATCAACGAGAACACCGCCATCGCAAAGCCAGCAAGGATGTTTGTCGCTGTAGACCCAAAATCTAGAGCACCCGAAACGATGGCACCAGAATTTTCCTGCAGCGTCTGCCCTAGATCCGACAGCAATTCTTGGTAGTCCAATGTTTCAAATGACAGGCCCCAAGATTCAATGAGCGCGATAAAATCACGAACTCCCGCGGCGACTGAAACTTGCATCGTGGCAAAACCGACGGCCAGTTGCTGCCCTGCCAACGTCAATAAAGCCGCCACTACCAGTATCAAAACGGCTGTAAGGAGTAACGAAGATACCACGGCTGGAACCTTCAGCTTCAAAAAGAACCGGTGCGCCGGTTGCAACAGGGTAGCCAATAATGCGGCCACGAGCACCGGGATAATCAGTAGCGAAATATGTGACAGCAACCAGATCGCCACCGCACTCATGATGATGATGAGCAACATCCGCCAGGACCACGCAGCAGCGACGACGACCCCGTAGGGCAAATCGGCAGCGAGTTTTTCTTGAATGCGTGATGACAGTGACGTCTTGGGCTTTGTAGCGTCCGACCGTGGCTGGTCGCCCGATGACGTTGGTGGGGTGGTCAAGCAATCTCCTTATATCCAGCTGCTGTCGAGAGGCAACCTCGAGCTCGCGACGAATAGCCATATTCCCCAGAATACAACGGTGGCCGGTCCTCATGGGAACCGGCCACCGTTATCAGCTAGAACTTGGCAAACGCGAGGTCTTAATCTTGGTTGAAGATTGCCAAAATACGCAGGATCTCGATGTACAACCAGATCATGGTGGCGGCTAGACCGAAGGCGGCAGTCCAGGAGTAGCGTTCTGGCACACCGGCACGAACACCTTCTTCAATAGAAGTGAAGTCCATGACCAGCGAGTACGAAGCCATCACGACGGCTAGCAGACCAATCACAATGCCCAGCCAACCAGAACGCAGACCGAACATGCCGTCAATAGCACCGGTGATCATCAGCACAAAGTTCAGAAGGCTAAAGACCAGGTAGGAAACCATAGCGATCATAAAGATGCGGTTCATTTTCGGAGTAGCGCGCACCTTGCCTGAACGGAACAGGGCCAGTACTACGGCGAATACCGAAAGCGTGGCAAGAACCGCCTGGAAAACGATACCTGGCCACTGCAGTTCAAACAGCGCAGAAATCCCACCGAGGAAGATGCCCTGTGCGACTGCATAGATCGAGATCATCACTGGTGAAGGCTCGCGCTTGAATGCATTGATCAGTCCGAAGATGAAGCCAACCGCGAGCGCGAGGAAGTAGATCCCAGCGTTATTGACTGGATTCGCAAATGTCCAGCCGAAGACTGCACCGGCCACAATCATCAAGAATACGAGACTTGTGCGGTTGATGACCGACCCGAAGGTCATACGACCCGTATCGGCTGCCGTAGCCGAGGGCTGCTGGTACATCCGGGATAGCTGGTCCGAACTCATGGTGGAACCAGTCTGTGGAGGGAAACCAGCGGCTGGTTGACCTGCACCACCGGATGGTTGCTGTTGGTAGCCTTGTGCCTGCTGATAGCCGGCGTGCTGCTCTTGTTTAGCCTGCTGAACGGGGCCTTGAAAAGCCTTTGAACGGAATACGGGGTTGGGCATGCCCATCCTTTCTCGACAATCCCACCGACTCAATGTTCAGCGGGCATATCACAATCTTCCTCTAGCCTACTGGGCCATCCTGGGTACTGCACACCAATCGCGCATTTTTTGCAAAGAATTCACCCTGTGAGTCGTTGTTTAGCGCATGCTGGAAACACGTAAGCTGGAGGCCTGATTGTTCGTCTCGCCGCGTGCGGGCTTGTGAACCTCTATACCGCCACCCCGCACAGCAGATTTGCCGTATAAGTATCATTTCAAAGGATTACGATGTCACAACAGCCCAAAGACCCGAAGCACAAGTCAAAAGTCCCACAGTACCTTGGACCGATCATCATTTTGGTCCTAGCAATCGCTGGCGCAGTCTTCGGCGTTTTGTGGTCGCAATCTTATAACCAACCCGACTGTTGCCCAGTCCCAGAAGCATCCCCAGAATAAATAGGTGTCAACAAACTAACAGGGCCCCATACCGGTGCACCACCGATATGGGCCCTGCTGAGTGTTCACGATCATTGGTAACTACTTACTGTAGTCGTAGAAGCCCTTACCGCTCTTTCGACCAAGATTGCCTTCCTCCACAAGCTTGGACAAGACAGGACTGACTTCTTTAACCAACTCGTCATCTGGTTCGGCTGCAGCAAGCGATTGGATGCCGTGGTTAATGTCGACACCCACCAAATCCATCAGCGTAAATGGCCCCATGGGGTGGCTCAGGCCTTCCTTCACGGCCGTATCGATGTCTTCAATTGATGCGTAGCCTTGTTCATACAGATGCAGTGCCTCACCCACAATGGCCATCAGAATACGGTTCACGATGAACCCAAAGATTTCTTTTTCAACAACCACCGGAGTTTTCCCGAGGGCTTTGGTCAATTCCAAAGAGCGGTTCATCGCGTCTTTACTCGTATGTTCTCCCCCGACAACCTCAACCAACGACATCTGTAGCACCGGGTTGAAGAAGTGCACATTGCACACGCGTTCAGGATGTTTCAGACCCTGTGCCAGTTTCGACGAAACAATGGACGAAGAGTTCGAAGCCAACACGGTCTCTGGGGCAGCAAGTGCATCAAGTTCAGCAAATAGTTGCTGCTTAATCTCAAGGTTTTCAACGATTGCTTCTACTACAAAAGACGAGTTCTGCACGGCACGATCACGGTCGGTAGTGAACTCGAGATTCTGAAATCCGGCTTCGACGGCTTCTTCGCTCATGCGCTGGCGCTCAGCCAAACGGGTAGTGGACTTCTGCAGCTGGTCACGTGCGGTGTCGAGAACACGTTCTTCAACGTCGACCAGGTATGTGTGGAAACCACTCATCGCTGTAACGAAGGCTATCTCACGGCCCATTGTGCCGCCGCCGATAACTGTGATTGCAGATTCTTTCATATGGCTTTTCCTTCTTTCGCTATCATTTCAAGCATCATTCTACGAACCGAGTCTGGATACAGCATTTCAAAAGCTGGGCAGTAACAGAACACAGAAGATGCTATCCACCCCGAGTTTTGTGCTGATTCAGAACGACTTTTCCGTCTTCAGGAATCGGCGCAGGCCGACCATCTGGTCCAACGAAGATATAGACGACTTGCGACTCTGCGCTGAGTTCGCCCGATTGGTAGGCGAACTCGTGCAACGTGAATGAAGTGTTCCCGATGCGCTCAACCTCGATGCTGACTTCCACATCAGGTGTCAACGTGAGCTCCCGGTGAAACGTGACGGTGTATTCCTTGATGAGCAGAGGTGGTAGCTCACCTGTCTGAGGGGCATAAAATGCATCGAGCAATTCTTGCCTAGCCTGTTGAAACCAGGCTGGTAATACAGTGTTGTGAATGTGTCCGACGGGCCCAAGATCGTCGAGTCTTGGCCGGATAGTTGCCGTGTGCAAAGAGGCTCCTTTTGTGGGTAGTCAGTGACCTATGAAACCAACTACAGTCCAAAAATGCTAGTCATCATCCTCGAATGCTTTGGTTTCCAAGATTCCACTACGCTTTGAACGTTCTGCAGTCTTATCATCAACCTGACTCGAGGCTCTACTAGGGTAGATATCGCACCACCGTCTGACGGAAGAGGTATGTGTGGCATCGAGAGTAGCTGGGGCTAACACTGCTCGGGTAGAAATTTCACAAAAGCTGCGTACGTGGACTGCAGACAATGCTCAGCTCATTGACTCCGGGGCCATCAGTGCACGTGAGGCACTCCCCCGGCTTGCAGACGAGTCACTTGTCGATATGGGAGCTCCCCTCAACAACAATGGCGACCTCGTACATCAAGCTGCGGTCTTAGAGTCTTTGGCGCGGTACTCGCTGAGTGTCCCCTTTAGCCTGTGGGGTCATCGCATGGTGATCGAATTCCTCAAACTGTCTGGCGGCGGCTACGCTCAATCTGTACTTCCCGGATTACAAGCTGGTACTACACCGGGTGCCTCGGCAATGGCACCTGGTTATAAGTCCCTTGCCGGCGCCGGCGATCTGGATCTACGACTCTCCAAACATCATGATGGGACGCTGCGTTTATCAGGTGACATCCATTGGGCTTCAAATCTCTATGATGATGCCATTGCCGTTGCGCCTGCCTACGGTCCAGAAACCACACATCACACCGGTGTGCGGGGCGGTGTCATCGTGGCCTTTCCCCTGAAGGCATCCGGTGTCGAGATCGGTCCAGACCTAGAGATTCTGGCGATGCGAGGCACCGCGTCTAATTCTGCGGCACTTCGTGATGTCGAGATCCGACCAGAACAGATCCTGACCCGGGATTTCTCCACGTTCCTACAACGCACCCGTCCAACACTGAGCGTATTGCAAGCCAGCTTATGTTTAGGTTTGGCCAGCGCAGCATATGAACAGGCTGTGCTCAATGCAACAGGTTTTCACGCCGTCTTACTCGGTGAGATACATGAACATGGTGAACAACTAGGCACAGCGAGACAACAGCTGATCCAGCTTGCCTCGCACGTTGGGACCGACCACCCGCCAAATCCACAGGATGTCTTAGCACTACGGCTCCAGGCCGGCCAGCTTGCTGGGGCACTAGCAACGTTGGAGTTGAAGACCGCTGGCGGGCAGGGTTTCATCACGACCTCGGATACGAATCGCCGTTATCGCGAAGCAACATTCATCCCGTTACAGGCACCCTCCGAAACGCAGCTTCGCTGGGAATTGGGCCAGACAGACTAAAAGCCCCTTCGCCACAAAAATTGCAGCAAAGGGGCTTGGACCTTAGTGCCTCCGATGGGACTCGAACCCATAACACAGCGATTTTAAGTCGCTTGCCTCTACCTATTGGGCCACGGAGGCTGAATTGACCATTTCGAGTGTAGCGCATTTCCTAACGTTGAGCACAAAATGCGATACATTCACTCCGAACACGCATCGCGGTCCACCAGATCGTGTGTGGACCGCGATATTGGTGTCGGCTAGTAGCTACACATTTTGCGATGCTTTAGCTTCTAGACTGCCTGGAATGCGCTCGAGACCTGCTGCTTCCCGGAAAGCATTATGCGGGGTTTCAAGTTCTTTCAGCTGGGTAGTATCTTTGCCCCAAATGAGTTCGTTGAGCCAGCCGCCCAGAACACGTGAGCTGCGTTCAAAGGTTGGCAGTGCATAGTTGTGGTAAGCGCGGTGCCCAAGCCAAGCAGCAACCCCGGAGAGTTCAATGCCCAGTGGGTTACCCACGCCTTTACCAACTCCCATGCCCGCGACGGTACCGAGAGACTTGTGGTAGTACTCTTCAACTGCGCCTTCACCAAAGCGTACAGCCATGAGGTTGTCTGCCAAACGGGTTGCCTGACGACCGGCATGCTGCGCATTGGGTACGCAGAATCCTCCTGGACCGTCACCGGTCAGGTCAGGAACGGCTGCAACGTCGCCACAAGCCCATGCACCTTCAGCTACGCCACCTTCACCGTCAGATACCTGCAGCGTCGGGGTGACTTCAATGCGGCCACGGTCCTCGACTGGGAAGTCAGTAGAACGGGCCAGCTTGTTCGCTGCAACACCGGCGGTCCATACCAGAGTGTCAGCATAGAAGGAGCCGGCATCGGACTGGTCTGACATATTGACCAGTTTCATATGATTATCGACGGCTGAGGACAGCGAAGTATTCAGCAGGACTTCGATGCCGCGTGACCGGAACTCTTCGACCACCGATTCGGCCTGTTCTTCGGTGACCTCGGGCATGATGCGTCCCATAGCCTCGATCAGCACAATGCGGGCATCTGATTGTGCAAGGCGTGGGTTTTTAGCAATCGCGGTGCGCACAAGATCTTCGATTTCGCCGATGAGTTCGGCACCTGCGAAACCACCGCCCACTACAACGAAGGTCAGTGCCCGGCGGCGCTGGTCAGCGTCGGTCATCAGGGCTGCTGATTCGATGCGTTCCAGGATTTGGTTGCGCAAGTAGACCGCTTCTTCG
>DHCMJ07802__coassemble_1536_pt1 | contig 12534 bp, 14 predicted proteins | sample DHCMJ07802__metabat2_low_PE_015 | metagenome-assembled genome bin DHCMJ07802 | reverse complement strand
GCCTTCCGCGGAATCTGATGCCCCAGAAACCGGTGTAGGCCACAATGAGAAGGACAATGATGACACAACAGGGTCCTGATCTTCTTGGAAATTTGATGCAGACTGGTTCTGCATCATCCGAACCACTGGTTGCAGATTTGCAGTGCTCGCGCAAAGCTTGCAGTGCTGAGGCTGCCTGGCAGCTAGTGTGGAATAATCCGAAGGTCCACACTCCAGATCGCCGAAAAATTTGGTTGGCTTGCGATGCGCACCGGCAGTTTCTGGCTGATTTTTTATCATCCCGATCATTCCTTCAAGAAATTCTACCGCTACCTAGGTGACATCTTCCATGACTAACGAACGTTCCTCAGCATCATCGACGAAACCGAAGTTGAACTTTCGGTTCGTGCTGTCTGGTGCATGGATCGGTGGATTTGTCTTTTGTATTATTTTTGCGATTGCCACTGTGTTCCTGGGCAACTGGCAGATGGATCGACGCATGGACAAGGTTGCTGAAATCAATACCATCGTCGATAACTATGATCTTGAGCCGGTTTCGTACGCGGATGCTTCGCATGTGTTCACTGATTTCGACGAAGAACAGAAGTGGACCCCTATTAAAGTTCGGGGTGAATACTTGGATGAGGATACCCTTGTGGCGCGCAATAGGCCACGGGCTGGTCGCCCAGGCTTTGAGGTCCTTGTGCCGTTTGAAACAGATTCGGGTGACCGTCTCTTGGTGGACCGCGGTTGGCTACCGCTGGGAGCCGATGCATCCGCTCCGGATGCTGTCCCTGCGCCACCAGAGGGACAGACAGAACTTATTATTCGAGCTATTCCTGGTGAAGTCTCGGTAGATCGCGGTGCCCCAGAAGGTCAGGTTGCTTCCATTAATTTGGCAAGCATTCGTGAAGAATTGGGATATGACATTGCTGATGAAGCCTACGGGTTAATGGCCGCGGAATCCCCCGCCCCTGCCGACGCGCCACAGCAAATGCCAGAACCGCAACGTGATGAAGGACCGCACTTATCGTATTCGATGCAATGGTTTACCTTCGGTTTAATGTCGTTTGTCGTGTGGGGCTGGTTGGCGTATCAGAAGGCCGTACGAAATCGTGAAGATGAGCTATACGGAGAACGTGAGGAAGATGGGTTTATCTCGGCGCACCGCGTGGAACGTGTCAAGCCTGTTAAACGTCGTAAGGGACAAATGACCGATGAAGAGATTGAAGATGCCATGCTCAATGGTTAGGCGGCTGTGCCTCATTCAACACAGGGCACTTTAGGCAAGTTCTACTAGCTCGAGATATTCATCGGACCAAATGTCCTCGTCGGCATCCGGCAAAATAAGGACCCGATCTGGGTCCAGTGCTTGCACAGCGCCGGCATCGTGAGTAACCAAAATAATGGCACCGACGTAGCTGCGAATAGCGCCTAGAATTTCTTCACGCGATGCCGGATCCAAGTTGTTCGTTGGTTCGTCTAGCAACAAAACGTTTGATCCTGATACAACCAATGTGGCCAAGGCTAACCGAGTTTTCTCGCCACCAGACAAAACTCCCGCTGGTTTATATACATCATCGCCAGAGAATAGGAACGAACCTAGAACAGTTCGTGCTGTTGTGTCATCAAGATCGGGCGCTGCGGATTTCATATTATCCAGCACCGACTGATTGACGTCTAAGGTTTCATGTTCCTGGGCGTAATACCCTAGTTTTAGACCGTATCCGGGCTCTACAGCGCCAGAATCCGGTTGATCCTGCCCTGCCAGAATTCGCAATAGTGTAGTTTTCCCTGCACCGTTAAAGCCAAGGATGACCACCCTGGAGCCCTGATCAATGGCGAGGTCAACTCCAGTGAAGACTTCGGTTGAGCCATACGATTTTGAGAGCCCAGATGCTGTCAGCGGTACCTTGCCGCACGGTGCGGGTGTTGGGAAACGTAAATTGGCTACCTTCTCTTCGGTACGTTCCTCGGAAAGTCCAGCTAAAAGTCGGTCGGCACGCTTGGCCATATTCTGCGCCGCCACGGCTTTGGTGGCTTTTGCCCGCATTTTGTCGGCCTGTAAATGAAGTGCTGCGGCTTTCTTTTCTGCGGATGCACGTTCTCGACGTCGGCGTCGTTCATCAACTTCCCGCTGTTTTAGGTATGCTCGATAGCCCATGGAATAGATGTCGATGACCTGGCGTGTAGCGTCCAAGAAAAAGACGATGTTCACGACTTCATCTATGAGGTCTAAATCGTGCGAGATGATCATGAGACCACCCTCGTATGTCTTGAGATACTCCATTATATTTTTCTAACGCATCTTCTATTGTTTCTTTAGAGTCTATATCTAAGTGGTTTGTCGGCTCGTCAAGAATCATTGTGTCTGGTTTTTCAAACAGAATACGAGCAAGTTCAACTCGGCGTCGCTGACCGCCAGACAATGTATCGAGGGGGCGATCCATGATCGAGCTTTCCAACCCAAGATTTGAGGCAATTGATGCGGCTTCTGATTGAGCTGCATATCCTCCGGCTGCTATGAATTCTGCTTCGGCGGCGGGGTATCGACGCATGCCGCGTTCCATAAGCTTGGGATCGCTAGAACTCATTTCTTCTTCGGCACGGCGCATACGGCGTGTTAGTTCCGCAAGTTCGCGTGCTGAAAGAATGCGGTCGCGAACGGATTGGGTCAGATCCCCCGTCCGTGGATCCTGTGGCAGATATCCCACCGTGCCGGATCGCATGACAGTGCCGCTTGCGGGGATAAACTCATCCATGAGCACTTTTGTCAGTGTGGTTTTGCCGGCTCCGTTTCGTCCCACGAGTCCGATGCGATCGCCGGGATTAATATGAAACGTGACGTCGGACAGAAGAGTCCTGGAGCCAACCACAACAGACAGCTGTTGTGCTGAAATCATGTATGTACTACCTCAAAATATATCAACGGGTGGACCAATTCTGTTCACTCATTGGTGGAGTATTCAGCATCCATGCCAGCTTGAATTAGGCGGGCCAGTTCATCGTGTGGGGTCGCACCACGTTGTTGTGCATACCGGACAATTGTGTCGGCGAGCTCTTGGTCCAGCTGTGTATGCACGGTGACGCTGCCCTGAGCTTTGTGTGTAGGCTCCGGCCTCTTGATCGGGTGAGACGCTGCTGGTTTGGAATTGTTGTCGAGGGTGAGCCCCGGACCTGAGGCCACTGACGTCCCACTCTGGAATGCTTTTGCGGCAGCGTTTGCTCGGGCGTCTGCTGCCTCGTTGAGTGGGTGACCGGAATGGCCACGAACCCATTCGAAGGTGATCGTCCGGCCGGCTGCTTTTGCAGTCGTCATCAGCTCATCGAGCCGGATCATGAGGTCTTGGTTGTTCACGGGTTTACCGTCGGACTTCTTCCATCCTTTGCGTTTCCAACCAGGCATCCATTTCGTGATGGAATTAATGGCATACTGCGAGTCGGCAAGAATGCTGGCGTCGCAAGTGGTGTTTTTGGTGGCTTCGAGAAATTCGAGGATAGCTGACAGCTCGCCACGGTTGTTGGTGGAGTTTTCCCATCCACCTGCTGCCCAGTTGGAGTCATCGATATACCATGCCCAGCCGGCGGGACCGGGATTGCCAAGCGCGGAGCCATCTACCCCAACTGTAAGCATGCTTGTTCCTCCAAATGTGATGACGGGTCATTATCTAGTGTACGGCGTTAAATGAAGGAACCGGCCGCCCACCAAAGGTGGTTTGCGGCCGGTCCGTTTACACTGTTGAGTCTAGATGTTGAATCCAAGGGCGCGCATTTGTTCGCGTCCGTCTTCGGTGATCTTCTCAGGACCCCAAGGTGGCATCCAAACCCAGTTGAGGCGCCATTCATCGACCATGGTTTCAACCGCACGACCAACCTGATCCTCGATCACATCTGTGAGCGGGCAGGCTGCTGTGGTGAGTGTCATATCGACGATGAGAGAGCCGTCCTCGGCGTAATTCAAACCGTAGAGGAGGCCGAGGTCAACGATGTTAATGCCCAATTCGGGGTCGATAACATCTTTGAGGGCTTCCTCAATGTCTTCAAGTGGTGTTTGTGCAACAGTTTCGGTCATGGTCCCTCCTGATCCGTCTTGCTTGGCACGATATCAGAAAAATACTTAGGCAGGTGCTTCAGTCTTCTCGTAGTTGACGTAGCCTTCGTCTTCGAGACGATCGGCCAATTCTTCGCCCCCGGAGTCAACGATTTTACCGTCGACAAATACGTGCACGTAGTCTGGCTTGATGTAGCGCAGGATGCGTGTGTAGTGGGTGATGAGCATGGAGCCCATGTCGTTGGTTTCCTGTGCGCGGTTGACTCCTGCGGATACGACACGCAGGGCGTCAATATCAAGACCGGAGTCGGTTTCGTCCAAAATAGCAAATTTTGGTTTGAAGAGTTCCAGCTGCAGGATTTCTGCGCGCTTCTTCTCACCACCGGAGAAGCCTTCATTCACGTTACGAGTAGCGAATGACGACTCCATTTCGAGGTTATCCATGGCCGAGCGTACATCCTTAGTCCAAGTACGAATCGCCGGTGCTTCGCCGTCAAGCGCGGTTTTTGCGGTACGCAGGAAGTTGGACATGGAAACGCCTGGAACTTCTACCGGGTACTGCATGGCGAGGAACAGACCTGCTTGTGCACGCTCGTCAACTTCCATTTCGAGGACGTCTTCGCCGTCAAGCAGGATCTCTCCACCTGTGACGGTGTAGGACGGGTGTCCGGCGATGGCCTGGGCTAGGGTCGATTTTCCGGAGCCGTTTGGCCCCATGAGGGCGTGTGTTTCGCCGGACTTGATGGTCAGGCTGACACCTTTGAGGATCTCCTTCTCGCCCTGTTCAGTATCAATGCTGACGTGCAGATCTTTGATCTCAAGTGTTGACATTGTGGTCTAAGTCTCCTTGTTGCCCGTGTGGAACGGGACTTTGAATTATGGCTACAGGTGGGGTTTAGAGCTCGAGGTCGGCGATTTCTTCTTCCATGACCTCGGTCACGGCAGCTTCGACATCCTCAATGCCGATCTTCTGGATGATTTCGTTCAGGAAACCACGCACGATCAGCTTGCGAGCAAGCGGCTCTGGGATCCCCCGAGCCATGAGATAGAACAATTGTTGTTCATCAAAGCGTCCAACGGAAGAAGCGTGTCCTCCCGAATCAATGATTCCGGTTTCGATTTCGAGGTTCGGAATCGAGTCAGCTTGAGCACCTTCGGAAAGCAACAGGTTTTCGTTCTTCTCAAATGAGTTCGTTCCCGACGTGTTACCACGAATCAGGACATCTCCAACCCATACCGAACGGGCGCCCTTGCCTTGGAGTGCGCCTTTATACAACGCGTCGGAGGTACAGTTGTTCGTCGAGTGGTCGATGAAAATGCGGTGTTCCATGTGCTGTCCGGCGTCTGCGAAGTACAGGCCGTACATGTTCGTGGTGGCACCTTCACCGGCGAACCTGGTGATCGGTGTGAGGCGCACAAGCGAACCGCCGTAGGTAATAACCACGTGCTTGAATGTGGAGTCTTTACCGAGCGAGGCTTGTTGCGAGCCAATGTGGACTGTTTCATCGTCCCATGCCTGGATTGAGGTGACGTTGGCGGTTGCACCCTCTCCGATGGCAAATTCAATGTTTTGGGAAAGAACGGCGTTACCTGTTTGGTTGATGACCAGGTTGACCTTGCTATTCGCTCCGATGGCAACGTGAATGTGCTGCGCGGCTGGGTCCGTTGATTCACCCTCAACCGAAATGGTGATGGGTGAATCAATGTTGACATTGTCAGCGACTGTAACAACGGTTGCGTCTTTGAAGGAGTTCCAGGCGATAGCCGATGTACGGTCGTCTGGAACCATAAAGGAACCAAGACGCTGATCATCACGTGAAACGGTTTCGATCGAAACATCGTCGTGTTCGGTTACAGTCACCGTTGGGGCTGCACCTGTCAGGAGGTGATCGTCACCTTCAGGCAGGTGCAGGTTGGCCAAACGGTGGAGTGGCGTGAAGCGCCAGTCTTCCTCTTCACCTGTTAGGACGGGAAAGTCAGCGAGGTCGAAGCTGGTCTTGCGATCAGCACGCGAGGTACCAAACTTGGTCTCTTCATCTTCGGCAGGTTGGGTTTCGGCCTGCTGAACGACGAGTTTTTCGCCCTCTTCACCCATACCTGGGATGAGTAGGTCTGGTCCCTCGTCGAGTGTAGTTGCGTCAGTGTTGGCCACGCTTAGCCCACCGATCCTTCCATTTGCAGTTCAATAAGTTTGTTCAGTTCCAAAGCGTATTCCATTGGCAGGTGACGCGAGATTGGTTCAACGAACCCGCGAACGATCATGGCCATAGCTTCTTCTTCCGAAAGGCCGCGGCTCATGAGGTAGAACAGCTGCATTTCCGAAACCTTGGAAACTGTCGCTTCGTGTCCCAGGGTGACATCGTCTTCCCGAATGTCGATGTACGGGTAGGTGTCGGTGCGCGAGATGGTGTCTACCAGCAGAGCGTCGCACTCGGTGTTGTTCGTCGAGCCCTTGGCACCTTCAGTAATTTGGACCAGACCGCGGTATGCGGAGCGGCCGCCACCACGGGCTACGGACTTGGAAATAATATTCGACTTGGTGTTTGGTGCCAGGTGCACCATCTTGGAACCGGTGTCCTGATACTGGCCCTTACCAGCAAACGCCATCGTCAAGGTTTCACCCTGGGCATGTTCACCAGTCAGGTAGACCGCCGGGTATTTCATGGTGACTTTTGAGCCAATGTTGCCATCAACCCACTCCATGGTTCCGCCTTCTTCAACGACGGCACGCTTAGTGACCAGGTTGTAGACGTTTGTCGACCAGTTCTGGATAGTGGTGTACCGAACGCGAGCATCTTTTTTGACGATGATCTCCACGACGGCCGAGTGCAGTGAGTCGGTCTGGTAGATCGGAGCGGTACAACCCTCTACGTAGTGCACGTAAGAGCCCTCGTCAGCAATAATCAGGGTGCGCTCAAATTGACCCATGTTTTCCGTGTTAATCCGGAAATAGGCCTGCAATGGAATCTCGACGTGTACGCCCTTTGGAACGTAGACGTATGAGCCACCCGACCATACTGCAGTGTTAAGTGCAGAGAACTTGTTGTCACCCACAGGGATAACGGAACCGAAGTATTCACGGAACATCTCTTCGTGTTCCTTGAGCCCGGTATCAGTGTCCAAGAAGACGACACCCTGGCGTTCCAGTTCATCGTTGATCTGGTGGTAGACGACCTCGGACTCGTACTGCGCAGCAACACCGGCGACGAGACGCTCACGCTCGGCCTCGGGAATGCCGAGACGTTCGTAGGTTTCAAGGATGTCCTCTGGCAGGTCTTCCCAGCTCGTTGCCTGACGCTCGGTTGAACGAACGAAGTACTTGATGCGATCGAAGTCGATACCTGAGAGATCGGCACCCCAGGTTGGCATCGGTTTACGATCAAAGTATCGCAGACCTTTGAGCCGGGTCTTGAGCATCCATTCTGGCTCGTCTTTCAGCGATGAGATGTTGCGTACAACGTCTTCGTTAATACCGCGTTCTGCGTTCTCACCGGCGTCGTCCTTGTCATGCCAACCGAATTCGTAAGCACCGATGCCTTCCAGTTCTGGGTTTGCATCCAGAACATCTTGGATCACACCGGGATCGGCGGTTTCTTGACTGATTTGATCCGTCATTATCAACCTCTTTTATAAACGGGGCGTGGTTTGTGCCCATCGAGCCCCAATGGGATGGAGTGTCTCGATGAATATTTTGTTTGTAGTTCGCTCTAGTTCTTGGATCCGCTTGCTGCGATGAGTGATGCGTGCGCAGCCCGTCCCAATGGTACGTGTGTATTGCACACGTGGCCACCAGTGGGCATCGTGGACAAGCGCCGTACGTCTACTTGTAGTAAACGCGCAAATAGGTCTGTTTCTTCCTCACAAAATTGTGGAAACTCTCCGGCGAGCTCTTGGATCGGGCAATGTCCCTGGCAAATCTGTGCTGCGCGAAGTGTCGTTACCTTGGCGACGCGTCCAGCGCGACGGGTCGTTGCGGCAAAACCCAGATCGGCCAAAACAGCGGTTAGGGTTTGAATCCGCTCGTTCAGCCTGGCATCTTGTGGCAGTTGTTGATGGAAGCGCGTTTCAATATCTGCGAAATATTTCCGGGCGAATCCCCGGAGTGCTTCTTGGCCACCGAGTTCTACGAGGGTAGACATAGCTTCACTAGCAACGCCTAAATAATCGTCGCCGAGTTCCACTTGCCCCTGATGTGTCACGACGTAACGCCGCGATGGCCGACCTGCTCCACGCTGTGACCCTGAGACAGCTTTTACCTCGACGAGACCCTCTTCTTCTAATGTATCAAGGTGACGACGTACAGCAGCAGCCGTCAAATCAAGTTCTTTGCCAATAGTCGCTGCGCTCACGGGCCCCTGTGACAGGACGGCATGCATAACCTTTTCACGGGTCGTTGATGATGATCCGTTACCCGTCGTTGGACCGTGCGATGGGGCGTCTGCGAAATTCGTAACCATTGTATGTCCTAATTATAGACGAGATCTTGAGTTTGGCCACCCGGCGAGTTGTATTACTGGTTATACGCATTGTGATTTTGCTGACGGCCAATCTGTCTCATCGCGGCCTGGTCACCGTGCTGTCAATGTGTGGCTAGACTAAAAGCCGTGTTTACAGTCATTTTTTGCTCGAGCTTTGTGAGTCCATAGTTCATGCTGTCGTTAACAAATGTTCATCGCAATGTCCCGACGCGCACAGGTCGCTTCCAGATTCTGAAGGGCGTGAGCTTTGAAGCCAAAGCTGGTGAGGTCACTTCGGTTCTAGGTCCTAATGGTGCAGGTAAAACAACCACCCTGTCCATAGCGCAGGGTATTGATAGAGCCAGCTCTGGAAGCGTCAAGCTCTTAGGCGTTGACCCCTACCGAGCTGGCGCCGGCCTGCGAAGCCAGGTTGGCGTGATGCTACAAGAGGGCGGTCTTCCCATGGCGGCCACCGGTGAGCGACTGCTCTATCACCTGGCTCGGCTATATCAAACTCCGGCTGATGTCGAGGCCTTGATGGGCCGTTTGCAGATCCATGAGTTTAAGAATCGCCAGATCCGTAGACTTTCAGGAGGCCAGCGGCAACGACTAGGGATGGCAGCAGCACTTATCGGCAGGCCGCGTGTTGTATTTCTTGATGAACCATCAGCTGGCTTGGACCCGGCATCACGTCTTATTGTCTTTGAACTCATCGAGGAGCTCAAAGCAGCAGGAGTGTGCATCATTTTGACGACGCATCTCCTTGAAGATGCTCAACGACTAGCTGATCACGTCGTGCTCATCCGTGAAGGCCGTATTGAGGCAGCGGGTAGTGTCGATGAATTAACTGCCACTGAGCTTCGTCCACCATTTACCTTCCGGATGTCACAGTCACTCACCGAAGCACAGCGGGCTGACTTCCCTGCACATCTGACACTGCTGCAAGACACCGTCGGCAGGCAGTCTGCTGTTTGGCGCGTCAGTGGGATACAAGGGCCTGCCGATCTGCATGAGGTAACCGGATGGTGGTTACGGCACAATTTAATGCCGACTGATATGGGACTTGCCGGAAAATCGCTCGAGGACGTTTTTTGGGAGCTGACCACACATGACAAAACTTGATCTCACCCCGGTCGAAACGCCACATTCTTCGTCTCTAGTTTCCAAAGTTATAGCGCAAGGACGGTACGAAACGCGTATCACCATGACCAATGGTGAGCAGCTGCTCGTATCAATTATCCTTCCGCTCTTGGCGTTGACTGGACTGTTCGTCACAGGCCTTTTCGATACTGCTGATGGACCCGCAACGATCGATATCGCGACACCTGGGGTCTTGGCGCTGTCTGTATTGTCGTCTGGTCTTACCGGTCAGGGCATAGCGACGGGGTTTGACCGTCGATATGGCGTGCTGCAGTACCTGGCTACCACTCCCCTAGGGCCTATTGGTTTACTCATGGGCAAAGTGCTCGCTGTGCTGATGGTGCAAGTGACTCAGTTGGTGGTACTTGGCGGCGCTGCATTGTTAATGGGCTGGAGCCCAGATCTCGCCGGACTTGGTATCGGTGCACTGTTCATCGTGCTCGGAGCACTCGCTTTTACTGGCCTCGGGTTGTTCATTGCCGGTACGGTCCGGCCCGAAGCAACTCTTGCACTCACCAATCTTCTGTGGGTCATACTTGGAGCGGTGGGCGGTGTAGTCTTTCCAGTAGCTGATTTCGCGGGCAGCGTTGTGATTGAGTACCTACCCTCCGCGGCCCTTGGAAATGGGCTGAGATCTGCGCTGATAGACGGAAGTTTTGATGGCTCCGCGTTTGTCATCTTGACTCTTTGGGGCATCATTTTAAGCATGGGCACTATACGCTGGTTTAAGTGGCGTTAATACAACACTTCGCCGTGGGTGCTCACTCTGCATCCAACATTTCAACTAGAGGATACTTTTCATGACAACTGCAGCCAACCGGGCGACTCGTCGGTGGTCCGATGTTTTAATGCCTCGCACCTTCACGTTGTGGACCATGGTGCTGGCTGTAGCTTCCGTTGTATCACAAGCCGGTATCATTGTAACGGGTGGCGCAGTGCGGCTAACTGCCTCCGGATTGGGATGCTCTGAGTGGCCGCGCTGTACTCCAGAATCGTATGTCACGACCCCGGAGATGGGCATTAACGGTGCCATCGAATTCGGAAATCGTCTTTTGACGTTCGTCCTTGCTGCCATCGCGGTACTTATGATTTTGGCTCTCTGGCGGCTTCGCAAGACACATGCCAGACTCGTTGGAATGTCGTTTGTGCTCCTACTCGTCATCCCCGCACAGGCCGTTATCGGCGGTATCACCGTCTGGACGGACCTTAACCCATGGGTTGTTATGCTGCATTTCTTGGTTTCAGCCCTCATGGTTTCTATCGCCACGCTCCTTGCGTATCGTGTGGGCGTCGAACGTCGGGCACGTCTAACGAACACCCGGTCACTTGCCATTCAAGATGGTGCCACGACGCCTCTGACACGGGCTTCGGCTATCATCATTTATATCGCTGGCTGGTTCACCTTGATTATGGGAACCATTGTTACTGGCTCAGGTCCACACGGTGGAGATCCGTCTGCTCCTCGGCACGACTTCGATCAACTACTGGTCACGCGCATGCATGCCGCACCTGTATATCTGATGGTTGTACTAACAGTCGTGTTATTGGTTGTGATGTATCGGATGCAAACATCGATGCGTCAGCGTCGTGCCGTATGGTCTTTGGCCGCGGTGTTGGTTTTCCAAGGCCTGGTGGGTTACTACCAGCACCTCAACGATTTGCCGATAGGTGCTGTATGGCTACATATGTTCGGTATTGGTCTCGTGACGTGGGCCATGACGGTCGTGCTGGATATATTCAACTCCAAATATGAGACAGTGCCAACTCAACACGATCTTGCTCGAAATGAAGAGCCAGAGGCCCTAACGCACGCTTAGTATAAAGCTGCGGAGAACCAAAGAACCGCCATCCGAACTTTTCGGATGGCGGTTCTTTGATGGTTTACAGAGGCGCAGACAATCTACTGGCCAAGTCCACCGCCCGGAGCTGAGTCTTCATCCACCTCGTCGGAAGGCTCCTCTTCTTGGTTCGCATCCGTGACGACTTCTTCATACCACAGATCAGAAATTCTGCCGGTGTCATCGACCTTGACGTGCAGATCTAGTGGAGCGGACGTGAGATCTGGTGTCAACCGGGTGACACCGTAATTGTTTTCTGGTTCCGTATACTCAGCAGGAACGAAAGGCAAGGACGGTCGCAGATCAGAGTTCAGCGTCCCGACCAGCGAGTCCACAGGAATCTCGTCACTCATCTCTGGTGAAACCCTTGGATACCAGTCTTGTTTATTGATCGACCGTGTGCCGTTGACTTCATCGACAATCCACTCGGACATATTGCCCACATCGGTATCCGGGAAACTGACTTCTTCAACGTGTGTTGGTGCCGACCCACGATCCGGCAAGGTATCAGCGATCTCCGGGTCGGCGACACAGCCGGTAAGGGACAGGGTCACAGCGGTAAAGGTGGTGAGAAGTATGGTGCGTGATTTTGAAAGTTGCATAATTAAGGAGCAGTAACCATGTCGCCCATCAGTGGTGCGCCAACGAACGGGTCAACGGCTAGCGCAACAAAGAGTAGGGTCAGGTAGGTAATCGAAAGGTGAAAGACTCGCATTGCTTTTTTATCGGTGAAATCCGGCCGTTGCGAGTCGCGGTAAAGCTTGTGTGCCTCGTATATGAACCAACCACCAGAAACCGCTGCGGTAGCGGTATAAACAATGCCTGCCCATCCCATGGGAACAAGTAGCAGTGAGAAAATAACGGTGGCCCAGGTGTAGAGAACAACCTGTGAGGAAACGCGACGAGAAGTAGCGATTGCGCCTAGCATGGGGACGTCAACTTCTTGATAGTCCTCTTTGTATTTCAACGACAATGGCCAGTAGTGCGGTGGAGTCCATAAGAAGATGACTACAAATAAAACCACAGCTGGCCACTCGATGGTCCCTCGCACTGCGGCCCAAGCAATCAA
>DHCMJ07802__coassemble_1486_pt1 | contig 13035 bp, 8 predicted proteins | sample DHCMJ07802__metabat2_low_PE_015 | metagenome-assembled genome bin DHCMJ07802 | reverse complement strand
CGAAATGGATGAAAACTACGCGTTGGAAACCGATGAAGTCGAGGCCGGTTATGTACTGACCTGTCAGACCAGACCGACATCGGACACCCTGACCGTAGACTACGACGCTTAGGAACCACATGATTACACTCGATATCAGCAACAACATCGCCGAAGTCACGCTTAACGCACCAGAAAAAATGAACGCACTGGATGAGCAGGCCATCGCCGAACTCGGCCAGGCGTACACTGACGCCGCCGAAGCCGGCGTACGCGCCCTGTTCCTGCGCGGTGAAGGCCGCGGATTCAGCGCCGGACGCGATATCTCCAACGTCGACCCGGCCGATGACGACGCCTACGACTACCTGGGCAACATCGTTACCCCGGTACTGCGCCAGATGGCCCAATTCCCGGCACCGACCTTCGCGGCGGTCCAGGGTGCGTGCCTGGGCGTCGGCCTGGGCCTGGCCATTGCCACCGACGTCGTCTACGTTGCCGACGACGCCAAGATCGGCTCACCATTTGCCAACCTGGGGGCCACCCTGGACTCGGGCGGCCACGCACTGTTTACCGAACGTCTGGGTGCCCATCGCACCCTGGATCTCATCTACACCGCCGAGCTGATGAGTGGAAAAGACGCTGTAGCCCAGGGACTCTTCTCCCGCTCGGTACCAAAAGAGGAACTGCTGGAATTCACCCGGCAACGCGTTGCGAAAGCAGCCGAAGGTGCCACCGGTGCGTTTCTGGCATCGCGCCAACTCGTTGCGGCAATCCGTGACGAACGCATTGGGTTGTGGGAGTCAATGGAACAGGAAAACCTGGCCCAGGGACAACTGTGCTCCACGGACGACTACGCCGAAGGCTTTGCAGCCTTCCAAGAAAAGCGCAAACCAAATTTTACCGGCACATTGCTGCAGAACTAAGAGGAGCCACGTGGTAGCAGAAGCATTTTTGGTCTCGGGTAAACGTACCCCGGTTGGACGTCACAGTGGGGCTTTGAGCTCGCTGCGGCCTGACGATATGGCCGCCACCGCCATAAAAGCGGTCCTCGATGACAGTGGTCTGGACTCAAACGTTGTGGACGAGGTGCTATTGGGCAACGCCAATGGTGCCGGCGAAGAAAACCGCAACGTGGCGCGTATGGCCTGGTTGCTGGCCGGTGGCGATGAGTCGGTTCCTGCGATGACCGTCAACCGGTTGTGCGCCTCGGGCATGTCGGCCATCGAAACCGCTTCGCGCATGATTGCAACCGGGGACGCCGACATCGTCATAGCCGGCGGTGTCGAATCGATGTCTCGGGCGCCGTGGGTCCTGGAAAAACCAACCCGGGCATTCGCCCAACCGGGCAAGATTTTTGACTCGGCGCTGGGCTGGCGCTTCGTCAATCCACGCTTTGAGTACGGAGATCTGTCGCGCGATGGCAAGATGACGTACTCGATGACCGAAACCGCTCAAGAAGTCGCCAATGTTGATGGCATTACCCGCCAAGAAGCCGACGAATTTGCTGCGGCATCGCAAGCCAAAGCCGTAGCCGCTGGCGAAGCCGGCCACTTCACAAACGAAATCGTGCCGGTCGAGATCAAAGACCGCAAAGGTAACGTCACCGTCGTCGACCAGGACGAAGGACCCCGCCCGGGGACCACCACTGAGAAACTTAGTGGTCTGCGTCCGGTTACCGGTTTGGGCGATGTCGTGACCGCGGGGAACTCTTCGAGTCTCAACGACGGTGCCTCGGCCATCATTGTGGCTTCAGCCGAGGCGATCAAGAAATATAACCTCACCCCGCGAGCACGCATTGTTGCCGGTGGATCAGCTGGTCTAGCGCCAGAAGTCATGGGTCTTGGGCCCGTTCCGGCAACCCAGAAGGTCTTGGCTCAGGCCGGCTGGAGCGTCGATGATCTCGAGGTCGCAGAACTCAATGAAGCATTCGCAACCCAATCGATTGCTTCAATGCGCCGTCTGGGCATCAACCCCGAGATCGTCAACGGCTGGGGTGGTGCGATTGCGCTGGGTCACCCGCTGGGTTCATCGGGTTCACGCATCGTCATCACACTGCTCTCGCGGCTCGAAGCCGAAGAAAAATCTCGCGGTCTAGCCACCATGTGTGTTGGGGTCGGCCAAGGCGCCGCAATGCTCATCGAACGCGTCTAACCACTGAACCACCACTAGAGGAGCACCATGGCAAACACTCATCCATCCATCGTTGGCGTTTTAGGCGGCGGACGCATGGGCGCCGGCGTAGCCCACGCTTTTTTGACATCCGGAGCCCAGGTCGTTGTCGTTGAACAGCACGATGACGCCGCAGCGGCGGCACGCGAGCGCGTGTTGCGCGATGTTGCCGGATCCGTAGAACGCGGCAAAGTCTCCGGCACCGCCGCCGAATACGAAGCACAACTGACGGTGACCACCGATCAGGCGGCATTCGCCAAGGCTGGTTTGGTTATTGAAGCAGTCCCGGAAGACTTCGACCTGAAAGTCTCCGCCCTGCAGTCGGTCGAAGGACACCTGGCCCAAGACGCCTACCTGGCGACAAACACGTCGTCGATGTCCGTTGATGGTTTGGCCGAGCAACTGCAACGCCCACAGAACTTTTGTGGCCTGCACTTCTTCAACCCTGTCCCAGCTTCCAAACTTGTTGAAGTCGTCATCGGCAAGCAGACCTCGGATGAGCTCAAAGCGCTCACCACCCGGTGGACCGAGAGCATCGGCAAGACCCCGGTCACCGTCAACGACGCCCCCGGTTTTGCTTCCTCACGTCTGGGCCTTGCACTGGGACTAGAAGCCATTCGGATGGTCGAAGAAGGTGTTGCTTCAGCGCAGGACATTGATAACGCCATGGTGCTGGGGTATAAACACCCGGTCGGCCCATTGGCACTCACCGATATTGTCGGAGTCGATGTTCGTCTCAATATTGCGGAGTATTTGGAAACCAAACTCGGCCCACGGTTCAGCCCGCCGCAGCTTATGCGCGATATGGTGGCCAACGGTGACTTGGGACGGAAAACGGGTAAAGGCTTCTACGACTATAACGACTAGGACAACTCGTCGATACATGACGCAGGGTGTGACTCCAGCTGCAAAGCCAGGTTCACGCCCTGCGTTCATTTAACCCCGCAAACATCGGACGGTCAGTAGTTGAAGATATACTTGAATCTTTGTACGCTATGTCCAAAATCAATGGCTGACCCTAGACTTTAGGCAACGAAAATACAGCGAGGCCCCGGTGCATCAACTTCCATACCATAGTGTGTATATGCGCTTTTTGGATCGTGTAGCTGCTCACCCGTCCAAACCCGTGTTCGAATTGCCCAACGGTTCCAACATCACCTACGGCAAGCTGTTTAAGACCACTCAAAGCATCGCAGCCGTATTGCATTCTGCTGGGATGAGTGCCGGAGACCGGGTCGTTGTTCAGGTGGAAAAATCGCCGCAGGCCATCGCCGCCTACCTGGCAACATTGCAGGTGGGTGGGATATATGTTCCCCTGAACACCGCCTATACCGCTGCTGAACTGCAGTATTTTCTTGATGATGCAGAGCCCACCGTGGTGATCGTAGACCCGGCTCGTGAACAACAAACCCGCAAACTGGCGCCCAACAGTGCCATTCGTACCCTGGATCGACACGGCAACGGCTCACTGTTGCAAGCCGAGACGCCGCGAACAACCGTTGAACCGGTCCGTGGTGCTCACGCAGCCGCTATATTGTATACCTCCGGGACCACGGGCCGTTCCAAAGGGGCGGTCTTGACCCACGACAATCTCACCAGCAACTGTTTGGCGCTGCTTCAGGCCTGGGAATTTACCGGTCACGATCGGCTCATCCATGCCCTTCCGATCTTCCACATTCATGGGCTCTTCGTGGCGGCCAACATGACCCTGGTAGCCGGTGCGACCATGCTGTGGATGGACTCCTTTGATCCTGAACGAGTCATCGAGCACTTTGCCAGCGCAACCGTGTTGATGGGCGTGCCCACGTTCTACACACGACTGCTAGCCTCCCCGAACCTACACCGCGATGCTGCCGAATCCATGCGGCTGTTCGTTTCGGGTTCGGCACCGCTGTTAGCTGCCGACCACGCGGCATTCACGCAGCGTACCGGACACCACATCCTGGAACGCTACGGCATGACAGAAACCGGGATGAACACCACCAACCCGTATCACGGGCAGCGCCGCGCAGGCAGTGTGGGTTCAGCATTGCCCGGCGTCGAAGTCATAGTCGCCGATGCCGAATCGGGTGCGGAACTTCCTGCCGGCGATATCGGTTCCATCGAAGTACGGGGGCCCAATGTCTTTGACCGATACTGGCGCAACCCAGAAAAAACTGCACAAGAGATTCGTGCCTCCGGGTTCTTCATCACCGGTGATCAAGGCTATTACCACGACGGTTACCTGTACATCTCGGGACGTTCCAAAGATATGATCATCTCGGGTGGCTACAACGTTTACCCCAAAGAAATTGAGCAGCTGCTCGACGAACACCCAATGGTCAAAGAATCTGCGGTCATCGGTGTGCCGCACCCGGATTTGGGCGAGACCGTCGTCGCCGTTATTGTTTTGGACCAAGGACAACACTTGGACTCGGCGGTGCTGGAGGCGGCCCTTGCTCATCAGCTAGCGCGGTTCAAACAACCTCGGGCATACCGGGCGGTTGATCAACTGCCGCGCAATGTCATGGGCAAAGTACAAAAAGCACAGTTGAGGCACGAGTTCTCTGTGCTGTTCCAATCGTAGCTGGCCCCGCGTTCAGCGCTTCAATCGTGGCCTTTGGGTCCGTCCAGGGTTGCTTTGTGGGAGGCTAAGAGCTGTTCAATATGCTTTCCGGCAGACAGTACGTCAGTATCTCGGCCGGGTTTGCCAATAACCTGGATGGCGTTGGGCAGCAGATCGTCGTTTGACCAGTAGGGGACCGTCAACGCCGGCCAGCCCAGCACATTCCAGGCCACGCACTGCGATACCAATTCTTCAGACCCTGTGCCCGGCTTTTGCGACCGCGGTGGGGCTTTCAGGGGGACGGTCGTGCTCAACAAAATATCGACGTCGGAAAATGTTTCCAGATACCGTTGGCTGATCTCTTCGATTGTTTTACGGGCTTGTTCCACTTGCTCATCGGTGATGTCGGCACCTTGCTGCAGTCGAGAATAGGTGAGTTCTTGGTACTGTGCGGCGCTAACGTCGCAACGCAAGTACTTCTTGTGTACCGCGTAGGCTTCTCTGCTCCGGATGGTGTTGAAAAGACCACGAAAATCCGCTGGACTCCCGTCAAAGTTTGGGTGGTGCACATCCGGGGCATCCAGCAGTTCGGGGACCTCTTGCGCTGTTTCATCGGCGGGGATTTTTGCGTTCAGAGCAGGGTTACCGCGTAGCATTCGGAAACGCAGTTCCCCGCTGTCCTGCAGCGGACCCGAGCAGCCTGCAGCGCCGATCGCATCCATCGCAATCACAATGTCGTGCACCGTGGTGCTGAGGAAACCCGCTGTATCAAACGACTGAGCCAACGGGAAAATGCCTGCGGTATCGAGCAGATCATAGGTGGGTTTGAACCCGACCGCACCACACAGGGCAGCTGGGACTCGGATAGAACCTGCGGTATCACTGCCCACGGCCAGTGGCACGATGCCCCGGGCTACAGCGGCTGCAGACCCGGAACTAGAGCCCCCGGCAATACGTGTTTCGTCGTATGGGTTCGGGACAACGCCAAAGGCCGTCGAATCGCCGCGGATTCCAAAAGAAAATTCATGCGTGTTGGATTTGCCCACTATATTGGCGCCTGCGGCTTTGAGCTGTTTGACGATCTGTGCATCCTCGGTTGGCACATGGTCGGCAAACAGCTGTGACCCCATGGTCGTGCGCACGCCGGCGGTTGCGATCACATCCTTGATAGCGATTGGAATACCTTCCAATGCGCTGCGTGGAGTTTGTGTTTGAAAGCGCTCATCGGATATCTCTGCGGCGGCGTCATCATCAACTGTGGTGATGAACGTGGGGTGCGCGGCAGCGGCTGCCTCCCAGGCCTTCGCAGCTTGCTGTTTGGCCGTCTTCGCGCCGGTGCGCAGTTTTTCTGCCAGTGCTTCGACGGTTTCGTGATGGTAGCGCACTACGTTCTCCTGGCTCGGCCTCGGTTGCAATTCTGGTGCCTTCACACTACTGATCCGGGGCTCATGCCGGCAGGGTTCGTGGCTTGGAGTGGATAGGTATCCAGTATTTACACAGCGGGTTCAGGTAAGTTTCTGCGCGGAATCCAAGCTGATCAACAGGAAGAGTCGCTAGAGTGTTTATCACTCCTCTTCGAGGTGTGAGTGATGAGTGATGAGAGTGTGCGGCCCCGAGATTCCAGTTCTCGGGGCCGCATTCACGTCCAGACAGCTTAGGTCTTCTTGAGTTCGGCCGCGATGATCTGGACAAGGTGCTGGCTACTGGTTCCATCCAGGTCGGTGATTTGGGTTCGGCAAGAGAATCCATCAGCAAGAACTTCTCGATCGGGGGCTTCGGCGATTTTCTTGAGGATGCCATCCTCCGCGATTTTTACTGAGACGTCATAGTGTCCCTGTTCCATACCGAAATTGCCAGCGAGGCCACAGCACCCGGAGGATATTTCGACATCGCAACCCAGTTTCTCCAACAGTTTCTGGTCGGTTTCAAAACCCATGATCGCATACTGGTGACAGTGCGGTTGGACCAACAGTTTTCGGTCCAACTGAGGTGGCTCCCAGTCCAGGGTGGTCAGCAGTTCGGAAACGGTGCGAACTTGTTGTGAGACAGCCTTCGCGGCAGGATCCTGGGGGAGGAGTTCGACCAGGTCTGAACGTAGGGTCGCGGTACAGCTGGGTTCCAAGCCGACGACGGTGTAACCGGCTTCAACATAGGGGTTGAGCACGTTGACCGTGTTGGCCAACTTCTTCTTGGCGGCGGTTAGCTGGCCGGTACTGATTAGGGTCAAACCGCAGCAGATCCCGGGTTCGGCGATTTGCACATCGCAGCCAGCGGCCTCGAGCACGGTGATTGCGTCCAGTGCGATCTCGGGCGAGAGACTGTCGGTAAATGAATCGACCCACAAGACGACCTTGGTACCGGTTGGCCGGTGTGCCGGGGTGAGGTTTTTTCGCAGCCGTCGGAAGGGTTTGGGCGCCAGTTCTGGTAAGGATCTGCGTCCGTCGGCTCCCATGGCAGAAAGCATCACTTTGCGTAGCGGCGTGATTTTTCCCAGCACGTTGACCAGCCGAGCGAACGGTGAAGCCAAGTGCAGCCACTGGGGCAGCCGGCCAAGCGTGTAGTGCGCTCGCGGGCGCAGTTTGCCCTGGTAGGTGCGGTGCAGGGTTTCGGATTTGAAAGTGGCCATATCGATACCGGTCGGGCAATCGTTAGCACAGGCCTTACAACTTAAGCACAGGTCCAGGGCATCGTGGAGTTCGGGTGAGGACCAGCCATCGGAGACGACGCCGCCGTTGAGCATTTCCTGCAGCGCTCGAGCGCGGCCGCGGGTGGAGTCTTTTTCATCGCGGGTAGCGGTAAAGGAGGGGCACATGAATTGGCCGGTATCACGGGCGTCGGCACGGCACTTGCCCACCCCAACACAGCGGTGGATGGCACTGGTAATGTCCCCGCCGTCGGAGGCGAAGGCGAATCCGTCCGCAGCCATCACGGTGTCGGCTGCGGGTCGGCGTAAATTAGCATCCATGGGTTCGGGCCGGACCACAACACCGGGGTTCAGAATATCGTCGGGATCGAAGAGCCCTTTAAATTGGGCCATTACATCGAGGGCTTCGGCGCTATACATGGTGTGTAAGAGTTCTGACCGGGCACGGCCGTCTCCGTGTTCTCCGGAGAGCGAGCCGCCGTAACTGGCTGCTAGTCGGGCAGCATGCTCCATGAAGTCGCGCATCGTCTCGGGTGTAGTGGCCAACGGGAAATCAATGCGCAGGTGAATGCAGCCGTCTCCGAAGTGACCGTAGGCCAAACCGGAGAGATTGTGGCTGTCCATCAGCGATTGCAGTTCGCGCAGGTAGTCGCCTAAGTGTTCGGGCGGGACCGCGGAATCTTCCCACCCGGGCCAGGCCTGTTGCCCATCGGCGGTGCGACCGGCAAGACCGGCTCCATCGGCACGAATCTGCCACAGTTGGGTGGCTTCGGGACCGGCGGGGTGAACAACCGCATCAATGGCGCAGGAATCAGCGATTAACGCATTGGCATCGCGCAAGGCCGCGGCATCGTCACTGCCATCGATCTCTACCATAAGCCAACCGCCACCCCGGGGCAGTTCGGGTGTGGCGTCTGGGCCTTTGGCCCGACGGATCACGTCGATGAGTTGGGCATCCAAGCCTTCCAACGCCAGCGGTTTATGCGGCAGCAGATGCACGACATCATCGGCAGCAGTTGCCATATCGGGGTAGCCCAGCACCGCCAGAGCAGGTGCAGCAGATTTTGGGACCACCTTGACGGTGGCCTCCAAGATAATCCCGGCGGTGCCCTCGGTTCCAGCCAGCATCGCCGCAAGATTGCGGTTGTTTTCGGGCAGCAAATGTTCCAGCGAGTAACCGGAGATTTGCCGATCGAAACGTCCGAACTCGGTCCGAAGCAACGCCAAGTTCTGCATCACAAATGGTTCCAGTCCGGCAACACCATCAAGGGCGTTGGGTCCGGAGCCAACCTCGAGGACTTCGCCGGTGCCGGTGAGCCAGCGCATGGCCGCCACATTGTCGGCGGTGCGCCCATACGCCAGCCCGTGAGGACCGCAGGCATTGTTGCCGATCATCCCACCCAGTGTTGCCCGATTAGCCGTTGAAGGATCCGGGCCAAAGCGCAGGCCGTGCTTCGCCAGAGCTTTCTGGAGATCGGCCAGCACCACCCCGGGCTGCACAACGGCAGTTTGGGCTTGGGCATCGATGTCTAACACCTGGTTCATGTACTTGGAGAAATCCAGCACCAACCCGGGTCCGACCGAGTTGCCCGCACACGAGGTGCCACCACCCCGAGCGGTTACCGACAGTGAGTAGTCACGGGCAAGTTTGACCGCGGCTACCACATCGTCGCCGTGGCGCGGCAGCACCACGATATCGGGCACCACTCGGTAGTTTGAGGCATCAGTGGAATAGATGGCACGCGTCAGAGCGGTTGCATCCACATCCCCGTCGAGCAGCTGGTTGAGCTGAGCGGTGATGTGCTGGATGCGATCCACGATGGTTGGTGCGAGAGCGGTCATCTCCAAGTATTCCTTCTGCTGCCTCAGGGGTATGGGTCGTTATACTGCGCTTGGCTGCAGCACGCGGCGACCACGCAGGTCCATGGCAGCGCGAACTCGCTCTTGGGCGAGTCTGCGTGCTGCTTCGTGCGTGGTTTCACCGGATCGTTGGGCCTGTTCCAACGTGGTGATCGCGTTGGCACGCAGTTTAGTTGAGACCGTTTCCAAAATGATGGTTGGATCCACACGGAAGGGCGAGAACCGGGCCTCCATGGCAAAGGCGGCGCTGACCACACCGCCGGCATTGGCGATGAAGTCGGGTACCACGGTAACGCCTTTTTCGCGCAGTGCTGCTTGTGCACCGGCGTCAGTTGGCAGGTTGGCTGCTTCGACCACCAGTTTGGCCTTGATATCCCCAACGTTTGCCGTGCTGATTACGTTTTGTAGTGCAGCGGGCACCACGATATCGGCCTGCGTAAATAATTCCTGACCGGGCTCGATCGCAAGCTTGGGGTGGTTGTAGACGAAATCGTCGCCGAGTTCGGCGCGTTCTTGGAGCAGTGCAGGGATATCCAGGCCGTCGGGATTGGCCAGGGCACCTTTGACCGAGGAGACCGCGGTGACCCGGTACCCCAGTTCGTGTAATCGTTTGGCAACCGAGTGCCCAACGGCGCCGAAACCTTGAACGGCCACGCTGGAACCCTGCAAGTTTTGCTGGTCTGCGATTTCGTCGACGACCTCGGCGACCCCATGACCGGTGACACCGAGCTGGTCATAGGGGATACCGCCGAGTTCATACGGGGTGCCCACGGCAGCGCCGCGGCCCAGCTCATCGTTAATAATTGCAGCATCGACTTCGGTGAGTCCCATATCCAATCCGAAGACGTATTCCTCGGGCACTTCGTTGCGAAGTTTGCGAACAAAGGACCGTAGCACGCGCTCTTTGTCCACCGAGGTCGGATCGAACCGGATTCCGGCCTTAGCGCCACCGTAGAAGAGGTCTACCGCAGCCCATTTCCAGGTCATGACCCGGGCCAGGCGGGCAATTTCTGGGACATCTACGGTCGGGGTCATCCGAGTGCCGCCCTTGCCAATGCCTCGGGCGGTGTTATCGATCACCAGTACACCCTGCATGCCGATGTCAGGGTCACTGACGACGACGATCTTTTCGGGACCCCATTCGTCCAGAAGGTTGAAATAATCGCTCACAAAATACTCCGATGCTGAAATTCGTTAACGTGTTGTCGCTCGTGCGGGTTAGATGAACTCCACGCCCTGGGCCAATGGCAGCTCACCGGAGTAGTTCACGGTGTTGGTTGCACGGCGCATGTAGATCTTCCAGGCGTCCGAACCGGATTCACGACCGCCACCGGTTTCTTTTTCGCCACCGAAGGCGCCACCGATTTCGGCACCCGAGGTTCCGATGTTGACGTTGGCGATACCGCAGTCGGAGCCACGAGCCGACAGGAAGATTTCGGATTCTGCCTGGTCGGAGGTGAAGATCGACGATGACAGGCCCTGGGGTACACCGTTGTGGATTTCTAATGCTTCATCGAAGTCGGAGTAGGTCAACACATACAGAATGGGGGCAAAGGTTTCGTCTTTGACCACATCGCTTTGGGCTGGCATCCGGACGATGGCCGGCTCAACGTAGTAGGCGTCTGGGTGTTCATCGGCCAGCACGCGGTCGCCACCAACCAGGACTTCGCCACCTTCGGCTTTGGCCTGTTCCAGGGCTGACTGCATGCCTTCATAGGACTGCTGGTTGACTAGCGGACCCACCAGGTTGCCGTCTTGGGATGGGTCGCCGATGGTCAGGGTCTTGTAGGCGCGAACCAGTTTGTCAACGAGTTCATCGGCCACGGATTCGTGGACGATCAACCGGCGCATGGTGGTGCAACGCTGACCGGCGGTACCGGCGGCGGCAAATGCAATGCCGCGCAGGGCAAGATCCAGGTCGGCCGATGGGGTGACGATCGCGGCGTTGTTGCCGCCGAGTTCCAGCAGGTAGCGTCCGAAACGCGAGGCAATGACCGGTGCGATCTGCTTGCCCATGCGGGTCGAACCGGTCGCCGAAACCAGCTCTACGCGTGGGTCTTCCAGAATTGGACGGGCTGCATCTGGGTCTGCCAACACGACGTGGTGGATACCGGCTGGTGCCCCGGATTCTGCAACCGCGCGGGCCAGCAGGGTGTCAGTGGCCAGGGCACACAGCGAACCGATGGCCGATGGCTTCCACACGATGGCATCACCGGCAACCAGCGCCAGTGCGGTGTTCCAGGCGTAGGGGGCAACCGGGAAGTTGAATGCGGTAATGACCCCGACAACGCCCAGTGGGTGCCAGGTTTCCATCAGGCGGTGACCTGCACGTTCCGACGGCATGGTTTGACCGTAGAGCATGCGTGACTGGCCTACGGCAAAGTCGCAGATGTCGATCATTTCCTGGACTTCGCCTTCGGCCTCGGAGGTGATCTTGCCGACCTCGGCGGTGACCAGGGCAGCCAGGTCTTGTTTGTGTTCGGTGAGTAGTTCGGCCCAGCGTTTCACTACCTGTCCGCGGACTGGGGCTGGGGTGTCACGCCAGGTCTTGAATGCCTCTTGGGCTTCATCGATGGCTTTGACAACAGCGTCCTGGTTGTCGTCCTTGATGTTCACCAGGTGCTGGCCATCAATAGGGGAGTACACCTGGCGGGAGCCAGACAGCAGTGCTTCGTCAACACCGCAGGCGATGAGCGCTTCGCGGGTGGTCGTGGCCAGGGTCGAGTTGGTGGTTTGTGTAGTAGTCATGAAAAATCCTATTCGGTCGTGTGTGGTTAGGGGGTCAGGTTCGCGGTGATCGGGGCAATGGACCGGTCCAGTTGCGCTGCAACCTCGGCCAATGAAGCGTCTTGTTGTTTGCGGTAGAGATCGTGCGGATCGGCAATCGGGCGACCAACAATTTCTGACATGACGTTAATGTCATAGTCGGTGCCTTGTAATGCGTCATCGCGAGAGCCCTCACCGGTCAGGTTCGATTGGAAAATTCCCGCAGCCGAGCGTGGCAGGAAGTCCTCGTAGACGATCGGTTCTGCCACAATGATGCCGTCATCCAGGAGTGACAGCAGCGAAACGTTGTGCGGTAGCTGGGCCAGGGTATCGGCTGAGGCGTCTTCGGCCACTCGGTAGGTGAAAAATGCAAGATCTTGTTCAGCGAGTCCACGTTCGGTATCTGGGAGATACTCGGCCCAGACCTGGCGTGCGACATCGGTGCGAATACCGCCGTATTTTTGTAGACGACGATCAGTTTCGGCCAACATCTGGTCGTAGAGTTCGCGACCCTTCGGAGTCAAAGCGATGCCGCGCTGTTCGACTTCACCAAAACGCACGCGCAATTCGCCGGGGCCAACGGTGCCGTCATCAAACTTGAACACGCGCTCTTCATCCAGGGCGCGGAAGGAGGTCTGGCGCAGTAAGATATCTGGACCATCCCAGGCCGGTGGGCCTTGGACCTCGTCGATCATGGTAATGCCCAGGGCCTCCATGCGGTTGTAGAGGTCATCGATGTCCAACACGCGAGGTGTGAGGTGGTTGATATGTGTGCTGGTCACGCCACCAATATCGGCTGCCACGGCCGAAATTTCTTCAAGCTCCTTGTACCAGGCATAATCCACCGGATCATCGGAGAGCCTGAACGACCCGGTCGCCATCTCCAACAGGCGGGCTGCTTCTGCATCCTCCAGACCGCCTTGCTCGGTGGCCTTATCTGCCAGTGTCAGCAGTTCTTCTGGGAATAGTTGACGATTGTTGATGAATGCCTGGAGTCGCTGCTGCTGATCAGCGCTGAAAAAGCGCGGATCGTCAGCAGCCAGCATCGACGTGAACACGCGGAAAGGGTTCT
>DHCMJ07802__coassemble_1485_pt1 | contig 13050 bp, 10 predicted proteins | sample DHCMJ07802__metabat2_low_PE_015 | metagenome-assembled genome bin DHCMJ07802 | reverse complement strand
CCATCGAGTCCTGTGAGCGGTAGCGGCAGGATAGTGGTATGCACTCGGTCAGGAAGTTTCGTTAGTCCCCGCAGGTTCTCAACGATGATGCCGTCGTTGCCCAGCCAGAAGTCATGGATCAGGAAATCCGACGGTTCTGCTGTGGGATCCGGGCTAAGTGTGTCGACACCGAGCACCCGGGCGCCGCGACGCCATAACTCTTCGGCGAACTCTAAGCTGAGGTACGGATGGTGCTCACGAAGTGCAGATAGGAAGTATTGATCCCAGCCCGTGGCAACACACACGATGCTGTTTAGCACTTCAGGAAGCTCGCCAAAGTTGGTTGCTCCAAGCTGGGTGGCTTGCAGCGATTCCAGCTGTCTTGTTTGAACGTGCAAGATATGCGTGTCGCCCTGGAGCAGGGTGAGGTCAAGTTGATCGACCGTTCGACCACCGGGAACCGTATGCGCAGGGGCATCCAGATGTGTTCCGGTGTGGGTGCCAAGTTCTAACCGGGCAACTGAGGCGCCGTCGTCGTCAATATTCAACGCGGTGGTGGCTGCTACCTGCGGATCACCGGGGTAAACGGGCATACCGGTGGTGATGGGGTGACTCAGATCGATGCATTGCATGAAAGTTTCCGATGCTTGAGTGTTTTGGGGGCCTAAGGATCTAGATTCTATTGGCCCTGAGCTGACGTTTGACGCTAGAAGTCTCAAGTGCTTACGGGCACTTGGGGCGGTCAGCTAGTCTGATCGCCAATTGGCCCGTACATACGAAAGGACGGCCGGCATTGTCAGTTCCACTCAGTATTCTCGATCTCGTCTCTATTTCCGAGGGATCGACGGCTCGGGGCGCTATTCAGGCCTCAATGCATTCCGCTCGACTCGCGGATGAACTGGGGTACCACCGGTTATGGTTCGCCGAGCACCACAACACCCCAAACCTGGCGGCCAGTTCAACCGCACTACTCATCTCGCAGGCCGCGCAGAACACCACGAACATTCGCCTGGGATCCGGCGGCGTTATGCTGCCAAACCATGCTCCGCTCATGGTGGCTGAGCAATATGGCACCCTGGCGAACATGTACGGGGACCGCATTGATCTGGGCCTGGGGCGCGCACCGGGCACCGATATGATGACAGCACAGGCGCTGAGTCGCTCTTCTGCCGAGCCGCAAGCTTTTGCACAGAGTATTTATGATCTGCAGGGTTGGTTCAGCGAAAACGGTACGTCGTATAGTGCGCCCATCGTGTCGGCTGTTTCGGCCGGCATGAACGTGCCGATCTGGGTATTGGGCTCCACGGTCAATGGTGCATCGATTGCCGGACAGCTGGGCCTGCCGTTTTCGGTCGCCTCGCATTTCGCACCGGATCAGTTAGACCAGGCGATTCAGGTGTACCGCGATTCCTTTAGCCCGGATGCTCCGACCGCCCAGCTGGAAAAGCCCTACGTGATGGCAGGGATCAATGTGCTGGTGGCAGATACTACTGCCGAGGCTGAGCGTGAATACACCGTAATCGAGCAAATGTTTCAGGACATTCAGACTGGCCAGCGTCGGTTGCTGCAACCACCCGTTGATCCGGCCCAGTTGGGGTCGGCTGGCAATCCGATGCTTAGCATTAAGGCCGTGGGTGCTCCGCAAACGGTGCGAACTCAACTTGAGGAATTCGTTGCACGGACCGGCGCTGATGAACTGATAACGGTGACCTACACCTATGATCCGGCTGTGGGTGATCATTCCCTGAAACTGCTGGCTGACGTGTGGTTTTAACGCAATGATTGCTGAGGTGCTTGCCAGACCGGCACGTGATCGCGTAACTCTGAGGCGTGTGAGCTGCCGCACTGGGAGGATGGAACGTATTCGAGCATAAGGGTAGTAAGGAAAAACTCATGAGAGATACTCTTCGCGTTGCCGGGGTATACATCGGCACCATCATTGGGGCAGGCTTTGCGTCCGGCCAGGAAGTGTTGCAGTTTTACACCGGATACGGCTGGTTAGGGATCCTTGGAACACTGGTCACGGTGGTGTTATACCCGCTGTTGGGTTACTACCTCGTGGTCCTGGGAAAACGCGTGAAGGCGCAATCGCATAAGAGCGTGATTTATCACATCGCCGGAAAGTACCTGGGTTTCGTCGTTGACCTGTTGCTTACCTTCTTCCTCTTCGGGGTGGCGGTCATTATGGTCGCTGGTAGCGGCTCGCTCTTTCAACAACAGTTCGGTATGTCGCCGTCCATTGGGTATGCGCTCATGGCCATCCTGATTGTGCTTGCGCTCTTGCTCAGCCTGCGTCGCGTTTTGAACGTGATCAGTTCAATTGCGCCCTTTGCCTTTGTTCTCATCGTCGTGCTGGCGCTCTACGCCGTGGTGACAGCAGATACCAGCGGTGTGGATCTCGAAGCGGTAGCGGCAACTCAAGAGCAACTAGCCTCGTCACACTGGTTGCTCAGCGCGTTTTTGCACGTGTCCTTTAACGTTGCGCTTTCCGTCAGTATTCTTGCGATTATGGGCGCGACCGAGCAGAACCATAAAGCAGCCAAGCGAGGCGCCATCCTGGGCGGCGTCGTCCTAGGGATTATCGCGTTGGTCATCAACCTGGCCATGTACTTTAACGTCGACGAACTCATTGGTACCGAGATGCCGATGCTGACGATCGCCAATGACATCAGCCCGTTCATCGGCTTCGTTATCGCAATCCTCCTGCTGGCAATGATCTTCAATACCGCGGTGCCCATGCTGTATACCTTCACCGCAAGGTTCTTCGAAGTCGACACAACACGATTCAAAATTGCGGCCCTGGTCGGTGGGATCGTTGCCTTTGCCCTCGGGTTCGTTGGTTTTACGGAGCTGGTCAACCAGGTATACCCCTTGCTCGGATACCTTGGCTTCGTGATCTTTGCGTGCATGGCAGTGAACCTGGTGCTCATCACCCGAAGCAGGTCTCAACAAAGAGCTGCCGAAGTGTCTGACCAGTGACGTCCTGGGCTTCTCTGGGTTTGGTAGCGCTCGCAGCTTGCAACCGTGCCTGCAGAACGTAAGTGCAGTTGCTAAACTTGGGTTGTTTGTCAATGTGCGTGAACTCCTGAAGGGTCAGCCATCACAGCTCTAAAATCAGCAGAGGTCTTTCGAACATTTCTCCGGCTCGGCGTTACTTCCTTCGGAGGTCCCGTTGCACACCTCGGATACTTCCGAGATGAACTGGTTTCGCGACGCAAATGGGTCACCGAACAACAATATGCCCAACTCGTAGCGCTATGTCAGTTCCTTCCCGGTCCGGCGTCCAGTCAGGTCGGATTCGCCCTTGGTCTGATCCGAGGTGGATACCTTGGCGCACTAGCTGCATGGGCAGCATTCACGTTGCCATCAGCTCTGCTCCTGGTCCTATTTGCCATCGGAGCGGTCTCACTCGACGGGCCCATCGGACAAGGACTGCTCATTGGGCTCAAAGCGGTGGCAGTTGCCGTTGTTGCTCATGCTGTATGGGGGATGGCGAAAAACTTGACCCCTGACCTGCGCCGGATACTAATTGGGATCGTTGCAGTCACCCTTGCCTTAGTGGTCCCCGGAAACTTCGGACAACTCATCGCCATTCTCGCCGGCATCGGTGCTGGTCTATTATGGTGCCGCAACCTGACGGAAGCAGACGCGCAACCGCTAGTACTGGAAGTCTCGCGACGAGTCGGCATCAGCTGCGCCGTTGTCTTCGGCCTTCTTTTGGCAGGGCTGCCTGTTATCGTCTCGCTAACCGGTAATGCTTGGGCCGGTCTCACCGATGCCTTTTATCGCGCCGGAGCCCTCGTCTTCGGTGGAGGCCACGTCGTCTTACCGCTGTTACAGGGTGAAACAGCCGTGGCATCGGCGGTGACACAAGACCAATTCCTGGCTGGCTACAGCGCTGCACAAGCGGTGCCCGGACCGTTGTTTACGTTTGCCGCATACCTCGGTTTTGAAATGGGAGACGGAACGACGGCATGGTTGACTGCTCTCGTCGCGCTCATTGCAGTATTTGTTCCAGGCATCCTGCTGCTTCTGGCGGTCCTTCCATTCTGGAACGACCTACGAAATAACGTCTTGATTCGCGCGGCCATGGCAGGTGCAAATGCCGCCGTCGTGGGTATTTTGGCAGCAGCACTGGCGACCCCGGTCATTACCTCGGGCATTACAGGTATCGCGCCGCTGATCATAGCCCTTGGTTGTTTCAGCCTGCTGATCTTTGCCAAAATGCCCGCCTGGGCGGTGGTGCTAATCGGTGCTGTGGCGGGTTTAATTTCTGGTGTAACCGGGTTTGGAACGACCTGGTGAACGACCTAGTTTTAGAGCCGAATACCTGCTTGTACTGAGCAACAGGTTGTATGCAGTAGGATAGTAGTAGCCAGCCGGATGCGATCTACGTTATTCGGTGCCGGCCAGTACCGCGTTGAAGCTGCTTTTGTATTGCCGCTTCCGCCTGTGCCAGGGCCGGGTATCTTCTTCCACCCGGACGGATTTATTTTTCGTGACCAATATTCAAGATGCCGCCAAAACTGGCGGTCCTTCCACCGTGCCTGCACACGCCTCTCAGAGCTTTAGCGCCCTGGGCGTTCCCGCCAACCTGATCGAGGTTCTGGCACCGCGCGGCATTACCTCACCGACACCCATTCAAGCTGCCACCCTGCCGGATTCTTTGGCGGGTCGTGATGTGCTGGGGCGCGGTCGTACCGGTTCCGGTAAAACCTACGCCTTCATGCTGCCCACAGCGGCCCGTCTAGCTGACGGTGCGGCGCCAACCGCACGTCGTCCCCGGTCCCTAGTGCTCGCACCAACACGCGAACTCGCACTACAACTCGCCGAATCCTTTGAACCACTCGGTGCTGCAAACGGACTCTTCGCAACCACCATTTTCGGTGGGGTCGGCCAAAACCCGCAGGTCAAAGCGCTGCAACGGGGTATCGATGTGCTGGTTGCTTGCCCGGGTCGTTTGCTGGATCTGATGGGGCAAGGCCATGTGGACCTTTCCGGCGTTGAGATCCTCATTATCGATGAGGCAGATCACATGGCGGACATGGGCTTTTTGCCGATGGTTCGCCGCATTCTCGATCAGGTAGCACCAAGTGCCCAGAAGATGCTGTTCTCGGCAACCCTGGATGCTGGCGTCGGCGTTCTGGTCAAAAAATACCTGGACAGCCCGGTCGTACACGAAGCCGACTCAGCGACCTCGCCGGTGGCCAAAATGGACCACCACGTACTCACCGTCGACGGCGATGCCCGACTGACGGCACTCACAAATATTTGCGCTGCCGATGGGCAGGCCATTGTATTTACCCGTACCAAACACGGTGCCAAACGTCTTGCCAAACAGCTACGCCAACGCGGTGTCGCCGCCCTCGAATTGCACGGTAACCTATCGCAGAATGCGCGCAGCAGAAACCTCAATGCTTTTCATCAGGGGTCGGCTACCACCCTGGTCGCAACCGACATTGCGGCTCGCGGAATTCATGTGGACGACGTCGCACTGGTCGTGCACGCTGATCCACCCGCCGAGCACAAAGCCTATTTGCACCGCTCAGGTCGTACCGCTCGTGCAGGCCAGGCCGGAATCGTGATCACGATGGCCCCGACGACAGCCCAAGGTGAGGTACGCCAGTTGATGAAGGCCGCCAAGATTTCACCCACCGTGCACTCCAACGGCGCATCGAAAGACCTGCTGAGCGACCTGGTACCGGGACAGCGCACGTTCCTAGAACCAGCAGAACTTGAGCAGGTGCTCGCCGTGGCGACCCCTGCCCCGCAGCCACAATCCAGCAAACGGGGCGGTTCAAAACATCGCAGTGGACAGCGCAACGGTCAATCTCAACGCAGTCGTTCCGGACAGCGCAATAACGCGCGCGCCAGGACCGGCCAGCGTTCTTCGAACCGACGTCGTTCATCGAGTTCGGCTCGAAGCTAGCCGGTCAGGGCCGTTATTGCGGTGAACCTGGTTGCTGGGGAGGCTGGTAGCCCCCAAACTGTTGTGGCTGTTGACCGTACCCACCCTGTGGGAACTGGCCCGGCTGTGGGTAGCCGCCGGGCTGGTTGAACTGTGGGTTCGGTTGGTATTGCTGGAACTGGGGTGGTTGCTGTGCTTGCGGCGGTTGTTGTGGTCGCTGGTGTGACTGCGAGTTACCCTGTGCCAAGTTACCGGGTGACGAGCTGTCCGGCGCGAAGTAGACCATGGTTCCGGCTAGCAGGACCAGGGCCATAAAGATAACCCAGACTAGCGAGAACCCTATGCGGTAGCCGTCCAGGATGCCCATGATGGTCATGTACCGGCCGATCAACCCGAAAGCGGTACCAATGCCAAGCGCCACGAAGGCGTACCGGGTCCAACGGTTGGGCAGTAAGAGCTCAATAACTGACATGGCAACGGTGGCGATGAGCAGCAGCATCAAAAACCAGCCCCCAGAGCTGAAGTGGGAGACTCCCAGCACCGAGGTTGGTGCAACCGAAGGGCTAAAGAAGAACCCGAAGAGTGCCAAGAATGCGGCACCACCGGCGATGAACAGTCCCCAGGTGCTGCGTGAGCTCAGATCAATTTTCGATGCACCGCGAGGTTGCCGCATGTGCGGCTGACCGTACTGTGGTTGCTGTGGCTGGCCGTATCCAGGACTTTGCTGCGGCGAGAAGCCATATGACGGTTGGCCATATCCTGGATTTGGGGTGACCTGACCGGTGTCTAGCGGGGAGGTTGCACCGAACTGCTGTTGTGGCATGGGTTCAGCCGGTTGCGCCCATTGTGCCTGGCCGTATGCCTGTGTTGCTGCCTCGTCTGCAGGAGACTGGTAGGGCTCCTCGTCTTGTGTCGGCTGCGACTGCTCTGTCGACTGAGACTGTTCCACCGGTTCGGATTGTTCTGGGGCGGGGTGCTGGAACCAGGTGTTGGTTGGGGCCGGCTCTTCAGAAACAGCGCTGAGGTTTTCAGAGTCGCTGTCGATATCCTGCTCTGCGACGCCTTCAGAAGCTTCGTCGCTGGAAACCTCTTCGGCCACGTAGTGGTTCTGCGGTGCGGCAGCCGCCTGTTCGGCCTGGCGTTCGTGAATCCAATCGACAAGACCCGGATACACATTGGGGTGTACCAAAATGTCATTCCACAGGTGCGGATGAGTTTGCGCCAATTGTTGGAGGCGTAACGGTTCGATTGCGGGATCGGTAAGATCCACCGGTTCGGGTGAAGACGAATTCGTCATGTGTTTCCTTCGAGCTCATCAAAACGTGCGTAAGTTCAGTATTTCCGGGTGTCGAAACGATAAATATGACAAGACAACTTCTAACGTTGACGCCGCCCCAAAAGTCTAGCGGAGCAACATATCTTGGTGTGCTCTAAGTACTGACGTTTTGGAGGTTACGATGATACTTGCGATCGTTATGCAGGGCTGTATAACAGTTGCATATATTTCGGGCGGTGGTGCAGTGGATTCCCGCCGTCATATTGTATGAGTAGAGCATATGGCTGACGATAAAAAACCTGACCCGTCGGAACCCACCGGCGATGAGCTCGACGCAGAAACCCGTATGCTGCAACGCATCGCAGCGCTGGGCGATCAACACGACACCCAAGCGAAGGGCGACGCGCCAGATACCCAACCGGAAGAGGGCGTAGAGCCGACCCCGCAAGAACCGGAAACGGATGATCCGCCTACTGCTCAGGAGCAGACCAAAATGATCAGTCCGGTTGCTGCCGGTGGTGGTTCGACGGGCAGTGAGGACCCTGCGAAAACGACGCGAAAGCGCCGTCGTTGGCCCTGGGTTCTTGTCGTGATCGTGCTGCTGTTGGGTATCGGGTACGTGGGTGTCGCATTTGCAACCGAAGACGATCTTCCAGCCACCCTGAGTGTCGAGGGTGTAGATGTCTCTGGAAAATCGGTTGACGAAGCCGCACCGGTGATCGAAGAAGAACTTGCCGCCCGCGCCGAACGCGAGCTCGTGGTCAGCGCAGCGGAAGCCGAAGCCTCCATCGTGCCAGCCGAGGCCGGGTATTCTTACGACGTCGAAGCCACCCTCAACGATCTAACTGAGCTTACATTTGACCCCGTTGAACTTTGGGGTCGCATATTTGGTGAAGCACATGTTGATGTGGAGACCTCGGTGGACGAGGCGGCCGCGGAAGATGCCGTCGCCGGTCTAACAGAACAGCTGACCTACGACCCCACTGAAGGTTCGGTGGTCTATGAAGCCGAGTCTATGGACTACTCGGAGCCTATCGATGGCTTCACCGTGGACAGCGAACAACTTTCCAACGACCTGTCCGACGCCTGGCTGGGTACCGAAACCGAGCTGGCGGCTCCCGGAGAGGCCGTAGCGCCGACCGTGAGCCAGCAACAGTGGGACACGTTTGTTGAAGACACCGCACAACCACTGGTTGCCGATGCCTACACTGTGACCGCCGACGATGCGACCGCGCAGTTGACTCCCGCCCAATTGGGCGATGCCGCGGAGGTACGCGTCGAAGAGGGCGAAGACGGGGATGTGCCGGTGTTGTCCCTGGACGACGAAGCGCTGACAGATGCGCTATCCGACAACAGTGATGAGTTCGAATCCACGAACCAAGACGCCTCGGTTGAACTCACCGGATCTGCCGGTTCAGCTTCCCCCGAAGTGATACCGGTGTCTTCCGGACGCGGTGTGGACGGCGAGCAGGTCGTGGACGAAATCCTTAGCGATCTGCGCGGCGAACAAACGCGTTCCATCAGTGTCGAGCTGCACGAAGTTGAGCCGGAGATCACCACGGAAGAAGCTGAAGCCTGGGACGTCAACCATGTTGTTGCTGAATACGCCACACCGTATCCGGCTTCCGACGGACCGCGAACCGCCAATCTTCAACTCGGTGCCCAACGCGTCAACGGGACCGTCGTCATGCCCGGTGATGAGTTTAACCTCAACGCTCTGTTGGCTCCTATCACTGCGGCCAATGGCTATCAATCATCGGGTGTTGTAGAGTCCGGCGTCACCACCGAGGCGCTGGGTGGCGGCCTATCACAAATCGCCACCATGGCCTATAACGCCGGCTTCTTGGGCGGCATGGATATCGTTGAGCATAAGCCGCACTCGCGGTGGTTTGATCGTTATCCACAGGGACGCGAATCGACCTACTGGGAAGGCCAGATCAACGTCCGCTGGGCTAATGACACCGATGCACCGGTGATTGTCGAAATGTGGTTGGACGGCTCGCAGGTACATACTCGGCTGTGGGGTTCGGACTACTATGACATCTCCACCTCGACGTCGGAGCCGTATAACTTCACTGCCTCGCCAACCATTCGTTCAACCGAGGACGAGTGTATTTCCGAAAGCGGCGGCGACCGGGGCTTTACCGTGGACGTGAACCGCACCAAAACCCCACCCAATGGGCAAGCCATTCAGGAATCCTGGAGCTGGGCCTATTCCGGTTGGCCCACCGTTATCTGTGAGTAACGTTCCTGGGCGGACGTCATATTCGTTAACATGCCAATTTCCGTGAACCTGCACGTCAGCACGTAGTAACCCGGTGTTCAGGCCCGAAGTTTACGGTGGGCCTTGGCTGTTAGATCGACAAAGTATTTCAAATCTGGAATAGTTTGATGTTGGAACACGTTGTACAGCAGTAGGTGGTGCAGAATGCACCGCATATCAACTCAATGGAGGAACACGTATATGGCTAACATCTCAGCAGGCAAGTGGACACTTGACGCATCACACTCCGAAGCAATGTTTAGCGTGCGTCACGCTGGCATCTCGCGCGTTCGCGGCACTTTCGAAGAATTCTCCGGGACCGCAACCTTCACCGATGACCTGAACGGCTCCGTAGTTGAAGCAACCGTCCAGGCAGACTCCGTGGATACTCGTAACGAAGGCCGCGATGAGCACCTACGTAGCGAAGACTTTTTTGACGCCGCAAACCACCCGCAGCTCAAATTCGAATCCCTTGAGGTTGCAAACTTCGACGGCGAGTCATTCGATCTCAACGGTAACCTCACCATCCGTGGCGTTACCAAAGCCGTGAATTTCAAGGGCGAATTCGGTGGCCAGACCGTTGACCCGTTCGGTTTGACCCGCGCGGGCTTCGAAGCCGCCACCGACATCTCACGTGAAGAGTTCGGTTTGACCTGGAACGCTGCTCTTGAGGCTGGCGGTTTCCTGGTTTCCGATAAGGTTCGGATCACCCTCGATGTGTCCTTCACCAAAGACGAAGAAGAAGCCTAAGCCCTAGATCTGTGACACCGCCCGATTGGTCCAAGCAGACCGGTCGGGCGGTGTTCGCGTTGAACGGGCCCGGGTGCGTTAAAGTGGGACACCATGAGTGATCAGGCCGTCGAGACATTGTTTCTATCCACCATCCCGGGTGCCACCCCGTCCAAGTGGGTGCATCGCTTTTCTGCCCGCGGTTCCAACGTCGAGCTGGTAAATCAGGACGAACATGCTCAGACGCTGTTTCTGCAACCCCATGATCCACCTCGGCACCTGCCGCAGTTGGGATATATCCGGTGGCGCGCTGATCAAACCTGGCAGGAGCTTGTGACGGCCCACGGGCTGTACCCCGATGAGCTGCACCTAGTACGGATCTATGAAGAACGCCCGGTGGTCGTGGTCTCACAAGACCATCTTTTGGCAGCCTGGAGCGAGGACGACGGCGAGGTCGGCGCCGAGGACGTGGCGGATGAAATGTTCTGGGACCCGCAAGACCACGCTTCGGAACCGGTGGCTGATCCGCTGGATACTCCCGAGCAGGTCGCAGCGGGGGAGCGGATGGCCATCCAGCTGGCGGCAACCGGTTCGGGGTATACCGTGCTACCCGCTTCCGTAGCCCGAATGTTCGGACAAAAAGACGTCGTCGTGTTGCCAACGTCACTGCATCCGGGCTGGGAAACCGGCTTGGCCTGGCGCAGAGCGGCTGATTCCGCGCTGATTCAAGATTTTATCGGGGTCACTAAGGGACGCCGGCCGCGCTCGAGCCGCTAACCCGGCGGTTATCCGATGCGCCCGGGCTCGACCGCCTCGAAATCGTCTTCCTCTATGGGTTCGGTATCGCGCCAACGGGCAATCGCCGTCATTAGGTGATAAATGCCCAGTGCTGCCAGGGTGCCCAACGCGATGCCGCCGAACTGCATACCGGCCACCTCAACCACCGGATCCGCAATGGCGATGATCAGACCCGAACCGGCGGCCATGAGGTTGATGGTGTTCGAGAAATCGACCGCGTTATTGACCCAGATGCGAGCACCCATAATACCGATCATGCCGTACAGAATGATCCCCGCACCCGCTGCGACTCCCATGGGGATCGTTGCGATCAGCGCACCGAACTTCGGGAAAAACGCCAAGCTGATGGCCACCAAGCCCGCCACCCAGTAGGCGGCGGTGGAGTAGATGCGTGACGACGCCATGACGCCAATGTTCTCGGCATACGTGGTGGTACCAACGCCACCGCCGGAACCCGAGACCATGGTAGCGAAGCCGTCGGCTATCAGGGCGCGGCCGTTGTGGCGATCCAGGTTACTGCGCGTCATGAGGCCCACCGTGCGAACGTGGCCAATGTTTTCGGCGACCAGCACGAAGACCACCGGCAAGAATAAGAACAGCACATCGAACTGAAATGCCGGGGCGTGAAATGCCGGGAGCCCAATCCAGGAAGCCTCGGCGACCGGTTGGAAGTCGATCTGTTGTTGGGCCAGCGCCAAGAGGTAGCCTGCGACAATACCCAGCAGAATGGACAACCTGCCCAAGAAACCGCGGAACAACACGGCGGTAATGATTACGGCCATCGTCGTCCCGAACGTCGTCAGCGGCACCTCGACCATGCCTTCGGTTGTTGCCCCGGCCAGATTGAGTCCGATCAACGCCAGAATGGTCCCCATGACCACCGGTGGCATGACGGCATGAATCCAGCGGGTGCCCGCTTTGTGGACAATGAACCCAACAATCGCCAGGGCCAGCCCGGTCAGGATGATGCCACCCGAGGCCACCGCCATCGAATGCATCGAGGTGGCCGCGACCATGGGTGCGATGAATGCGAAGGAGGAGCCCAGGTAACTGGGGACCTTGCCTTTGGTAATGACCAGGAATAACAGCGTTCCCACACCCGAGAAAAACAGTGCAGCCGTTGGCGGGAAGCCGGTCAGCGCCGGTACCAGGACGGTCGAGCCGAACATGGCCATCACGTGCTGGAGCCCAATACCGATGGTTTGGGGCCAGGCCATCCGCTCGTGGGGTTTGACAACTTGGCCTGCGTTGATAGTTTTCCCATCGCCGTGGATATCCCAGGTGAGACCCCAGCGCTTGCGGAATGCTGCTGCCATATTGGCTCCTCTTGCACGCGGTATTCGTTCGGAGCAAGACTCTACCAACGAATGACGCCCCCGAGGCGAAATCACGCTACGATTCTTAGGTAAGGAAAGGACTGCGCGCATGCCAGAGCAATTGGCGCCTCACGGTGCCGAAGTGGAGCGGGACACCATCGGTCATCCGCTGGTGAGGCCACAACTGATTGCCACAGACTTAGACGGGACAATCATCCCGTATTCACAAACCCACACCGGGTATGTGTCGCCACGAACGCTGGCTGCCTTTAGCGCCGCCCATGCCGCCGGAATTCGAATCGCTTTTGTGACCGGCCGTCCCATGCGTTGGATGAGCGCGCTGGCCCCCACTCTTGGTCCAATGGGGGCAGCGATTGTCTCTAACGGAGCCATCATTTACGACATGAACACCGATACCGTTATGGAAGCCCACCCGATGGATGAGCACCTGGTCGCGGAGGTGACCAACGAACTGCGCGGCCTATACTCGGGGGCCATATTTGGTGCGGAAACACTCACCGGATTGATCATGGAACCCGAATTCATCCCTGCTGCCTCGCGTGCTCGCACGCGTGCAGCTCACCAGGCCCCGCCGATCACCGCAGATCCGGTCAATTCCGTTGCAGTGCGGTCCTCCCGCTGGATCGAGTCAGACAACATCACCGACCGGCTCGCGGAGCATCCCGAAGTTGTCAAACTGATGATCAAGGTGAATGGACACGATCCGGATGACTTATTGATGACAGTGCGGGCACATTTTGGGCATCGTGTGCAAGTCACC
>DHCMJ07802__coassemble_1484_pt1 | contig 13055 bp, 14 predicted proteins | sample DHCMJ07802__metabat2_low_PE_015 | metagenome-assembled genome bin DHCMJ07802 | reverse complement strand
TGTCAGGCTTGATCGATCAATTTGGCCGTACCGCCACGGATCTTCGCATGTCGTTAATCGACAAGTGCAATCTGCGGTGTCAGTATTGTATGCCAGCCGAAGGTCTAGACTGGATGAAAAAGGACTATATGATCGCCGCGCACGAGGCGATTCGGCTCGCAGATATCGCCGTCCGCCTGCTGGGTGTTGAAGAAATTCGCTTCACTGGTGGAGAACCTTTGGTCCGTGCTGATCTGGTTGACATCATCGACGGGGTCCATTCGCTCCACCCGGAAGTGGATCTATCATTGACGACCAACGGCATCAACCTCGAACGCAAAATCGATGCGCTGGTAGCTGCAGGACTATCGCGGATTAACGTCTCCTTGGATACCGTGTGCCCCGAAACCTTCGCCAAGATCACCCGTCGTGATCGGCTCACCAAAGTCCTCTCCGGGCTACATGCTGCCAAAGCAGCTGGCCTTGACCCGATCAAAATCAATGCGGTTCTTCTTCGAGGCATCAACGATCAGGAAGCCACCGAGCTACTGACCTGGACGTTAGAACACGGGTATAAACTCCGCTTTATTGAACAGATGCCGCTGGATGCCGAACACGCTTGGAAACGCGCCAACATGGTGACCGCTGCGGAAATCCGCGATCAAATATCGCAAACATATACGCTCAGTCCACATGAAGAAGAGCGCGGTTCTGCACCCGCCGAGCGGTTTAATGTCACTAATCCGTCCACCAATGAGGTCTTGGGCACCGTTGGCATTATCGCTTCGGTAACCGAACCCTTCTGTGCTGATTGCACACGTACCCGCATCACCGCAGACGCCAAGATCCGATCATGCTTGTTTTCACACACCGAGACCGACCTGATGGAGCTGCTGCGTGATGGGTCATCAGATGAAGCAATTGCCGAGGCCTGGCGCCAAGCCATGTGGCATAAACCAAAAGCCCACGGTCAAACCAAAACGGGACTCGGTATGCCAGGATTTGTCCAACCAGAACGCAGTATGAGTGCCATCGGCGGTTAGCTCATGGCGGCGACTGAAGACTCAAGCTTATTCGCCATTATTTTGGCCGGCGGCGCTTCGTCACGACTCCACGCCACCAGCCCTATGCCCACCGTTGATAAACCACTCCTAGAATTGCGGGGCAAGTCGGTACTCACCCACGTCATTGAGGCTGCTGCTACTCGTGTCACATCCCAGCGTATCGTTGTCGTGGGTCCGGCGTCCTTGCCTACCGGCCGGATCGCCACGGTCTACGAACAACCACCACGCTCGGGTCCCTATATGGGTGTCTATACGGGGTTGCAATACTTTGCCGAACGGTTCGGGCCAGCCCTCGAATCAGAGGCGGTGCTGCTCCTGGGTGCTGATATGCCAAACATTGCCCAGGGGCTCCCCTATCTTTTGAACCAACACAATGCTGCAAGATCCGCGAATGTGGTCATCGCCCAGGCTGCCGGACGACTCCAACCGTTGTTATCGTCTGTGCCCCGGTCGATTGCTGAGCACATCTTTGCCAAACCCCTAGTCAACACCGGGCTCATGCAAGTACTGCGAACCACTCAGTACAGGGTCGTGGAGGTGCCTGCCGCGGCTGTATCAGACGTGGATACCTATCAAGATGCGATTGACGCTGGCATCACGTTCTAGGCGTACGCTCCGTGGGCGGTCAGCTCAGCGTCTTGAAACACATGCAGCCGATCGATGTGGATGACCACGCGATCTGAGGTTGTGGGGACTGCTGCCCCGACGGGTGCATAAACGTTGAATGTTCCGCCGTCCCAGTCGACCGAGAGCTCGGTGCCAAACCTCCCGGCAAGTACCGAGCTTACTGTTCCAACTGTCGCATTAATTGGTACATTGCCATTCAAGGTCTCCAACCGGATATCCTCCGGTGCTACGGTAGCGACGCAACGGATGGCTGAAGTCTGTTCGTCCAGTGCTGAGACAACGACGTCGTCAGAGACCTGAAGATTTCTGTTGTCCGGATAAAATCTCCCCGCCGCCCAGGACCCTTGCAACACCGCAGCGTCCGACATGAATGCTGCTACAAAAGAATTCGCCGGGTGGGCAAGAATCTCAGCGGGTGGAGCATCCTGGATAATTCTTCCGCCATTGAGCACAATCACGCGGTCTGCCAGCGCCAACGCCTCAGTACGGTCGTGTGTCACGTGGACGGTCGTGAGGCCTTCATCCTGAGTGAGGCGGCGCAGTTGTTGGCGCAACCTAGCACGCAATGGTTCATCAAGCGCCGATAGCGCTTCATCCAAAAGCAATGCCTGTGGTTTGGAAACGATCGCCCGAGCAAGCGCAACACGTTGCCGCTGTCCGCCGGAGAGTGCGGCGGGTTTCTGCTTGGCATGGGCAGACAGCCCAACCTCTTGTAGAACGGCAGTCACCTGCCGAGTGATTGCTGCTTTGGCCACGCGTTGTCGTTGCAGCGGGTAGGCCACGTTCTGAAAAACCGTCAGGTGTGGCCAGACCGCATGTTCTTGAAACACCATGCCAAGGTTGCGTCTCTCAGGCCCCACCCACGACTTCTCATCTGCCACCCGGGTGTCTGCAATATCCACGCTACCGTGGCTGGGCTGAAGAAATCCCGCAATGGTACGCAATAGTGTCGTTTTCCCCGAACCCGAGGGGCCAACCAATGTGATGAACTCGCCGGGTTCAATACTCAGGTTGATATCCTGCAGTCCGCGGTGACCATTGGGATAAACATGGTGCACATCGATCAGTTGAAGCTTGGCCATAGTTAGTTTCCTTGTCGTTTCGAAGTCACAGCTGCGGTGATGCTGAGGCCAGCTATCCCCACGATGGCTACAATCAATGCCAATGCCGAAGCCGCGTTGTAATTACCCGCTTGTTGTAGGTTGAAAATCGCTACGCCGAGGGTTTGGGAACCTGGAGCCACGAGCAGAATGGAGATGGTCAGTTCTCGAACCGCTGTCAGGAAGACCATGATTGCACCGGTGGCAGCAACCGGTGCAACGATCCTGCCGGTTATGCCGATGATGGCCCGAAGTCGAGACGCTCCGGAAATGGTAGCGGCTTCTTCCAGTGTGGCGGAGACAGTGGCCAATGGTCCACGCAGTTGTTGCACCACTAACGCGAGAAACGCCATCACGTAGGCGACCAGGATGACCACCGGTGTATTGAAAATCCCAAGCGCCGGCGCAACAAGTAACCACCCGACAGCGATGACCAGACCGGGTAGTGCTTGTGGCAGGTTGGCGACGACGTCGATACTGGGGTTGATCGGGTGTTTGGAACGAGCCAATAATAACGCGACGCCGAGCCCGAGTATTGAGGTAATGCCTGCGGCCCCACCAGCCAACAGAACCGAGTTTTGAATGCCGGTTACTGCAGTGGGTGAGGTCACCGCAGTGACGAGATTATCCAACGTGATGTTTTCCAGCGTGAGCGGAACACCTGGCGCCGGCAAGAGCGCCTGACTTGCCAATGCCAGCATCGGCAGGATGGACACCACAACCACCCATAGCCAGGTGACGGCCATGGCTATGACACCAAGCACGCCGGTTTGGTAGTGCCGTGCCGAAGCAGACGCTGTAATTTGTGTGGAGTGGGCACCGCGGCGCTGGGCCAGAATCGCCACCAACGCTACCGCCATCAACACCATGGAAATGGCGGACACTTCTGGTAGCGGGTTTGTGGAGGATGAAGAAGAGAGTTCTCGATATACCAGCGTCGTCAATGTTGTGTAGCGTTCTGGCAGACCAATGAGCGCTGGGATGCCAAAATCTGACAGGCTCGACACGAAGGTCAGCATAAACGCGGCTTTCATGCCCGGCCGAATTAGTGGCAAGGTGGTCGTCCGCAAGACCGTCCAGTTGCTAGCACCAGATATCCGGGCGGCTTCTTCCAGGTTGCCCGGCACCTGTCGAATTGCCGCTGAGATCACCAAGTAAGCGATCGGATAGGAATGCACGGTCAATAAGAAAATGACACCGGTACCACCGAAAATCGAGAACGTATGGTCTATACCCAGCTGCGACAGCACTTGGTTGGCTGGACCATTGACCCCCAGCAGTGCCATCCAAGACATGGCACCGATGAAGGGCGGAATTAAAAATGGGATGAGCAGAAACCAGCGCAACAGGTTCTGTCCCGGAAAGCGGAAGCGCTCAAAAATGACAGCAAACCCAACACCCAGTGCCGTAGCGGCCAACGCCGACATCGCTGAAGAAACCAACGAGTTCCGAGTCGCATCATGTACCGCTGGATTGGCCAGTAGCAATTCGAAATCGGCTCGGGATCCCATCACGATGGTCGCGACAATGGGAACGATGACGAACCCGATGAGTCCTAACACCACTGCAATGCGCAGGAGGCGAAGGCCATCTTTACCATTGAGCCACTGGCGCCAACCTGATGTCGTAAGGCGCAGACCTGATGGCTTGGGTGTTACCGGCTGAGCATCAGTGACAGTAACACGGCTGGGTGCGGGTTTAGTGTCAAGCATGGTCAATTAGTCCAATAGGGAGTTGAATTGATCTATGGATTCGGACTGGATATCAGCGATGTGATCCAGGTCGGGGTCAAGGAGTTCCAGTTCGTCCATGGTTGGAGCACCTTCTGGTACGCCAACGTCAGACCGCACAGGCAAGTACGATTGCTCAACCGCAGTGGTTTGGCCTGCTTCTGAAATGAGGTAATCGACGAAGGCATTTGCGGCTTCAGGATTTTCGGTAGCTGAAAAAATACCGGCGGGTTGCGAGACGTATGGCGCACCGTCTGAAGGATAGACCAGGTCAATTGGGGATCCTTGCTCACCCATTTCACGGGCGAGGTAATCGACAACAACGCCCACTCCAGAAGTGCCATCTGCTACGGCTTGGCCTACCGGGCCATTGGATTCCAAGATGGTTGGGTCATTCGCCATGAGCTCTTCAAGCCATGTGTCCCCGAGGTTTTCATCATCGAGCCAGACGGCGGCGTTGAATGCTGCGGCACCGGATACGTCCGGGTTGGGCATAGATATTTGCCCCTGGTATTCCTCATCGGTCAGTTCCTGCCACGACTCGGGAGGCGCATCCATAATGTTGGTGTTATAGGCCAACACTGTCGGGATAACGCGGGTACCGACCCAGTATCCTTCCGGATCAACATAGGTCTCATCTATCTCTGCTGCGTTGTCGATTTCCAGTGGGGCCAGCACGTCGTCTTCAACATAGGCTTCAAACGTCGGAACATCTGCGGCTAACAACACGTCGGCCTGAATTTCCCCCGTTTCCTGTTCGGTGGCAATTCTGGCGGTGAGTTCGCCGGTGCCAGCACGAAAGGTTTCTACGGTGACCTCGGGGTGTTCGGCGGTGAAGTCTGCAATAATTTCGTCGATTTTTTCCTGCGGCTCTGATGTGTACAGCGTGATTGTGCCGGACAGTTCATTGGACGAACCTTCGGCGTTTGCTGATTCAGATGTGTCGCTGGAACAACCGGCCAGCGCCAAGGCAGAAGCGAGTGCAAATGGCAGGGTAGCTTTGGTGAAACGTTTCATGGAGTTCTCCTGATAGCTATGTGATGTCTGATTACTTGGGTAGTGGACGACTAAAGAGTGCAGTAGGAACTTCCAGTGGTACCGGCACAATGGCGTGTGTATCAGCGAAGAAGTCCAAAACACTGATGCCTGGGGCATCAATGCCCTGCAACGTACCGTGAGGTGCGTACGCATTTTGTTGATATGCCAAAGCCGGACCGGCCCAGACGGGGATCGTTCCAAGCATCGAGGCCGTAGGGAAATGCAGATGACCGCTGACAATCAACCGAACATCTGTTGCACTCAAGACGTTGCTCAACCGCTGGGGATCAGCAAGCCCCACCGTCGAGAGAAATTCGTGAGCAGTTGGTGTCGGAGGATGATGCATGGCAAGCACTGTGCCCAACGATGCCTCGGTTTGTAGTTCAGAGCTCAGCCACTCCAGTTGGCTATCAGTCAGATAACCCTGCAGCGTACTTTGACCATGGGTATTCAGGGTCACCACGCGCATCCCACCAATGAAATACACATGGTCACCGGATTCTGGGCCCCGGCACACTGCGCGGTGCGATCCATAGTTGTCTACATTCGAGTTGTCGTGATTACCCGGCAAAGTAACGACCGGGCAGTTTAACTCTTGGCTAGCTTTGTCGAGCAGAATGGTCAGTTCTGAACCGGCCAGACTTTCGTTGTTATAGAGATCGCCGGTTACCAAGACGGCATCCGGGCTGAAACGATCGGCCGCCGATAACGCGGTGCACAAACGCTGCCATGTATCGATCCGGTCGTACAGCAACTGGCTGTTCGTGGTGAGATGCAGGTCTGTAATCTGCAGCATTCGGGTGTGACGACCGGTCATGACACGTGGCTCCTAACGCCAAAGTGCATTTCCAGCGTGGCAAACTGTGCGCCAGTCACGCCGTGGGCTGCCAAATATTGTTTAGCGGATCCATACTTAACATCAACCAGTTCCAACGCACGCTGTAGTGCTGCTCCTGGGGACGCCATGTGTAACTGCATCGCGGTTTTGAACCCTGTAGGGTCCCCCGCAAGTTGTGTCTCGAGCTGACGTGTCATCTGACGACGATATGCCGGTGAAAGGTTCTCAGCTGATTGTGCGTAATCGGCGGTGATCGCCTCGGTTGAAACACCAACGGTTGCCATCAGCAACGCAACAACAAGTCCGGTTCGATCTTTGCCAGCTTTGCAATGGACGACCACGCCACAATCCACATAATCACAAATAGTTTGGACTGCGGCGGCTATCTGATTTCCGCGGTCAATCAATAGCAGCCGATACACGTCGTCGATCGCTGCTGCCAGCGGCACTTGTCCACGATAGAGCGGTACGTTGACATACGTGAATTCGTCGATGCAATCTGGCGCATCGGCAATTTCATATGGTTCGCGAAGATCCACAACACAAGCGATATCGCGGTCGCGTAGTTCCTGCTGCCCGGCAGGCGTGACTTCAGACAGTGCACCTGAACGGAAAATTTTCGGCGTTGTTTGGTTTGGCAGTGACCGGAAATTCGGTAGCTGAACCAACTGGGCCATTGGCTGTGAAGCCAAAACCTCACCTCGTTACAAGATTTCGAACATGCTGTAATGTGCTTACATCCTGTATTGCAACGAACCAAGGTAAACGTAATGTGTCACCTGCATCTATCCTGAGTAAAGCCTCAAATAACTATGCATCGGCGTAGGTAAGATACATTACATATCGTGTTGGGATTTGAGCGTTCGGGCGAAAACGTCAGCTAGCGCTTCTGAAGGACCGAAGGCTTGTGGTGGCCGCTGTTGTGAGACCGCCTGGTTGAGACCATTGAGCACTAGCGAATGAGCAATACGGCCGATCAGCGGTTCCGACGCTGCCGTCGGTGACGCCATAACGAGCAACACATCCGATAGGTCAGCCAGTGGAGCACGTGCGATGCTAGTGATGCCGATCACCGGTACCCCGGACATTCTGGCTGCCTCTACCGCTTCGAGAGTGTGCTTGTTCGCGCCGCTATAGCTTACGGCAACCAGCGCATCTCGTGGGGTGAGTAAGCGTGACCCGAACTGTTGTTGGAGCACATCCGTGGGAGCAACGGCATCGCGGCCGTGCATCATGAACCGCAATGCAGCTTCTTGTGCTGGCATTGATGATTCCCCAGAACCAATAAACATGATCTTGTGCGCAGCGTCTAAGACCTCTACCGCGTCAGCGAATTGTATCCTGTCCAAGGTATCCGAAACGGTTTGTAGCTCCTGAACGGCCGTCGAGAACACGTGGTCCATGACATTGTGGGTCGCGTCCCCTCCGGTCGTGTCGTCCTGCGCAACGCCCCTGGGTTCCTGCATGCCGAACCGAATGACGTCGTTGCGCAGCGCGTTATATCCGGCATAACCGAGCTTTTGTGTCGTTCTCACGACGGTGGCAGATGAGGTGCCTGCCTCCTGCGCGATTTCCAAGGCGCTGGATGCAGCGATCCGTTTCGTATCTGCTAAGAGAACTTCCACCACACGTTGTTCAGTCGGGGATAATCGGGAGCGGGACGTTCTCAGATGACCAATAAGGGCCCTGCGAGTTTTGGGTGTCGACTGTTGATACTTGTGTGCCATGTGTAGTTACAGGTTCCGGAACAGTTCAGCAGAGTATTCACAAATATCGCCGTTGAGGATATAGGGATGGTCGTACCCTAAGGCAGCTGATAAGCCGAGTCGAAATAGCGCTCCATGACCGACAAGTATGACGTTATGGCTACGGTGTCGTTCAGCAATGTATCGAAAGGCATGTAACGCACGCTGTTGCACCGCGTCATCAGATTCTTTGGCACACATGAGCTCTGCGAGGGTCTCTTCATCAAAGTCTCCTAGGTGCACACCCTCAGCCGGTCCGAAATCGCGTTCATTGAGGTTCTCTACGGCGTGCACCCGGGCGATATCTAGGATCTCAGCCACTCGTTGAGCTGTTTGAACGGACCGCATGAGCGGTGATGAGTAAATGGCGTGCCAGTGACCCATCCGTTGCAAAGTTTGGGCGGCTTTGGTGGATTCAAAGTAGCCTTCGGCGCTGAGCGGGTTATCGGTGCGACCTTGCAGGAGTCGTTTCTTGTTCCACTCGGTGCGTCCGTGACGGACAAAGGCCCATTTCATAACCATTCCTTGCCTAGAAGTCAGCTGGTGTATACGTTTCTACGCCGCTGATGTTACCTGCGCTCAAGGTAGCGCCTTCCCACAGGTGAATAATCGGCAACCAATAGATGACAAGGAAGATTCTTTTGTGTAACGCTGACGAGATTTACCCGGGCACGGCAGTTTTGCAGCTTAAAACACTCCACCCTCGCTGTATGTTTACAGCGAGGGTGGAGTTGAAGTCAGATCAAGACTGATGCTGACCGTAGTGAGCTGAAGCTTACTTCAGAGTTACGGTAGCGCCAGCGCCTTCCAGGGTTTCCTTGGCGGCATCTGCAGCAGCCTTGTCCACGCCTTCGAGGACGGCCTTTGGTGCGGCGTCAACGAGGTCTTTTGCGTCTTTCAGTCCAAGGGAGGTCAGAGCGCGTACTTCCTTGATGACACCGATCTTGGCATCGCCAGCGGATTCGAGGACAACGTCGAATTCGGTCTGCTCTTCTTCAGCACCTGCATCGTCGCCGCCGGCTGGGGCGCCTGCAGCAACTGCAACTGGAGCTGCAGCGGTTACGTCGAATTCTTCTTCGAAAGCCTTGATGAATTCGGACAGTTCGAGCAGGGAAAGTTCCTTGAACTGATCCAACAGTTCTTCAGTTGACATTTTTGCCATGGTATTGGCTCCTTAAAAGTCGTGTGTTTATTTGGTCCGGCACACAGGGTGCCACGAGTTAGGCAGCTTCTTGTTTCTCGCGCAGTGCTTCTGCGAGACGAACAGCCTTTTCGATTGGGGCCTGGAACGTAGCGGCAGCCTTCGACAGGGAGCCCTTCATTGCACCAGCCATCTTAGATAGCAGAACCTCGCGTGATTCGAGGTCAGCCAGTTGAATGACATCAGCTTCTTCAAGTGGCTGGCCATCCATGTAGCCGCCCTTGATGACCAACTTGTCGTGGCCTTTGGCGAAATCACGCATAACCTTGGCAACGTCAACGGTTTCACCCGAGACGAAGGCGATTGCGGTAGGGCCGGTGAGTTTGCCTTCGAGAGCAGTAACTCCGGCTTTTTCTGCCGCAATGGCAGTTAGCGTGTTCTTCGCCACGGCGTAAGTAGCGTTCTCACCCAGATCGCGACGCAAGGTCGTGATCTCTTCTACGGTGAGACCACGGTATTCTGTGACTACAGCCGAGGATGAGTTGCGGAACAATTCCGTCAGCTCTTCGACGGCTGCAGTTTTTTCAGCATTCGCCATGGCACTCCTTCCTTCGTGGATATGCCGGCCGCTCAAACACAAAAACGCCCCGTGCAGGTGCACAGGGCGCAAAGATTCTCGACTGCTCAGAAGACACAGTTCGTCTGTTGCTCTCATGTTCACCTGCGCGGGCCGCTCATACGATGAGCTTTTACAGTGTCATCCATTTTGCACAGATGAATACGACCGGCGGTCTTCGGTAGGCCCAAGCATACCTAGGTCGGCTCGGTGTTTGCAAATCGCGCCATAAGTGGTCACCCTGGTTGTCCCTGTCACCTTCGACTCGATGGAACCGTTTGCTATAGGTGCGTGAGCTACCGGCAACTTCGGTATCAAAGTTCCAATGGAGGATGAGAACGGTCTCAGACAGCTGTTCTAGCCGAACTCTTAGGCATGCAAAGAGCGGACCAGGAAAAATATTCCTGATCCGCTCTTTGCTAGCTCCCCACGTTTGAGTGGGTCATTTTTACTCGTATTTACTCGTCGTCTTCTGGAAGAACGCGAGTGACGTTTGGATCGATCTGAACGCCCGGACCGAAGGTGGTGGTTACAGTCGCTTTGGTGATGTAACGACCCTTGGCAGCGGATGGTTTCAGACGAAGGACTTCGTCAAGTGCTGTTGCGTAGTTCTCGGTGAGCTGCTCAGCGGTAAAGCTGGTGTTGCCGATGATGAAGTGCAGGTTTGCGTGGCGGTCGACGCGGAAGTCGATTTTACCGCCTTTGATGTCTTTGACTGCCTGCGCAACGTTTGGTGTGACGGTGCCGGTACGTGGGTTTGGCATCAGGTTACGTGGGCCGAGGATTTTACCTAGGCGGCCAACTTGGCCCATCATGTCCGGTGATGCAACGGCGGCGTCGAAGTCAGTCCAGCCACCCTGGATACGTTCAACCAAGTCATCGGAACCAACGAAGTCTGCGCCAGCTTCTACAGCGGCTTCTGCGTTGGCACCGGTTGCGAAAACGACCACACGAGCGGTTTTACCGGTACCGTGTGGCAGGTTCGCGGTTCCACGGACCATCTGGTCTGCTTTCCGCGGGTCTACCGAGAGACGCATTGCGACCTCTACGGTGGTGTCCTTAGAGGACGGGTTGATTTTTTGGGCTAGAGCAATTGCTTCGGCTGGTGCGTACGGACGGTCTTCTACCTTTGCCGCTGCTGCCTTATATGCTTTGCTGCGCTTTGCCATCTGCGTTTTCTCCTTATGCAGTTGTGGTGTCGTCGGGCCGCGCTCGGCCCTACCACGGGATTTGAGAAGTTGTGAGTTAGTCTTCGACGGTGATGCCCATGGAGCGGGCAGTTCCGGCAACGATCTTGGTTGCGGCGTCGAGGTTGTTGGCATTGAGGTCACGCATCTTGGTTTCGGCAATCTCTGCTGCCTGAGCCGTGGTGATCGAGCCAACTTTAACGGTGTGTGGTGTCCCAGAACCCTTCGCGATCCCAGCTGCTTTCTTAATCAGCTGCGATGCAGGTGGGGTTTTGGTGATGAAGGTAAATGAGCGGTCTTCGTAGACGGTAATTTCTACCGGGACGATGTTTCCGCGCATGGATTCAGTTTCGGCGTTGTAGGCCTTGACGAACTCCATCATGTTGACACCGTGCTGACCAAGTGCTGGGCCAACTGGTGGAGCAGGTGATGCTGCACCCGCTTCAATCTGGAGTTTGATCAGACCGGAGACCTTTTTCTTTGGGGCCATTTTGGGGTCCTTTTCTTCTTTGGATAACGCCAACCACAGGAGCGTGGGTGACGGGGCGATCACCGTGGCGCGGCGATCTGTACATTACAGGTCCAAACAAAGCCTTCGGACCTGCAATGAAGTCTTTATGCGGTTATTCTGCTTTGGCCACTTCGTGGAAGCCAAGCGTCACTGGGGTTTCACGTTCGAAGATGGTCACCAGTACGACCAGCTGACGTGATTCGACCTTGACCTCAGAAATCGTCGCTGGCAGAGACTCGAATGGACCTTCCTTGACGATGACGGAATCGCCAACCTGGTAATCCACTGATACCTGCGGTGCAGCTTCTTCGGCGGCTTCCCCCTTGAGCGGTGCGCCAGCCTTCTCAGCTTCTTTCGCGGCTTCTTGCATGAGTGACGGCGCCAGCATGTCAAAGATTTCTTGCTGTGTCAGTGGCACTGGATCATGGGCATTGCCGACAAAGCCAGTAACACCGGGAGTATGGCGTACCGCAGCCCAAGCGTCTTCAGTCATATCCATCCGAACCAGGACATAGCCTGGAACACGCACGCGGTTAATAACCTTGCGTACCGTGTTTTTGATTTCGACGACTTCCTCCATAGGAACTTCGATTTCGTAGATATCGTCTTCGACCTCGAGCGTCTGACTACGTGTTTCAAGGTTCGCTTTCACCCGACGCTCGTAGCCCGAGTAGGTGTGAATTACATACCAGTCGCCTGGGGCACGACGTAGTCGCGTACGCAATTCGTCTGCGACTTGTTCAGGATCTTTCACAGCAGGTTCTTGCGGAGCTTCGGTATCAGCAGACGCGGTTTCGAGGTCTTGGTCAGCTGCGATATCTTCTGCGACTTCAGCTGGCTCTTTGACGGCTACCTCGTCGGCTTCAGTATCAGCTACATCGTCTACTTGCTCGTCGCTATTTTCGACGTCAGCGGCGGCTTCAGCGGGTTCCTGCTTTTCCTGTGCGACGTCGTCGTTCACCTCGTCAACCGAAGCGGCTACTTCTTCAACTTCGGTTTCGAAATTTGGATCGAGTTCGTTCTCCGACACTAGGTATCCTGCTTTCTCAACGGTCAATCACGGGTATTTACTGACATCTTCACTAACGGGAAGTCCCCCGCGATGCATGTGAAGTTTTTAGAGGCCGTCAGAACTACCGAACACCCAGGATGCACCCATACCGAACAGCCAGTCGAGCAGGCTCACCAGCGCAATAATGATGACCACGAAGACCAGGACTGTGCCAGTCATTTTAATGAGCTCTTGCCGGGTCGGGGTAACGACCTTGCGCATCTCGTCCACGACTTGACGCAAGAACATCATGATGCGAGCAAAGAACCCACGCTTTTCAGCGTTCTGGGATGCTGATGTATTGCTCACTGATCCTCGCTACATACGGTTTGCTGATAGGTTCTTCGATTCTTTCGAACCTCATGCGCAGGGCAGACAGGACTCGAACCTGCAACCTACGGTTTTGGAGACCGTTGCGCTACCAATTG
>DHCMJ07802__coassemble_1469_pt1 | contig 13206 bp, 11 predicted proteins | sample DHCMJ07802__metabat2_low_PE_015 | metagenome-assembled genome bin DHCMJ07802 | reverse complement strand
TCTGCGCGTGAGTTTGGGCGGCTGAAATAACCGCTAGACCTCCACGTGACAGTTGGGCTTCAGCCACTGAAGACCCTGACACTTTAGGTAGAGCGGCAATCTGACTGGACGCTGCGGTAGAGACCGCATCTGGATCAATGTTGGCGGCTTTGAGCACTGCGACCGCTACGGATTGGCGCTGGTCCATGAGCGCCTTGAGTAAATGCGCGGGTTCGATCTGTGGGTTGCCCGCGGTGGAGGCATTCATCGCCGCAGCAGAAAGTGCCTCCTGTGATTTCGTGGTGAATTGAGTATTCATCCCTACTCCTTGCTCCCGGTCTCCCGGGGCTCCAAAACTAAACTTCAGTCTACTTAACTCAACCCATTTTTGGTCAGGAATATTCCCTAATCTGATGCAGGCATATTAGTCAGCTGTTGGTTCGTCCGAAGTCTGTGCATCGGAGTCTTCGTCCTGGGGACTCGGTGATGCACTCGCCTCATCCTGGAAGGTCTCTTGCAGCTTCTCTGCTTGCGCCCCAAACATTTCTTGCGCCTGCTCCATCGAGACTTGTTCAGCGCTCATATACGCGTGATACGTACCGTTGACCGATGACCCACCCACGGCCAACGTCTCCGTTTCTTGGCCGTCAAAGATTTCCAAGTGCAGCGCATCCAAGCCCGGAACTTTAGTAAAGACTGCCTCGGCATCCTCAACCTCGTCAGAGGTCAACGTGTCACAGGCGTTGGGTATCTGACGGTAAATAGACATCGGTTCATCCGAGTTCACGGTTTCAAAGATCAAAGTTTGCGCGGAGGCTTCGGTCGCCTCGGGGCTTTGCTCAGCGTCACCATTACTTGGGGGCACCTCTTTGACGAACTTCGCGGAAATTCCGGCAACGGCCGGACCACTATAGGAGTTGAGCTCATCAAGTAGCTCTTCACACTCCCCCGTCGGATTGAAGTCGCTAAGCGTCAAATACATGCTCACCGGCTCATCCACGAAGCCTTCTACGGGGGGATCCTCCGGAGCGCCCATCAGCTCAGCATCGGTCACAAGAGCTTGTGCGTACTGGTCAAGGTCGACAGAGGGAGCTGTTGGAGACGCCGTTGATGTGGCATCCTCCTGGGGATCAACGTCCTGTTCGTCGGTACCCTGGCCCGAGCATCCAAGAAGCACTATGCTGCCGGCAGCGACCAGGGCCGCCATCTGAAAAGCTTTGCGTTTTACTACCATCACACCTCTACGATACGACCAATCTGTGCCAACCAACAGCTAAGCTCGAATGTATGTCAAACCGCGCCGCCGACTCCAATAGCCCGCAAACGCCGTCCAACCCCGAGACGACAGCGGAGACTCCCGGGCGAAGACCTCAGTCGTTGGCCCGGCGCGCCGCCAGCACGGCGATACCAAACATTGCAGCCCAGCGCCCACAACGGACCTACTACACGCCGCGACCTACACTGTGGTTCGTCATTCGCCGCACCTGGGGTCGAGTAATTGCAATGCAGGTGTGGGATATCGCCGCCACAATGACGTTTTACCTCGTACTGTCACTGTTACCCGCGCTCATTGCGCTGACTTCCATCGTGACACTGATCGACTTCACCGAAGAAACCATCTGGACCATCGCAGAATTGCTCAACGACCTCATTCCCGCAATTGAGGCTTCCACAGTGGTCGCCACACTTTTGAACCTGGTCGAGACCCCCGGAGGCGTCACCGCACTCACGTTGGGACTCATCGGGTCCCTATATTCGGCGTCCAATGTCGTTGCGGCGTTTCATCGGGCCATGAACCGACTCTACGACACACGTGAAGGCCGACCATTCATCTACTTCCGCCTCGTGGTGTTTCTTGAAACGCTCGTGTTACTGATCGCTTCTTTAGCGCTAGTGCTGTTGGTCGTGCTGGGCGGTGACTTCTCGGTGCGCTTAGGCCAAGCCCTCGGCCTCACCCAAGAAACGGTGGCGACTTGGAATCTATTGAAGTGGCCCCTGATCCTCTTGGTTCTTACGTTCCTCGTCTCCCAGGCATTCTATCGCGGCCCCAATATCCTTCGACCGCGCTACCGCATTGTCACAACTGGGGCGACCTTCGCCGTCGTCATTCTCTTCTCGGCACTGGTCCTGACAGGCTGGCTGTTAGAACGAGTCAGCATTTTCGAACGACTCTTCACAACCGTCAATGGCATTTTGTACGTCATCTTGATGATCTGGATCGCATTCATTGTGATGCTTGCAGCAGCAGCCTGGGACGCTGAGATGCTGCGTGCCCGGCAGTTGGCGTCCGGCTACCCCGCAGGTCAAGAACTGCAATTGGCAACCGAACATACATGGGTGCTGCGCAAACTCGACGCCGAATCAGCCAATCGACGCAGGATCTCCGCGATCGTCGTCGACAACTACCACGACGCCGAACCCGTCACGACACCAAAAACAGCGCAGTTGAGCGAAGCGAACTCAATTTGGGCCATAAAAGAACCCGGCTACCGACCGTCAACGGGAACCCCATTTCATGGGGAACGTCACAGCGGGTAACCGGGTCTATGCTTGCACTAGCAGCCTGCCCTAGGCCGCCTTCTGAGCTTCTTTCCGCGCGGAACGGGCAGCCTTGCGGGCGGCTTTACGTTCTTCACGAGCAGCTTCGGCGGCATCATGCAGCACCTTCTGCTGTTCGTCGCGTGCAGAATGGATCGCTTCAACTTTCTGATCCTTGGCGTCATGAATCTTGGCTACACGACGTTTCGCGGCTTTCTTGCGACGTCCTGTGGTGTTGACCGCCGAATCGACGATCACGCTCAGGCCTGCGCCCAACATCCAAACGTCCTTGGCCACAGCAGTTCCATCCGAACTTGGACGAACGCCGTCTTCCTGCGTCATGCCCGGAGTGTTCAGGTACATGTTGAGCAATCCGGCAGAAAACGCACTCAGCGCCGAACCAGCCAACCAGCCTGGAACTTTTGGAATCAACTGTGCGGCGCCAACACCAATTTCGGTAAAAGCAATAAACCGACGGAATGCGGCGGGCGACATATCGGCCAATACGGGGACACCGTTTGCTGCCATTTGCTGCAAACCTTCAGCATCTTCATCCGAGAGGCTGAGCTTTCCGATACCGGAATTCAGTACGAAAGCACCGGTGGTCAAACGTAGCGGCAACTGAGCCAAGCTCATAAGTCTTCCTTCCATTCGGGACTCGTTATCCTTAACTGTAATACTTCTAGCGTCAATTCCAATACGTTCTACGTGCGCTGTGCTTCCGCGATACCTTGCTGAACAGGTGTGCACCGTAATTCGTGGGTCCAACAACCTTGCACTACGATGGGCATGCACCACGAATCACATCTCAACCACCACCACAACACCGTGAAAACTCAACTATGTCTGCTAATACACACTCTGATCATCCCGAAGACGACACCGATACCTCGGTGCCTTCGGGCTACCGCAAAATTCAAACCGCCCAAGGTACAAAGATTGTGCGCGAAGGCCCGGTGTCCTTCGTGCGTCGTGAACTGTCTATGTCGCCTAACAGGCAGCGTCTGTGGGAAGATCATATGGGCACCACCATTTTGCCTGTGACCAGGTCGTTCGCAGATACCTCGGTAGCCCCGGAATCACATCTGGACATCGCTGAGGTATGGCAACAGGATGCACCCCTGATCGTCGATATCGGCGTCGGCCACGGCGAATCCACCTACGCCGGAGCAATCGAGCATCCTGATAAAAACTTTCTGGCTGTGGAAGTGTACCGCCCCGGCCTAGCGAAATTACTCAACCGGATAGACGCTGAAAACGTCACCAACATACGACTCGTCGAAGCGAATGCGCCGGAAGTTTTGGACCACATGCTGGGCGCTGGAACCGTCAGCGAGGTATGGGTCTTCTTTTCTGACCCTTGGCCCAAGAATCGCTATCACAAGCGCCGGCTCATCCAATCCAAATTCCTCGACCGCGTGGCTCGAGTCCTGACCCACGACGGCGTACTTCGGCTGGCTACCGATTGGTCACACTATGCACACCAAATGCGCGCAACGCTCGACGAACATCCAGCATTCAAGAACATACATGCTGGCCGACTAGCAGGCGAAAACTCACCGCTTACGTTGGCACGAGCCCGAGGCACCGATGATGGCAACCCGCAACCATGGTCGGACGCGTTGGATTCAATTGGCGGTTGGGCACCTCGTTTTACCACTCGCCCGGTCACAAGTTTCGAAGCAAAAGCACAGCGGGCCGGCCGCTACATATTCGACCTTGCCTACCGGCTAAGCTCCTAACGTCGTGTCAAACCAGCCGCCAACCAGGTGCGCAGAATATTCTCGGCAGTTGCCGCCAAATTCTCCGCGGTCTCGGCAAAAGCTGCTTCCAGACTCTGAGGTTTGGGTGTAATACCAAAGACAGCGGTGATCCCATAGTCGTAACTGGTAGCGGCTCCCTCGCCCACAGAGCCCACGACGGCGATCACCGGTTTATCGGTTCGACGCGCGACGCCCACGGGTACTTTGCCAGCAAGCGATTGACCATCTAGCTGCCCTTCGCCGGTGAGTATCAGATCGGCATGTGTGGCCAGCTCATCGAAACCCACCGCATCCAGTACCGCATCGATTCCGGGACGCAGCTGGGCGGCAAAAAACGCATACATGCCCGCGGCAAATCCACCGGCGGCTCCCGCCCCGGCAACGGTGGTGACGTCCACTCCAAGATCCCGGGCAATGATGGTTGCAGCGTGTGCCGCGCCGGACTCTAAGCGTTGCACCATGGCCGGGTCGGCACCTTTCTGCGGCGCAAAGATCCTCGCGGCTCCGTTATCCCCCAGCAGGGGATTGTCGATATCGGTCATGACAGTGATCTCCGCCGGACGCCGCAGTTGCGAGACGTCGATGGAGGCGATGTTTTCTAAGGTTGCCCCCGTTGGGACGAATGTTTGACCGGCGTTGTCATAAAATATTGCACCGCAGGCAGCCGCGGCACCACAGCCAAGATCATTCGTGGCTGACCCGCCGGCCCCAATGATCAGGTTCTGAGCACCCAAGTGATCGATGAGCTCGCCCACCCCATACGTTGTGGTGGTTTCTGGATTGGGCTGGGTGGTCAGCGGAAGCCCCGCCGCGGCAGCCATCTCAATGACGGCGCCGTCAGGCAACTGGCCGTATACAGCAGTAACTGGTCGATGTTCTGGCCCGGTTACCTCCAGTTGGCGCCGTTCACCATTGGCTGCGGCCACCAGGGCATCCACGGTGCCCTCTCCGCCGTCGGCCATCGGAATGGCGGTCAGATGAGCATTCGGATCAGCTCGGCGAATCCCTTCGGCCAAGGCGCGAGCAACTTCGATGGAGCTCAGCGAGCCCTTATACGAATCGGGCACAAGCAAAATATTCAGCGGTCTAGTCATGGAGCTGGAATGAGTGGTCATACAAAGAGCCCCACCAACCAGATGAAGATTATCGAGGTGACGCCCATAACCCCGGTGGTCAGCGTATGGGTTCGGTAGCCTTCCTGGACCGAGAGGTTACCGAAGCGGGTTACCACCCAGAAGTACGAGTCATTGGCGTGGGAGACGGTCATCGCACCGGCCGCAATGGCCATGACAGCCAGCGCTATCTGCAGGTCGGATTCTAAACCGAGTGTGCCCAGAAGTGGTGCGACAATCCCGGCGGTGGTCACCATGGCAACCGTTGAAGACCCCTGGGCTGTTTTGAGGACAGCCGAGACGAGGAATGGGAAAAACAGGCCAATCGAGGCAAATCCTGGAGCGACTTCGGTGATGTAATCGATGAGCGGGCTGGCAGCAATCACTGCCCCCAGCACCCCGCCCGCACCGGTGATAAACAGAATTGGGCCGGTCACTCGCAGAGTATCTTCGGTAATGTCTTGCAACTCTGACATCCGTCGTTGCACTCCCAACAGCAGCAGGGCAATAAGTAGCCCCAGGGCCAGCGCAATCACCGGAATACCAAAGAATTGGAAAAGCTCTGCTGCGAAACCTTCCGCGCCGGACATTGTGACCCCAGAGCCAATAGCCATGGCAATGATCGGGACGGCGATCGGGCTAAACGACAGGAACTTATTGGGCAGCCGGCCATAGGAGTGGCGCAGCGTTTCGTACTCAGCTTCGACGTCTTCGTTGGTAATTTCTTGATCTTCAACGGTGCTGACGCGTTTTGCCCAACGTGTCGCCATGAAATATGAGACCACCAGGGCAGGAATCGCTACCAGGAAACCCACACCGATCACCAGGATGAGATTATCGCCCATACCCATGGTGCTGGCAGCTGCGATGGGGCCCGGGGTTGGTGGGATGAAGACGTGGGAAATATAGAGCCCCGAGGCCAAAGCGATGGTCATTGACGCTGATGCCGTGGCCGTACGCCGGACAAGCGCTCGACGGATGGGGTTCAGTACCACGAAACCGGAGTCACAAAATACCGCAATTGAGACGATAAAGCCCATCAACTGCGTGGCCAAAACCGGGAACCGTTTACCGATGGTATTCACCAGTGCGTCCGCCATTTGGAAGCCGCCGCCGGTTTTTTCCAGAATCAGACCGATCAGTGCGCCAAGAATAATCACGATACCGATCGACGTGAAAATCCCCGAAAAGCCTTCGCCGATCACCGTGGCAATGCCCGGTGTCTCGTCATCCTGATCGGTCAGCGGGATGCCTGCGAGGAGCCCGAATGCTAGCGCGATCGACAGGATTGCCAAAAATGGATGAACTCGCCACTTTGAGATCATGAAAATCATCACCGCGATAGCGACAAAAAACGCGATGAGTAGCCCTAGTCCGCCCATGGACTGTCTCCCTTTATCCCGAGGTCAAGTATGAAATACATCCTAGAGTCGATCACTGTCAGTGAACAGTACCACCACGTCAGGTTACGGAAACCGGCAGTAGACAGCACAATGCCGGCGCCCCCGAGAGGTTCTGGGAGGCGCCGGCATCGAGATACCCGCCTGGGTTCGGTGAACCGTAAATTCAGCCGGTCAACGCAAAGCGCGGTTTATTGAGCGCAAATCGTGGTTGCGATTGTTCCAGAGCAAACCTCATCGCTTGTTCGACCCTATTGCGATCGAAACGCTGACGACGCCGCTGCTCGCGGTATCGATCGGACGTACCAAAGGCTGATGCGGGATCATCTTGCGCTGGACCATGAATATTGGTGGTCACACCGGTAGAACCAGCCGTGAAAGTCCGCGAGAACGACACGTGGGAGCGCATGATCGTGATCTGGTCCACGAGCTCACCGACGGTGTCGCGAAGCTGTTCGACTTCGGCTTCTAACTCGACGATCCTACGGATACCTTCCAAGGAGACACCGTCACGTGATAACGATTGAATCTGACGTAAAAGTCGGACATCTTCGGCAGAATACCGGCGTTGACCACCGGATTGGCGTTCAGGCACCACCAGCCCAATGCGGTCATACTGCCGCAGGGTTTGTGGGTGCATGTCAGCTAATTGGGCTGCCACCGAAATGACGTAGATGGGATCGTATTTGTGACGGTTGGCATTACAACCTAGCTTTCTGTGCCAGCTCGGCCCGCGGATCGAAGTCCTGGGTCGCCATCTGATACGCCTCGACAGCGGCTTTAGCCTCGTCGGAAAGCTCTTGAGGTACTTCAATGACCAATTCGACGAGCAGGTCACCGGTTTGCTTAGCAGTTTTTACACCTCTGCCACGCAACCGCAAGACCCGACCAGATGATGACCCAGCCGGAACACCGATCTTCACGGAGCTATCCAGTGTTGGTACTTCGATCGTAGTACCAAGGACAGCCTCGTCGAAAGAGACCGGAACCTTCAACCGGATATTGTTTTCATCGCGTTCGAAGACCGGGTGGCTCTTGACCGTGACCTTGACCATCAGGTCACCTCGGCCACCAGTTCCCTGCTGACCCTTACCCTTGGCTCGAACGGTTTGGCCGTCTTTAACACCGGCTGGGATGCGCACCTCGTTGACGGCCCCATAACTTGTGGCCGCTTGGGTGGTGGTACCCCGAATGGAATCAGCGAAGCTAATAGTCACGGCACCTTTGATATTGGCGCCCTTCGTCGGACGTTGTTGGAAACCACCCTGGCCGCCACCAAAACCACCGAAGATATCACCGAAGCCAGCCTGACGTCCTGCGCCTGCCTGACCAAAAAGCCCGGAGAAGATATCTTCGAAACCACCCTGCGCCGAACCTGGCCCAGCACCAGTGAATCGTGCGCCCGAGCCCATGGCTTGCAGCTGGTCATATTCTTGGCGCTGTTCTGGATCCGAGAGCACAGTGTTGGCTTCGGTAATCTCTTTGAAACGTTGCTCAGCAGCGTCATCACCTGGGTTAGCGTCCGGATGATATTGGCGGGCAAGTTTGCGGTAGGCCTTTTTAATGTCATCGGCGCTAGCGTCCTTGGCGACACCTAAAGTGGCATAGAAATCTTTATCTAGCCAATCTTGAGAGGCCATGTGGCCTCCTTTCTCTTACTCATCACCAGCGGAAACCATCACTTGCGCGGCACGTAGCACTCGTTCGTTATAGAGGTACCCGTTGCGAAAGACCTGCACGATGTGTTCTTCGGCAACTTCTGATGACGGCTGACGCAACATGGCTTCGTGCTGGGATGGATCAAATGGTTGTCCCTCTAGCGTTTCAGCGTCGTGTTTTACCAGGCCGATACCTTCCAGCGTGGTGAGCATCTTACGGGCTATCGCTGCGAAGGGACCTTCCAAGTCGCCCGCAGCATCAGCAGCGTCGACGTCGTCAAGGACGGGCAGCATAGCTTCAAGCATCGAGAAATTCGCATTGTCTTTGGCAACATCGCGGTCACGTTCGACACGACGGCGGTAGTTTACAAACTCTGCTTGCAAACGCTGCAGGTCCTCCCGCAGGGCTGCAGCCTCATCTTCGGGGGCAGGGTCTTCTTCTGCGGGTTGGGCTTCTTCGGATTCGGAGCCGGCAGCATTGAGGATGTCTTCAACCTGTGACAGTGGGTCGACCTGCTCTGCTGCAGCTGGGTCTTCGGCCTCCGCTGTATCCTGTGCTGGCTGGTCACGCAGTTGACCGGTTTCGGGATCGATGCGCCGTTTATCAGTGAAACGGATCGGGTCTTGTTCTTCTTCATTGTTGTGCTGATCAGACATGGAAAACTCCTATAAGAAAACAAACGAGGCCGGCCGGAAACCGGCCGGCCTCGGTGGTGTATTACTTAGTGAACGATAGGACTATTTTTTGGTGTCTTGGTCTTCGTCCTCATCGATAACTTCAGCGTCAACGATGTCCTCGTCTTCGTCAGCACCGTCGGCAGCAGCTGCACCGTCCTGTTCGGACTGGGAGTACAGGGCTTCACCGATCTTGGTCTGTGACTGCTGCAGTTTTTCGTACGCAGCCTGGACCTCGTCGTCATTGTCCTGCTTCTCTAGGGCTTCCTTGAGTGCATCGACGTCTGCCTGGACCTCGGTTTTGACGTCCTCTGGCAGCTTCTCGTCGTTGTCTTTGAGGAGCTTGTCTACGGAGTACGCGGTGGTCTCAGCGGCGTTTCGGGCTTCTTGAGCTTCACGGCGCTTCTTGTCTTCCTCAGCGTGTGCTTCCGCATCTTTGACCATGCGATCGATGTCATCGTCTGACAGCGAGGTACCACCGGTAATGGTCATTGACTGTTCAGTGCCGGTCGAACCGTCCTTGGCTGAAACGTGCACGATACCGTTGGCGTCGATATCGAAGGTCACTTCAATCTGTGGCATGCCGCGAGGAGCCGGGGCAATACCGGTCAGCTGGAAGTTGCCCAGTGGCTTGTTATCCGCGGTAAATTCACGTTCACCCTGGAAGACCTGAATGTCAACCGAAGGCTGGTTATCGTCTGCTGTGGTGAAGGTTTCGGAACGCTTGGTAGGGATCGCCGTGTTACGTTCGATCAGCTTCGCCATCACACCGCCCTTGGTTTCGATACCCAGGGACAGTGGTGTGACGTCGATGAGCAGCACGTCTTTACGGTCACCAGCCAGGACACCGGCCTGAATGGCTGCACCAACGGAAACAACCTCGTCCGGGTTGACACCCTTGTTTGGTTCCTTGCCACCGGCCATTTTCTCAACCAGTTCAGAAACCGCTGGCATACGGGTCGAGCCACCAACGAGGACAACGTGATCAATCTCAGAAACGGAAATGCCCGCTTCCTTGATAACATCCTCGAATGGACGACGCGTGCGTTCCAGCAGGTGCGAGGTCATGTCTTCAAACTTGGCGCGTGACAGATGCTCGTCCAGGTGCACCGGACCGTTTTCTGTTACGGACAGGTACTGCAGTGAGATGTTCGTGGACGACGCCGAGGACAGTTCCTTCTTGGCCTGCTCTGCGGCTTCTTTCAAACGACGCAGAGCAATCTTGTCCTTGGAGAGGTCAGCGCCGGAGGCCTTAGCCTGCTCTAGGAGCCAGTCGACGATGACCTGGTCCCAGTCGTCACCGCCGAGACGGTTATCACCGGCGGTGGAGCGAACCTGAATGGTGGAGAAATCGTCGTCATCCTTGCCCACTTCTAGCAGGGAAACGTCGAAGGTACCGCCACCGAGGTCGAAGACCAGAATGGTTTCGTCTTCTTTACCGCGTTCCAAACCGTAGGCGAGGGCTGCCGAAGTTGGTTCGTTAATAATGCGCGATACGTTCAGACCGGCAATCTCGCCGGCTTCTTTGGTTGCCTGACGCTCAGCATCATTGAAGTAAGCCGGAACAGTGATAACTGCATCGGTAACTTCTTCGCCAAGGTATTCCTCGGAGTCGTGTTTGAGCTTCATCAGGATACGAGCTGAGATTTCCTGAGCAGTGTATGACTTGTCGTCAATTTCAGCTTTCCAGTCAGTACCCATGTGGCGCTTGACCGAAGTGATGGTGCGTTCTGGGTTATTGACGGCCTGACGCTTGGCGATATCACCGGTTAGCACTTCGCCGCCCTTGGTGAAGGCAACAACTGATGGGGTGGTGCGTGCACCTTCTGCGTTTGCGATGACCGTGGGGTCGCCACCTTCCAACACAGCAACAACTGAGTTGGTGGTTCCCAAGTCAATACCTACAGCACGTGACATATGTGAATCCTTTCGTAAAAACTGTTCATCTCAAAACGTAGCGTTCGCGCTACTTGAGTTCCCTACACTCAAGTTGCCACAGGTGAACACTTCCTGTCAAATAAACCTGAGCGAGTCTGACTCAACTTTGCTTCTATGGGTAACAACGCACTTCACCTCGCCGATATTCCGCACCCACAGTCAATGTGACCGTCGCTACATATTGACGTCGCTGCCTCCGGGCGTTCAGTTGGTGCTCTAGCATTGAGTCATGTCACGCTATTCCTCGTCTCGTCCGCTCATCATTGGCATCGATGGCCGCTCCGGCTCAGGCAAAACAGTGCTCGCCAAAACACTGGTCGAAAATCTCTGCGCCCAACACACGGTGACGGTCCTTCGTATGGAGGACCTCTACCCCGGATGGAACGGCTTACATGCCGGGATGGAAATTTTTAGTCGCGATGTGCTCCCCAAATTAGCGGCCGGTAAACCAGCCACCTATCAAACGTGGGACTGGTATTCCACGGCTAGCTCAGAAGGTGGCCTCGGCGAGGTCGTCACGACCCGCCCCAGCGAAGTCATCATCTGTGAGGGCGTCGGGGTTGGAGCCCGAGCGAACCGCGAATTCTTGGATGTATTGATCTGGCTGCGTGTCCCAGATCAGGTTCGCTACGACAGGGCGATGCTGCGCGACGGGGCCAGCTATGTCGAGCAGTGGGATAACTGGGCGGCACAGGAACGCCATGTGCTGGACCATGATCAAATCTATGACGAAGCCGATCTGGTATTGGTGGCCCACGAACCCGACGAGCGCCATCATACTTCGGCCCTGGCCGTTGTCACGGCCATGTTGAATACGCCGAACGGTCTTGCACAGCACCCCGATCGCGGACAGTTGGAAGGCTGAGATAAAACTATTGCAAAGCAGAGGTCAACCGGAAGACGTTATCCAGCCACCGTCGGTGTCGGGGACGAGCCAACCACTCCTTGAGTAGTAAGTGCTCGCATTCTTCCTGGTACTCATCAATAATGTCGTCCAGTTTGGCGACCTCTTCGGGGCCCACCACCATGACCGTAACCTCCGAGTTGAGTGAAAACGACCGCATGTCCATATTGGATGATCCAAAGATTCCGACGTCGTTATCAATCGTAAACAACTTGGAGTGCAGCACATCCGGGTCCGGATACCGGTAAATATGTATCCCGGCACGCAACAGTTGCTCAAAATATGATTGCTGTGCATGGTGCACCGCCAGTTGATCAGCGCGTCGCACCACCAATAACTCAACTCGCACGCCACGTTGTGCAGCACTGGTCAAGGCGTAGAGCATCGAATCATCGGGCACCAAATACGGAGTTACCACCCGAATGGACTCGGTAGCCGAATAAAACAGGTGGTTAAAGGCCCGGAGATTGTTTTCTTGGGAGAACCCAGGCCCCGAGGGGATGATTTGGGCCGCCGGTCCTTCATGATCGTCAATTTCAGATTCGGTAACACCACGCAGCTCTTGCTGCAGCTGTTTGCCGGTCTCAGAAAACCAGTCCGTAGCAAACACCACATCGAGTGAGGCGACCGATGGACCTTCCATACGGGCCATCATGTCTTGCCAGTGTCGGCCCATCTTATGAGCCGACGAGCGTTTATACCCGGGCTCAATCAGATTCATCGAGCCGGTGTACCCCACGATGCCGTCAACGATAACCATTTTGCGATGATTTCGCAGGTCCGGACGCTGATATTCCCCCCGCCACGGGCGCACCGGTAACGAGCGATGATATTCGATACCGGCAGCATCCAGCCGGGACAACAAGTGACGATAACCGGGCACCCGCGCTGTACCGATGTGGTCAAAAATTAGCCGAACCGTTACGCCGCGTTGCACCGCTCGCGCCATCGCGTCCAGCACGACGTCAGCATACCCCGGGCGATTCTTCGGATCTGTACCGATGATATAAAACATCACATTGACGTAGTCCTGCGCGGTATCAATGTCCTGGGCCATGTACTCCAACGTGGCGCGGTAGTCCGTCAAATATTCGAAAACGTTGCCGTCCAACATGGGAAAACCAGTCAACCGGCGCGTGAGTTTCGAATTCGCCGCCACGTAATGCGGGGCGGAACCCGCCTGGTTGGGCAAGTCCATATGTGCTGTGGCGCGGCGCAACTCGGAGTTCACCGCAATCT
>DHCMJ07802__coassemble_1465_pt1 | contig 13238 bp, 11 predicted proteins | sample DHCMJ07802__metabat2_low_PE_015 | metagenome-assembled genome bin DHCMJ07802 | reverse complement strand
TCACGGTCTACCTCTACGTGCGCAAACACAGTGAACTCAAGAAATCCCCGCGCTCGGCCGCAGAAATTAAAGCCGCCTCACTGCGCGTCATCGGCCCGGTGCTGACCCCCGTCATCATCCTGGGCGGTATTCTCGGCGGGTTCTTCACCCCGACCGAAGCCGCCGCCATCGGCGTGGTCTATATCCTGGCCCTGGGTTTCATTTACCGCACCCTCACCTTCAAGGGTGTGCTCAATGCACTGCGCGAAACCGCCGTCACCACGGGCTCGATCATGCTTATCATCGCTGCGGCATCCCTGTTGGGCTGGGTACTATCCCGCGAGCAGGTCCCGCAGAACCTCGCCGATTTCATGACCTCGAATATCTCCAGTCCGGTGTTGTTCTTATTAGCGGTCAACCTGCTGCTGATTATCCTGGGAGCCTTCATCGACGCGACCGCGGTCATTTTGATTACGGTACCCGTGTTATTACCGATCGCTGTGGAATTCGGCGTGGACCCGGTCCACTTCGGCGTCATCATGATTTTGAACTTGATGATTGGTCTGCTCACGCCACCGGTTGGCAGCGTACTGTTCGTTATGAGCTCCGTGTTGCGCACCCCCGTTGAAACCGTATTCAAGGGCGTCGCACCATTTTTGCTCCCTATGCTCCTGGTGCTGCTGCTGTTGACCTTCTTCCCTGCTATCGTCACCTTCGTTCCGAATCTGCTTGGATTCTGAGAGGCGGAAATTATTATGAAGTATCAAAAAAGTTGGGGAGCATTCGCAGCAGGCACCGTCCTGGCCGGCGCCACACTGGTTGGTATGCCGTCTCTGCACAATTTCGCAACACAGGGCTCCGAACAGTTGTCGTTTGCCAACTCCTACACGCTGAATCACCCGCATAACGCTTGCGGGACCGCGCTTGTGCAGCAGGATATGAACGACGCCGACGTACAGATTGATACCTATCCGTCATCGCAACTTGGTGGTGACACGGATCGGTTCACCTCGATGATGAACGGCGATATCGACCTTGATCTGCAGGGCAGTTCAGCGCTGGCCTCGGTGCATGAACCAATCGGCGTGCTCGACATGGCCTACGTTTTTGATGACGCCGACCACCTGTTCCGTTGGTTCGATAGCGATGCCTCCGATGAGGTTATCAGCTCGTTTGAAAACGAAACCGGTGTCAAGGTACTGGATGTTTGGTACCAGGGAGACCGCACCTTCTCGGCCAACGCACCCATTCGAAAACCGTCGGATCTCGAGGGACTACGGCTGCGGTACCCGGACTCACCGGCTCACCTGATGTCAGCAGATGCGATGGGTGTTGAACCGGTGGCCGTTGCGGTCGAAGAAGTCTACATGGCCCTGCAACAGGGTATCGCCGACGGTCAAGAAAACCCGATCGCCTACACCGCCCAAAACAGTCTCGATGAAGTCGTCGACTACGTGAGCTTGTCACGGCACGCCGTTGGAAGCCAGCTGGTGATCGTGGCCGATGAAACTTGGGACCGACTCTCCGCCGACCAACAGCAAGAGCTACAGGCCTCAGTATCAGCAACACGCAGTGAAAACCGAGCGTGCGCCGAAGCCGAGGAAGACGAAGTGCTCACTCGTTGGGCAGAACAGGGTTCGCCAACCGTCATCGAGGATGTCGATCGCCAGGCTTTCCGCGATAAGGCCCTGAAACACCTCGAGACGAACCTCAGTGACGGCGAACTTGAGACACTGCGCAGCATTCGTTCCGTGGCTGATGAGGACTAACCAGTGTGAAGTACTAGTCGGCGACGGGTACGACCATCGGTGTCCCGCTCCACGGATCGGATCCGATCATGGACTCCATCCCGAAAACGTCGGTGATCAGCTGCGTGGTGAGTACCTGATGGGGTGCCCCCTGGGCAACAATGGCACCACGATGCATCACCACCAGCTCATCGGCGTACCGGGCGGCCTGATTCAGGTCGTGCAGCACCGCCAACACGGTGCGACCATTCGCGGTGATCTTCCGGCACAGTCGCAACACGTCGATTTGGTGCGAGATGTCCAGAAATGACGTCGGTTCATCCAGTAAAACGTATTGGGTTTGTTGCGCCAGCACCATGGCCAGCCAGGCGCGTTGCCGTTGCCCGCCGGAGAGTTCATCGATCGAAAAGTCAGCAAACGCCGTCATACCGGTATCTTCCAGCGCCTGTGCGATGGCTGCCGGATCATCGGCAGACCACTGTTTGAGTGGCCGGTGATACGGGTAACGCCCGCGGGCCACCAGCCCTCGAACCGTGACGCCATCCGGGACCACGGGATGCTGCGGCAGCAGCGCGATGCGTTGGGCGAGCAGTTTGGGTTTAAGCTTATGCAACGGTTTGCCATCAAGCTGCACCATATCCGCCTTGACGGCGAGCACTCGCGATAACGATTTCACCAGGGTCGATTTGCCGCAACCATTGGGACCAATGACGGCGGTGAATCGACCCTGTGGCACAGTGAAGTCCAGCTGGGACAACACCGGATCGGCGCCGTAGCCCACGCTAAGTTGTGTGGCGGTCAGTCCGGTCATGATTGTCCTTTCCTAAATTCAGTCAGCAGCAGGTAGCCCAAAAACACTCCACCAAAACCCGCGGTAATGATACCGACCGGCAGATCCTCGACAATTGAAAGCTGCTGCACTGCCAAATCAGCCAGTACCATCAGCAACGCGCCGGTCAGGGCACTGCCCACCAGATTGGGGCCGGAAGTTTTTGTGAGCAGACGTGCTACGTGGGGGCTCATCAGCGCAACGAACGCGATGGGGCCTGCCACTGCAACAGCCATCGCGGCCAACACGACGGAAACAAGAATCGCCTGGGTGCGCGTTGCGCTAGCCTTACCACCCAGCGACGTCGTCAGTTCATCGCCCAGTTCCATCAGCTGTAATCGGGGCGACAACCACAGGATCACGGGGAAGGCCAGTACCAGGGTGACGGCGATGAGTCCTGCCTGGCCCAGATCACGAGAATTCAGGCTGCCCACCAGATAGGCCGCCAGGCGGCTGGCTTCATCCCGCAGCGTTGCTGTGACGACAAATTGCGTGACGGCGGTGGCGATGGCCGCAACCGCGATACCCGAAATAATGACTTTCGACGTCGACGACAACCCACTGCCCGTCGACAACATGACCACACCGATCGCCATGCCGGCCCCGGCCAGCGCACCAACGGGTGTCGGAATCGCCCACGGCAACAGCGACGCGACAGCGACCCCGGCTCCGGCGCCTGCCGCCAGCCCCAGCACATCCGGGCTCCCCAACGGATTGCGCGTCACGTTTTGGAACAGTGCACCGGAAAGCCCGAAGGCAGCACCGGCCATGATGGCGATCAGTACCCTGGGACCCCGCACGCGTTGGAACACAAATTCGGTTGTGGCACTGGCTTGGCCGCTCAGCAGGTCAATGAAATCTGCTGGGCTCAGTCCGAGTTTGCCAAGCATTAACGTTGCGACCGCCAGCGATAGGACCGCCATCGTCATCGCCAACCAAATCAGCACGCTTCGACGCCGGTAGCTCATAGCAATGTGCTCGCCCACGTGAAACATCTTGACGGTCATTTCATCACCGCCCCGCGGCGCACGGCGGCCAGTAAGAAGGGCGCACCAATAAATGCGGTGACGATCCCGACCATCAACTCCTGGGGTCGAATGATCACGCGCGCCAAAATGTCTGCGGCGACCAACGCCAAAGCTCCTGCAATGACGGCGGCCGGGATACGCCAGCGGAAGTCCTCACCGAATATGGCCCGGATGATGTGCGGTACGGCCAATCCAATAAAACTGATCGGTCCGGCGATTGCGGTAGCCACCGCGGCTAACAAGGCGGCGGCAATAATGCCCAGCAGCCGGGTTTGTCCGACCCGAAAGCCCAGCGAGATCGCCGTTTCATCCCCGAGCGCCAGCGCGTTCAGGCCCCGCCCAATACCAAAGGCCAGCACGACGCCAATCACCAGCGGCACCGCAACCTGGGTCAGCTGCGTTAATTCGACGCCGGCCAGTGAGCCGACCATCCAGTACCGGTAGGAATCAAACACCGTAGGCTTCAGCAGCACCATGGCGTTGATATAGGCGTACAGCACCGCTGAGATCACAGCCCCAGCAAGAATCAACGGCACAATACCGCGCGCCGAGGAGCGCCCACCCAGCGCCAAGACAAGCAGCACCGCAAGCACCGCCCCGATGAGCGCAAAAAACATTGTCGACGTCGCCCCGAGGGCCCCCAACAGGGCGGTTCCGGTAACCACCGCGGCAGAAGCACCGACCCCGATACCCAGAATGCCCGGCTCCCCCAACGGGTTGCGAGTAATCCCTTGGATCAGGGTGCCCGACACCGCCAATCCGGCGCCGACGATCGCCCCCATCACGGTGCGCGGGATGCGTGAATCCACCACACTGGTCAGATATGCATCACCGCTCGACGACAGCGCGGCCACGACATCGGAAACACCGTTGGGCCGACTGCCCAGGAATAAGCTGGTCAGACAGGTCGCCGCCAGGACAAACACCAGTGCGGCCAGGATGATGGCTCGGCGCATGACGGTGTTAGTTTTGCTCCGCGTTTTCGATAGCTTCATCAATCATGGGTTGATACCGTTCTAACGTCCACGGGACGGTGAGCGGGTTGATCATCGACGACGCCGTCACAAACGCTTGATCTTCGGAAGCCACTACGGCGTCATGTTCTACCGCCGGAATACTTGCATAGAGGTCTTGGGCTTCGGTTTCTTCACGGTTGGCTTCGTCCATATAGAACGTGAAGATCAGATCTGAATCCGCCAGCTTATCGGCATTCTCCAAACCGATCAGTGCCGACTGGGTGCCCGGTTCATCATAGTCAGCTCGCAATTCTTCGACCACCGGATCCGGTGTCAATCCCAGTGCCGAAACCATGGCCACGCGCTGCTCCTCGGGATAGAACACGCCCAGTGTGCCCGGACCGGTGTTGTAAATATAGGAGAACGTAACGTCTTCGTAGTCCTCATTCCGCGCCTGTTCGAATTGGGATTCGATGTCATCGATCAAGCCCTGGGCGTCTTCTTCCTGCCCCATAGCTTCACCGATCATTTCGATTTGCTGGTCCCATTCGATCGTCCACGGCTGCTCCGGATACGCGACGGTCGGTGCAATGTCTGAGAGCAGGTCATACTGTTCTTGCGTCACACCCGACCACGGCGCCAAAATGAGATCCGGTTCCAATTCCAAAATGGCCTCGATATCGAGTTCGGTCGCCCCGGTGAAGAGTTCTGGCAGCTCATCGCCACGTTCGGTGACTTCCTCCTCGATCCATGGCAGATACCCTGAATCATCGGCGCCCCAAGTGTATTCTTCCATGCCCACCGGGGTGGTGCCCAGTGCGATCGCGGTTTCGGTCGACCCCTGCCCCAGGGTCACGATGCGTTCTGGTTCCTCTTCGATCGTTGCTGTTCCTAGCGCGCTGTCGATCGTCACCGGTTCCCAATCGCCATTACCCGACGAAGCGTTTTCGGCGTCGTTATCACTGGAGCAGGCACTCAACGCTAGGCTCGCGGTAAAGACAATGGCCAGCGCACTACGCCAGTGCCGATGCTGCCGTGTTGTCGTGGAAGTTGTCATAATTCTCCTTGAGATGTAAAAAACACTTGAAAGCGGCCGCTGGTTAGCCGCGCATGGCAACGCCGTGGCGCCAGTACCCCATGAAGGCCACTTGGGCTCGGTCAGCACCAACTTCACGCACCAAAAATCTGCGTAACCGTTTGATGACGCCGCTCTCCCCGGCAATCCAGTAGTACGTACCGGATCGTGGTACATCGGTGACGGCAAGGTCTTCGCCTGATGCAGAAAACACCGGTGTCTCCCAAAGCAGATCCTCCGAAGCCTCGTCTGATGCCTCCGGCTCAACATGCCAGCCCAGTGCATCGGCCAGTGGTTCGCCTGCTTGTGCACCACCGCGTGGCAACCAGGTGACCTCGGCATTACTGGGAGCATCGATGGTCAGCTGATCGGCGTCGTTGGGAACCTCAATATAGGCGCACACTCGGGGTGCGTCGGTGGTGGTCTTGAGGTCTTCAACGATGCGTGCAATGGCGGGTGCCGCAGCCTCGTCGCCGAGCAACACGACCTCATCGGCGTCACCGGGTGCGAATTCAATGCCGGATTGTGGCTGCCCTACTCGAGGGGCAACTAACAATAACTCGGAGCCCACATCAGCTTCCGCCGCCCAGGCTGCCGCAGGTCCTGTCGAACCGTCGTCGGCAAAGTGCAGCACGAAGTCCACGGTGAGTCGAGTGCTGCCATCGTCACGGACCAGGTCTCGGATCGAATAAGTACGCATAATGCCGCGCTTATCGTCTGGCAGTGCCAGCCACTGCTGATACCAGTCCTCCGCCTGAGGGATATGCGGCAGCTCTCCGGCGGTATTGGGCAGAATCAGTTTGATTCGTTGATCGTAGAACGGACCGTCCGTGGCAAGCTCTTGCAGCTGAGGACCTGAGAACGTGATTCTGCGGAACGTGGCGGAAAGGTCTTCAACTACTTCGACTATTCCGCGGACCGGGCCGTGGGCACCACGCATCATGGCGACTCCTTGCAGTGGGATGTACTGGCGACGATCACCGACAGCATGCCGATACGACAGCCATGAGATCTGTAATGAGGTTAGCCTACCCTAAGAGAAATGTTTTTCACCAGTCACTGTTACACTGTCTCGTTGTGCATTCCTTCAAGCCCAAGATTCTCCGTAGACGGCCGCGCCCTGTTCAGACACAAATCAGTGAAAAACGTCGTCTCATTGTCATGGTGGCGATGGCGCTGGGTGCTTTTGGTATCGGGACCACCGAGTTCGTCTCGATGGGCCTGCTCAGCATGATCGCCGAAGACTTTCAGATCACGGAGGACACCGCAGGCGTGATTATCACGTCCTATGCCCTGGGCGTGGTCGTTGGAGCTCCACTCATTACCGCACTGACGGGCAGGGTTCCACGACGCCGGCTCTTGCTGATCTTGATGGCCGCGTTCACGATCGGCAATGGTCTGTCCGTTTTTGCCGATAATTACGAAGTGCTCCTCGTTGCCCGCTTTATCGCAGGTCTGCCCCACGGCGCATATTTCTCGGTCGCAGGTCTTTCAGCTGCATCGATGGCGCCCGTCGCGCAGCGTGGTCGAGCAGTGGCGTTTATCAGCATGGGGCTGTCGGTGGCCACGGTTATTGGTGTTCCGGCAGCGCAAGCTTTGGGAGCAGCACTCGGCTGGCCTGCCGCTTACGCACTGGTGGCGCTCATCGGCCTGACGACGATCGGGGCGCTGTGGTTCTTGATGCCACATATGACGAAAATGCGTCCGACGAATCCGGCCACCGAGCTCGGTGCGTTGAAGCGGAGTCAGGTGTGGCTCACCCTGGCGATGGGGACGGTTGGTTTTGGTGGCATGTTCGCCGTGTACACCTACATTTCGTGGACCATGACTGAACGCGCAGGTTTGGATCCGTCGTGGATCTGGCTGGTGTTGATGGTTTATGGCATCGGTTCGGTTGCTGGAAACTGGTTCGGCGGCCGCCTGGCAGATCGCAATTTGGAATTTGGCATCCTGTTTGCGCTGCTGATGATCGCGACTGCTCTTACCGCGTTCTATTTCACGTCAAAACATCCGGTGTTGGGTGTCATCAATTTTGGGGTAGTCGGTTTCTTTGGCACCAGCCTGGTTCCCAGCTTACAAATCCGACTCATGGACGTCGCGGGTGATGCACAAACCCTTGCGGCTGCGTTGAATCATTCGGCGTTGAACCTTGCCAATGCAGCCGGCGCCGCGATTGGCGGGATGGTGATCTCAGCAGGGTTCAGTTACTCGGCTCCGGCGTTAGCTGGAACGGCACTTGCTTTGGCTGCCGTTGGAGTATGGGTACCTACCTTTTTCTTGCGACGGCGGTACTTGCGCTCTATAGGCGATCAGTCTTAGGCAGATTGGTCCGGGTTCGTATGTGACTCCAGCAGTTGAGTAACGACTGCCTTGTATTGCAGTTTGCTGTGCTCCGCTATGGCTTGTGCAGTGGCGGCAAAGAGGTAGAGGGCCGCTCGTTGAATCTCGTGTGCGCCGTGTGTTGTGACCATGTTGTCCCGGCCATGGAATGCGTGACCCTGCATCGCTGCTCTTTGAATATCCTGGGCCGCAGCTTGTGTGGCGTCTGAGAGCTCCGGCAAACGCACGATGCCAAGTGCTGTCCGCAGTTTCGTGTTGGTATATATCGAGTCGAGCGTCTCCAATGTCAGGCCGCTAACGTGAGTGGTGCTTGGCAGGCTCGGTGTTGGTTCTAGTTGCAGGGAGCGCAGTATCTGCTCCGCTTGCACTGTTTTCTGTCGGTATAGGGCCTCGGATATGTCACGCACTGTATCGATGGTCAGTGCGCGTGCGTCGCCGACTGGAGTGTGCGCTTCCAGTTGATGGCGCTCGATTGCCCGGGTCATGGCTGCGGAGAGTTCATCGGGATCAACGTTGGGGAGATCGTGTATGTCGATTCCATCAGCTGCAAGTAAGGGCTTGAGTTCTTCTAGGACCTCGGGGGCACGTTGCATCCGCGCTAGCAGATCGGCGTCATCTGCTTCGTCAAAAGGGTGCTTCGCATTATTCATATGGTGACAATATCAGTCTCATAGGCCGAATTCAGTCTCCACAGGCGTCATCGCAAAACATGTTTATGTATTCCAGTACAAGTTTCGCAGCAGTGGCTGGTCCGGGTCGAGCCACTTGGCCGGCTGGAAATATGTCACTCCACCAGATTTTCGCATGGTCCATTTACCGTTGTGCACGTCGAGGTGATGGGCAGGACACAAAGTGATGGAGTTATTTTCATTGGTCTCTCCACCTTGCGACCATTCCTCAATGTGGTGGCACTGGCAGTAGGTGGCTTGCACAATACAACCCGGTGCTTGGCAACCTTTATCACGCGCGAGGATCGCTTTTCGCTGCGCTGTGGTGAAGAGCCTTTTACTACGGTATTCGTTGAGGACGATATCTTGCCCGTTCCATATTTGTCCGACTAGCTCTGCATCACATAACGTCGGCCCCAGGTGACCCGGGTGCATTGGGCCAATGTTGACGATCTCCGATTGATACCGTGTCCAGGGTACCGGGTTGGCATACCCGGTGATTTCATGCTCGGCGCCTGAAACTGGTTCTAAACTGTCCTCTAAGCTGTCACGGACATTGGGATTCGGTCGTTTGATGATCGGGGGCAAAATACCAGACGGCCCGGCCGGTCGCTGCACTTGCTGAGGCAGCGCTGGCAATCCCAATGTCGCGTGTGCTGTCTGGATATCCTGCACGATAACGAGTTTTGCTGGTGACCCATGAGCGCGTTTCGCTGCTGCTTCCTCGGGGTGCATGCTCATTACTGCATTGATGGCGCCCAACAGTATCGCTCCGGCGCGTTGCGGTCGAGTCAGTCGATCGATCCAGTCGATGTGTTGTTTCGTGTACTCGTTGCCTTGCTCGTCTTCAGCGATCACTGCGTCGGCGGCGAAAGGTTGTGGGAGACTGGCTTCAATCTGGCTTGGGACCCGATCATCAGTACCAGGCCGAGAACCCAGCATTTCATGCAATACGGCAAGTTTTTCTTCGTGGCCTGAAGCCCGTTCCCGCTGGGCGTGTGAAGTTTTTTCCGCAGAGTTGTCTACGGGCTGCTGACTCGGGGCTTCTGGAGCGTCATGCGTCGTTTTCGCTTCAGCCATGGCTTCGTAAAGATTTTCGATATTCTCCGGCAGAAGAGGTTTATTGCCTTTATAGTTCAGGTTGGTATTGAGAAATTCTTTGAGCGTTGCCGCCCATATGGGATCCATGTGCATCGACGCTGTAGTCGAGCCGTCGTCATGGGACCGTAGATGCAATGCGTTATCGGGCTTCTTTTTAATAGCCTCCGACGGCGGTGGCCCGTCTGCATCAATGTGGTGGGCCGCCTGTTCGGTCCATCTCTGGCGAGCTTGGGACAACTCCTCCGGCGACGCAGACTCCGCTGCCTGAAGCAAAGTGGGTTCAAATGCCTGGATAACCTGGTCTTTGTAATCAAGCGGGCGTTTGACGGTGTTGGAGTATTTTGTCAGATCGTCGTCAAAGGCGGCAATGCGATCCAGATTCTCACCTGAAATCCGTCCAGCAGCATACGACGCAGCGATATTTGGCAGCCTGGGCTCGGCTCCGGCTGGATTTCGATCTGTAGCCACCGCATGAGAAACATACTTCGCTCGCACTTGCAGTCGTTTGGCCCTATGCCCCGACATTCGCAGTTGCCTGCGCATGATTTCACTGACGTCACGGAAGCCCCGCAATCCTTCAGGAACACCCAGATAGGCGGTTTGGTCTTTTTGAGCAATCTGCAATAGCCGCGTGAGGTTCGTCATCGCCGCATCATTTGCGCGGTCATGCTGTGCCATTAACGCGGTGATAGCGGGAATGGTATCCACGTAATTATCAGGCGCTATTGGTTCAGGAGCGCCTTCTACGGTGCCCTGAGACTCGTCTTGGACAGCAAAGCCAGACCAGTCAGCACCTGAACTCTTCCGATACAGAGCTACCTCGTGCTCCGCATCTGGTTGCGAAAGTCGTTCGGAAAATTTCTGAGCCAAGAGTGCACGTGCGTAGGCCAATTCACCCAAGCTCATATCGTCAATCAAGTTCTCGTTGATCGCGTCCACTGACACAGGGGCGCCAAGATTCGTGAAGATCGATATTTGATCCACAACAACTCCTCTCGACGCAGCAGCAATGCCGACGAAACAGTAGTGAACGGTCTTGGGACAAGGGATGAAAGAACACTGAATTGCTGATCGGGTATTGCCACTATTCTACCGCACACTACCTATTCACACAATGATTTTAGGGTTATTTAATGAGCTTTTTAAGATATGTGAATATGGTTTATGACCCTTTATCATATCTAGAATTTTTTGGGTCTCGTGTCGCGTTTTTTGTGGATAACGGAATCTGGGGCAGCTGTTTTCCACAGACGTCCAGGCTCTTGTCGCAAGCCGCGGCCAGGGCTTAATTGCCGCACGGCACTACGGAGTCACACAGAAGAATCCAGGGGAGCTAACGCTTGACCTCGCCGGCGCTAGAACGACCGAGTGGTGCTGCGTTTCATCGACTCCGGAAGGTGCAGGCGCGCAAGAACCTCGTCGGTATTCCCTGGCGGTCGCTGTGATCCAAGGGCTGAGACCAGCATGGTAACCACCAACACCAACGGAATAATCCACAGGGCAGGATACTGCAATACGGCCATCGACATGCCGGCGTCATCGATGAGGTGTCCGGCAAACAATGCGACCAGCGATACGAGCCCACCTGTGACCATGCCGGAGACAGCCCCGGTTACGGTGAGGCCGCGCCACCAAATAGCCAGCAAGACTACGGGTGCCAATGACGACGCGGTGAATGTGAACACCATAGCCACGGCTCCTGCCAGCGCAAGGCCGGTGGTCACGAATGTTGCCACGATGGGCAGAACCATCGCCAAGATCGCTCCCACACGGAAGCCGCGCACTGTTCCACCGAAAAACTCCTGTGACACGACTCCAGATATGGACACCACCAGCCCGGAGGCGGTTGACAGGAACGCGGCGAAGGCGCCGCCGGCAACCAGCGCGGTTAGGAGGTCGCCGGTCAGCCCGTCAAAGATCGCCGTGGGCAGTTGGAGCAGTGCGGTGTCGGTGCTCGCGCTCTGGCCCAGTTCCGGCAGCACCGCGCGGGCAACAACGCCAAGAATGATCGGCAGCGTGTAGAAACTGGCCAAAAGCCACAAGAGCAAGACGGTGGTGCGCCGGGCGGTACCGCCGTCAGGATTGGTGTAGAAACGCACCAAGACATGCGACAGTCCCAGCGTGCCAAGCATCAGAGCTGCGACCAAGGAAACGGTGCGATACGTACTGGATTGCGTGTCGTTGACAAGTTCGACTTCGAAAGCGTTGGCGAGGTCGGGAACGAAGTTGGTGTCCCCTACCCCCAAGCGCAACACGAGGAAGACGGTGGGGATGAATAGTGCAGACAGCTTGAACCAATACTGCACGGCCTGAGCCAGTGTCACCGAGCGCATCCCGCCGGAAACCACGGTAGGCAGCACGACCAGGATAACGATCGCGGGACCGAGCCAGGCGGGCAAATCCGTCGTCGCTGATAAGGCAATGGCGGCCCCGTGCAACTGTGGCACGATGTAGAGCCAGCCGGTGAACACGACGATCATGGCGGTGAGCCGGCGCAAAAGTTTGGATGGAAACCTCAGCGACATGAGATCGGGGATGGTATAGGCACCCGAGCGCCGCAGGGGCGCTGCCACGAAGACGAGCAACGACAAGAAGCCTGCGGTGTAGCCCACGGGGAACCATAGTCCGTGGGTCCCGTAAGCCATGATGAGCCCAGCGACGCCGAGGAAACTTGCGGCCGAGAGATATTCGCCGGCGACGGCGGAGGCGTTCAGCCACGGGGGCACACGGCGCGATGCCACATAAAAGTCTCGGGTGGTGCGGCTGCGGCGGAGTCCGTGCACGCTGATGATGATGGTCACTGCGCAGACGAGGCCGATGGAACCCAGCACCAAAAGGGGATCATGCATCATGGGAGCCCCTCCTGTTCAGGCTGCGGCTCAAGGGCGTGCTCGTTTGCGGTGGCCCGCCGAACGTAAAACCAGCCAAGGACAATGAGCAGCGGAATGAATACACCGGCGGGGATGAGCCACTCTAGGGGCACATTCATAACGGTGAATGATGCGAGGTTGGGACTAAACCCGAAGGCAACATTGACGACGACCACCAGACCGAAAAACCAGGAGACAAGGGTGACGCCTAGCCGCAGCTGGGCGCGCATGAGTTTGCGGAGCATACTGCGTGATGGTTGGGCGCTCCCCGAGGCTTCGGAGGGGTTCAGGAGTACTTCCTTGACACTGGGCGCCCCGGTGGGCATGCGGACCTTGACGCGTCGGGCGCGCATCGCACGAATGCTGTCGGGAACGTCTTGGGCTGGCTCGGGTTCGCGGATGAGGTCGAGTACGAAGTCGTCGTCGGGGGTCGGGATGTCGTCTTCGGAACCGTCGTCGGGGTGGCGCCGGTGGGTCATCCATCACTCCGGGAAACCGATCGGAAGTTCAACTGCTTGAGACGTTGCCTCACCTGGGGCATTAACCGGCGGCTGACCGGTAGCTCGTTTGTGTCAATGTGGATGCACATACGCCCGTCTTGTTGGACGATCTTGGTGGCAAAGTTGAGGTTCACAATATGCGAC
>DHCMJ07802__coassemble_1451_pt1 | contig 13343 bp, 12 predicted proteins | sample DHCMJ07802__metabat2_low_PE_015 | metagenome-assembled genome bin DHCMJ07802 | reverse complement strand
ACAGTATCAGGATCGATACCGATGGAACCGCCACCGAAAACCTCACCAGACAGTTTCAGCAAGACCCTTCTTCTGGTCACTGCTTCGTCTTGTGCATCTCTCGGGCCGTCTTGTAAACCGCCCGGGGTGTTGATTGCTGGAGTGTCTGACACGGCAATGCTCCTATTTGTGCTGTTGGTCAATAAACATAAAGAAGGGGTGATCACCGGTTGTGGTGATCACCCCCCTGTGTTAGGTAGAAACGACGCTGATTTTACCTAGCTCATTGCGGCAGGTACTGTGCCGATGAACTGACTAAGCTCCAACACGGAAGCGTGCAAACGAGATTGCTTTAGCCCCGGCTTCGTCCAAAACTCCGCCGACGGTGTTCTTGGTATCTTTTGCAAACGGCTGGTCGAGCAGAACAACGTCTTTGAAGTAACCGGTCAGGCGGCCTTCGATAATGTTTTGCATAGCGCGCTCTGGTTTACCTTCAGCACGAGCGGTTTCTTCTGCGATGCGACGCTCATCAGCGACAATGTCTTCTGGTACTTCGTCACGGTTGAGGTATGTGGGGCTCATGGCAGCAATGTGGACGGCAACATCGTGTGCTGCAGTCTGTGCTGCTTCGCTGTCTGCATCCACGGCGAAAAGGACGCCAACCTGGGCTGGCAGATCTGCCGATGTGCGGTGCAGATATGGATCAACGTATGCGCCTTCGAGACGTGCTAGGCGACGAACTTCAACCTTTTCGCCGAGCAATGCACCTTCTTCTTTGACGTATTCACTGAGCGGGTTGCCGTTATAATCACTAGCCAATAGGTCGTCTACGTTGTCCGCACCGGAAGAAACTGCAACTTCTAGAACGGTGTTGCCGAGTTCAATAAATTTATCGGATTTAGCAACAAAGTCAGTTTCAGAGTTTACTTCGACCATGATGCCGACACCGTTGTTAACGGTAGCGGCAATCAAGCCTTCTGCTGCGGCTCGGCCTTCACGTTTGGAAGCGCCCTGCAGACCTTTGACACGGATAATTTCCATGGCCTTATCGACATCGCCGTCGGCTTCGTCGAGAGCTTTCTTGACGTCCATCATGCCTGCGCCAGTACGCTCGCGCAGGGCCTGAATGTCTTTGACTGTGTAATTCGCCATTACAGATATCCCATTCCTTGGATGTTCGTTGCGGGAGTCACCCGCGAGTCTAAAAACGAAACGTAGTTGTGTGGATTAGTGGTCTTCCTTGGCAGCGGGCTGCTCGCCTTCAGGTGTAGCGCCAACTTCTTCTGCAACTTCTACAGTTTCTTCGTCAACTGGAGCTGCCGTTTGATCTGTAGCTTCTTCAGTCTGACCGGATTCCAGCAGTTCGCGCTCCCACTCAGCCATTGGCTCTTCAACGGCTCCGGATTTACCTTTGCCCTGGTTGCGGGCCATCAGACCATCAGCAACTGCATCCGCGATAACACGCGTCAAGAGGGCAACTGAGCGAATAGCATCATCGTTGCCTGGGATCGGGTAGGTGACTTCGTCTGGGTCAGCATTAGTGTCCAAGATGGCAACGACGGGGATACCGAGTTTGACGGCTTCGTCAATTGCCAAGTGTTCCTTTTTGGTGTCAATGATCCACACTGCAGACGGGGTGCGAGTCATATTGCGGATACCACCCAAGTTCGACTGCAGCTTGTCGAGTTCACGACGGAGCAGCAACAGTTCTTTCTTGGTGTGGCCGGAACCAGCTACGTCGTCGAAGTCGATTTCTTCGAGCTCTTTCATCCGCTCAACACGCTTGGAAACGGTAGCGAAGTTGGTGAGCATACCACCCAGCCAACGGTGGTTGACGTAGGGCATGCCAACTCGGGTAGCTTGTTCGGCGATTGCTTCTTGGGCTTGTTTCTTTGTACCTACGAACAGGATATTCCCACCGTGAGCAACGGTTTCTTTGACGAACTCGTATGCGCGGTCAATGAATGATAGGGACTGCTGCAGGTCGATGATGTAAATGCCGTTGCGTTCGGTGAAAATGAAGCGCTTCATTTTTGGGTTCCAACGACGAGTCTGGTGGCCGAAGTGGACACCAGAGTCCAGCATTTCACGCATGGTTACGACTGACATGGTCGCTCCTTCAAGGTCAACCGACGTGCGAATTGACCCTCTAGTTATCGGTTCATTATAAACAGCTGATTTTCTCAGCTTCCTAGCGTGAGAGCGATGTTCTCGGGAACTACCATTGACCAGAATACTCCAGACCGAAAGGTGTCACTGCAACCCCTGGGGCGCACATCTCACGCGCGTAGTCAATTAAGCGCCCACCGCAGTAGGCGCACAACTGCTTCGACCAGCATACCTTATAGTGCAAAAGCTTTTGCATCTTCTGTGATGCTTTACACAACCATTCGATGCGGAATTTAGACACCCGTGGCATATTCGTCATTGTTCCGTCTTGATACCAGAATCCCAGCTCAAGGAAAGCTTGACGTTATCCACAATTTGATCGGTGAGACCCCATACACATTCCACATCATTGCAGAGTACAAACATGCAATACACCTCCGCCGCTGGTTCGCCTCCCGATCCTCGCCTACCTAAGTCAATCACTGTCGCGATCTGCAAAATACTCTTCGTCAGCCTAGTGTTTTATACGCTTCCAACAGCCCATGCATCCACTGTGCGTCCAGATGCTACCCCGCATGCTGACATGTGGCTTGCGCCCATTGAATCAGCTGTCGAAACAGACGTACTAACACCATTCGTACCTCCAGATATGCCGTGGTCAAGCGCTCATAGAGGTATCGATATTGCCACCAGCAGCACCGAAGTGCTCGCTCCTAGCAGTGGCCAGGTGACGTTCGTCGGTGTCGTGGTAGATCGGCCGGTCATTAGCATTCGGCATAGTGACGGGTTAGTTTCATCGCTAGAACCAGTGACATCCGATCTAGCCGTTGGAGATTCAGTGTCTCAAGGCCAGGTCGTCGGGAAACTCGCCGATGAATCATCACACTGTGCTATCCAATGCGTACATTGGGGCGTACGCAAACCTGATTCCTGGCAGATCGGGTCGACCACACGGGATCTATATATCGATCCAGCATTTCTTCTAGGTTGGGTTGAGCCCTCAATTTTATGGCCTATCCACTCTGACCCAGTTTTTTAGAAAGTTCGTCGGCTGCGGCGTCGATGGATATCTTCGGCTAGGCCGAGAAGCGCCGTCGCGGAAGCCTCCCATTGAAATGACTGCGCTTGGCGGGTCGCAGCGATTGACGCACGGATGAAAGCTCCATCATTTTCTAGTGCGAATACTGAGTCCGCCACTTCACGACCCACATGTGCCGATGCAAGGTTGATAAATTGTGCACCTGGATTGGAGCTGCCGCCGATCTCTTCAAATATTTCTAGATTCGAGAGGATAACCGGGGTTCCTTCGGCCATGGCCTCAGCGACAGGCAGGCCGTAGCCCTCGGATCGAGACAGTGTGACTAAGGCCGTGGCTTTACGAAGCAAGCTGCTGTAGGCAAAGTCATCAATGCCATTATGAAAATACAACTGCTCTGCTAGGACCCCACAACTATTTGCTAAGTTGAGATACTCTTGTCGCCTGGCATCGGAGATACGGGAGCACAAATGCAACTGATAGTCCGGTAGATACCTAAGTGCCGTGATCAATGTTTCCACGTTTTTGTACTCCATGAAGGAGCCCATATAGATCAGTATTTTTTCCCGCTGCCCAGCAGGGTCGCGCGGACGCTCGACCTCTGGAGGTGCATTGGAAATGACGTGAACGGGACGACTGGTCACATGCCGTTGCCGAATCAACCGTTGAGAAGTTTTAGAGACCGTAGCTACAGCATCAGCTCTATTAAGCAGAAAACGTTGTGGCTTGTAGGAGAGATGATAAGCATACCAGAGGCCGCGCACAACCTGAGGGAGATCCCGTGGTGGAGTTCGGTGTTGGTAGTAGATGAGATCATGAAGCGTCAGTATCAGCCCAAATTTTCGTCCCAAGGAACCGAGAGTTTGCATGGGAGAAAAGACCACATCAGGCTCATATACATTGAGCCTCCGGGCCGCGAAGGGCTCTCGCGCCGACGTCGGAGCATGAAGCTCAACGATCTCAACGTTTGGAGGTAACAGATCGCGTTGAGCCGGATCATGGATTATGACCGTTGGTGAGGTCTGCTGTGCCACGGCGTGAATCAAAGAATGACTAAACCGTGAGATTCCGTCATGAAAATCGGTTCTGATATACCGGCCATCCATGAAAAATTTCATCGTCACTCCCCGGCTACATCATCTGCTCTCGCTGATTTTGACAGACGTCATCGCCCAACAGCGTTTGAACACCTTAAGCTTGAAGTATGCTCGATCAGTCTCACTAACCGATTTGATCGTAGGGTGTGCGGGACTTGAACCCGCGACCAAAGGATTATGAGTCCTCTGCTCTAACCGACTGAGCTAACACCCCGCGCGTGCCGCTATAAAATATAGGGCAGCTTTGCAGCCCTCACTATAAGTGACACGATCTCATAGTCTAGCGCAGCTTCGCTTCAGAAATCATAACTGAGACTTCGTCTGACGTAGCGCCATGATACATCTTATGGATAATGTCCATAATTCTTGCATGCCCATGCTGGGACGCCAAATGATGTGACGCTTGTCCCATGGCTAATCGCTCCTCACGACTAGCACCGAGCACCATGTTCATTTTGTTAGCCATATCTTTTGGATTATTTGGCTGAAACAAATAGCCATTGACCCCTTCAGATACAAGGTGCGGCAATGCCAGAGCATCCGCAAGCACCACAGGTGTAGACGCACTCATGGCTTCTAAAGATGCCAATGACTGCAGCTCTGCCGTGCAAGGTTGCGTAAAAACGTCTGCGCGAAGATAAGCCTCACGTAGCTCTTCGTCAGATACCAGACCTCGGAAATTAACCCGGTCCTCGATACCAAGTTGCTTAGCTAAGCGATGCAACGTGTCGCGCTGTTCCCCATCACCAATGATTTCAGCATGAATGTTAAGGGCAGGGTCTGTCATAGTCAAGGCTTTGAGCAAGATGTCCACATTTTTCTCGACGGCGAGACGTCCAACAAATAATGCCGTCGGATGTGGATGTGGAGTAATCGATTCCTGCTGTCCCAGCTCGTACTTTGCTACATCGATGCCGTTTGAAACCGGTACAACGTAATCCAGGCCTGCTTTGTTATTCATGTTGTCAGCAGATAGCCGCGTAGGTGTGGTGACGATATTCGCTTTGCTCATTAACCGTCCCATATCATACCAAGACCGATTCGAAACGATATTTTTGAAAAACTGTGGACCAGGAATAAAAGGATCCAAGTTTTCCGGCATGAAGTGATTCGTACAGATCAGTCGCACCCTTCGTCGATCCGCCGCACTTATCGCAGCGTCCCCGATCATGTAGTGGCACTGCGCGTGGACGACATCCGGCGCAAGTTCTGAGATTAAGTCATGAATTACCCGGTTAGCATGTCGTGGCATAACCAAACGATAGAACTCATGGGTCGGGGCACCATAAGATTTCAGTCGGTGCACAGTGGCCTCGTCCCGATATTCAACAGTATCCGGGCCCGACGTGTAGTGAGGTGAGACCACATGCACGTCGTAACCGCGATCCGTGAGTTTCGTGGCGAGTCGATAGCAAGACTTCGCGGCACCATTCACATGTGGTGGGTACGTATCCGCTGCGATCAGCACACGCAACTTGCCTGTTTGGTCGTGAGACACTACTGCATTACTCCTATGAGACTCAAAGCTTTGTAACGATCCTAAATGAGTGTTGCCATTCGCCGCGGGTATTCCTAGAAGGCTGGCCGTGAAACTTCAAGATTTCATCCAAAAGTTGGTCGTTAGTTCGCTTGGAAAAATTGGTCCCTATCCCGTTTGTTATTGGGGTTGAGGCCAATCTTCCGCATTTCAAAGGCGTATCGAACGCCCTGAACGGCATAGTCGACGCTGGCAACTAAATGTCCGCCTGCCCCGATTGCGAGAATGCCAATTGCAATTGACGACCACCATATTTCATCGACGAATGGAGCCTTAGCAAAGAGCAGGAGCGGAACTCCAAGCATGAGAGCTGCAGTCCGGGCTTTACCAAGAAATGTAACTTCCATTTGAGGATTACCTGCGTACACGCCCAACATCAGTCCCGCCAAGATAAGATCTGGAACCACAAGGACAAATATCAGCCACAACGGAGCGAGGCCTGATAATACAACCGTAATGACGACAACCCACAATGATAGACGGTCCGCTAGTGGGTCCAACCATTTTCCAACCGATGAAACTTGGTCAAGTCGTCGGGCGAGAAACCCATCGATCCAATCAGTCGAAAACAATACAACCAATACGATGAGCGCAGTCCAGTATTCGTCCCGAACCATTTGCCACAAAAAAACTGGGACCAGGAGAAACCGGACGATGGTCACCAAGTTGGGGATAGTTATCCAGTCGTCGGTCGCAGTAAATTCAGGCTCGTGACCCGGCCTTGGATCTACTGGCCGATTCATATCAACCCCAAAAACAGAATGCACTTTGCCTTTACGGCACTATCGGCGGCGAAGACGCCGCAACAAAACCGCAGCGGTTGTCACCGATGCTCCTAAGACAGTAAGCGGCTGCCAACGATCTTTCACATATCCAACGCCTTCATTGACTCGCTCACCCGCGCGTGCCGCCGAATGATGCGGTGCCAACGGTGACGTCGCATGCTCAACATTATCCCGAGGAACATTACCCATAGCGTGGCGAGTAAATGTATTGAACTGTCCTTTGTAGTCAGTTTTTTCGTCTACTCCGGAGCGAATGTCACCAAGGTGTCGACGCCGCAGTTCCATCCGATGACGTATTTGAGCTTCGGTTGGCTCCGTCTTAGGCAATGATTCCGCAGCTTCTCCACGACGTATGGCGCGTTTCTGCTCTTTTTTGGCTCGTTTCGCTTGCTCCTTGCGTCGCTGAGCTTCCACGAGTTTCTGCTGACGCCGCTCTTCTTCAAGGCGATCGAATTCAACGGGGTCGAAAGCATTACCTTTGAGTACGTATCCGATGTCGTGCTTGATCCCACGTACGATTTCAGGTTGCAACAGCGGGAAGCCTGAACGAACCACCAGCGCACCAACAACAAGCAGAATGAGCATAACGACGAACGCGCCCAATGCTACCCAGAGCGAAGTTTGCCACAGCGGCCCCTCTGACATAAAAGCACCTATCAGTGCTGCGACAAGCGCAATGAATGTGATGGCGCCGAACACCAGTCCAATCAACGCAACACCAACGCCGGCACCTGCACGAATTCCTTTGGCTTTTAACTGGCTGCTGAGCAGCGCCACGTTGTCGTTCAACTGCTTTGGAACCAACCGAAAAACTGTTGATAACAAGTCAAGCAGCGAACTCATCCGAGTTTTCGTCGTCACCTTTGGTGAGCCGTTGATGGTCATTAGTCACTACCTTCGTACGTGTGATGCGGGCGGATCTCTGATGCTATCTCCGACAAGTATAAACCGGACGATAACCCTCTTTACATCTCTTCTAGTTTATTAGCCTGATACTTCCAGTTTGTCAGAGCAACCTTTGAAGTTCGAGTTTGCGTTCCTGGGCAAAAAACCGCTGCGATTAGAAGTCTGTGGACTGCACAATTCGCAACTTTGAAGCCAAAAGCTCGATTTCCGGTCTCCTAGCTACAAGGTCCTCCACCTTATTGAGTGTTTCTTCGAGATAAAAGCGATCACCGCTCACTGTCGAAACCCCCAGCAGCACACGTCGGTGCAAGGAAACGTTTTCAACTTCAGCCACAGATATCTGAAAGTGTTTCCGAATATCAGCGATGAGAGGACGCACCACTGAGCGTTTACCTTTCAAAGAATGCACATCCCCAAGCAGGATGTCGAATTCGTTCCAACCTATCCACATACCTACCAGCTTTCACGAGAGGCCTCCGTTCAGCAACACCTCCTCGCAGGAGAGTCCTATGCAAATCGTTCAACCACCCAACACGACGACACACCATAATTGCTGTGAATTCCATCAGAGGTTCGTGACCAGCAACTGACTACGCCAGGAGGCTTACTCAAGCAGGTACACCTACATCTATTGACGTGCAGGAAAGACTCTTACGGCTTTAGACACCGTCAGGAAAATGCGATGACAATAGCGTCATATGAATCTGGATGGCGATGCTTCGGAGATCAAGACGGCACTTCTCGTAGCCTGTCTTCGCAACGCTCACTCTGGTTAACGGGAGTCTCTATATGAATAAAAAAGCCCCGTCCATACGGACGGGGCTTCTCGCTCCCCCAACTGGATTCGAACCAGTAACCCCTCGATTAACAGTCGAGTGCTCTGCCGTTGAGCTATGGGGGAAGGCAACAAATGAATACTATATCAGACGCTTCTTCGAGATGTCTAATCGATAATTCGCGTTCAAAGTCGGTCGCGATGATTCAACCCCTGTATGTAATTAGTCGATGAACAATTAGACTTAATTGTCAGTTGGACCTTTCGAGGACCATCGTTGAAAACCTAATACAACGAACGAACCGAAAGAACGAAGGAGCTAAACCCCGTGTTTAAGAAAACCGATTCTAACCGTTCCAAGCTGTACGCAGGTTTCGCAGGAGTCGCTGCGCTAGCCCTCTTCACTGCATGCGGTGGAGATGAACCAGCACCAGAAGAAGAACCTGCCGACCCAGGTGTCGAGCAGGAGGATCCAGCTCAGGAAGATCCAATGGGCGAGGATCCAGCTGAGGCGCCTGCAGAAGGTGACGCACCAGCAGACGACCCAGCCCAGGAAGATCCAATGGGAGAATCCCCTGCCGAGGGTGATGCGCCTCCTGAAGGTGACGCACCTGAAGAAGATCCAATGGGCGGCGAAACCGAAGAAGGCGCTGAAATCGAAGGTGCCGGCGAAGATAATGCCACTTCGCTCGTCGGCCTAGCCGGCAATGCTGTTTCCTGGGCTCTCTAACTTCGTCAAGATTTTTCTCTGACGCCAAGTTAGCGACTCAAAATTCACAACCTTGAGGTCCAACCCAGATACGTTCTGGGGCCATAACCACGGCGTTTCCTGCACCGACTACGACCTAGTCAATGGGACGCAGGAAACGCCGTTGGTTTTCCAGTTCAACGAGACGTTGTTGGATCGCTTGAAAACCATCTGGGTCCTTTTCCGAGTCCCAGCGCTGCAATTTCCCTATGAGATCTGCTTTCTGCTCGGTAATCTGCATTTCCAGTAGTCTGTTCATGATGTCTCTGCTGTATCGCATAACGTCTTCCTCCGTGGAGGCAGGCAAAGGTGCTACCGCTAATTCTGTTACGAATGAATACAATGGCTGCGGCACTTCGGCTGTTACATGTTGGACCCAGTTAGAAGTGTCTTGCGCATTCCGTGCCGCGGCCAAGATGGCGGCCTGTATCGCTCTATAAACAGGGACTTTAAACTGCGAAGTAAAAAGCGCCTTCCACTGTTCCTGAGACAATGACTCAGGTCGCTGAAGGATAACCTCCAGCGCTTCCTTTTCCATCCGAGCCACGGGATCGCGCAGATCCGGTCGGAAGTTCTGATCAGGAGCAGTTTCACCAGATTGTGCCGACTGGTGAGCTTCTCCAGCGTTTCGCACTGCAGACGCTTTCGGCGCACGTTGCACTGCGGCATGGACAGAATCCACGTCCATGCCCAGCCAGCCCGCGAGTTCACGCACGTAGCCGTTTCGCATCAGCGGATCACGAATCTCGTTCACAATAGGAGCGGCGTAGTGCAGTGCACCTGTTCGGCCCTCCACCGAATCTAAGTTATAGTCTTTCAACCGAGTTTTAATAGCGAACTCGAATAACGGTTCACGTGCAGCAATGAGCTGTCGCACTGCATCATCACCATAGTGTTGACGAAGATCATTGGGATCTTGTCCTTGTGGTGCAACTGCCACAAAAGTTTTTGCAACGATCTGGTTGTCGAATTCAAACGCCCGCATGGCTGCTTTTTGACCTGCTTCATCGCCATCAAAAGTGAAAATGATTTCGCCACCAGAACCATCGTCGGTAATGAGCCTGCGTGCGATCCTGACATGCCCCTCACCGAATGCTGTGCCACAAGTAGCCACTGCAGTCGTAATCCCCGCAAGATGTGCCGCCATGACATCGGTGTAGCCTTCGACCACGACAAGCTGGCGTTTTCGAGCGACCTCACTCTTGGCCATGTTCAAGCCATACAAAACTTGTGACTTCTTATAGAGACTTGTCTCTGGTGTATTGAGATACTTGGGGCCGTTATCGTCGTCAGCAAGCTGTCGAGCACCAAAACCAATTGTGTTGCCTGTCATATCTCTAATCGGCCACATAAGCCGATTACGAAAGCGATCATACAGTCCCCGTCGTCCTTCGGAGAATAAGCCAGTTTCGGTTAGCTCTTCGACCGAAAAACCGCGCTGCCGTAAGTGGGATAAGAGATTATTCCATCCTTCTGGTGCATAGCCCACTCCGAAATGTTGTGCATCTTCCTTCGTGAACCCTTTATTCGTTAGGAAACTTCTACCTACAGCACCGGCCGGAGTATTGATGGCTTGCTGATAAAATTCATCAGCGATTTGATGTGCTTGGAGCATGCGCTGTCGAGTCGCAGCCGTTGGGCGCTCGGGAGCGTCGCCCTCTTCATACTCAAGACTGACGTTGGCCCGTGCGGCCAGAATCTCTACGGTCTCGGTAAAAGATGTGTGTTCGATTTCCATTAGAAATTTGATTGCGTCGCCTGACTCCTGACAACCAAAGCAATGGTAGAAACCTTTGGCCGGCGTCACATGGAAGGAAGGTGTCCGCTCGTCATGGAACGGGCAGAGCCCTTTGTACGAGCCAATACCCGCTGTACGAAGTGAGACGTGTTCTTCAACCACAGACTTGAGGTCTGCGACTTCTAGTACCTTGTCGATTGATGCCCGAGTGATGCGTCCTGCCATATATCTCAGTGTAGGACGAATCGATATGTTCGCGCAGCGTAACCCCCTCACACTGTGGATAAAGCTCAATGGGAGTGTGAGTGGCACAGGTTCCAAGAACTAGGCGCTAGAGACACAGTCCCGAAAATTCGTTAGACTTACAGTGAATTGGACCGTTTAAGGACCAACTTCGCAAAACGAACAATTAACGAAAACACCCGAAGGATACGTTCCATGTTTAAGAAAACTAAACTAGGTCAACACAAACTTTATGCTGGTCTCGCTAGCGTCGCCGCGCTTGCGCTATTTACCGCCTGCACAGCTGAAGAACCAGCGCAGGAAGAGGAACCGGCCGATCAGCAAACTGAGCAGCAAGACACCAGCGCACCAGCCGAAGAAACTTCCCCAGCGGACAACGGCTCCGCTAACCAAGAAGAAACCTCCGAGGATGCGGCAGAAACCGACGAAGCCTCGGGAGATGACGAAGTTTACTCCATCATCGAGGCAGTGGAATCTGAGCACAATAACGGATTCATTATAGACATCGACCGCGAAGATGACGGATCAACTTATGAGGTAGATGTCGTCGTGGACAGTGAAGTTCACCAGCTGGATGTCTCGGCAGATGGCGCAATCACCCTCGATGAGACCGATACTGATGATGACGACATCCGTAAAGCAGATCAAGCAACGGTTACCGTAACCGAAGCATTAGATGAAGCATTTAGCCAGCACGCCGGTGCACAGTTCGACCAGATCCAACTTGACGAAGATGATGGATCGATCCACTGGGAAGTTGACCTTGAAGACGACAACGGCAGTGACATCGAGCTCGAGGTTCCTGCCACCTAGCACTCACAATAGAAGTCAGCTGCTCTGATGGCGCTTCAATATGACGGCGTCTCGCACTACGGTCTTACGTGTGCCCGTTGCGAGGCGCCGTCATGTTTTAACTTTTGAGGTTATATTGCTTCCCGAAAATTCGCTGCCGCAATTCGCCTGACCTACAGTGGTGGCATGCGCAATGATTTACATTCAGCAATTCGTGATGCACGAGCTCATCTAGCTGATGCTCAGCGGATCACAGTGCTTACCGGTGCCGGTATGTCCGCTGAATCGGGCATCCCCACTTATCGTGATGCTCAGACTGGGCTGTGGGAAAAGTACTCACCCGAACAGCTGGCGACAGCCGAAGCAATGTCAGATCAACCTGAACTTGTGTGGTCATGGATCTTGCACCAAGCACGCGTTATGCGTTCTGTCGATCCTCATGAAGGTCACAATATCTTGGGCACTTGGCAGCGCGATCTACGCAAGCATAATGGCGCGCTAGATATAGTCACTCAAAATATCGATGACCTCCATGAACGTGGAAATGCCGAAGTACTGGCGCATCTGCACGGCTCGACTTTTACTTTCCGGTGTTTCGAATGCGATGCTCCTTCTGATTACGAACTTCAGACTGCCACCCAAGAACAGTTAGCAGCTAGACCGGAACTCGACCAGTTGGTGCTAGAGGACCCGCCGTCGTGCACTCAGTGCCAGCACGGCTTCATCCGACCAGATATTGTGTTGTTTGGTGAAATGTTGCCACAGCAAGCGATGGATAATGCTTTAGATGCTGTGCGCTCCGCAGATGTTGCCTTGGTTGTCGGCACGTCTAATATCGTGCAGCCGGCCGCTTCACTACCAATTGCGGCCTCTGCGGCGGGCGCCAAAATTATCGAAGTAAACCCGAATGTCACTCCCCTGTCCGAGGAGGCAGACATTTATATCCCTGGGACAGCACGCTATGTATTGCCTGAGCTCTATACATGATGACTGATATTGATCTAGCAGCCAATTTGGTCCTCGAGGCACGTTCAGTAGTCGTGTTAACCGGGGCAGGTGTATCTGCCGAATCATCTGTTCCGACATTTCGTGACGCCCAAACGGGACTGTGGAAACGTTTTGCACCGGAGCAACTCGCCACAGAAGAGGCTTTCCGCGCCAATGCGCCTCTTGTGTGGAGCTGGTACGTGTGGCGAAGTCAACTCATCAATAGCGCCATGCCAAATGCCGGTCATCGGGCTATTGGTTCGTGGCAAAAGTATCTGGCAGCACTCAGGGGCTCACTGACCGTAGCAACACAGAACGTCGATGATCTCCATGAACGGGGCGGTGCTGAAGGAGTCTTACACCTTCATGGTGCACTGCAAAATTTTCGTTGCCTCGACTGCAACAGATTTGCGGCATACGATCCCACTACGGCAGGAATTGACACAGCTGAAGGATTCGATGACGACAACATCCTTGATCCGGTAGCCTGCCTGCATTGTGCAACTGGCATCCTTCGCCCCGGTGTTGTCTGGTTCGGTGAGATGTTACCGGAGGATGCTTTTAACTCGACCATTCATGCCCTGCAGAGAGCCGACCTCGTTGTTGTCGTT
>DHCMJ07802__coassemble_1419_pt1 | contig 13678 bp, 11 predicted proteins | sample DHCMJ07802__metabat2_low_PE_015 | metagenome-assembled genome bin DHCMJ07802 | reverse complement strand
GCCAGACCGCGGGCTATCCCGATGCGTTGTCTCTGACCGCCTGAGAACTGATGGGGGTACCGGTTAATATGGTCGGGGTTCAGCCCCACAACTTCTAACAGTTCCTGAACTCTGCTACGAATACCTTGTTTCGGTTTGATATCAGGATGCACACGGAAGGGCTCCGCTATAATGTCACCGACCGACATTCTGGGGTTCAACGACGTATAGGGGTCCTGAAAGATCACCTGAATTTTGCGGCGTAAGTGACGTAGGCGCTCGCCTGATACCGCCAGAAAATCCTCGCCGCGGAAGAGGATCTGGCCTTCATCCGGGTCTTCTAGTCGAACCAACAGTTTCGCCAGTGTCGATTTACCACAACCAGATTCTCCCACGATGCCCAAGGTTTCCCCGCGCCGCAACTGCAGATCCACACCGTCCACAGCCTGAACAGCACCGACTTGCTTCTGGAAAATCACGCCTTGTCGCAGTGGAAAGTGTTTAACCAGCCCTTGAACCTCCAGCACGACCTCTTGATCTGCATAGGGATCTAATTCAGTATTCTGGGGTGTCATGCTGACCCTCCTTCGTGGCCGGGTGGAGATGATGACGATAGTGGCAAGCTGACAAATGTTCCTCCACTACCGGCTCGAGTTCGGGACGCTTGTCGACACACAGTTGAGTCGCCATCGGACACCGCGGATGAAACAGACAACCTTGCGGCAGATCTGTCAGCTGGGGTGGAAGACCTTCTATTGCCCGAAGGCGCCCGTCTGCCCCGTCAATACGCGGGATAGATTCCAGCAACCCCTGTGTATATGGATGCGCAGGGTGCTGGAAAATCTCAAAAACGTCAGCTGCTTCCATGACCTGGCCCGCGTACATCACAGCGATCTTATCCGCAACGTCAGCCACGACCCCTAAATCATGAGTGATCAGAATGAGCCCCATGTCGAATTCTTCCTGCAGGTCTTGCAACAAACGCATCACCTGTGCCTGGACTGTGACATCAAGTGCTGTAGTGGGTTCGTCTGCGATTAACAATTCCGGGTCCAAAGCGATGGCCATCGCAATCATGATCCGCTGGCGCATGCCTCCGGAGAACTCATGAGGGTAGTCCCCTATGCGTTCCTCAGCAGCGGGAATGCCAACGCGTTTCATCAGTTCAACGGCTTGATGTTGAGCCTCACGTCGTTTCATCTTCCGATGCACGCGGAACATCTCTGCGATTTGCCAGCCCACCGAATAAACCGGGTTGAGGGCTGATAGTGCGTCCTGAAAGATCATCGAGATGCTCCCACCCCGTAATCGTCGCCGACGTTCAGCCGACATGGTGAGCAAATCTTCTCCACGGTAAAGGATCTGACCGCCAGTAATTTGCCCCGGTGGGATATCCAGAATACCCATTATGGTCTGTGCCGTGACAGACTTTCCGGAACCGGATTCACCAAGAATCGCAAGGGTTTCGCCGGCTTCAAGGGTAAAGTTCAATCCATTGATGGCTTCTGCGATACCCGCTTTGGTGTGAAATTCCACGTGCAGATCCCGGACTTCTAGAAGTGGCGCTTGTTCATTCGTCACGTCGTAGGACCTCATTTCTTCACTTTCGGATCGATTGCATCACGAATGGCATCGCCCATGACCGTGAAAGCAAACACGGTGATGGCCACAAAAATCAACGGAAATACCAGCAGGTGTGGCACCGTTTGAATATAACCGTGTGCATTGGACAACTGCAGGCCCCAAGAAATCGATGGCAGTTGCAACCCAACCCCTAAGAAGGTCAGTGCGGCTTCTGCCGAGATCATCAATCCGACCAGAATGGAAGAGTAGCCAAGAATTGGCGCCAGCGAATTCGGCAGAATGTGGCGCCGCATAATCGATACGTGACCGGCCCCCATCGCTCGGGCGGCTAAGACATATTCATTATGGACCACGGCCATCACAGCTCCGCGCATTAAGCGCATAGTTATGGGCCAAGTAAATATGGTCAGCACGAAAGCTACTTCGAAGATTCCTCGGGACTCTAAGACATTGAGGAATACGATAGCGCCCAAGAAATACGGAATAGCAAAGACCATATCAGCGGCACGCGAGATGAGTGTATCAACCCAACCACCAAAGTACCCGGCGACTAAACCTAGAACGATCGAGACGAATACCGACAGAGCGGCGACCACCACCCCGACCGCAATCGATGCACGTGCTCCATAGATTACTCGGGCATAATAGTCACAGCCCTGGATATCGGTACCAAACCAGTGTTCAGCTGTCGGGCGTTGTCGGCTACGTTCCAGCAGACATTCTTGTGGATTGGTCTGAGTAAATACCTGGGGAAAGATTGCCATGACTAACATAACTGCCAAAATGAACGCCGAGATCAGGAACCACGGATTGGTTCGTAAACTGCGCCAGGCATCCTTCCACAGGCTGGCGTCTTCTGATGCATTGCCTGGTGCAGGTTCTGTCGGGTCGTACTGTGCTTCGACGAGCTCACTCATAACGAATCCTTGGATCGAGATAGGCGTAGACAACGTCAACGATGAGATTGACTACAACGAAAAAGATCACCAAGATCGTGACGATGCCAACGACTACGGTGCCCTCTTGTTGTTGGATGGATTGGAATACCTGTTGGCCAATACCCGGCAGGTTAAAGACGGACTCTGTGATAATCGCACCACCAATCATGGTGGCTAGGTCTGCACCGATAAATGTCACCACGGGGATGAGCGCGTTGCGCATCGCATGTCGACCAACAACACGGGAGCGGGGCAACCCTTTTGCCGTTGCGGTTCGTACATAGTCCGAGCCCAGTGTTTCAACCAGCGAGTTGCGCAGCAGGCGAGCCACCAACGCGGTGGAAACTGCTGCCAGGGTAAAGCCGGGCAAGATGTAACTGGATAACCCTGCGCTGGCCCCGGCTATCGGGAACCATCCAAGTTGGAGGCCAAATAACAGTTGCAAGCCAAAAGCAATCGCTAGCACGGGAATTGCCACGACGGCCACCGACCCAACTTGAACTAAACGATCGATAAACCGATCCCGGTACAGGGCTGCCAGGGTACCAGCAATAAACCCAAAAACCGTTTGGAAAATTAAGGCGACCATGGCCAGGTACAAGGTAACTGGTAAACGCTGAGTAACAATATCGCCTACAGGCCGACCCTGGAAGGTAGTACCAAAATCTCCAGTGACTACTCCCGCCATGTATTTAAAGTATTGGATCAAGAGGTGATCATCGAGGTTGTATTGATCCCGCAGTGCCTGTTGGACTGCTTCTGGCATCGGCCGGTCGCCGCTCAGTGCCCGAATCGGGTCGCCAGGGATAGCAAAAACTAGCGCATACACGATGAACGTCGATAGTAAGATCACCGGGATGAACTGTAAGATGCGTCGAAGAATATAGCGCAGCATAAGGGTCCTTCGTTCAAGCCCCATCCGGGGTTGAAACTAACGGTGGTGCAGCCTAATACACAGTGGGATGTGTCCGGCCCGACAAGCACATCCGTGCTAAACGAGCCGGACACATCCAAGTGCAGTGCATCACTGTTCAGTAACGACTAATTCTTCCGCACGAAGGAACGTACGCGGATCCACGTTGATGCTGTCTGCATCAATGCGATCCGAGAACACTGTATGGTGATCTGCGAACCACAGTGGTACCGCCGGCATGTCCTCGAGCAAAACGTCCTCGGCCGACTGATAGATTTCGTCTGCTTCGCCCTCTTCAGCAGCATTTGCCTCATCGATCAGATTGTCGAACTCTTCACTGGCATAGCCAAAATAGTTTGAAGAAGCACCGGTCGTATAGATCGGTTCCATTGCATACTGCGGACTTGGATAGGACAGCACCCAGCCGAGACGATACGGACCGGTGATCTCTTCGCTTTCCTGTAGGTCGAGGTACTGTGCAAATTCAAGAGACTCAAAGTTGATCGAGTCAATAGGCAGATTTTGCTGCAACTGATTTGCCACAGCTTCCATCCAATCATCGTGTCCTGCACCTGAGTTAAAGTACAGTGTCAACTCGCTTGGTCCACCGGCTTGCTCATAGAGGTCAGCCGCAGCATCGGGGTCGTATTCACAAGCTTCGCCGCATGCCTCTTCACGGCCTTGCGGCAGGGTTGGTGGGATAATACTGTAGGCCGCAGTGTGTCGCTCATCGAAGATTGAATCCAGGATTGCTTGACGGTCAATAGCCTTCGAAACGGCATGGCGGATGTCTACGTCTTCGAATTCTTCTTGATACATCGGGAAGCCCAGATAGGTAAATGATGAGGTTTCAGAGGCAACCCAATTGTCACCGAAGTCCTCGTCAAGGCTTACAAAGCGGTTGGGTGGGGCTTGATCAACGATATCGAGTTCGCCCGATTGCACATCCATGTAGGCGGTGTCGACGTCACTGTATAGTCGCCATTCGATGCGTTCAGGCACACCGGGTTCTTCACCTGGCCAGTCTTCATAACGCACCTGATTGATTTCGACATCGTGGACCCACTCGCCGTCCATTTGATACTGTCCGTTACCAACCGGTGCGTTTTCGAACGCGTCGATATCTTCAAAGGCTTCTTCAGGTAACGGATAGAACCCGGTATAGGACAGCATCATGGGCAGATCGCCAAATGGTTCGACGAGTTCAATTTCTAGAGTGTACTCATCAATGGCCCGAACACCTTCGAGTTCATCTGCTTCACCGTCGACTACTTCGTTATAGCCCAGGAAGCTGTCGTAAAATCCGGCGTTGGCCTGCGCATTATCTGGATCAACGGTCCAATTCCAGGTGTCAACAAAAGTTTGCGCGGTGATTTCTTCACCATTATGAAAGGTCCAACCTTCTTCCAGCTCGAAAGTCCAGGTGGTGTTGTCGTCGCTTTCCCAGTTGGACGCGACACCAGCAACCGTTTCGATGTTGTCGTAATCTACTGACGTGAGGCCAGTAAACAGCTGTTCCAGAACTTTTGAACCGCAAACTTCCGTACTGTTGCCTGGCAGCAAATTCTGTGGTTCACAATTATAAATCGAGACGGCCCCACCGCCCTCCACTGGTTCTGCGGCTTCACCGTTTTCGGCCTCGTTGCCGTTTCCGCCCGGCGCACAGCTGGAGAGCACCAGGGCCCCTGCAGCTGCCAGCGCGATGGCACTAAAGTGTTTTGGTCGTATCATGCAGTTATCCTCCAACAAGGTGTGTTGACTAGCGCATTGCACAAGCGTCTAGTGTGATCCATGTTACATCAACGTGTCTGAAATTTTCGCCCAGCAATACCTCGACGGCCCCGAATAAGATGCCGCATTGCCGGTTGAGTCAACAAGACTCAGGTTTTTTGCCAAATGAGCAGTTCTAGGAATAATCTCTATCTACGACCTGTTACTTGAGTTAGATACACTCAACTTTTGACGCACTTCTGAACCGAAGTGCTCCAACTAGGAGGACATAATGCCTGCATTCTTCGGCCCCGCCGGTTCCAACGGCGACTCCTTTGACGAATTCCTAGCTCGCTATCTCCATGGACAGCGCGCAGGACGACAAGGACGACCCGTCGATCTAAACCGGCTGCTGAGCAAGCAGACCCATGACGTTGTCGCAACCGCTGCAAAATTCGCGGTAGAACGCGGTCAAACCGATGTGGATGCGCTCCATATCCTGCGCGTCATGCTTGACCAAGATCCCGCGGCCTCTGGCGTACGTCAGGCAGGAGCAGACCCACAAACTATTATCGACGCGGTGGATGAGCGTCTGCCTACCCCGGAAGATCATCAGGGTGAAGTAACTGCTTCACTCAATGCCTCAGCACAGAAGGTACTCCTTGATGGCTACCAGGTAGCCCGTGCCTTTGGGTCAACCTATATTGATCCCGAACATGTGTTCTTTGCTTTTGTGCTGAACCAGGACTCCCCTGCCGGAGCACTTTTGGCACACGCCGGCGTCACGCCGCAGTCACTGCAAGCTGGCGCGCAAGAAGCACAGTTTGGCAACGACCAGACCAGTGGTCAAGACGCATCCAAAGAGTCGATGCTGGCGCAATACGGGCTCGACCTGACCGCTGAAGCACAAGCTGGTCGCCTCGACCCGGTCATCGGTCGTGAGGACGAGATCGAACAAACTATCGAGGTTCTGGCTCGCCGTACCAAGAACAACCCGGTATTGATCGGTGAGGCCGGCGTTGGGAAAACCGCCATCGCCGAAGGACTGGCACAAGCTATCATAGATGGCAAGGTACCAGCACAGCTGAAAGATCGTCGCATCGTTGCCCTGGACCTCCCGGGCATGGTGGCAGGTACAAAGTACCGCGGTGAATTTGAAGAGCGCCTGACCGGCGCGATCGATGAGCTGACCGAGGACGAGAAAACTATCGTTTTCATCGACGAGCTACACACCATGGTGGGTGCTGGTGGCTCAGGCGAATCTGGCGGCATGGACGCCGGCAATATTCTCAAACCACACTTGGCCCGCGGCGATCTCCACATGGTCGGTGCAACAACACTCAAAGAATACCGCACCATCGAAAAAGATTCAGCGCTGGAGCGCCGTTTTCAACCGGTGACCATTGGTGAGCCTTCGGTGGAAGATGCCATAACCATATTAACTGGTCTGGCTGACCGGTATGCGGAGCACCACCAGGTGACTTATACACCTGAGGCCTTACGTGCCGCCGTCGAACTGTCCAACCGCTACATCACCGACCGGTTCCTACCGGATAAGGCCATTGACCTGATTGACCAGGCTGGTGCCCGTCGGTCGCTGCAGCGCGGCCCGGATGCTGATAGTCCTACGGTCGACGTCGAAGCATTACGTTCCAAACTTGCCGAGCTGGAAGCGGATAAGAATTCAGCGGTCAACGCCGAGAATTACGAGCGCGCCGGGGAATTGCGTGACGAGGTCAACGAGGTCAACGAACAGTTGTCTGAGGCCGCTGCCAAACCGCAAGTAGCCTCTTCGGTGATCGATGAGCACGCCATCGCCGAGATGGTTGCACGCGCCACAGGCATTCCGGCTGCACGAATGACCGAGGCTCAAAAATCGCGCTTGGCACGTTTGGAAGACGAGCTGCATGAACGGGTCGTTGGCCAGGATGAACCGGTCTCGGCTATCGCCAAATCGATTCGTCGGTCGCGGACCGGCATGGCTGATCCGTCGCGCCCTGTCGGCAGCTTCTTGTTCCTTGGACCAACCGGTGTCGGCAAGACGGAGCTGGCTAAGTCAATGGCGCACTCGCTCTTTGATGACGCCGATGCGATGGTCCGGTTCGATATGTCCGAATTCGGTGAACGCCACACGGTGTCACGTCTGGTCGGTGCCCCTCCAGGCTATGTTGGCTATGACGAAGCCGGTCAGTTGACTGAGCAGGTGCGTCGGCGTCCATACTCGGTGATACTGCTCGACGAAATCGAAAAGGCCCACCCGGATGTGTTCAATCTGCTCCTGCAGGTACTCGATGATGGACGTCTGACCGACGGACAGGGTCGCACCGTGGACTTTCGCAATACGGTATTGATCATGACTTCGAACCTTGGTTCGGAGTTCCTGTCGTCAAGCGGCACTCCCCTGGGCTTTGTATCCGGTGACGCTGCGGCGGCCCAACGGGATGTCAAACAAAAGGTCATGGGTCGGGTGCGTGAGTTTATGCGTCCTGAGTTCCTGAACCGCATCGACGATACCCTGTTGTTCAACCCGCTAAGCACCGCGCAACTGCGCGAGATTGTGGGGCTGCAGCTGCACGACTCTGAACAGCGACTGGTCTCACAGGGCATCACGCTGACCGTCAACGATGCCGCCAAGGATTGGATCGCTGAAGCCAGCTACGAGCCAGCCTACGGCGCCCGTCCGATGCGTCGAGTAATTCAGCGGCAACTGGATGACAAGGTCGCCGATCTGCTCGTTGCCGAAGCGATCGCAGAAGGCGATAGTGTTGTGGTCACCGTGGCCGACGACGAACTGCGTGTCACACCGGTCCGAGCACAAAAGCAACTGGTCGCCTAACCACAACTAGGCTCTTGCCACAAAACACATCGATCCGGGCGTTTACTGAACCTTTTTCAGTAAACGCCCGGATTTTTATGTCTGCCTTGTTAGGCACCCTGCGACAAACTGAACTTGAGGTGGCGCATAATCTCTTGGGAATGGAACCCCATCGACTGCATCGCAGTCACATAATCGGAGGTCAATTTTTGTGCTTGAACGTGTGGATCAGCAGACGCATTCGGTGCTACCACCGTGCCATTTCGGCCGCGTGAGACCAAGTACCCCTCTGAGACGAGTTCTTTATAGGCACGAGCTACCGTGCCCGGAGCCAGGGCAAGTTCAGCGGCCAGGCGCCGGACCGCGGGCAGTTTTGTTGCTGCCGCAAGTTGACCCGTGGAGATCTGCTCAATGAGCTGCCTTCGGAGTTGCTCAAATGGAGGAAGTTCAGCATTGGGATCGATAACCAAAGTCTTCATGATGCCACCCCGTGGGACCACAGTTGCCGCTGCTCATAGCCACGACCGGTCCCGCTAACCCACGCTTTAAGTGGTCCAGCGGTCAGCACCCCGAGTAACAGCCCATAGACCAACAGCGAGACAATGCCAAGCGCTATCGTCAACTGCTCCTGGTCTCGATAGAAACCATCGGTGGTAAGTGCAACGCCGATAAATAGCAGCCAGCACATCAGCGAGATAGCCGCAACCACAATGGTGAGCACAACAATCTGTCGCAGGCTATCGGCACGCTCGGAATCGTCCCAGGCCAGTTCAAGGTCTGTGGCACTTCGTGCAGGAGCATCGAGCACTTTCCGTAGCGCATATAGCGATACCGCCCACGTGAGCAATGCCAAAGCGGTGACGATCCAACCGGTCAGAAGAGCTCCGGAACGCTGGTCTTGGGGCGGTTGCAACATGATCACACTTCCAGCGACGCCACCCGCTAGCTGGATCGCTGGCGCCACCCAGAGGCCAAAGCGTTCTCCGCGCGTCAAATAATCGGAAAACTGCACTGACCGCACTCGGGCAACCACCGGCTGATCAATATGGTCTGCGGGCCGGTGGGAAGTAATGGCCCATGCGCCACCAAAGGCTGTTCCCATGGCCGCAACAAACATGACGACAAACCCGGCGGCACCGTCATCACCATCAAAGAAGATGACATAAATCAGGGCGGCTACCGCGATGCCGATGGTCCCACCGCTTGCCATCCCCCACTGCCGGCGTCGAATGCGTTGCGCCACCGGAAGCATGAGGTGCTCTGGCAGCGGCAACCCGACCTGCTCGGCGTGCTGATTGAGCTTGGAACGTTCTGGGTTCCGCTTTCCGCCGTCGGTCAGCGAAGTTGCCGGCAGGACGAAACATACCAGTGCAATGACAATCCAGGTTGCGGTGTTCATAGGCACTCCCTCTTTATATCAATACACTGAATGTACTAATACAAAGCGCAGGGTGTCAAGACCATGGCAAAGGTCAGTTTGGGCAGCACGAACCAATCCGCTGGAGAACAAGGTGCTCTCCAGCGGATTGAGTGCAACATTCTAGGCTGTTGCACCAGCTGCTGCTTTGGCAGCGGCCGGCAGTGCATCAGCGATGATATTCATGGCCGCGTCATCATGGGCGGCAGAGACGAACCAGGCTTCATAGACCGACGGCGCCAGGTAAACTCCGGCATCAAGCATGGCGTGGAAGAATGGACCGTAACGGAACGCTTCTTGTCCCTGGGTATCTTCGTAGTTGGTGACACCCGATTCGGCGGTACGAAAAGCAATGGAGAACAGCGAGCCAGCTGACTGAATAGAGTGGTTGACACCTTCAGCATGCAGCGCCGCAGCGACCATGTTCTGCAACTGCGTTGAACGCTGGGCAATAGTTGCATAAGCATCGTCAGTTGCATTGGAAAGGGTTGCATGGCCCGCGGCCATGGCAATCGGATTTCCCGATAGCGTACCGGCCTGATAGACCGGGCCCAGCGGTGCAAGTTGATCCATAACGGCCGCGGTTCCGGCAACCGAAGCCACCGGCAGTCCTCCACCGATCACCTTGCCAAAGGTAAAGAGGTCGGGCGCCCAGTCAGGGTTTTCGATCCCCCAACCACCGGTTTTGGTGGCGCGGAAACCGGTGAGGACTTCATCCATGATGAATACAGCACCGTGCTGGGTGGTGATATCACGCAGGAATGTATTGAAGCCTGATTTCGGCTGGACGACGCCCATGTTGGCCGGCGCGGACTCGGTAATGATGCCGGCGATCTGGTCCGGGTATTTTTCGAACGCTTGCTTGACGGCGTCTTCGTCGTTATAGGGCAGCACGAGGGTTTGGCTGGTAATAGCTTCGGGCACTCCGGCGGAGTCTGGTAACGCGTGGGTTGCCAGTCCCGAACCTGCAGCAGCCAGTAGACCGTCAGAGTGGCCGTGGTAGCAGCCGGCGAATTTGATAATGAGATTTCGTCCAGTAGCACCGCGAGCCAAGCGAATGGCGGTCATAGTGGCTTCAGTTCCAGTGGAGACAAACCGGACGCGCTCAACCGGCATGATGTCCGCGATCAGTTCTGCCAGACGAGCTTCTCCGGGCACGGAAGTTCCGAAGGATAAACCGTCGTCGACAGCTTTATGCACGGCCTCAACGACTGCTGGATGGTTGTGTCCCAGCAGCATCGGACCCCAGGACCCAACGAGATCGACATACTGTTTGCCTTCGATATCGGTCAAATATGGTCCGCGCGCTTTGACCATCGCGGCGGGTGTGCCGCCCACGGAGCCAAATCCACGGACCGGAGAGTTTACTCCCCCGGGAATGATGGCACGAGCGGCATCAAATACTTCTTGGTTTGTGGTCACTGATGGGTCTCCTAGGCGAGTAGACGGGCGGCTTCAGTAGCGTAATAGGTCAGAATGTTTTGGGCTCCGGCTCGGCGGATAGCAGTGAGGGACTCGAGCATGGCTGGTTCGCGTTCGATCCAGCCATTGGCTGCAGCGGCCTCGATCATCGCGTATTCCCCGGAGATTTGGTAGGCGGCAACCGGTACCGGGGACATGTTGGCGACGTCGCGCAGGATATCCAGGTAGGACATGGCGGGTTTGACCATGACCATATCGGCACCTTCTTGGATATCGAGTTCGGTTTCTAAAATGGCCTCGGTACGGTTAGCTGAGTCCATTTGGTAGGTCTTGCGGTCACCGGTCAACGCCGAGTCAACCGCTTCCCTGAATGGTCCGTAGAAAGCCGAGGCATATTTGGCCGAGTAGGCCAGAATGGCGACGTCGATGTGGCCGGCGTCGTCCAACGCCTGGCGAATAACCTCGACTTGGCCGTCCATCATACCCGAGGGGGACACCACGTGCGCACCAGCTTCAGCCTGGGCAACGGCAAGCTGTGCATAGATCGCGTTGGTCGCATCATTGTCGACGTTGCCGGCGTCGTCAAGTACGCCACAGTGGCCGTGGTCGGTGAATTCGTCCAAGCACGTATCGGCCATCACCACCATATCGTTGCCGACTTCTGCAATGACTTCGCGCAAGGCGACGTTCAGAATCCCGTTGGGGTCTATGCCGGCGGTGCCCTGGGCATCGAGCGTTTTAGGGACCCCGAACAGCATAATGCCCCCAACCCCCGCAGCGGCAGCATCTTGGGCCGCCTCTTTGAGCGAGGCCATACTGTGCTGCTGTACGCCGGGCATCGAGGAGATGTCGATCGGCTGCTCGGCGCCTTCTTTAACAAAGGCTGGCAGGATGAGGTCAGCGGGCGCGAGCCGGTTCTGAGCCACTAGGTGGCGCATCGGGCCAGATTGGCGTAGGCGTCGAGGGCGATGAGTGAACATGAAATCCTTTCGAGATTGTTACTCAAGTGTATCGACGACGGCGGCGATACCGGCGGCGTCGGGAGATACAGCGGTGGCTGCCAGGGTCATCCCGGTTTCGCAGGCGGCGCGCCGGGTTGGCTGACCGATCGCAATGACGGCGTGGACTTCAACGCCAATGGCGGCCCAGCGTCGGGCAGCGCTCGGAGCGGTCAGCACGACGACGTCGTCGGTGTTTAGGTCTGCTGGTTCCAAGATACCGGACTGTGTGGGCATCAGGGCAAGCTCGGCTTGTGCCGGATAGTCGACCGTATGGTAAGCAACGACATGGGTGACTTCCCAGCCGCGCTGGGTGAGTCCCGTTCGCATAGCGTCGCCGGCTGCGGCGCCCTGTGGCAGGGCCAACATACCTGGGCCGGCCGGAAATTGTTCGAGAATGCCCGCGGCTGATGCGTCACTTTTAGGCATCCAGGGGGTTTTCAGGGCTCCGTAGTCATAGAGCACTCGCGCTGTTCCGGGCCCGGTCACCGCGATGGTGGTGTCACGTTCGGTGACTGCCGGTTGCCACCCGCGAGCTATCAGCACCCGGATGGTGTTGGGACTGGTCAACAGGAGTTTATTCCAGGCACCGGCGTGTAAGCCCGCTACCAGTTCATCGAGTGCCTCGGTGTCTTGTGGGTATTGGAAATCCGTGAGGGGCAGATACCCGATGTGATGGCCCAACTGCTGCAGGCCGGCTTCGATGCGGCCGGCCTGTGCAGGTTGACGGGTCAGAATGATTCTCATCGAGTGCCGCGTGGCGGTCCAGCTGGTAGTAGATCGGCACCGTCGGCGATCAACATGTTGGCCACTTCAACGCCGAGTGCATAGGCTGCCTGACGTGTTGCATCAGTGACGGCTTCGACCTCGATGGTGGTGGATGACTCACGGCGCAGGGTTTTACTGCCGTCCATGGCGGTGACGATCGCGTCCAGGTGCAGTGTGTTGTTGGCGTATCTTGCTAAGCCACCCAGCGGTGCCGCGCATCCGGCTTCTAAGGTTTCTAGCAGTGCACGCTCGGCTGTAGCTTCCAGTCGAGCACCGGTCTGTTCTAGATTATCCAGCGCGGTTGACAGCGCTTCTTCCAGGCAATGTTCGGCAGTGACTTCAACAGCCAGCGATCCTTGGCCTGGCGCAGGCAGCATTTGGGCCGGGTCGATACGTTCGGTGATGGCCCACTGGAGTTCGAGCCGATCGAGGCCAGCACACGCCAAAACGACGGCGTCGAGATCGCCCTTGGGTGAACCGGCTGCCGCAGGGGCGTTGTCGTGGTGTTGTTCGTAACCAGCCACACGTGCCAGACGGGTGTGGACGTTGCCACGGATATCAACCAGTTCAAGATCGGGCCGCAGGGCTAAAAGTTGACCAACACGGCGCGGTGAACCGGTCCCGACTCTAGCGCCGCTCGGTAGCGTATCCAGCGTCCAGCCGTTGGATGCGCACAGTGCATCGCGGACGTCTGCCCGTTCGGGAATGGCCGCAATGCGCAATTCGGGTGGCTGTTTGGCCGGGAGATCTTTGAGCGAATGGACCGCCATATCGACTTCTTGATTGATCACGGCCTGGCGCAGCGCTGTGGCGAAAACGCCGGTGCCGCCCAGATTGGCAAGCGACCCGGTGGTGACGTCACCTTTGGTTGTGATGATCACCTGTTCAAACACAGCATCATCGCTCGACATGGCATCTGCCGCCCATTGAGTTTGGGTGGTGGCAAGCGCGGATCCGCGGGTTCCGATGCGGTAGGCCATTAGGCCAACACTCCTGCAACTTCGTCGATTTCAATGTAGCGACCCGTGTAGAACGGCACTTCTTCACGCACGTAGTGGCGGGTTTCGTTGTTGCGTAGCGAACGCATCATGTCAACCAAGAGCTCGAGGCGTGGCGATTCCAACCCCAGTAGCC
>DHCMJ07802__coassemble_1394_pt1 | contig 14025 bp, 8 predicted proteins | sample DHCMJ07802__metabat2_low_PE_015 | metagenome-assembled genome bin DHCMJ07802 | reverse complement strand
AAGGTCATCAAGCATGCCACGAAGTTCGTCAGCACTGATTGCAGTGATCAGCGAAGCCGGATCCGGCCAATTTCCGTAAAGACCTTCGACATCGGTCAGTACTACGAGTTTTGCCGCTCCAAGCGCACCGGCGAGTTCTGCTGCAGCGGTATCGGCGTTGACATTGAGCACTTGACCCGTTGGTTGGCCGGTCGCTGCATCAAACTCCGGGGCTACAGACGAGACGACCGGGATGCGTCCGTTATCGATGAGATCGGTGATTGCTTCGGTGTTGACTTTGACGACGTCGCCGACCAGTCCCAGATCCAGGACTTCCCCGTTGACTACATGTTCGGTGCGGTGTGCAACAAATAAATCGGCGTCTTCACCCGACATCCCAACGGCGTAAGTGCCATGGGAATTGATCAGGCCGACAAGCTGGCGGCCAACTTGTCCCGTCAAGACCATGCGAACCACTTCCATGGTTTCTTCAGTGGTGACTCGGAGCCCACCGCGGAATTCGGATTGGATCTCGAGTTTGTCTAACATGGCGTTGATTTGGGGGCCTCCCCCATGGACAACCACGGGATGGATACCGCAGTGGTGCAGGAACACCATGTCTTCCACAAACGCTTCCCGCAACTGGTCGGACACCATAGCGTTGCCGCCATATTTAATGACCATGGTCGTGCCGGCAAATTTTTGAATCCACGGCAGAGCTTCAATAAGGACGGCTGCCTTTTCGGCGGCCTTGGACATATCACGTGGTGTTGTAGTCATGTGACTCTTCTATGAGGAATATTCGGCGTTTTCACGGATGTAGTCATGGGACAAATCATTAGTCCAGACTGTCACGGCGGATTCGCCGGCTTTCAGATAAATATCGACGGTGACTTCACGATTGTCAAAGTTCACCAGATTACGGTCTTCGCCGATTCCAGCATTCCGACACACCATGACGCCGTTGACGGCGACATCAATGGTAGTTGGGTCAAATGCTGCCTCTGTTGTGCCGACAGCCGAGATAATGCGTCCCCAGTTGGGGTCTTTGCCGAACATGGCAGTTTTGAACAGATTTGAACGGGTCACCGCCCGGGCTACATCTTCACCCTCCTGTTCGGTGGCCGCACCGTGGACAGTCACCGCAATGTCCCGAGTCGAGCCCTCAGCGTCGCCGATAATCTGCCGTGCCAATGAAGCACAGACGTGGCGAATCGACTCTTGAAGCTCACCAGCATCTGGCGTCACTCCCGAGGCGCCAGAGGCCATCAAAATGACCGTATCGTTGGTTGACATGCAACCATCTGAATCAGCGCGGTTGAACGTGGTTCGCACTGCTTCAGCCAACAGCTCTTGTGCAACAGTGCCATCGACGACGGCGTCGGTCGTAACCACGGCAAGCATGGTTGCCATGCCCGGTGCAATCATCCCTGCACCCTTGGTCATGCCGCCAACTGAGTAGCCGGTGCCCTGGGCCGATGCGACTTTATGCACGGTGTCGGTCGTCATGATCGCTTTAGCAGCGTCCTCGGATCCCACGGCGCTGAGCGCATCGGCAGCGTTTTTGATGCCTGAAGCAACGTTTTCCATGGGCAGTCGCTCACCGATCAACCCGGTGGAACACACCAGCACATCATCTGCGTCAAGCTCTAAAGCTGCGGCAGTCTGTTCAGCCATGGCCGCTGCATCTTGGTCCCCTGGTATACCGGTACATGCATTTGCGCCACCAGAATTTAACACGACGGCATGAGCCTGTTGGCTCTGAATGGCTGACTGGGACCAGCGCACAGGCGCAGCGGCGATTCGGTTGGTAGTAAATACCCCGGCGGCATCAAATCGCGGACCATTATTCACAACGAGGGCTACATCAAGTCCGCCAGAGTCTTTGAGTCCGGCGGCGACCCCGGAAGCTAAAAAACCTGCTGGTTGGGTAATACTCACGGGGCTACTCCTTGTGCGGTGAGTCCTGTTCCCTCTGGGAAACCAAGCGCGACGTTCATGGATTGGACCGCGCCTCCGGCGGTACCTTTGGTCAAGTTATCTACAGCAACCACCACAACCACACGGCCCGAGGACTCGTCAACCGCGAGCTGCATGACGACGTGATTCGAACCCAACACGGATTTTGTGGATGGCCACTGACCTTCAGGAAGCAAATGCACAAACTGTTCATCCTGATACGCATTTTCCCAGGCGGCTCGAATTTCTGGAACGGATACACCGGGTTTGAACTTGGCAGTGGCCGTGGTCAAGATTCCCCGCGGCATTGGTGCCAGCGTTGGAGTAAACGACAGACTGACTTCTTCACCAGCTGCCCAAGACAAGCCCTGAATAATTTCCGGAGTGTGGCGGTGCATACCACCAACGCCGTAAGGGCTCATATTTCCCATTGCTTCGGAACCAAGCAAGTGCGGTTTCAGCGACTTTCCCGCACCAGAAGTACCCGAGGCTGCGACAATGACGACATCGTCAGCTTCTAAAACACCGGCGTCAAACCCCGGGGCCAGGCCAAGTAAGGAGCCAGTGGGATAGCAACCGGGGACAGCGATACGCTGAGCACCCACGAGTTTCTCGCGACGACCCGGCAGTTCTGGCAGGCCATATGGCCAGGTGCCTGCGTGTGGTGAACCATAAAACTTTTCCCACATTGGGGTCGATTCCAGGCGATGGTCCGCGCCGGCGTCAATAACCAACGTATCGGCGGATAGGTTTGCTGCGATGTCTGCAGATGCACCGTGGGGCAACGCAAGGAACACGACGTCGTGGCCTCGCAGCACTTCGACGTCGGTAGGTTCAAGTACTCGGTCAGCGAGTGCATGCAAATGGGGCTGGAGCCCACCGAGTTTTTGACCAGCATTGGAATGGGCGGTAATCGAGCCAATTTCTACTTCCGGATGCGAGGCCAACAAGCGAAGGACCTCGCCACCGGCATAGCCACTGGCTCCTGAAACAGCTACACGAAGAGTCATATATCCACCCTAACACTAAATTATGCAGTATCTCTAATAATTATGCAGCAGTGCAGCTCTGGCGATGCACTCTCGTGGAATGTAGCGTAGCAATATGACGCAAACTCCTGTTGAAATTCCTGAAACTATGCACGCCGCTGTCGTGACTGAAGCTGGCGGACCCGAGAAATTCACGTGGCGTAAGACTCAGGTTCCTACACCACGGTCAGGTCAGGTCTTAGTTGAGACTGCTGCTACCGGGTTGAACTTCATTGAAACGTATCAACGATCTGGTCTTTACGACGTCGAATATCCATTCATTCCTGGTAGCGAAGCCTCCGGAACCGTAGTTGCTTTGGGCAACGGTGTGGACAGCGTTGCGGTTGGCGATCGTGTAGCGACTGCTTCTGCTAGTGCAACGTATGCAGAATTCTTCGTGGCACCGGCCAATAAACTCCTACCTGTACCCGACTCAATAGATCTGATAGAAGCAGCGGCCATCCCACTGCAAGGAATGACCGCGCACTATCTCTGTCGTTCCACTTTTGAAGTTTCGGAGGGCCACAATGTGTTCCTCACCGCTGGCGCCGGCGGGGTCGGACAGTTGCTGACTCAGATGTGCAAACATTTAGGTGCCAACGTTTACACCGTGGTGTCAACGGAGCAGAAACGCAAACTCGCATTAGAAGCCGGCGCGGATGAGGTCTTTGATTACGCGTCCTTTGGCAGCAAACTACAAGAGGTCACAAACGGCGTGGGCGTAGACGTTGCCTTTGACGCCGTAGGTGCTGACACATTTGATACGACCTTATCGTCAGTTCGTGTCCGCGGTATGGCCGTGCTCTTTGGCGCAGCTTCTGGACCCGTTCCCCCGTTGGATCTACAACGTCTCAACGCCGAAGGAGCGCTTTTCACGACCCGTCCGAGTTTGGCGCACTATACGAGGACCGGTGAGGAAATCGCCTGGCGGGCAGGCGAAATCTTCGGTTGGCTCTCGGAGGGTGTTCTGAAACTGAGTGTGGATCAGCGCTTTGACCTCTCCGACGCCGCTAATGCCCACCGGGCATTAGAATCTCGCGCGACCACTGGTAAAACCGTACTCGTTCCGTAACGTCCTGGATCAAACCGTTAAGTGGCTGGCCCCGTTGGAAGTTCGTCCAACGGGGCCAGCCAGTTCATAACGTTTCCTAGAACAACGACAACACAGTACTACCGATGAGTCCGACGACAACCAGTAGGGAAATCAGCGTCGTCGCAAATTGCCGCCGCCGACGACGAGACCGATCATAATGGTCTTCCGGGACCGGATCATGCAACTCCCAAGGTTGTGTCACCGTAATGCTGCTCCATGTACTGCTTCTGCTGCGTTGATAGCTGTCAGACGTGCCTCAGAAGCTTCATCCGCCGTCAGAGTACGGTCAGCCGCGCGAAAGCGTAGGTTGAATGCCAAAGACTTCTTGCCATCTCCAATGCTCGTACCGGTATAGACATCAAAGAGCATGATGTCTTCCAATAACTCACCTGCTGCTGCCCGCATGGTTTCTTGCACATCAGCTGCTACAACGGCAGCGTCAACCACCAGTGCGACATCCTGATACGTGGCAGGATAACTGGCGACTGGCTTAGCTTCTACCACGTCGGGCCCCGCCGCGATGAGCGCGTCCAAATCGAGTTCGAGTGCTGCAGTGCGTACCGGCAAGTCCCAGGCATCAATGAGCTTGGGCAACAGTTCGCCTGCATAGCCGATGACCCGGTCCGAAATAACAAGCTCGGCGTTGCGGCCGGGGTGAAACGCTTGATGTTTACCCTGACGCACGGTCAGTTCCACACCGACGACGTCGGCGATATCTAATGCGGTAGCAATCGGGTCCTGCCAGTCGTACATCCGAGGCGTGTGATCGGGTCCAGGATGGGAGTTGTGACCAGCAAAGACCGCTGCTATCCGATGCGGCTGGGCCGGTATGCCGGCCTCTATCTCGGCTAGAACCTCATCGGTTGGTTTCGCTCCCAACGGGGGAATGTGTGGTGAGCCAATCCGGTCACCCGGCAGAAATACCAGACCAGATTCGTACAGTGCGACGTCACGGAATCCCCGTGCTACGTTGCGACGTAAGGTTTCGAGTAGTCCGGGAAGGATCGTCGTGCGCAACAAACCAAATTCAGATGATATTGGATTGGCCAGCTGAACCATCCGCTGTTTTTGTCCTTCAGACTCATCTGCGCAACCAAACTTCTGGTTCTGTTCGACCGTGACAAACGGATACGACAGCGTCTCGATCAGCCCGGAGGCTGCTAACGCGTTAGCTACCTGGCGCCGCAACCGTTGGCGTTTGGTCAGGCCCCGCCCCGGCGGAGGGACCGGCAAGGTTGCTGGGATATGGGCGTACCCAACCAAACGAGCAACTTCTTCCACCAAATCTTCAGCAATTTCAATGTCGAGTCGCCACGACGGCGGGGTAACATCGAAGATCGTTGTCCCGTCACTATCATCACGTTGCTGCGTCACATACGCGCCTAGCTGGACCAACACATCACTGATTTGTCCTTCGCTGTAGTCGTACCCGACAACCTTGGAAGGATAGTCAGCACGAAGACGCACGGGGTGAATAACAGGGGCCTCTCCGATATCTGTCACACCGGGGTTAATGCTACCTCCGGCAAGCTCGACCAGAAGTTCGGCAGCACGCTGTGCCGCTCTATCTGCGATATGCCAGTCCACGCCACGAGTGTTGCGCTTTGAGGCTTCCGATGGCAACCGATGACGACGCTGGCTTCGCGAAATAGAAACCGGATCAAAATTTGCGGATTCAATAAGAATCGATGTGGTGTTGTCGCCAACTTCTGTGGCGAGTCCACCCATAACACCAGCTATCCCGATCGCACCGGTGTCGTCAGCAATGAGTAAATCCTCGTTGTGCAGTTTTCGAGTCTTGCCGTCCAGCGTCTTCAGCGTCTCATCCGCTGTAGCACGGCGCACAACGATCGGCCCGGTAAGTTGTTCAGCATCGTAAAAATGCAGCGGTTGGCCTAGTTCCAGCATGACGTAGTTCGAGATATCTACGGGCAAGTTCAACGGTCGGATACCTGCCAAGCGTAGTCGAGCAACCATCCACCGAGGTGTGAGCGCCGTCGGATCAACATGATCGACCCTTCGTGCCACAAACCGAGAAGCGCCAGGAACTCCATGAATAGGTGCCTGATCTTCAAATCGGACCGGCCAGCCGTGCTCATTGGCGGCCGGCACTTCAATAGCCGTTACTGGGTCTGTGAACTCGGTGCCCGTAGCCAAGCCGTATTCGCGCGCCACCCCGCGCACTGAAAGCACATAGCCGCGGTCGGGAGTCACGTTAATTTCTGCTGCTTCATCGTCAAGGTGCAACAGCGCTCGGACATCAGTACCTACTTCAGGATCCAGTCCCCAGTCGGAAAGGAGTATGATCCCGTCGTGACCATCGCCCAAACCGAGCTCGGCTTCCGATGCGATCATCCCTGCGGAGGTGTGCCCGTAAGTGTTTCGCGCAGAGATAGCAAAACTTCCAGGTAAGACTGCACCGGGTAGCGCAACAACGACTTTGTCGCCAACTTCAAAGTTATGAGCGCCGCACACGATGCCTTGAACACCTGAGGGTTCAATGCCTGGGCCTTCAAGCTTCTGTGTTGCTCCGTCAGGGACAACTTGAACATGCGTCCAGTTGATCGTCTTGCCGTTGGAGTGTTCTTCCGGCACCTTTTCTAATACTTTGCCCACAACAATGGGACCGGTGAGATCAAAGCCGTGAACGTCTTCTTCTTCTAAACCAACAGTCACCAGATCCGCCATCAGATCTTCGGCAGTGGCATCGGCTGGAAGTTGCGTGTACTCGCGCAACCAAGATAACGGGATACGCATGCTCGGTCTATATCTCCATTCCAAATTGCGACGAGAAACGTACGTCGCCTTCAATCATGTCGTGCATATCGGTTACACCGTTGCGGAACATCAGAGTTCGTTCAACACCCATGCCAAACGCAAAACCTGAATACACATTTGGGTCAATTCCTGCTGCACGCAAGACTTGTGGGTGCACCATGCCGCAGCCTCCCCATTCAATCCATTGTGGACCACCTTTGGCGTGGGGATACCAAACATCAAGTTCGGCCGAGGGCTCCGTGAAAGGAAAAAAGTTTGGCCGCAATCGTATGGCGGCTGCTGAACCGAACATGGAAGTCGCAAAGTATTCTAACGTGCCGCGTAAGTCGGCCATGGTCAGGCCTTTGTCAACTGCTAGTCCTTCGAACTGATGGAACACTGGCGTGTGCGTGGCATCGAGTTCGTCGGTTCGGAAAGTTTTACCAGGAGCAAGAATGTAGGTTGGTGCACCACGCTCCAACATCGCGCGGATCTGTACCGGAGACGTGTGAGTCCGCAACAACAAATGGGCGTCAGCAGGTTCAATAAAAAAGGTGTCCTGCATTTCTCTAGCTGGATGGTCTGGTTCAAAGTTCAACGCGTCAAAGTTGTACCATTCGGATTCCAATTCGGGACCTTCAGCGATTTCCCACCCCATTCCGATAAAAATATCGGAGGCACGTTCCTGTAATAGCTCCAGCGGGTGACGAGCCCCATGACGGCGACGACGTACTATGGTCGTCACATCGACGGTTTCCTCCACGAGCATGCGGGCGTCGTGTTCTGCCTGTAGTTGCTGCTGTCGAGTTGCGAGCGCGGTGTTCATTCTGCCGCGAGCTTGGCCCATACGTTTACCGGCATCGGCTTTTTCGGTTTTATCCAGCTTTCCGATGAGCCTGTTCGCTAGGGTCAATGGTGCATTATCACCGGTATGGGCGATTCGTGCCGCTTTGAGCTCGTCCAGAGTACTGGCTTGCTCAAAGGCTGCGATAGCCGCCTCTACCGCCTGATTAACGGCCACTTCGTCGGCCGGTGAAACCTCCGGTGGGAGGTTCGAAGTATCGGTCATATGGTTCCACGCCTTTAGTTCTCAAACCAAGTGTTCACTTGTGGGGTCAAAACAATCAGGTTTCGACCCCATTTAGTCTAAGACGTGGAGTGGACAACTCCGAAGTATTGCCAACGTGCGTCACGCAGGCCAAACACCCACGGATAGCAGCACGCTCATCGCGAGGCCGATTGGGTCAAGGAAGTGCGGTAATCGTCGATGACTCCACCTTGTTGCAGTAATGTCACTGACGCTTCTCGCATTTCGACTTTACGAACTTTACCCGTGACCGTAGTCGGGAAGTCATCGACAACATGGACGTAGCGAGGAATTTTATATTTCGCTAGCGAGCCGAGCGAAAACTCTCGCAGACCTTCGGCTGTCAGTCGAGGTGCGCCCTTACGCAACTGCACCCATGCCATGAGCTCTTCGCCATAACGTTCATCAGGAACACCGATGACCTGGGCGTCTAAAATATCCGGGTGGGTGTAAAGGAACTCTTCGATCTCGCGCGGATAGATATTCTCCCCGCCGCGAATGACCATATCTTTCATCCGACCTGTCACCTGGACATAACCTTGTTCATCCATCTGTGCGATGTCACCGGTGCGCATCCAGCCGTCCTTGCCAAGGACCTCATCAGTTTTCTCCTGCTGGTTCCAATAGCCCTGCATGACGAGGTACCCACGGGTACACAGCTCACCGGAAGTATTCGTCGGCTGCGTTTCGCCGGTAGCCGGATCAATGATTTTGATTTCGGCATGCGGATTCGGCCTGCCCACGGTTGAGACACGTAGTTTGAGTTCGTCATCGACACGAGTCTGCATGGAGACTGGTGAAGTCTCCGTCATGCCGTAGCATATGGTGACTTCGTCCATGTTCATAGTGTGTATGACCTTGCGCATCACTTCGTCTGGGCATGGCGAACCGGCCATAATGCCAGTCCGAAGACTCGACAAGTCAAAGTCCGAAAAGTTGTCTAGCGCTAGTTCTGCGATAAACATCGTTGGCACCCCGTAGAGCGAAGTGCACTGATATTTTTCAACGGTGGCCAACGTTTGTTCGGCGCTAAAATTCTGGGCTGGAAGGACCATCGCAGCACCGTGTGTGGTCGCTGCAAGGTTTCCCATGACCATGCCGAAGCAATGATAGTACGGTACGGGAATGCAAATACGGTCTTGGGCCGTATACCGGTTGATCTCACCAACAAAAAAACCGTTGTTGAGAATATTGCGATGCGATAATGTCGCGCCTTTCGGGAAACCGGTGGTGCCCGAGGTGTACTGAATGTTGATGGGATCAGTGTTGGTCAGCGTAGCTTGAATCGCGTCCAGAGCCGCATCATCTGGTTCAACATCAAAGACGTCGTCCCACGTAGCATCATTCATGATGATCACCCTGTCCAGAGCGCCCAGCTCATCCTCCGCACGCTGGATGAGCTTCGGGTAATTTGAGGTTGGCACAGCCTCGGACGCGATGAGGGTGGTAATACCGGCTTGTTGCAATACGTAGTTCAGCTCGTGCTGACGGTAGGCCGGATTGATATTCACCATGATGGCGCCCAACTCTGCGGTCGCGTATTGCACCATGGCCCATTCCCAACGGTTCAATGCCCAGATACCGACCCGCTCCCCGGTGACGACTCCAGCACGATGTAAACCGGTAGCAAGACTTCGCACGTCGCAATAAAACTGCTTATAGTTCCACTGCCGGTCCGCGGCTGCATCAATGAGAGCAATATTGTCGGGGTATTTAGCCGCAGTATGTGCGAGATTGACGGAAATCGTCTCCTCGATCAACGGCACATCGGTGGGACCTGCGGCGTAAGAGTGCCTCAGTTGTTCTGTCATAACCACTTTTTCCTCGGGGCCTGTTTGTCTCGACCATCAATCTAACAAACTGTGAACCACGTCACCAGGGCGTCTGATCGAGGCATTATTTTGGGGCAGCATAAATGGAATCCATAGCCATTTGCGGCAGCATCTCTTTGAGATACGCCAGAAAATTGCCGGTCTGCTGACGCTTTGCCAACCCTCTAAACGAATGACCAGTCGAGTTGATCAGACCAAACACTGCGTGCGCCCGGACAAGTCGCTGCTCCGCCGTCTCGGTCGGGTGAATATCATTCATAGCACGAACCCAGATGTCGATGTACTCACGCTGAGTTCTTCTAATCTCGCGCTGCTGCCGAGCCTCCACTGCCGCCAGATCACGATCCTGAACCCGGATAACGTCGGGCGAGGTCAGAGCGAAACCCGTCTGCAACTCGACCAATTGCCACAACCGCTGACAAACGTCAGAATACTTCGCTTCGATCGCCCTGCCAGACAACAGCAAGTTATAGCCGGCCTGCCCAATCAGCGCGCCGAGCATATCCTGCTTGGACTCGAAGTGTCGGTAGATGGCCTGGCCCGTCACGCCGACTTCAGCTCCGATTTCATCGAGTGACACCGATGCAAATCCCCGCGCAGCAAAGAGCCGACCCGCGGCAGCCAGGAGTTGCCCTCGGCGCTTTTCCTTCTCGCGTTGCCGTTGCGTTTTAGCCTCACCACGGTCGGTGTTTATCTCAGTACTAGACAAATGCAATCTCCATCACTATTCTAAATTTCAGTTAGTCGCCATAAACTGAAACTTATACTGCATCCATTCTGTCAGGAGAAGAATGCAACAGCTGATTACACAAGTTGATGCCAACTCCGAGCAATATCAAACAAACTTTACCCATCACAGTCAACTGCGCCAACAACTGCGCGACCGAATGGCTGAGGTTGCCAAAGGCGGTTCGGAACGTGCTCGCCGACGCCACATTGATCGGGGACGCTTACTACCCCGCGAGCGCGTTCACAGATTACTCGACCCAGGCTCACCGTTCTTAGAGATTGGATCGCTAGCAGCCTTCGGCATGTACGACGACGATGCTCCTGGAGCCGGACTCATCGCAGGGATCGGATTAGTCCAAGGCCGATATGTCATGATCGTGTGCAACGACTCAACAGTCAAAGGCGGCACCTACTATCCCATGACGGTCAAAAAACACCTCCGTGCGCAGGAGGTTGCCATGGACAACTGTCTTCCATGCTTATACCTTGTAGATTCTGGTGGCGCGTTCCTACCACGCCAAGATGAGGTTTTTCCTGATAAAGACCACTTCGGACGCATCTTTTACAACCAGGCACAATTATCCTCTCGCGGTATTCCACAGATCGCGGCGGTCCTTGGTTCTTCCACAGCCGGTGGCGCATATGTTCCAGCAATGAGCGACGAATCCGTTATTGTCAGGAATCAAGGCACGATTTTCCTGGGCGGTCCCCCGTTGGTCAAAGCTGCTACCGGAGAGGTCGTGTCGTCTGAAGAACTCGGCGGCGCGGAGGTGCACACGGGGACCTCCGGTGTAGCGGACCACATTGCAGAAAACGACGATCATGCCCTACAGATCGTTCGCAACATCGTAGCCACACTGCCAGAAACCCCGGACCGAATCTGGAGCAAGCTTGAGGCTTTAGAACCTACTCGTGATCCAAGCGAGATCTACGGCGTTGTTCCAACCGATCAGCACACCTCGTTTGACGTACGCGAGATCATTCTGCGCGTGATCGATGCTGACACGTTTCATGAGTTTAAAGAGAATTACGGTACGACCCTTGTGACCGGATTTGCGCGCATCGATGGACATCGGGTCGGCATCATAGCGAACAACGGTATTCTGTTTTCTGAGTCCTCCCTCAAAGGCGCACACTTTATTGAGCTGGCTGATCAACGGGGTATTCCGTTGGTATTCTTGCAGAATATTTCCGGCTTTATGGTTGGTAGGGACTATGAGGCCGGCGGCATTGCAAAGAACGGCGCGAAGATGGTGACTGCGGTGTCGACCACTCGAGTACCAAAAATCACCGTGGTCATTGGAGGATCCTTCGGTGCCGGCAACTACTCAATGTGTGGACGCGCATACTCACCACGCTTCCTCTTCATGTGGCCCAACGCCCGAATCTCAGTCATGGGTCCGGAACAGGCCGCTGGTGTCTTGGCCACTGTGAAGCGCGATCAATACGAGGCGGCCGGTGAAGAGTGGCCAGTCGACGACGAAGCGGCCTTCAAACAGCCAATACTGGACCAATACAATGCCCAGGGTGATGCCTACTATTCCACAGCACGACTCTGGGACGATGGCATCATTGATCCAGCAGACACTCGTCGTGTCGTGGCCATGGCGTTGGATGTTTGCGCTCGCGCCCCCATGACCGATCCTCAATTTGGTCTCTTCCGGATGTGATTGATATGCAGCTTTTTTCTAAAGTACTCATTGCCAACCGTGGCGAAATTGCGATTCGCATCGCCAAAACACTTCATCATCTCGGTATTAAGTCGGTGGCGGTCTATTCGAAAGCTGATCAAGACGCGGCACACGTGCAATTCGCAGGCCAGGCCGTATTGCTCGGTGAGACCTCAGCAGATTCCTATCTCAATCCCCATGCGATGGTACAGGCTGCGCTCGACACCGGCGCCGAAGCGATTCACCCGGGCTATGGTTTCATTTCCGAAAACGTGGAGCTCGCGCGGGCCTGTGAACGATCCGGCATCACATTCATCGGCCCCAATGAACATGCACTTGAAGTTATGGGCGATAAGATTCGATCCAAAAATCATGTCGCCCAGGCAGGTGTACCGCTGGTTCAGGGGGTCTCTGAACCCAATCTCAGCGATGCAGAACTCATCGAGGCGACCAGACATATGACCTTCCCAATGCTTATCAAACCATCCGCCGGGGGCGGTGGCAAAGGTATGCACGTGGTCGAGTCACACGGTGAACTTGCTGGTCAGTTGGAAACGGCTCGACGTGTTGCCACGGCAGCCTTCGGCGACGATACGTTGTTGATTGAACAGCTCGTCCAGGCGCCACGCCATATCGAAGTGCAGGTTTTGGCAGATACCCACGGGAATGTCATTCATCTGGGTGAACGCGAGTGCTCATTGCAACGTCGTCACCAAAAGATTATTGAAGAGGCCCCTTCAGTACTACTGACTCAAGAAACTCGAAACCGCATCGGAGAGGCTGCGGTGGAGACGGCAAAGTCTGTGAACTATGTGGGAGCCGGGACCGTAGAGTTTTTAGTGTCCGATACCGAACCAGACAAGTTCTATTTCATGGAAATGAACACCCGGTTGCAGGTGGAACACCCAGTTACTGAAGAAACCACCGGCATCGACCTGGTGGAACAGCAGATTCGAATTGCCGCCGGAGAAGTTCTGGCCTTGGAACAACAGTCCATAGTTTCACAGGGCCACTCAATCGAAGCCCGTGTCTACGCAGAAACTCCGGCAGCAGGATTCATGCCATCTACTGGAACGGTGCTACATCTTTCAGAACCTAGTGGTCCTGGTGTGCGCGTCGACTCTGGACTGCGCACAGGTTCAACAATTGGCACTGAATTTGATCCGATGGTGGCAAAAGTCATTGCGACGGGACGTGACCGAGCCGAGTCGCTGGCACGGTTAGATCTAGCCCTAGACCAGATGACCATTCTGGGGGTCAACACGAACCTCGAATACCTTCAGCGTCTCATCAGAGATCCCGACGTGGTTGTAGGCAATATGGATACAACCCTGGTAGAACGGCGTCTTCCCCACATGGTGTTTGATGCGCCTACATCACAACACGCTCAGATGGCGGCTCGTCTAGTACATACCACGACGCAGTCCCCCGCCCTCGCGTGGCGCAACGACGGCTTCAGGGTCACTGGTTCAGTCTCCCCCGCGTATCACGTTCACACCGATGAGGAGCAAAGCCAAGCCTTCCAAATAGCACTTGGCACCGACGCCAAATTGGTCGCTGCAGACAACTGGCACGAATTCATCTATCACGATGAATCTGGCACGCAGTCGGTAACGCTGATCGCAGAAGCACCAAAACCTGAAGGCACTCGTGTTTGGATGGACTCAAACACCTACACCGGTGTGCTGACTGTACTTGACCACAGGGCGCAGGTGCTCCATACGCTAGCCAGCCTGGAAGCCGAAGAACGTGGTGTGGAACCGCAAGTCCGTGCACCGCTTCCAGGTACCGTGACCGCGATACATATACCCGACGGAAGCCGTGTCACGGCAGGAGAAACGGTGGTGACGATTGAAGCGATGAAAATGGAACATCCGCTCAAAGCTCCACT
>DHCMJ07802__coassemble_1368_pt1 | contig 14336 bp, 11 predicted proteins | sample DHCMJ07802__metabat2_low_PE_015 | metagenome-assembled genome bin DHCMJ07802 | reverse complement strand
GTTCTTAGTTGCAGAAGCATTATCTGCTAAAGCAAATGCGGATGGGACGAGCTAGCTGACTACAGTGCAGGAGTAGTTGTTTGACCCCCGTAGATGTGATTTCATCTGCGGGGGTCAAACTTTGAGGTCCTACCCGAAGAGCCAGCTCATTATCCAGGTTCCAGCCCAATGTCCAAATAGGACGGTAGCAGCGGCTGCCATCACGACCAGTAACGTCAGAATCGCAGCTCGCGAGGGCGCGACCGGGGCAAACGCTTGCGCGGGCTCATGTGGTTTCTTGTTGCCAAACGTGCGGGATTGCGGCGCGACCGTGTGAGGTGAAGTAGGTTCGCGATGATAGTGGTCGAAATCACCTGCAGGCGAGGCCTCTGCTGTTACTGAGGGCGGTAAGACCGAGACGTTGGGTTGTGGAGGTGCCGGGGGCTGCGGGGGGCTAGTAACTCTCGTTGCATCATCGGCTTCGTCTGACTCTGGGTTCGCCTGATATGGACGCGTTGCAGCATGGTCGAAAGGTTGTGTTGCAACATCGTTAACAGCTTGAGTATCCGCTTCGTCAGCGGGGGAGTGCTCCGCAAGCTTGTCAGCGGTATTCGGATTCTCAAGTAGATGCTGGATGAGGATCAGTACTTCTGTTGCATCTGCCGGGCGATCTTCGGCGGAAGGCTCGGTCATATGCAGCACGAGGTCATCGACAGCTGGGCTGATACCTGACACAAGCGTGGACGGAGCCGGGACTCGAGAATTGGTATGTTGGACGGCGATAGCTACAGCAGATTCCCCGGTATATGGTCGGCTGCCTGTCAGTATTTCGAAAATCAAAATACCTAGTGCATATACATCTGATCGCTCATCAGCCTGTTGCCCGGTCACCAGTTCGGGCGACATATAGGATACCGTGCCCATAAGAGCCATGCCAGTCCCCGTGTGATTTGAAGCGGCTCGAGCTAGACCAAAATCAGCAACCTTAATGTCCCCATCATGAGATACTAGAACGTTTTCTGGTTTGATGTCTCGGTGAATAAGTCCGACGCGGTGTGCTGCAGCTACACCCCGGATGATTGGTAGGGCGATGTTCCACGTTTCTTCAATCGACATATCCTGGGCAGCACGCATGACTTCTCGCAAGGTGTGGCCCTCGATGAACTCCATCGCAAGAAAAGCCACATTGCCATCTCCGGCTGGTCCGACACCTTGATCGTAAACATTGATGACGTGCGGGTGATTGATCTTGGCTGTATTCTTAGCTTCTGCTTCAAATTTCTCGATCACGGCCGGATCCTCAGCCATATTCGGTCGCAAGATCTTTAGTGCGACTTCACGGTCGAGTCTCGTATCGAGCGCGCGATATACAGTTGCCATGCCGCCGTGTGCAATCCGTTGCGTAATGGTATAGCGGTTATCGACGGTGGTGCCAACGAGGGAGGGGCCTGCAGGTGTATTCACGTCAAATACAATACCCGGTCAGCGTGGCTGACCGGGCATCGTTTCCGTGTAAGTTGATATGATTTAATATCGACTCTTGGCTGCGTTGATTTTCTTCACGTAGTCCTTGGTGTCGTCGTACATGCCATACTTGTCGACGCCACCTGCACCCTGGTAATAGCCTGCAACACCGATGTCGCCGGGGTTATTGTTCTGAAGATGCCGGATAATGGCTACACCCGCGGTGATATTGTCTTGCGGGTCCATAATGTTAAGCTCGCGGCCGACCAACTGAGATGCCCATTCACCAGAACTCGGGATAACCTGCATGGTACCGATAGCGTTGGCAGGTGACACTGCAGTGGCATCGAAACCTGATTCGATCTGTGCATGTGCCAGTGCGAGTGACGGGTCAACGCCCATCGAGCTTGCTGTTGAACGCACCATTTCACGAACCTGGCTGCGGGATGGCATCTGTGAATCCAGCAGCGCACGTTTATTGTCGTTGGCATTGGCGACAACGTCTTCCGGATAAGTTCTATGCAGGAATGTATCTCCTACAAGTTGCTCATCGTTACCCGACGAAGCGGTCGTGGTAGAGCTAGAACCCGAGCCGCTGAGTTTCAGAGTCTGGCCGGCGCGAATGATATCTGTGGAATTCATTCCATTGGCAGTCAGCAATTGCTGCAAGCTCAGACCGTTTCGCGAGGCAATACCTGAGAGGGTGTCGCCGGACTTAACCTGGTAACTCGATGCGCTCGAGGTCGTTGTGCTTGAGCCTGTTGATGAACTCGTCGTTCCTGAGAGTTTGAGTGACTGACCTGCATAAATGCTATCCCCGCTCAGGTTGTTAGCACTGCGAAGGGTAGAAACACTGACACCTTCCTTCGCCGCAATGCCCGACAGTGTGTCACCGGATTTCACTTTATAGGTGCCACCTGATGTTGATCCGCTAGAGCTTGCCGTAGAGACGGAGGATACCGACGAGCTACTCGATCCGGAGAGCTTGATGGTCTGGCCCGGAAAAATTACTGAAGAGAGGGACAGACTGTTCGCGTTCAACACAGTTGAGAGACTGACATTGTTTTGAGCAGCAATGCCAGAAAGCGTGTCGCCAGCTTTAACGGTGTAGCTGCTGGACGAACTGGATGAAGAAGCTGAGGATGAAGCGGAATCTGTGGACGATGTGGACGAGGAAGTCCCGGATAGTTTCAGCTGTTGGCCGGGGTAGATAACTGTCGTTGCAGATATGCCGTTAGCCTTCAAAAGTGTTGCGAGGCTGACATGCTGACTAGCAGCGATACCAGACAGCGTGTCTCCCGATTTGACCTTGTAGGAGCCATTTGAAGAATTTGAGCTCGACGTGCTTGATGCTGTTGACGCAGATGAGGAGGCCGAAGTGCCTGAAAGTTTGAGCTCTTGGCCCGGATGGATGACCGAAGACACTGACAATCCGTTAGCGCTGAGCAATGCTGAGAGCCCCACGTCTTGCTTTGCAGCGATACCGGAAAGCGTATCCCCGGCCTTGACGGTATAGGAACTTGTCGAAGAGCTTGAGCTAGTCGACGATGACGTCGTAGCGGACGTAGGTTCTCCAAGTTTGAGGACGTCGCCCGGATAAATCATTGAGGAGGCTTTCAGCCCGTTCCACTTCAATAAATCGGAGAGTGATACGGACTGCGCATGCGCAATATGGCCAAGGGTGTCACCAGGCTTCACCTTGTAGGTTGAAGGGGCAGTTTTTGCAGCTTGAAAGTTGGTCTGCGTGAATCGAGCTGGTAATTGGACTGCTAGCTGATCAGCGGACAAAAGAGTGCTGTGCAGTTTGGTTTGCGCGGCGTTCACATTGGCGGCTGTTGCTGGTTTCGGGCTTAGTGCCGTACCAGGTGCATCAGCCACTGCCGGGGCCGCTGCTGCAGCAGAGCCCATTGCGAGTAGCGGCAGGGCCGATGTGGCAACCGCTGTTTTGTAGAACCGGGAAGCACCGGATGTACGGTCGATCATTAAACGTATCCTCTTGCGTCAGGCACCTGAGCCAGGGGAAGTTCCTTTGTGCAACGTGTGACAAAAGTAGCGTCGAGGTGTACGTGATGAAAATGTTACATACGAGAATATACATGACTAATGGTGCAAATGTTAATAGAAGAATCAAGTTTATTCCCAGATCAGCTTGGAGATACATTTTGCGACGGATCCAATCGCATAATCTTGAATATTTGCGATACGGTAGAGGTGTGAATCAAACGCGTGATTTAGAATCCCTTGTTGGAAGCTGGCTAACTCTTCCAGATGTTGCTGAACGCCTTGATGTAATTGTGACCCGCGTTCACAAGATGATTAAGGATCGGCAACTATTAGATATGCGGCTCGGGAACGATCGGATACGTTACATACCAGCTGAATTCCTGACAGAAGTGGGATTATTGAAACCGCTTCGTGGCACCATTATCGTGCTCGAGGATGCTGGCTTTGGAGCGGAACAGATCATCCGGTGGCTTTTTACTGAAGATGAGTCTTTACCCGGACGTCCTATTGATGCTCTGCGTGCTGGACGAAAGGCCGAAATTCGACGACGCGCTCAAGCAATGGGTTGGTAATCGTTTTAGTTTTGGCGCCCGATGAGACCGGATACGAGGTCTTCAAGGCCACTTTTCACGGTATCTGAAACAGTGAGCCGATCTAACGCTGTTCGAGTTTCAAGACCGAGTCGCTCAATTTCAGTTTCAACCGTAGCTCGTGCTCCAGACCGCTCCAACAATTCCTGCACGTGCTGGATACTGTGGGAGCTTTGTGCTGGATGCATCAAGAAGTTGTTGAGCGTTTCAGCATCTTGAGAGTTGAGGCTGATGAGGGCATGCGCCACGAGTTCTGTGCGTTTTCCCTCTACCAGATCGTCTCCGGCAGGTTTTCCCGTAAGCTCAGGGTCTCCAAAAACGCCTAGCAAGTCATCTCCAAGTTGGAACGCCATCCCCAGCGGTAGAGAGAATTCGCGGTATGCTGACAGTGTCGTTTCGTCGGCACCAGCCAAGACGCCTCCCAGTTCGAATGGCCAAACAGCAGAGTAGTGTGCAGATTTAAACTGCAATATTTTCCGAGCACGCTCCAAAGCTATTTCGGGGTCATCTGGGAGATGTGCTTCAGCCAGGATGTCAAGGTATTGACCGGTCATGACTTCGAACCGCATGGCATGGAATGCGTCGCGGGCCGGAACTGCAAATGCTGTGGCATCGGCTGTCGTAGAGAAGATTTCTTCGCTGAGCCCTAGGGCTAAGTCGCCAGCGAGAATACCAGCTGAAACTCCGAAATGCGTGCCGTCTTGCACCCACTGGTTGTCGTCATGCAAATTTTGGAACCGTTTATGAACGGATGGTTGGCCTCTTCGGGTATTTGAGCGGTCCAGAATGTCATCATGAATCAGAGCCGCAGCTTGGAATAGCTCCAATGCGACACCGGCGTCGATTATCCGGGGGTCATCGGCATCGCCACCAGCACCTTGCCAGCCCCACCATGCGAGGAGTGCGCGAAGGCGTTTACCTCCTTGCACAAGGTCAGTGATCGATGTCACGAGCGGTTCTGCTGATTCAGCTATAGAGCGGGCCCGCTGCTGATAGTCAGCTAGCAAATCCTGCATTCTGCTATATAAGGTGTTGTTGAACCACATCGCATCGGTAGTCGTCACTGTTCCAAATCTCCTGCCTAATGGAAGCGAACGGCTGAAATCCTGACTCTTCAACCTTACTGCGCAAATCACATAGAATTGGCACATGGTCTCTACGGGTCGAAGCTCAAGTCACCGCCCTGAGTGGGCGGACAGCTCATGGGACTCGACCATCTTACATATCGACATGGATGCTTTCTTTTTGTCCGTTGAGCTACTCGATCGACCAGAGCTTCGAGGCTTGCCGGCCGTCGTTGGCGGAAAGTCCGGACGTTCGGTTGTGACTTCGCCGTCATATGAGGCTCGCAAATACGGGATCCGCTCTGCAATGCCAATGTCCCAGGCATTGGCGCTATACCCGCGCCTAACGATCATTGAACCCAGTCGGGATAAGTATTCTCACGCTTCGAAAAAGATCATGGAAGTTCTACACGACATCACTCCAAATGTAGAGCAACTGTCCATAGACGAAGCGTTTATTGATGTAAGTGGAGCACGTCGCCGGCTAGGCACTCCGGCTCAAATTGCTGCTCTCATTAAACGTCGTGTGCGTGCTGTCACTGGGCTTCCTTCTACCGTGGGAGTGGCGGTAAACAAATCTGTGGCTAAGATAGCTTCGGATCATTCAAAACCCGATGGTTTGGGTGTTGTTCCGATAGAGCTAACGCAGCAGTATCTGGCGCCGTTGCCCGTTAACGTGATCTGGGGTGTGGGGCCGAAGCTGTATCAAAGACTGGTGAATGCTGACATTCATACAGTTGGTGAGTTGGCACAACAAGACCCTCAGCGAATGCAACGGTGGTTGGGCGCGGTTGGCCCGCAGTTGGTAGCACTTGCGCACGGTGAAGATTCAAGAATTGTTGAACCACGCCAGGACGCGAAATCCGTTTCAGTTGAGCACACATTTGAGGCAGACATCACCGATAGTCGTCTGTTGGAAAAATACCTGCTGGACCTGTCATATGAATGTTCACGTCGTATGCGCCACGATGGCCTGGTCGCATGGGGCTTGAGCGTCAAAGTGAAAGATACTGATCTTTCAACTCGAACAAAATCAATGTCTCTGCACAGACCTGCCACTTCGGGTGCTGTGTTCTTCAAGCAAGCTGTTCCGCTATTGCAGGCTCTAATGCAGCATCGCTGGCATCCGGTTCGCTTGCTAGGAGTGCGTGCTGATCGTGTGGCTGAGCCAGTGGTGCGGCAAGAGGTCCAGGAATCGCTATTTGAAGCCGACGAACATTTTGAGAAGCCAGACGCAACTCAAGACTGGATTTCGACTGACCGGATTTTAGATGATGTAGCCAAGAAGTTTCCTAGTGCAGCTATAAAACCCGCCACATTACTACAACATGAAAGACAACAGCGCATGTCAGACGGATAGGTGGTGAGTCACACACGTCACGGTGTGACAATCTCAGCAAATCGTCAGGCAAAAACTCTAGAATAGAGTCAAACTCAACCGGAGATTCTCAGGGATTTTCGGCAGATTATGTGGAGGCAACAGTGGGTTTATCAGATAGAGAGAAAGAGGCATTCGCTGAGATTGAATCTCAGCTGATTTCCGACGATCCCAAGTTCGCATCACAGATGCAGATGGGCAAAAAGGATTCTGCTCGTCGATTTTCAACTCGGAACATTGTGTTAGGCGTGTTACTTGCCACAGCCGGCATAGCTGTTTTGCTCACGGGTGTAACCATCGATGCAATTTGGCTAGGTATCGTTGGCTTCATTGTTATGGGTGGTGGTATCTATCTAGCATCCAAACGTACGACGAAGCCGCCCAGCAAGTCCGGCGGACGTAGTGGTTCCGGAAATAATTCATCAAGTTCAAATCAAAGCTTCATAGAAGGGCTGGAATCCCGCTGGGATGAACGTCGCCGTCAGCAATGATGTTCGTCGTTACCACTGGCGCCTGCTCTTCCACAGAAAACCCGCAGTACATACTGCGGGTTTTCTGCTGTCTAGATGAAGCTCATCTACGATCTATTTGTCGTCGCTCGCGGAGTCGTCTTGCGAATCTGAGCTGGTGTCATTGGACTCATCGTCTAAACGGGTGTCTGGTTGCTGGTGGTACTTCTCGAATTCTTGATGTTCTATGGGTGAGGGGAGCCGAACATCCGGAAACGGTCGGTCTTGACCGTAGAGGCGCGTACGATCAGGGTCAACGCGTCGAGCAGTGGAGGCAGAATCAGTATTGTCTCCTAGCGCTTTGGTGGCTAGCGGCGACTGGAAGATCTGAGTTTCGGTTAAGCTGTCCTTAGGCCCCTGCACGTTATATGGCGCGTCTTGGGTGCGTTTAGAAGGCTGTTTTGTGCTCTGGTTTGCACTGCGCCTACGCCAGATGAGTAGTGCGGCGAGTGCAAGCACGAGGAACGTGATCAGCGCCAGTGTGGTCCAGACGGTCGTCATAGTTGGGCCGCTTGCAGTCACCGTAAACGTACCGCTGGAGTCCTCAACTGCGACGGTTCGGCTCGTAGAATCTGCCGACGTAGCTCCACCGGAATGCATGGTTGGGAGTACTACTTGGAACGTTGCAGACTCTTCCACGCCACCGGTTGCAAGTTCCCAAATTGCAGACAGGTCGGCGTCGAGGTTATATTCGGTCCATAAGCCTGTAAGCGCATCGTGGCGCAGGGTCATAGTATCGCTGACGTCTTTTTCCTCGAGGTAAATATTTAACTGTTCGGTGAGGGCCTGAGCGTCTTGTCCCTGAAATGTTGTGGTGTAGACGGTACTTCCATTTTGGCTGGAGGAGCGGAACGAACCGGACCCTTGCGCTGGTTCGAAGCGTTCGGCCACAGCCTCTTTGTGCTCTTCTGTGGTTTCGTCGGTAAGAACGAATTCGAACGTCTGCTCCATACTTCCGTCGAAGTTTAGGCGAGTAGTGGAGGACAAGGAGTCCAAGGGCATACCGCGATTGAGCTCGAGCTGAAAATCTCCGTCGCCACGATGTAGGTCTACTAACTGCCAATCGTCTGGATATTCGGTTTCGCCCTCCAATTGTTGAATATTGGTTGGATTACAGATGGCGTCACAGGTCCAGTGCGAGCCTGAATACTCAGTTATGGCGTCGGGGGACGAGCCCTCGAGTGTATCCGTGGATCTAAAGGTCGCTTGATCATTTGCCAGCAACGTTTGTAAGCCTTCTTCTATAGCCTCTACCGACTCGAACTGGACAGAAATGTCTCGTACTTCGGCACTGTCCGAACCGTGGTTTTCTGTTGCTCCAGAATCTTCAACGGCGCCGACAACTCCATCTTGGGTGTTGAGCATTTGTACTCGTTCATTGACGAAAGCATTTTGGGCCGCAGCGTCTTCAGGGGAGACGAGGTAGGACATAGCGATCTCAAACTCTCCGGATTCCAGGATTGCGAGATCCATGCCTACATCATCGAAGCGTCGATCATCTTTCAAGCTGAAATTTATACGGGGAAGAGAAGTGGAGGTCTCGACTTCTTCGCCATCATAAATAACGGAGGCCGTTCCTCCGGAAGTTAATACGGTGGAGTTTGCTGCTACAACACCCTCTTCGATGAGTGCACTTGATGCCCAGCCCATGAGGTCGTCATTATAGAACGACTCTTCAAAAACCACTGAGGTCACCAACTGCTGCTGATCGACTCGCACGTCCATCTCACGATCGTCTTCGGGTACTTCCGACACATCGAGTAGGGCTCCAATTTTGTCTTGGTAGTCACTGACATTGTCGAAGTCCATTGTGAAAGTAGCGCTATAGCCTGCATCTTCTTGCTCAATACCCTCGAACGTCAGTACATCTGGAGTGTGGGCTTCTAGTGCTTGTGCTGCACCATCAGTACCTCCCTCGAGATTCTGCGCGTCCTCATCAGCCATGGTCATTACGAACTGGCGTTGGCCTGATTGGTCCTCTTGCAGATTGAGTTGCGTATTCACGTCGGCGCCACACGCTGTGAGTACTAGGGCGCTGAAGAAAGCGAAGAACGTGAAAATGCGCGCTCGGATGCGTAGTCGGTGCGCGGGATGGGACTTCGGAGGATGTATTTGTTCCAATGTGTAGCTTTCAGTTGATTCAGCGCCGGTTGGTTGTGGCGACGCATGCTGCTGCATCTATCTTAACGAGCTAGGCTACGCGCTGTGTTCGCAACAGCCATCCGGCGTTGGTGCGTTGCTCACTGTGACGAGCTGAACGAGTGGTGCGATTCCCACCTTCCTCCCTGTGGTGCCCCACTTTGCTCCACCACGTTGAGAGAACCGCTTAGGCGACCGCAAAATTCGGTCGAAATGGAGGAATAGTCGACGTGTTATTCACTTTTGTCACATTATGCACTCCATGACGACACGCTCCCCGATGTACTCCCCTGAGCGCTCCACTTTGTTCCATTCACTGCGAAATCCTTGAAATAGCACGAATCTCAAGATCTCTGAAGTGCTTGGCGGGTGGATAAAATGGATAATTTCGCGCAAAATGGTACTTGAAATGTTGATTGTGGGGAGAAGTGGGGTAAAGTGGAGGGGTAAGAGGATGGTGGTCGCAAAGCATGATCAAAGCGGGATCGGACAACGTTGGGGGTAGTGCCAAATGTTTTTGGGTACATACACTCCGCGTTTGGATGAGAAATCTCGCCTGATCTTGCCGGCAAAGTTTAGAGATGAGCTGTCAGATGGCGTTGTGCTCACTAGGGGGCAAGAACGCTGTGTGTATGTGTTCTCGATGGAAGAGTTCCAGAGAGTGCATGAACAGATGCGCGAGGCTCCGCTCTCTTCACGTCAAGCTAGAGACTATATTCGTGTCTTCTTATCTGGTGCATCAGATGAGAAGCCGGATAAGCAAGGCAGGATCACCATTCCAGCTCCACTGCGAGAGTATGCGGGGCTGGATCGTGACGTAGCTGTCATCGGTGCGGGAACCCGGGCAGAGATCTGGGATCAAACTGCTTGGGGCGCTTACCTCAGTGAACAGGAGTCGGCATTCTCTGAAACTGACGAGGAAGTCATTCCAGGGCTGTTCTAGGAAACGAGCCGCAACGTAAATACAACTTCATAATTGTGAGGACTCTTATTTCAGACCTCTATCCGGACAGCTGGCCTGCCTTCCCCTGGGCCAGGTGCACGGATGGGGATCTGAACTAAGAGCCATCATTTTTCCCAGCACTGTCGGAGTAACGCAAAGGAGCATAATGGCAGCTAATGACCCAGCTGGTCAGCACGATGCCCAAGAAGCTCCAAGCGTTGCCCGACGGCATGTTCCTGTGATGGCCCAACGCGTCATCGATCTTCTGGTGCCAGGAGTTGAGTTTGCTCGCCAGCAGGATCGTCGACCAGTACTCGTCGACGCAACCCTGGGCATGGGTGGCCATACCCAGTTGATGTTAGATCGATTCCCCGATGCGTTTGTAGTCGGTATTGACCGCGACACACAAGCTCTGGAGCTTGCAAAACAGCGACTTGAAGCTTACGGCCCTCGATTTATCGCCTTCCATGGAACATACGATGAAACTCTTGCAGCATTAGCGACAGCCAACACCGACGCCGCCGATGGATATCTCTATGACCTGGGAGTCTCCTCATACCAGTTAGATGAACGAAAACGTGGATTTGCCTACTCCTATGATGCTCCGCTTGACATGCGAATGGACCCCACGGCTCGTTTCAGCGCTGCAGACGTTGTAAATGATTATGACCAGCGCACGTTAGAGCAACTCATTCGTCGTTTCGGCGAAGAAAAATTTGCCCGGCGTATTGCAACAGCTATCGTCGCTAGACGAAGTGAGCGACGTTTTTCCCGCACCGGAGATCTCGTTGAGACAATCCGCAAGGCAGTGCCAGCGGCGGCAGGCCGTTCCGGTGGTCACCCGGCCAAGAGAACGTTTCAGGCACTGCGTATAGAGGTTAATGAGGAGCTCAATATTCTGCGGGACGCCTTGCCACTAGCCCTCAAAAGCTTACATATCGGTGGACGTATGGTCGTCATGAGTTATCACTCCTTAGAGGACCGCATCACAAAGAAGGCTTTCCAAGAGCAGGCGACGAGTCTCACACCGCCAGACTTTCCGGTTGAACTTGAGGAGCATGCCCCCGTGGTCAAGATCTTGACTCGGGGCACGGAAAAACCTACTGAACAAGAAATTGCTGATAATCCCCGCGCTGCTTCGGCCAAAGTGCGCGCAATTGAAAAGATTCGACCAAACAGGAGCAACGGATGACAACTTCCCCCTCGAACATCCGCGTATTGCACCCCGAATACTCAACGGATGCCACCGCGAGAGTTCTTGACGAAAAGCAATTCGCCGATCAAGGCAGTCAACCTGGGTATATCCCAAGTGGCGGAGATGCTGACGCCAGAACCCGTCGGGATCAGTTCAAGGTTATTTCCGGTCAACTCAAACGCACGCCAATTGGGTACACGATATTCGTGATGACGATCCCTATTGTCGCACTGTTAGTGGTACTGGTCGTTAATATCGTCTTGTCGAATCGGCAGTACGATCTAGTCGAGCTCAACAGCCAACTCACAAACATCACCCAGTCTAACGAAGCGTTAGCGCAGGATCTGGCCCAAAGTTCCGCACCTCAATCCGTTGCTCAACAAGCTGCAGATCTTGGAATGGTGCTACCTGGAACATCGGCTTCAATCGATCTTGCTTCGGGGGAGATCACCGGTACTGCAACAGCTGCCGAATCAGATAACACTCCAACGAGTTTCGTATCAGAACCAACGGTCCGAGCAGGTACAGGGGTGCCAGCGGAAGTCGAGGCTCCCGCTGACTCTGGAGCAGAGCCTGTGACAATGACCAACGAGGGGGTTCCCGGACCGAAATCTGACACCGTTAAGATAGTTGAACCCCAAATATCGATGCCAAATTCCGGTGTGACGAATTCGGCAACCGACAGTGGCGTGGCAGATGCCAATGGTGACTCATCAATAGGTAGTCTTCAAGGACCCCAGGTTAGTCTTCCTACCGACAACTAATGTCGGCCAACTGGTTGAATCTGTTGAAGGCAGGTGAGTCGTGTGCCACAGGCGCTAGGTACTGGATCGCAAAAATCCAGATTAAAGGTGACTATGTCGCTCTTAATGATTTGCCTGCTGGTGCTGGGTGGCCGACTCCTGTTTATTCAAGGGATTGACGCTGAAGACCAAGCGCAACAGGCCATGGACCGAAGAACCCGACCTGTGACGCTCGCACCGGAGCGGGGTTCGATCTTGGACCGGGACGGCAATCTCCTTGCAGAGTCTGTCCAGCGCTACGACTTGGTTGTTGATCAGCGCCTGGTCCAGGACTCCAGAGTCTGGGATCCCGAGGAATCTGGCTATGTTGACCTCGATATCGAAGAGCAACTGCAAGAGCTCTCCGATATCTTGGAAATTGAGTATCCCGAGCTAGAAGCAATGATGGTGGGAGAGCGACCGTATCGTGTCGTATCGCGGCGGGTCACCCCGGAGGTTAAAGAGGAAGCCCTTGAGCTGAACATTCCGGGTCTTATCTCCGAGCCAGTGGCTGATCGGATTTATCCCAATGGCGCCGTAGCAGGTTCGGTAATCGGCTTTACCGGACACGACGGGAACGGTCTTGAAGGTATTGAGCGCTCACAGAATAAGCGCCTCAGCGGCCAGACGGGTGAGCGCATATTCGAAATTTCCGCAGATGGCGTTCGTATCCCCAATGCGTCGTTTTCTGAGACGCCAGCAGTCGACGGTAATGATGTTCAGCTGACCATCGATCAAGATGTCTCCTGGTATGCACAGGAAGCAATCGCCGCCAAAGTTGATGAGTACAACGCGGAGTGGGGGAACATCGTGGTTATGGACGCAAAGACCGGTGAGATATTGGCTCTATCGGATTCAGAAACAGTAGATCCAACAGACCCCACTGAGACAGATCCACTATTCTGGCGACCTACAGCAATTTCACAAGCCTTTGAACCCGGCTCCACTGGTAAGGCAGTAACATTTGCGGCTGCCCTTGACGCGGAGGTTGTCGAACCTGAAGATGAGTGGACTGTGCCGAATAGTCAGACCTTCAATAACGAAGAGATCAACGACTCGATGCCGCACGACACATTCGATATGACCACCGCTGGAATCTTTACCAGGTCTTATAACACCGGAACTGTTCAGGTTGCCACCAAGCTTAGCCCCGAAGAACGCTGGGAGTATATGAAGGACTTCGGGATTGGTGATCCTATAGACATAGGGATGACACGAGTCAATAATGGGCTCTTTACGTCGTGGGAGAACTGGGATCGACGTCAACACTTCACGACCACATTCGGTCAAGGGTATTCCCTGACTTCGCTTCACACCACTCGAATCTTTCAGGCCCTTGCCAATGAAGGAAAGATGATGCCGCCTAGGATTATCGATTCCTATGTCGATGAAGACGGTATTGAAACTCCTTGGGAACCACCAACAGAACCCAAACAGGTCGTTTCTCAAGAAGCGGCAGATGAGATGCTGAAACTCATGGAAGGAGTCGTTGAAGAAGGTACGGCATATAACGCACAAATTGATGGCTACCGTGTTGGTGGTAAGACAGGGACTGGGCAAGCAGCCGGGGCCGGTGGATACGACGGCTACACGACGTCCTTTACCGGTGTCGTACCGCTGGATGATCCACAATTCGTTGTCTCAGTCGCGGTCCATCGGCCACAGGGCAATTGGGAGACTTGGCAAGTAACCGATACTGCGGCCGATGTCATGGAATATCTGATGAGTAAGTACTCGGTCCCACCGTCCGACACCGGATCCCAGAGCTATGATGTATTTACCGAAGACCCACAGGAAAGGCCGTGGTAGCCCGTTTAACGGGGCTGCCACAATGACCATGCTGCGACCAAAAAAGAAATTCAACGTAAAACTTGGCACAATCACAAAACATCTCGGACAGTACCGGCCTTCAACTTCTGGCTCTGCTGACACATCGATAACTGGAATTTCGATGAACTCGAAAACCGTGCAAGATGGTGATCTTTATGCAGCAGTAGCCGGGGCGCATCACCACGGTGCGGACTACCTTGACCAAGCCTTGCACGCCGGGGCAGTTGCGGTACTTACGGACGCTTCTGGTATGGAAAGAGTTCCGCAAAATACGCCCGCAATCATCGTAGAAGACGTACGAGGTGCCCTGGCTGATGCTGCAGCAATCATATACAACACTACTGCTGCCACAACACCCCAGATGTATGGTGTAACGGGGACGAATGGGAAAACCACAACAACGTACTTCCTCAACGCGCTGTTAGCAGCAATCGGGGAGACGACAGGTCTGATCGGGAC